>ERZ1673741.106-NODE-106-length-112622-cov-14.750531_pt1 | contig 112622 bp, 91 predicted proteins | sample MGYA00580209_ERZ1673741 | MGnify/ENA primary metagenome ERZ1673741 (study PRJEB41218, sample SAMN15661754) | gut metagenome | host: Homo sapiens | place: Canada: London | collected 2015-08-20/2019-03-30 | study: EMG produced TPA metagenomics assembly of... | reverse complement strand
TGATTTTAGTATATTCTTTTGAGCGTGGGGTGTCAAGTTTTATTATACAACATCAAAATTGTAATAAATTGTACCGCCATTGACATTGACAAGCGGAGAATAATATAGTATAATAAATAAAGTGATTTAGCAAACACCAATAGGTTTCCATGAATTCCATTTTTCACGCAAGCCTTAAATAATATTCAATTAACACCCGCAATCCTTGCGTACGTGTACACACAAGGACGACCGAGAGGATGTTACCAGCATCCAACCGGCTTTTACAGATGCCATCTCTGCGCTTGATTTAGCGGTCATAGCGCTTAGATACATTTTCTTTGTGAGAGCGTTTGGATAACTATGTCCAGGAGCTTTCTTTTTTTCTGCTTATCTCCGCTTCCCAGCGGTCATAATACAAATCGAATGCCACCATGCAATAGCAAATGTTATCTTGTTCTTAGGACTTCGCCATGAAACGAGCGAGTGTGACGGCTGTGAAGCCGTCTAAACAGAGGGATCACATCAACGTCAGTGTTTTCTTTCTTCAAAGGAAAACCCTCAGCTTGATAACGATAGCTGATGTCCAAACTGATGGAAAGATAAGATGAACGAGCAGGTAACTCCTGACTGCGTTCTGCGAATGTGCGTAGAGATGTAAACAACCTAGCTTATATTCTCGTTGCTGCGGCAGCGTTAATATACAATCCCATATATAGCAAACAGATTGCACTACCCTTGCGAGCCGTGCAATCTGTTTGCTATACGGTTTCATGCTGGCGGAGAAAGAGGGATTTGAACCCTCGCGCCGGTTTCCCGACCTACTCCCTTAGCAGGGGAGCCCCTTCACCACTTGGGTATTTCTCCAAATGCTGAAAACCAACTATAACGAAGTGCATACAATAAGAAGTGCTATCGCATTCCTGAACACATCGTGTATATATTATATCACAGAATTTACAGTTTGTCAAGGACTTTTTCAAAAAATATTCAATATGGATTAATGAACAAAAAGCGTCCCGGAAATTCGGGGAAGTCCACAAAAAAAGAGGGAAACGGCTGAAAATGCTAAGTTTTTGCCGGAAGCTGCCGATATAATAATATACGGCGGTTATAACCATAACGCAGGCAGGGAGGGCTGTTTTATGATGGATCAGAAAATGGTCGAGGGGATACTCTGGAATGATTATTACAAGGTCGCGTGGGTGAACATCGTCACAGGAGATTACGACTTTGTGAAGATCCTTGAGACCGAAGAGGAGAAACCCTGTCTTGAAGCCAGAACGATCTACGAATATTCCGAGCTGATAGTATCTACCGGTCTGGTTCCCGACGATGATGTGGAGCAGTACCAGCGCTGCACGAACCGCAGCTTTATCATGAAGGAAGTCATGGAGAAGCGCAGCAGGGTCACGGTGAATTTCCGGCGTATCATCGGCAGCGCCGTGAGGTGGGTCAGGCTTGAGGTAGTCATACCCGACGATTTCTCAGAGGCACACCCCTGGGTGGTCTACACCTGGAAGGAGTCCGACGCAGGCATATGCAGCGTGGAGGACGCAATGCAGATGCTGTCCCAGTGCTTCCACAAAATACTCAGAGTGGATCTTGCCAGCGACAGCTTCAGCGTTATCAAGGCGTACCCGAAGGCGCTGCTGCCGGAAAACGGCTACTCGGACAGTTTCAGCGAGTGGTACGGTAACAATATTTCAATGGGCGACGTTTTCGAGCAGGATGTGAACGAATTTCTGAAATTCGTCAGCGCCGACAGGATACGCAGCCGTTTCCGCGACGACAGGAGCTGTCAGCGTCTGAGATACCGCCGCCGCTACGACGGGCAGTACCGCTGGGTGTACATGGAGCTGCTTCCGAGCGTTGAGTACACCGACGACTATCCGGTGATAATGGTGTACGTCAGGGATATTCACGACGACTATGCATCGGAGCTTACCCGCCAGAAGGCGCTGGAGTATTTCTGCAACTACGACACGCTGACCGGACTGCACAGTCGGTTCTGCTATAACAATTTCTGCCGGGATTTTGAGGAGCACGGCGGTGTTCTGGCGGCAATCTTCGCCGATGTGAACGGTCTGAAATTCACGAACGACACACAGGGTCACGAGTTCGGAGACCAGCTCATAACAGGCTTTGCGGAGCGCCTCGGGGCGCAGTTCGGGGTGAATTCCTGCTTCCGTATCAGCGGCGATGAGTTTGTGGTGCTTATCGAGAATATTTCCCGGGAGGAGTTTCTTACCCAGGCGGAGAGGTTCCATGATTCGCTCCAGGTGATGAACGTGCCGCAGGCGTCGGTGGGCTGGGCGTGGGAAGACCACGTTTCCTCGGTGGACGAGCTTGTCAGGGTCGCGGAGGCTCGCATGTACGATGATAAGCACGAGTTTTATAAGAGCCACCCGGAGATGAAACGGTGAGGTTCTAAATCGGGGATTTCGGGATCGATTTTTTGGGGGATTTTAATGACGGGCAGGCGTAGGGCTTGCCCGTTTTATTGCGGTAAACTATAAATTAGCGGTGCGTGTTCCGCTTACTGCAATCCCTAATCGGGAGTCAAGGGGGACGCGTCCCCCTTGTCGCCGTCAGGCGAAACCTCCGCACGAAGTGCGGATACTCCGTGCGGAGCACGGCTACTCTGCGCGCCGGCGCGCAGTCAAAACGTTCAAAAGCGCTAAAGGGGTGTGGGTCGGGGAGACAAACGAAGTTTGTCTGAGAAACGTAAGAGTTTTCCCCCACAAGCAACATATAAAATCTAATTGTACATATCCTCCGAAACAGTCCGGTGGACTGTTTCGGAAGCACACTACGCCGCTAAATTATAGTTTATCGACAAACCAAAAGGAAGCAGCACGCGCTGCTTCCTTTATTCGTTCTATTGTTACACATTTGTCATTCCGCTATAGGTGTTCAGAATATCATCCGCGATCTCCCGCTGCGTTCTCCGCGTATCCATCGCGAGCTTCTGAATATGCCTGTGCGCCTGGTTCTCCGTGAGGTTCAGGTACTGTATCAGGCAGCATTTCGCGCGGTCGATTATCTTCGTGTCCTCAAGCTGCTTCGAGAGCTTGGAGCGCTCCTGCTCCAGCCGCTGCATGTTCTCCTTCGCCATCTGAGCCATTCGGATAGTCTGCACCAGCGCCTGCTTCGTGAACGGCCTCGGGAGCACATACGCGCCTGTGAACTTGATACGGTTCTGCACCTCGTCGGCGATCTCCGTCTTTGCCAGCACTATGATAACCGCGCTAGTGCGGTCGTGGATCTCAGCGACGTAGTTCAGACCGAACTCGCTGCGAAGCGGTGTGGATACTATCACCACATCATAGCCGGAAAGATCCGCCGCTGCCGCTTCCTCATCATCGAAGCAGCAGGTGATCTCTGCGCCGGCGTCCTCCAGCGCAGTCGATATCGTGCCGCAGATCATCTCGGTTTTGGCGTTGATAAATACCCTGGACATCAAGGATCCCCCTTCCCGCGGCGTTCCCGCCGATCAAAGATTGTTGACGTAAAGCTGCTTGTAAGGGCTTGCGGAATTCGGAGTGAGCTTGAAGAAATTGGAGCTGAGCAGCGTGTCAGTATCATTGCCGAAGTGCTTCGTGAAGCGCTCTACGTAGTGTCTGATGGACTCCTTCTCCTCTGCGGTGGCTACTGTGCAGCACACCTGAACGGGGAGTCCCTTCGGCATAACGTCGCTTCTGATGAACATTTCGCCGCCGTGCATTCCGGTGCCGCAGAAGTGACCTACCGGGCAGCCCTCAACGCCGATACCGAGCACAATGATGATACCGCCCGCCTGGTACTCGCCGAGGAAGTCGCCGACCTTGCCGCCGATAACGATGGTCGGGAACATGTCCTGATAGCTCTTCATGTGGATACCGACGCGGTACCCCGCATTGCCCTGGACGTATATCTCGCCGGAGCGCATCGCGTAGCCGGTGGTGTCGCCGCTGTTGCCGTGAATGATTATCGCGCCGTCGTTCATTGTGTCGCCGGTGGCGTCCTGAGCATTGCCGTGTACGCTTATCTTAGCGCCGTTCAGGTACGCTCCGAGGGCGTTTCCGGGGGTTCCCTTTATGAGTATCTCCTTGCCGGAAAGACCCGCGCCGATGTATCTCTGCCCGAGAACGTTCTCAAGCGTGAATTTCTGCTCGTCAGAGTCCCTGATCATTTTATTCAGCTCTGCATACGGCATATTCTTTGCGTCAATGATCATCTCTTTATTCCTCCCAGCTTATCTTCCCTGCGCGCCTTGCTGAACATCATCATCTGCGGTCTCTCTTTAAGCATATCCATGTCAACGTCGGAGAGGTCTATGCGCTCCTTTATCATGGAGGTGTATATTCCCGCGCGCTTTACGTCGCCCATCAGTATGAATCCCTTGAGCAGTCCGTCCTTGAATACCAGCTTTTTATAATTATTGCCGTGTTCCTCGACATATTCCTCGCCGTCGTAGCTTCCGGCGGTGATGATGTGCAGCCCGAAGAATCCTATCGCGTTCATCGGTATCGCGTTCTCGTACTTTGTCTCGGCGCCCGCCATGTTCCTTCCGGCTACCTCGCCCTGCATGTACGCATTCGGCAGCAGCGCGAGTATCCTGTCGGTGTCGGAGGAAGCGTCGTGGCTGACTGTGCAGTCGCCTGCGGCGTAAACGTCGTCGATGGTGGTTTTCTGGGTGAGGTCGCAGATTATGCCGCGCTCCACCTTGCCGCCCGCTTCGGAAACAAGCTCGGTGTTCGGGCGTACGCCCACCGCGATTATAACCATGTCGAAATCAACCGCAGCGCCGTTCTTCAGCTTTGCGGAGTGCTCGCTGAACTCGTCAACGGAGGTCCCGAGAATGAACTTTGTTCCCTTGCTCTCGATGTGTTTCTTCATGATGGAGCCTGCGCGGACGTCCAGAATAGACGGCAGGATACGGTCAGCCATATCGACTACAGTGATGTCCGCCTTGTACTCGTTGAGTGCTTCCGCGGCTTTCAGACCGATAAGTCCCGCGCCGATTATCAGTACCTTCATTCCGGGCTTGACCTCAGCCTTGATAGCCTTTACGCTGTCGTAGCTCATGAAAGTGTGGCAGGAGGCTATCTTCTCCATTCCGTTCATCGGGGGAACGAACGGCTTCGAGCCTGTAGCCACCATCAGCTTGTCGTAGGGGACCGTGCTTCCGTCCGCAAGAACGACATTCTTCGCAGCCGGGTCTATCTTAGTCACGCGGGTATCGAACCTGGTCTCAACGCCGTTCTTCTCGTAGAAGTCCGCGCTGCGGTAGTATATGTTCTTGTCTGTGACTTTCCCCATCAGCCAGTAGGAGATGAGCGGGCGGGAATAGGTGTGGTACTTTTCGTCGGAGATAACGGTTATCTTTCCGGTCTTGTCTATCTGACGGATACCCTCGATCGTTCCGACTGCCGCAGCAGAGTTGCCGATAATTACGTAGTTCATATCCGTCACCTCACCTTTCCTCGAAAACTATAGCGTTGTTCGGGCAAGCCTTTACGCATGCCGGCTCGCCGTGGCTGTTGCGCGTGCAGAGGTCGCACTTGCGGATCTTGTGTCCCGCCTCGTCGATGACGATAGCGCCGTAGGGACATGAGAGAACGCAGGTGTAGCAGCCTACGCACTTCTCCTCGTCGCAGACGATAACGCCGTCCTGCACTGAGAGCGCGCCCGCGATGCAGCCCTTTACGCAGGGGTGAGCGTCGCAGTGGCGGCACTGTACCGCGAAGTTTATCTTGTCGCCTTCTTCTATCTGGATCCTCGCGACGGGCTTCTTCCCGCCTGCGAACGCCTTAATCATATCGGGAGCACCGCTGTTCGCCGCCGCACAGGTGAATTCACACAGATGGCAGCCAAGACACCAGTCCTCGTTCACATAAACCTTTTTCATTGTTATGACCATTCCTTTCGAGCAGTGTCAGGGTTTATTCACCTGCGTGCATGATTCCGAGTATATCAAGTTCCTTCTGGTTGAGTCCTATGCCGCGGAGCATGAGTCTGTTGCCGCGGAGGGACTCCAGCGAGTTGATACCCATACCGCCCATCATTTCCTTGATCTCGTGATCCCACGCGTGTACGAGGTTCACCAGGCGCTTGTACGCGATATCCGGATTGAGGCGCTTAACGAGGTCTGCGCGCTGAGTTGCGATGCCCCAGTTGCACTTGCCGGTGTTGCAGCTCCTGCAAAGGTGGCAGCCCATCGACAGCAGAGCCGCCGTTGCGATATAAACCGCGTCAGCGCCGAGCGCTACAGCCTTTACGACGTCCGCGCTGCTTCTGATCGAACCGCCGACAACGATGGAAACATTGTTTCTGATACCCTCGTCGCGGAGCCTCTGGTCAACGCTTGCGAGCGCAAGCTCTATCGGAATGCCCACGTTATCGCGGATACGTGTCGGAGCCGCGCCGGTGCCGCCTCTGTAGCCGTCGATGGCGATGATGTCCGCGCCGCTTCTCGCGATACCGGAAGCGATAGCCGCAACGTTATGTACCGCCGCTATCTTTACGATGACCGGCTTCTTCCAGTCGGTGGCTTCCTTCAACGAGAGAACAAGCTGGCGGAGATCCTCGATGGAATAGATATCGTGGTGCGGAGCCGGGGAAATAGCGTCAGTGCCCTTGGGTATCATACGGGTCCTGGATATTTCTTCGTTTATCTTCATACCTGGGAGGTGTCCGCCGATACCCGGCTTAGCACCCTGACCCATCTTTATCTCGATAGCGGCGCCGGTGTCGAGGTACTCCTTGAACACGCCGAAACGTCCGGAAGCTACCTGGCATATCGTGTTGGGGCCGTACTTGTAGAAATCCTTGTGCAGACCGCCCTCGCCGGTGTTGTAGTAGGTTCCCAGCTCCTGAGCCGCTCTCGCAAGAGACTCATGCGCGTTCTTCGAAATGGAGCCGAATGACATCGCGGAGAACATCACCGGAACGTCCAGCTCGAGGTACGGATTGTGCTTGAATTCAGCCCTGCCGTTCTCGTCGTAGTGGATCTCCTGCTCCTTCTTGCCGAGGAAGGTCTTGGTCTCCATCGGCTCGCGCAGCGGGTCGATAGGCGGGTTTGTTACCTGGGAAGCGTTCAGCAGTATCTTGTCCCAGTAAACCGGGTACTCGCGTGGGTTGCCCATCGCAGAGAGGAGCACTCCGCCGGAGCCTGCCTGCTTGTAGACCTCGTCCATTACCTGCTGGCTCCAGTTGCCGTTCTCGCGGAACTCGTTCTCGTTCTTCCTTATTTTGAGCGCTCTTGTCGGGCAGAGCGTCACACAGCGCTGGCAGTCAACGCAGTTCGTTTCATCGGATACCATTCTGTCGAGGTCGGGGTCGTAATGGTGCACCTCGTTGGCGCACTGGCGCTCACAGACGCGGCACTTTATGCAGCGGTCAGGGTTGCGGACCACCTCAAACAGAGGATTCATATAGTTAATAGCCACTTGTGATCTTCCTTTCAATTCTGCTCTATCGCTTATTTGTCAAGTGTTACGATTATCGGTTCGCCGCCGCGGGGGCTCCAGATCCTGTCGACGTCCGGAGACATCGTTCTGATGGAGCATTCCTCGCTGGATACATAGACCGTATCGCCCTTTTCAGCAGCAACCATCGAACGGAGCTTCAGTCTGTCGTTGAGCGCCATGATTCCGTTGTTGAATCCGAGGATTATTGAAAAGGGTCCTGTGATGAGCAGGCTGGAATAAACGTTTCTGAAATGGCGTATCTTCGCCGTTTCCTCCGGGCTGAACCTGCCGGATTCAAGCTCGCTCCAGAACGGAGCCGCGATGACCTTCGCAACGTCGTCAAGGGGCATTCCGAGGCGGCGGTGGAGGTAGTCGATGATGTAGGTGATGACCTCGGTATCGGTCAGCAGGTTGCACTTGTAGCCGAACATTTCGATGAAACGCCTGTTCGCGTCATAGGAGGAGATCTCGCCGTTATGTACTATCGTGTAGTCGAGCAGGGCGAAGGGGTGAGCGCCGCCCCACCAGCCGGGGGTGTTCGTCGGGTAGCGGCCGTGTACTGTCCACGCCCAGCCGTCGTACTCGTCGAGGCGGTAGAATTCGCCGACGTCCTCAGGGTAGCCGACCGCCTTGAATACGCCCATGTTCTTGCCGCTGGAGAAAACGTAAGCGCCGTCGATCTTGTCGTTTATCTTGATGACGCAGCGGGCAACGTAGGTGCGCTCGTCGAGCTGGCTCTCCTGGAGCTTTGTGGGAAGAGGGTTAACAAAGTAGCGCCAGATAAGCGGCTCGTCGGTGATGTTCGGGTGTTTTCTGGTGGGAATACGCGAGAGGTTGATGACATCGAAATGGCGGTCGATGAACGCCTCGGTCTTTATTCTCGCCTCGTTGGAATCGTAGAAAACATGGAACGCGTACTGATCCTTGTACTCCGGATAAATGCCGTATCCGGCGTAGCCGCCGCCCAGACCGTTCGAGCGGTCGTGCATACAGGCAATGGAATTCACGATCACGCTGCCGTTTGTCCTTCTGCCGCTCCTGTTGATAAAGCCCGAGATCGCGCAGCCCGCAGGGATCCTTGTTTCTCCCTCTTTCATTAACATAAGCTCACTCCTTAATAAGTACTGAAAAAAACCGGATCCGGCAGAAGATCCGCCGGACGCCGCGATATTCGGCGCAGCGCTGAGCCGGTTTGATCATACGTTATATCCGCGGTGGAATGTGCTGAAGTGAAATTTCTGCCATCGTCAAGTTGCAGATACTTCACTGCCGCGGCAACGCTGCCTGCGGCTTTGTTCTCCGGCACAATTCGTTTTGTCCGCTTGAATTTACGTTCATATTATATCACCATATCGCTGGTTTGTCAAGAGGTTTTTGCAAGTTTCTTTCCGGCAATCTTTCATTTTATTGTATATTAGATTCCATTATTGCTTTATATTTCCGATTAGTTTAGACTATCTATTGCGTTTAGCTCCGCTGTACGGTGCGTTTTGAAGCCTGGAATGTTATTTTTGCAAGAATAGGAGATTCCATATTTCAAAATTTCTGGTGAATATGCCAAAATGCAAAAATTCAACGATTTCCTGCACAATTTTTAAATAACACTTGAAAAATCTGCTGAAATGGAGTATAATAGTACAGTATTATTAATTATAGTATCATCTTCATAAAGAAAGGAACGCTATATCATGGCAGTAGAACTCAAGACGATCCAGCACCTGTGCGAGCTGTCCAAGCTCAACTACGACGAAGCCGGACTTGAAAAGGTCATGGGCGAGATGGGCGACATCATCGACCTGATGGATACAATCAAGACCTTTGACCTAACCTACGACGATACCAAGGACAACAACAGCATTTCCCTGAGCGAGGTAAGAGAGGACGTACCGCAGCCCTCGTTCCCGACGGAGAAGCTGCTCTCCAACGCGGAAAACCGCGATAACTGCTACGTCGTACCCAAGGTAGTTGAATAAACAGGAGGTAATTATGGATATCACCCGCGCAAAGATACGCGATCTCCGCAAGGCGCTGGATTCAAAGCAGATCAGCGCCGCAGAGCTCTGCGGAGAATATTTCAGAAATATAGAAGCCGGCGACGGCAAGGTACAGTCCTTCATCACCGTTACCAAGGAAAAGGCGCTCACGATGGCTGAAAACGCACAGAAGCGCATTGATTCCGGCGACGTAAGCCCGCTGACCGGTATCCCGCTCGCCATAAAGGACAACATCTGCACCGACGGTATCAAGACCACCTGTGCAAGTAAGATGCTTGAGAATTTCATACCGCCGTACAATGCGACCGTTATCGAGAAGCTCAACGCAGAGGGCTACGTGCTCCTCGGCAAGACCAGCATGGACGAATTCGCGATGGGCGGCTCCACACAGACCTCCGCGTTCGCCAAGACCAAGAACCCCTACGACCTTGATAGAGTTCCCGGCGGTTCCTCCGGCGGAAGCGCTGCGGCTGTGTCTGCTTCCTTCGCTCCCGCTGCGCTCGGAAGCGACACCGGCGGCTCCATCAGACAGCCCGCGTCCTTCTGCGGCGTGACCGGAATCAAGCCCACCTACGGCAGAGTTTCCCGCTACGGTCTTGTCGCATTCGCAAGCTCCCTCGACCAGATAGGTCCCATCTGCTCCGACGCCAGGGACTGCGCAGTTATGCTCAACGCCATCTGCGCACACGACCCGCACGACGCGACAAGCTCCCGCCAGCCGGTTCCGGATTTCACCGAGAAGCTCGGTCAGTCCGTCAGCGGAATGAAGATCGCAATGCCCAAGGAGTTCTACTCCGACGACATCGACGACGAAGTAAAGACCCACGTAATGAACGCTGCAAAGACGCTCGAAGCCCAGGGCGCAAAGCTCGTTGAGTGCTCCATTCCCGGGCTGAAGTACGCTATCCCGGCGTACTACCTCATCGCCTGCGCCGAGGCTGCCTCCAACCTGTCGAGATTCGACGGTATAAAGTACGGTTTCCGCGGCGAGGGTCGCACCTTCGAGGAGCTTATCCGCGACAGCCGCAGCAAGGGCTTCGGCGAGGAAGTAAAGCGCCGTATCCTGCTCGGAAACTACGCGCTTTCCTCCGGCTACTACGACGCTTACTACAAGAAAGCGCTCGCCCTCAAGCAGCAGATAATCAAGGAATACAACGCTGTATTCGACCTTGCCGACGTTATCCTCACCCCGACCGCGCCGACTCCGGCGTACAAGATAGGCGCGCAGGACAACGATCCGGTCAAGATGTACCTCGCGGATATCTGCACCGTTACCGTCAATATTGCTTCTCTGCCGGGTATCTCCACGACCTGCGGCTACACCGCCGAGGGTCTCCCCGTGGGCATGTCCGTCATCGGCAGACGTTTCGACGAGCAGACTATTCTTCAGTGCGCCGACGCATTCGAGCAGACCTTCGCTCCGACTGCGCCCGCCAAGCTTTAAGGAGGTACAGGAATGAGCGCATATTTTCCTACGATAGGACTTGAGACACACGCAGAGCTTTCCACAAATTCCAAGGTATTCTGCACCTGCTCCGCTGAATTCGGCGGAACTCCGAACTCCCGCTGCTGCCCCGTGTGCAGCGGACTTCCCGGAACCCTCCCGGTGCTGAACAGGAAAGCCGTTGAATACATCATCAAGGCTGGCTACGTGATGAACTGCGACATTTCGCGCTTCACCAAGTGGGACAGAAAGAACTACTTCTACCCCGATCTGCCGAAGGCTTACCAGATCTCCCAGATGCCGCGCCCGGTGTGCCTCGCAGGCAAGGTAAAGATAAACGTCAAGGGCGAAGAGAAGGAGATACGCATTAACCGTATCCATCTTGAGGAGGACGCGGGCAAGCTCGTCCACGACGATGTTAACCGCATTTCCCTCGCGGACTACAACCGCTGCGGCGTTCCGCTCATCGAGATAGTCACCGAGCCGGATTTCCACTCCGCTGACGAGGTCGTGGCTTACCTGGAGAAGATCATGCTGCTGTTACAGTACGCGGGTATCTGCGACTGCAAGATGGAGCAGGGCTCTATACGCTGCGATGTAAACATCTCCATCGCGCCGAAGGGCAGCAATGAGCTCGGCACCAGAACGGAGCTGAAGAACCTGAACTCCCTGAAGGCTATCGCAAAGGCGATAGAAGTTGAGATCGAGCGCCAGGAGGAGCTCCTCGACAACGGCGAGCGCGTAATTCAGCAGACACGCCGCTTTAACGAGGCTCTGGGCGAGACCACCGCGATGAGAAGTAAGGAGGACGCCCACGACTACCGCTACTTCCCAGACCCGGATATCCCTCCGATAATCCTCACCGAGGAGGAGCTTGACGAGATACGCAGCTCCATTCCGGAGCTTCCAGAGCAGCGCGTTGCACGCTACGTCGAGCAGTGCGGCATCAAGAAGCAGGACGCGGATCTCATCGTATCCGACAAGAAGATCTGCGATTTCTACGAGGAAGCAATCCAGGCGTACGACAATCCGAAGGCGGTCGCAAACTACGTGACCGGCGAGCTGCTTCGCAGAAAGAACCTCGGGGAAGTCGACATGGACGACCTGAAGTTCAGCGGCAGGGAGTTCGCACAGCTTGTTGAGTTCCTCCAGACGGACAAGATCTCACAGTCCAACGCGAAGGCTATTCTTGGCGAGATGATCGAAAACGGCGGCACTCCGAAGGATATCGCGGACGCGCAGGATCTGTGGATAAAGGAGGACAGCGACCTCCTCGCAAAGACCGCCGACGAGATAATCGCGAACAACCCGAAAGCAGCCGAGCAGTACCGCAGCGGCGACCAGAAGGTATTCGGGTTCTTCATGGGTCAGGCGAACAAGGCGCTAAAGGGTCTTGCATCGCCGAAGGCTATTCAGGAATATATCAAGAAGAAGCTTTCCGAATAATATCAAAAATCCCCCGGCTCCTGCCGGGGGATTTTGCAATTTAAAACCGCCCATTTTGTGGGCGGTCGTTTTTTATTCAGCGATCTCAGCGGACGAAGTTGCCGGAAGCTCCACCGGCTCGGTCTGCTCGGTGGGGATCAGGTCGTCGCTTGACGCCGGTGACACCGCCGAATCCGCAGTTCCGGAAGGTGCCGTAGTCGCAGCCGACTTGGTATCCTGTGTCGTTACCTCTACCGGAGTTTCCTCTACGGGTATTTCCTTGGTGGTTCCGGAAGGCTTCGTGGTTTTATCGGGCTTGGCAGGCTTGGTCGGCTTGGTCGGCTTAGTTGTCTTTGCGGGTTTGGAGGTCTTGGCGGTCGTTTCGGCTGTCGTGTAAACAGGCGAAACCTCGTCAGCGGGCTGGAAATTCTCCGCCTCAAACGTGCCTGTCGCAGAATCGCCGTCCCACAGACCCGCTTCGGTCAGGGCGCGGTGCATTTCCCACAGGGCAATACGGTAGGCGTACGGACCGAGGTGTACGCCGTCGCCGGAGTGCAGGCACTCGCGAAGCTCGTTCTTCTCATTCTTGAGGTATCGCCCGAAGTCGAAGTAGTGTACGCGCTCCGGGAAATTCTCCTCGAGATACTTTTTCATGGTATTGTTGAAGCTGTCGATAACGCTGTTTCCGCAGAACTTGCTGCATACAGGAGTTATCGCCGCAACGAAAACGTCGGCGCGGCTTCCTTCGAGCGTAGCCTCGATGACCTTACGGTAATTCTCGCAGTATGTAGCTTCGTCCACCATGTTGACGTCGTTCATGCCCATCGAGAGGAACACGTACCGCGGATTAGCGGACTTCAGCACTTGATCATAGGTTCTGCTCTCCCAGCCTCGGTACTTGAACGTATAGTCAAAAAAGCTGCGGGAACCGAGGTTTCCCTTTGCTGCAACATGCTCGTGCGGAACTATCCCATACTCGGAAAAGCCGCTGCAAATGCTGTCGCCTACGAACAGCGAGTAATCAACGAAGCTCAGCTCCTCGCCGGTAAGCTCGAACTTATCGTGAACCGCCTCGTAGAACATATCAAAGTCGTTGTTCATGTCCCGGACCTCGGCGGTTTCCTCCGTGGAGCCGCTCACGGCTATCTCAGGCAGCGAGCCTGACGGTATCTCCGGAGCCTGCGCGCCGTCCGGAACGTCCGTGGCTGTCTTATCATTCTGTTCCGTCTGGGAAGTCACCGAGGAATTCCCGCCGGAAACGAGGTCAGCCATCAGATCAAGGCTGTTCGGGTCGCTGGGGTTGTGGGGGTCGTTCTGTATATCAGTCGAAGCGCAGCCGCTCAGCAGCATTATAGCCGCGAGAGCCGCGCAGGAAAATCTGTATCTCATCTATATTCAAATCCTTCCGGATACGATTCGTCAGTACCGCGTATTCCGCAAAATTCGGCAATTGAATGGTATATTCGCGGTAAAAAACACAAACAGACGCCCGAGAGTAACACACGGGCGCCTGGATAATTCAACAATAAATTACTTGCCGTGCTTCTTGCTGCCGGTGTGCTTTTTAGCAGCAGGCTTTGCAGCAGGTGCCGGAGCCTTGGTCTCAGCGGGCTTAACGGCGGGTGCGGCAGCCTTGGTCTCGGCGGGCTTAGCAGCAGCGGGAGAGGGCTTGGTCTCAGCCTTCTTCTCTGCGGGCGCAGCGGGCTTTGCAGCAGGAGCGGCCTTCTTCTCTGCAACGGGCTTCTCAGCCTTCTTAGCGGGAACAAGAGCCTCAAGAGCCTTGAACTTTGCAACATCGCCATCGACCTTTACAAGTCCGTCGGTGAGCGCGCCGTCAAAGGAAACATCGCCGCTGAAAAGCTTCTCGATGTTCTCAGCAGCGCCGGTAACGTTAGCCTGGAGGTCATCGTAATGATAAGGAGCAACGTCAAGAACGCCCTCTCTTACTGCAACATAGAAATCGTCCATATCGTCGATGAATGTAAAGTTTACAGCAACGGTATCCTCGTACTTCTTAGCCTTTGCCTTGCTTCCCTTCAGATAACCCTTGATCTTTTCAGCAAACTCAATATTAGTCATAACAAATTCCTCCTGTGGTATGCTTCAGACGGAGCGCCCGAAGCCAGGTAAAATTACCTGCCGATTTATTCCAAACAGCGAACCTGCCGCCGTTTTATTCATCTATTGTAGTATACCATAACTCCGCCTTTAATTCAATAGTCATTTTCTATAAATTTACAAGAAAAACAACTTGATTTTCAGATGAAAATATAAATATCAACAATCAGATGAACGATCAGACTCTTCTCTGGGGTATCTCCCTGCCATTTTTATCTATGAAAAGGCGCGGGTGCTCCTTGACTTCCTGAACCGGGGGTCTGTATGTCAGCATATCAAGGCGGACTCTGTCGCGGTACTCGGGCTTTACAAGATAATATACGTAGCTTTCGATTACGTTAGGCTTTGAGAGTACGCGACCCTCTATCTTGAAATTATTAAAGCCCATGTCAAGGTATCTTCCGTAGACATCGTTGTTGGAAACAAACGTGCTGTAATGTGTTATCTGATAGAAATTGTATCTGGTATTGGGGCAGTTGAAATTATTTGCGTCCTCCATCGGATCTTTAACGCTCCTTACTGCTCCAAGCTGCTCATACATAGTCTGCTTGCTGCACTTGCGCTGGCTCTCGCCGAGCACCTCGTAGTGCTGCTTTCTACGCTTGCAGTGAGGAGTGCAGTACGGATTTATAAGGATCTCGACTCTTGAGCGAAGCTCCTGCGGGATCTTGTCCAGCTTCTCGAAATCATTGTTCCAGTTGTAGTCAAGAACAACCAGCTTGTAATCCTTCTTGAACTCCTCCATAAGCTGATCGTAATCTTCAATCTGCTTTACCGTCGAAGAAATCAGCGGGAACTTGGGGTAATTCCTGCGCACGTAATCTTCAAGGAAGGGCTTGTTCACGATGAGCTCATTAAAGCCGTTCTCGGCAATGGCGCAGAGGTGATTGCAGAACTTGTCCTTCAGATCCTTCTCGGTAAGAGTCGGGTTCGTGAATGTATATCTTATAGGAACATTTCTATCATTGAACGCCTTTATCGTGCTTGTGATCTGCGTCTCAAGCGCCAGACCGCCAAGGGCGCGTCCGCCGTTCCAGAGTGCAGATGGGAAGCAGCCGTAGCAGGAAGCAATTTCTATATCGTCATAAAAAAATTCCGGGTGCTCCTTGATCATATCAATGAGATACAGATTCAGATCCTTATGTACCCATATATCAGGAATGTGAAACTTTGCTTTCATTTTAAATGCTCCTTGTTTATTATTTATTGTGGAATACTTCTTTAATTATAACTCAATGTTCCCCTATTGTCAACACATTTCAGCAAATTCTAATGAATAAAACCGGGATAAGGCGGCAAAATATCAACATCAACCGAAAGGAGATAAAAAATGGCAGTAGTACTGATCAGAGCCACCATATTGTACATTATAATCACCTTCTCACTGAGACTGATGGGAAAACGCCAGTTAGGCGAGCTCCAGCCGTCGGAACTGGTGGTGACGATACTCATATCCAACATCGCGGCAATACCCGTGGAGGATTCCTCGGTGCCGATGATACTGGGGATAGTTCCGATATTCACGCTGGTCTGCCTTGACGTGATCGTATCGGCGGTAATGCTGAAGTTCCCGAAGTTCCGCAAGCTGATGATAGGCAGCCCGCGGGTGATAATGTCCGAGGGAGTCATCATGCAAAAGGAAATGAAGCGCCTGCGCTACACCGTTGACGACCTCGTCGAGGCAATGCGCGAGGAGCAGATATTCGACATAACCGAGATATGGTACGCCATCGTAGAGACAACCGGAAAGATACACTTCCTGAAAAAGAAGGACTGCCAGAACGCAGAAAAGGCGGACATAAACTGCGGCGGCTCCTCAAGCGACCCGCCCGCGGTGATAATCCGCGACGGCAGGGAGGACGAGGAGCAGCTCCAAAGCATGGGGCTGGGAATGGGCTGGCTGAAAGAGCAGCTACGGGAACGGAAGCTCTCAGTAAAGGACGTGTTCCTGATGACCGCGGACAAGAACGGTCAGCACACGATAATCGAACGTCAGAGGGGGCTTTGAATGAACCGTCTTGTTGTAAGTATACTGCTGCTGGCAGTGATGTCGGCGGGGTGTTTCTGGTCGGTGTTCATCACCATTGATAAAACCAACGAGCTTTCCGGCTACATTGACCAGGTGGAGCAGGCGCACTCCGAAGGGGACAGCGAAGCCGCCGTGAAATACGCCAATCAGCTCCACGACGCGTGGGATTCGGTGCTGCACTACAGCATTCTCGTCAACGACCTCGGGCACGCGATGGAGATAACGTCCTGCATAGCCGAAATATCCTCCTTCGCCGAGGAGGGCGACGATGAGCTGTACGCCGCATGCGACCGTGCACAGGCGCAGCTTGAGCTTTTCCGCGAAATGCAGACTCCCACGCTCTGGAAAATACTCTGACAGTTTCGGAGTGCATTCGGCGGATAAAATTGCTGGCTGGCTGTGAGCCAGCCAGCATGACTAAAAAGTCTGCACGAAAAAAGCGTTGGCGGAACACTCGCCTTTAAATTATAGTTTACCTGTATAATTTCTTCTTGAATCTTGTTGGAGAAGCCTCTTTAACATCATAATAAAAAAAATAATAAAAAATTGTTGCAAATTGTTTAGGTTTGTGTTATACTAACTTTGACTGCATAAAGTCAGAGTGCAGCAACTTTATTTTATCGAAAGGTCGTGATGTTAGGGTTGGAGAAAAAGGCAGAAGCAGTTCCTGGCGGCGGCAGCTCCAGACTGGCTTTATATGGCTTTAACAACCTCACAAAAACACTTAGCTTCAACATTTATGATGTGTGCTATGCAAAAAGTGAGAGGGAGCAGAAGGATTATATCGCGTACATAGACGAACAGTATAACTCCGAAAGGCTCACAAAAATTCTCTGCGACGTCACCGAGAAGATCGGCGCGACCGTCCTGAATATTTCAAAGCAGGACTACGATCCGCAGGGTGCCTCTGTCAATGTCCTCTTCGCCGAGGGTTACATTGACCCCGACCACGTAGACGAGTCCTGCAACAAGGGCGCCGGCTACTTCAACAGGAGCGGTATCCAGCCGAATACCGTTCACGCACATCTTGACAAAAGTCATATCACGGTGCACACTTTCCCGGAATATCACCCGGACAAGGCTATTTCTACCTTCCGCGTGGATATCGACGTCGCCACCTGCGGCGAGATCTCCCCGCTGAACACGCTGGATTACCTCATAGGCAGCTTCGACTCGGATATCATCACGATTGATTACCGCGTCCGCGGCTTCACTAGGGATGTCTCCGGCAAGAAATGTTTCATGGATCATAAAATGACATCCATTCAGGACTTCATCGATCCCCAGACCCTGACGAAGTACGACGCTATAGACGTCAATGTGTACCAGTCGAATATATTCCATACAAAAATGCTGATCAAGGAGATAGAGCTTCAGAACTATCTCTTCAATTCCGATGTCTACGAGATCCACCCCCAGCAGCGCCTTGAGATCACCAACAACCTGCGCCGCGAGATGATCGAGATATTCAGCGGAATGAACATCTATTGAGGTGAGCGTAATGCAGCTTGATCACACCCGTGCGCCTCTTTACGAGGCAATGAAGGAATATCAGCTTGACCGCGTTGTCAAGTTTGATGTCCCCGGGCACAAGGGGGGCCGCGGCAACAAGGTGCTGAGGGACTTCCTGGGCGAGGCGTGCATGAGGAACGACGTGAACTCCATGAAGCCACTCGACAACCTCTGCCACCCCGTTTCCGTCATAAAGGAGGCTCAGCAGTACGCTGCGGACGCCTTCGGAGCGGAAAATTCCATCTTCATCGTCAACGGAGCCACCGGAGCAGTTCAGGCGATGGTGATGTCGGTATGCAAGGCGGGGGATAAGATAATTCTCCCGCGAAACGTCCACCGGAGCGCAATCAACGCGCTGGTGGTCTGCGGAGCGATACCGGTCTACGTGAACCCCGGCGTCAACAACGACCTCGGCATACCGCTCGGAATGACCCCGGAGGAAGTCGAGGCGGCTATCCTCGCAAATCCTGACGCGAAAGCCGTGCTGGTCAACAACCCGACCTACTACGGCATATGCTCCGACCTGCGGAAGATCGTCGAGATAGTACACAGGCACGGCATGAAGGTGCTGGTTGACGAAGCGCACGGAACGCACTTCTATTTTGGCGATGGACTTCCGCCCAGCGCCATGAGCTGCGGCGCGGACATGGCTTCGGTATCGGTGCACAAAACCGGAGGAAGCCTCACCCAGAGCGCGATACTGCTCCTGGGGAAGGGAATAGACCCGAACTACGTCCGGCAGATAATCAACCTCACACAGACCACCAGCGCAAGCTACCTGCTGATGGTGTCCCTCGACCTGGCGCGTCAGAACCTCGCGCTCCACGGCAGGGAGTTCTACGCGAAAACGGTGGAATTCGCGGATTATGCGCGAAAAGAGATAAACGCCATCGGCGGCTATTACGCCTTCGGCGAGGAGCTTTGCGACGGCAAGGCGTTCTACGCGTTCGACAGGACCAAGCTTTCGGTGCATACCAGGGCGATGGGTCTTGCGGGCATAGAGGTCTACGACCTGCTCCGGGACGAGTACGACATACAGATAGAGTTCGGCGACATCGGCAATATCCTGGCGATAATCACCGGCGGCGACCGCGCGCTCGAAATAGAGCGGCTCCTCGGCGCGCTGAACCTTATCAAGAAGTTCCACGGGAAGTCCCCCGCCGGGCTTTACGACCACGAGTACATCGACCCTATCCTTGAGATGTCCCCGCAGGCGGCATTCTACGCCGAACAGGAGACCCTACCGATAGAAAAGACCGCCGGAAGGGTGTGCAGCGAGTTTGTCATGTGCTACCCGCCGGGGATACCGATCCTGGCTCCGGGCGAGCGTATCACCCAGGATATCCTGGATTATATCGCGTTCGCGAAGGAAAAGGGCTGCTCCCTCACCGGCTGCCGGGATATGAACGTTGAGTATTTGCAGACCGTCAAGTTCAGCGCCGGGAACGACCGGCGCTGAACATCCGGTTTTTCTTTGATTTTCCGGAGTGAAAAATCAATTTCGCCTTCGGCGAAACCGAAAAACCTCGGATTTGTTGGTCAGCTTAAAATGTTCAGCGCCTGGAACGACCGGCGCTGAACATCCGGTTTTTCTTTGATTTTCCGGAGTGGAAAATCAATTTCGCCTTCGGCGAAACCGAAAAACCTCGGATTTGTTGGTCGGCTTAAAATGTTCAGAGCCGGGAACAATCGGCGCTGAACATCCGGTTTTTCTTTGATTTTCCGGAGTGGAAAATCAATTTCGCCTTCGGCGAAACCGAAAAACCTCGGATTTGTTGGTCGGCTTAAAATGTTCAGAGCCGGGAATTATCGGCGCTGAACGTCAGAAAGGAAATCCTATGGAATTATGGTTTACAGAGAACCATACGGACAACATACGGTTCTCCATAAAGATAAAACAGCACGTCTACAGCGAGAAGAGCCGCTATCAGCAGATAGATATTCTCGACAGCTACGAGCTTGGCAGGATACTGGTGCTTGACGGATTCATCATGCTGACGGAAAAGGACGAGTACATCTATCACGAGATGATAACCCACGTTCCGATGGCGACGAATCCCGATATAAAACGCGTTCTTGTAATAGGCGCGGGCGACGGCGGAACTATCCGTGAACTTACCCGCTTCAAAAACATCGAGCACATCGACATGGTGGAGATCGATCAGCGCGTCGTTGAGGTCTGCAAGGAGTATCTCCCACAGACAGCGTGCAGGCTGGACGATCCCCGCGTGCATATCTTCTACGAGGACGGTCTGAAATACGTCCGCGGTAAAGATAACGAATACGACCTGATAATCGTGGATTCAACTGACCCGTTCGGACCCGGCGAGGGGCTGTTTACAAAGGAGTTCTACGGCAACTGCTACAAGGCGCTCAACGAGAACGGCATACTTGTGAACCAGCACGAAAGCACGTTCTACGACGAGTACGCCGAGATAATGAAGCGCGCCCACAGCCGCATAAAGAGCTTCTTCCCGATTTCGCTGGTTTATCAGGCGCATATCCCGACCTACCCTTCAGGACACTGGCTGTTCGGGTTCGCGAGCAAGCGGTTCCACCCGGTCGCGGATCAGCACGCGGAATGGTGGCTGGCTCAGGGGCTGAAAACCAAGTATTACAATCAGTACGTCCACAGCGGGTGCTTCGCGCTGCCGAACAACGTCCGGGACGTACTCCGGGAAACAAAGCCCGCAACATGACGGAGGTATAATATGCTGATAGATTTTTCCGACATCGAAGAAAAGCCACTGGAGCATTTCAAGGGCGGCGAGGGTACGTTCTTCGCGAGAATGTTCACCGACCCCAAAGTCAAGATAATGCGCGGCAGGCTGGAGCACGGAGCTTCCATCGGACTGCACACCCACGAGGGCAACAGCGAGATAGTGTTCATTCTTGAGGGAAAGGGCAAAATGCTGTGCGACGGCAGATACGAGGAGCTTTCTGCGGGAAGCTGCACCTACTGCCCGGATGGTCATGAGCACAGCCTTATCAACGACAGCAAGGGCGACCTGATTTTCTACGCGGTCGTACCCGAGCACCACAATTAAATTCGGAATTAATAATTCGCAATTGAATGTGTCCGGCTTCGCCGGACGATATCTGAATACAGGAGGAATAAACTAATGAGCAGAGCAATGATAATCGGCGCGGGCGGCGTCGCAGGTGTGGTAATAAACAAGTGCTGCCAGAACAGCGACGTTTTCACGGAAATCATGATAGCAAGCCGCACCAAGGCTAAGTGCGACGCATTCAAGGAGAAGCTCCAGCCTACCACAAAGACGGTCATCACAACCGCCCAGGTGGACGCGGACAACGTTGAGGAGCTGACCGCGCTCATCAAGAGCTACAACCCGGAAATCGTAATTAACGTAGCGCTTCCGTACCAGGATCTTCACATCATGGACGCGTGCCTTGCGGCGGGCGTGAACTACCTCGATACCGCAAACTACGAGCCGGAGGACACCGCGAAGTTTGAGTATAGCTGGCAGTGGGCTTACCGCGAGCGCTTCGAGAAGGCGGGGCTGACCGCTATCCTCGGCTGCGGCTTCGACCCGGGCGTTACCGGAGTTTTCTCTGCGTACGCCATGAAGCACCAGTTTGATGAAATAAACTACATTGATATCCTTGACTGCAACGGCGGCGACCACGGCTATCCCTTCGCCACCAACTTCAACCCGGAGATCAACATTCGCGAGGTGTCCGCAAACGGCAGTTACATTGAGGACGGCAAGTGGGTCGAGACCAAGCCGATGGAGATAAAGCGCGTCTACAACTTCAAGGGCGTAGGCGAAAAGGATATGTACCTGCTCCATCACGAGGAGCTGGAGTCCCTCGCGCTGAACATCAAGGGCATCAAGAGAATCCGCTTCTTCATGACATTTGGTCAGAGCTATCTTACGCACCTCAAGTGCCTCGAGGACGTCGGAATGACATCCATCAAGCCAATCATGTATGAGGGCAAGGAGATAGTTCCGCTCCAGTTCCTGAAGGCCGTTCTGCCCGACCCGGCTTCCCTCGGCCCGAGAACAGTCGGCAAGACGAACATCGGCTGTATCTTCATCGGCAAGAAGGACGGCAAGGAGAAGCACTACTACCTTTACAACATCTGCGACCATCAGGAGTGCTACAAGGAGGTAGGCTCCCAGGCTATCAGCTACACAACCGGAGTTCCGGCGATGATAGGCGCGGCTATGGTGCTTACCGGCAAGTGGAAGAAGCCAGGCGTCTACAACGTCGAGGAGATGGATCCGGATCCTTTCATGGAGAACCTCAATAAGTGGGGACTTCCGTGGGAGGAGGATTTCAACCCCGTGCTGGTTGACTAATCACCGAACATCGCATGCAGGCGGGCGTTTGCCTGCCTGCGTTCTTTCGGAGCGGCGTGAAGAAATGCTAGAAGCGCTTGATAAATCGGAATTTAACGCACATCTAAAAAACGAGAATTCACAAAAACGTAGCCATAAAATGGTGATGAAAGGACGTATAGCTTATGAGTAAAAAAGTATTTGTTTTGGTACACGATTACTGGCATCACGATGATTCCATCAAGCCTATGATGGACTATCTGTTTAACGCAGATTATGAAGTAACATTCACAAAGAACCCAAATGATTATTTCAACGGGCAGTTTGATTTGTTTTTGTCTTTCAAAGATCCTATTGAAAATGATCAGATTCCTACTCCAATCTGGTGTGATGAAAAATGGACGGAGAAATTTCTGAATGATGTTCAGAATGGTATGGGAACGATTATGCTTCACGCATCACTTACTGATTACACAGAAAATCACGCAATCCTTACAAATGTTATAAGAAGTAACTTTATCACTCATCCCGAACAATGTCCGCTTACTGTAAAACCGATAGCAGAACATCCGATTATTGAAGGCATTGGCAAATTCACATTCCCTGATTTTGACGAACATTATGTAATGGAAATGATTCCGAATGCTGATACAACGATTCTTGCAGAAACCGTTTCAAAGAACGGCGTTCAGCCTGCTGTATGGATTCACACCTATGGCAAGGGAAAAATCTGCTGTATCGTTCCTGCACACACTACCCAAAATCTGACCTGTGAACCATTTGTCAAACTTGTAAAGAATGCTATTGATTGGGTTTAATAGCATTAATAGAGTGTCAAATTACAGTTTATCGTTCAGATAATTTTTCAACGCACACAAGAAAGGAACAAAATGGACTGGAAATACAAAGTAGAAACACCCTGCTACGTCATTGACGAGGGCGCTCTGAAAAGAAACCTCGAACTGCTGAAATTAGTCCGCGAGAAAGCAGGCTGTAAGATACTGCTGGCACAGAAAGCGTTCTCGGCGTTCGCGGTCTACCCTCTGATAGCGCAGTATCTCGACGGCGTGACCGCCAGCGGGATATTCGAAGCAAAGCTCGGCTATGAGGAGATGGCGAAGCCGTTCGGGAAAGAGAATCACGTGTTCTCCCCGGCGTACCCGGAGCAGGACTTCGACGAACTGCTGAAAATCTGCGACCACATGGTGTTCAACTCCCCGCGGCAGTGGGCGAAGTTCCGCGACAGAGTGCGCGCAAACGAACGTTACATACAGGCGGGGATACGCGTGAATCCGGAGTACAGCGAGATAGAAACGGACATCTACAATCCCTGCTTCACCGGTTCGAGGCTCGGCTGCACGCTTGAGGAGTTCCGGAAAGACCCCGCGCTGTACGAGGGGATAGACGGACTGCATTTCCACACCATGTGCGAACAGGGCGCGGATACTCTTGAGCGTACGCTACCGCACGTCGAGGAGAAATTCGGCTTCATGTTCGATAAAATCAAGTGGCTGAACTTCGGCGGCGGACACCACATCACAAAGCCCGGCTACAACGTGGCAAAGCTGATAGAGTGCGTGAAGCGTATCCGCGAGACCTACGGTCTGGAGGTCTACCTTGAGCCGGGCGAAGCCATCGCACTGAACGCCGGCTGGCTGGTGACGACTGTGCTTGATACCTTCGCGAACGGCTGTAATATCGCGATAACGGACGCATCTGCGGCGTGCCACATGCCGGACGTACTGGAAATGCCCTACCGTCCGGAGATAACCGGAGCAGGGAAGCCCGGCGAGAAGCCGTACACCTACCGCCTCGGCGGCAACACCTGCCTTGCCGGGGACGTCATCGGGGACTACTCATTCGATGAACCGCTGAATGGCGGCGAGCGCCTGGTATTCGGCGACATGGCGATATATTCGATGTGCAAGAACAACACGTTCAATGGAATGCCCCTGCCGTCTATCTACCTGCTGAAAGAATCCGGGGAAGTCGAGTTGATAAAGAAATTCGGCTACGAGGATTTCAAATCCCGTCTTTCTTAATACAGTCCCGCGAAGCGGGACGCAGTAATTCCGAATTTCTCTTGGGGGCGATGTGATTGCCGGGACTTGGCACTATAGTAAACGCCGCTGCGATAGTCGCGGGCGGACTTTTCGGCTTGCTGTGCGGAAAGCTCATGAAGCCGCGCATACAGGAATCGCTCACGATGGCGTGCGGCGTGTGCGTTTTATTCCTCGGGATAGCCGGGGCAATGGAGAAAATGCTCAGCGCCGCCGCTGATGGAACTCTCTCAAGCGGTGGCACGATGACGCTCATAGCAAGCCTTGTGCTCGGAGCGCTCATCGGCGAGATAATCAATATTGAAGCGGCTATGGAGCGCTTCGGGACGTGGCTCAGAAAGGTCTCCCACAGCGAGGGCGACGGCGGTTTCGTCGGGGGATTCGTCAACGCTTCGCTGACCGTGTGCGTCGGCGCGATGGCGGTCGTCGGGTCGATCCAGGACGGGATCCTCGGAGATCACTCAACGCTGTTCGCAAAGGCGGTGCTCGACCTCATCATCGTTATGGTGATGACCGCCGCAAGCGGCAAGGGCTGTATTTTCTCCGCGATCCCCGTTGCAATTTTCCAAGGGACGATAACCGCCCTCTCAAAGCTGCTGGAGCCGGTAATGACTCAGCATGCGCTCGATAATCTATCGCTGGTGGGGTCCGTGATGATCTTCTGCGTGGGCGTGAATCTCGTGTGGGGGAAGAAATTCCGCGTCGCAAATATGCTCCCCGGACTTGTTCTGGCGGTGGTCTGCGCGTTCCTTCCGTGGTTCTGAGTTTTCAACGTTTTCCGGATCGTTGAAAATTCACGGCGAAATAAGCGGATAAAAAAATACTCTGCCGATTGCCGCCGTTTTTTCAACTGCTCCACAAGATATAGTTGAAACTTTGTTGAATCTTTCCGGTATATAGTGCTTTTTCAACGAAAAATATCTTTCGAGTCTTCATTCCGAAGGCTCTTTTTTGTTGAAAGTGCACAAAAATATGAACAAAATTTTATTTTAGTTTTTTGGCGATTTATTCGGGCTAACACTTGCAAAAATGTTGAATTCGTTGTATACTATTGGTGGGGGAAAAGGGTGAAGTTTTCACTAAAGTGGGTTAAATATCATAAAAAATCACTGGTTTTCCACATTTTCAACTTCGCCGACCCGATTTTTTATTACTGGGAAAATATATTTCATCTACGGAAAAGCCGTCTGAGGAAGGCGGCAGGACACTTTCACAGGGGACTACAGCTTTGGAAAGGGGGAACAGGAATGTACGGCGAGTTCGAGCACACCATAGACTCAAAAGGGCGCATGAACTTTCCGGCGAAGCTCCGCGAGGAGCTGGGAGAACATTTCTATATTTCCAAGACTATAGGTGAGAGCTGTCTGACGGTACACACAGAGCAGAGCTGGAACGACCTCAGGGAGAGCCTGAGGGGAAAGCCGACAAAGGTAAGGCTCCCGCTGGAGCGCTTTTTGTTCGGCGGAGCATGCGAGGCCGAGCCGGACAAGCAGGGCAGAATCGCCATTGCGCCGGCGCTGAGAGCTTACGCGGGACTCACCTCCGAGGTGGTAGTCGTCGGAATGGACGACCACGCGGAGATCTGGGACAAGGCGGCTTACATAGCTTATACAGAGAGCGTATCCGCTGAGGATATCGCCGCGCTTGCTGAGGAGATCGGTATTTAATGGAGTTTTCACATGTTTCAGTGCTGCTGAAAGAAACGGTGGACGGCGCGTTCACGGACCCGAATGGCGTTTACGCGGATCTCACTACCGGGGGCGGCGGTCACAGCCTTGAGCTTGCAAAGCGGCTGGACGGCGGCCGTCTGATATGCTTCGACCAGGACAAGGAGGCGCTGGAGGCTGCTGGGGAGCGGCTGAAGGGACTTCCTGTTACGTTTGTCCGGAGCAATTTCTGCGAAATGAAGTCGGTGCTGGCTGACCTCGGGATAAAAGAACTGGACGGCATAATTGCTGATCTGGGCGTATCCTCTCATCAGCTCGATACTGCGGAGCGGGGGTTCTCGTTCCACAACGACGCACCGCTTGATATGCGCATGAGCGGGGAGGGTCTTTCCGCCCGCGACGTGGTGAACGAATACGACGAGGGGGAACTCGCCAAGATTCTGTTCGACTACGGCGAAGAAAAATTCGGGAACCGGATAGCAAGAGGCATAGTAAACGCCCGGCTCACCGCCCCGATCGAGACCACCGGGCAGCTTGCTGAGATAATCAAATCGAGCGTTCCGGCGGCGTACCGCAGGGAAAAGAACCCCTGCCGCAAGAGCTTCCAGGCGATAAGAATAGAGGTCAACCATGAGTTGGACGTGCTTGAAACGGCGCTGACAGACGGTTTCGACGTGCTGAAGGTCGGCGGGAGAATGTCCGTTATCACATTTCATTCCCTTGAGGACAGGATCGTTAAGAACCGCTTCAAGGAGTTCTGCACGGGCTGCACATGCCCGCCGGAGTTCCCGGTGTGCGTATGCGGAAGGAAGCCGATGGGCAGACTTGTGGACAAGAAGCCGATAACAGCTTCGCCGGAGGAACTGGAAAGAAATCCGCGCAGCAGAAGCGCAAAGCTCAGAATTATAGAGAAGATCCGCAGAAGCCCTCTTGAGGACTGACGGATAACAGAAACGCAAAACAGCCCGGCATGACCGGCGCAGCAAAAGAAGGAGGGTGAGCCTATGCTTCCCGAAACTGACAGATCAAACCTCGCATACGACCTTTCCATGTACGACAATGCGGCGCGCCGCGAACAGGAAAGGGAAAGAGAACGCAGGGCAAGGCAGATCAAAATGAATACGCATTCGGTTTCGCGCAGCGGTTCGAAGCTCAAGCTCTTTGCCGTGACCGCGGTGGCGCTGGGAGCTTTGTGGGCGGTGAACGTCCAGTTCACGAAGGTAGACGATATCGCGAGAAAGGTCGAGGATCAGAGGGCTCTGCTTGCAGAGGCGCAGGAGGAGAATTCGCTGCTCCAGAGCAGGCTCGACAGCAAGGCGAACATCAGCTATATCGAGGAATACGCCGCAAACGAGCTTGGCATGGCAAAGGTCACTAACTCACAGATCAACTACCTTGATGTGAACACGGAAAACCTTATCGAGGTCACTCCGGAGAACAACGGAAGCATTTTCAGCGCCGTTGCCGACTGGTTCGGTGATCTTCTGGAATACATTGGTTTCTGAAGGCATAATATAGAGGTGACAGGACATCGGGACACGCTGTCCGTTCTCTATACTCTGCCGGCAACGGACTTTAACGGCAAGGTCGGCTTGTTATGCGCTGTGCGGCGGGACTGCACAGCCACGCAGCCCGGCTTTGCTTTTTGTTTTATTGGCACGTACTTTTCTGACTGGAGGTCAACAGCTTCATGAAAATCAAAAATGCAGCAAAAAAAATCGGCAGCGCTATCTACGAGATGGAGCAGAAAAGCGCTGAGAAGCCGCGTATACTTGGCTCCAGCCAGAAGCAGATAATCTTTCTGGTGCTGATAATCATTTTCTCGTTCTGGGTGGGCTACAAGCTGCTGAGCTACTCCATCCTGGACGGCGACAAGTGGCGCATGATGGCAACCGACCAGCAGCTTTCATCGGTGGTCATAAAGGCGAACCGCGGCTCCATCTACGACGCCAACGGAACCACCCTCGCGCAGAGCTCCACCGTGTGGGACGTCACCATCTCCCCGCACAACATCGATCTTTCCAACACGAAAGCCAAGGAGCAGTACGATATCAAGGCGAAGGCGCTCATTGAAAAGGGCGAAACTCCCGAGCCGTACGTTGACCGCGCCGAGCTGATATCACAAAAGCTATCCGAGCTGCTGGGCGTTGACTATTCCAAGATCAAGACCGCGTGCGCCGATACCACCAAGCAGTACTACATGGTGAAGCGCAAGGTCGAGAAGCCCGAGGCGAACGAGATAACCGCGTTCATGAACGAGAATGGTCTGAACTCCGACGATATCTACCTCTGGCCGACCTCCAAGAGATACTACCCCAACGATTCGCTGGCGTCGAACATAATCGGATTCACGAACTTTGACGGCGACGGCGTTTACGGTCTTGAGGCGTACTACGACGACTACCTCAGCGGCACCGACGGCAAGGCGGTCTACGCGGTAGCCGCCGACGGCAGGAAGCTCCAGAATTCCAGCGACGCGTACTACTCAGCCGTGGACGGCTACAGCCTGGTGCTCACGCTGGACGAGGTGCTCCAGCACTACCTTGAAAAGAACCTGGAGCTGTGCGTTTCCCAGCACCAGGTAATAAACCGCGCCTGCGGTATCATAATGAACTGCAACACCGGAGCCGTCCTCGCGATGGCGACCGCTCCCAGCTTCGACCTGAACAACCCGTCCGAGCTTAAATCCAGCTTCGACCTCCAGACCCTCGCCGAGATGAAGGAATCCGGCGCCACCGAGGAGGAGCTTGACGCCAAGGAGGCGTCTCTCCGCGAGCAGCAGTGGAAGAACAAGGCTATAACCGAGCTGTACTACCCCGGTTCTGTTTTCAAGACCGTCACATGCGCCAGCGCCCTCGAGGAGGAGGTCGTTTCGCTGAATTCCACGTTCCACTGCGCGGCTTACGAGATGGTCGCGGGAACCAAGATCAAGTGCTGGTCGAGCTACGGCCACGGTACGCTCACGCTCCAGCAGGCGGTAACAAAGTCCTGCAACCCTAGCTTTATCCAGATAGGTCAGCTTCTCGGAAAGGATAAATTCTGCGACTACTTCGAGGCGTTCGGCTTTACAGAGCCCACCGGCATTGACCTCCCGGGCGAATCCGGAAGCCTTTATGTTTCAAGGGAGAACATGGGTCTTGTCGAGCTTGCTTCCTCAAGCTTCGGTCAGACAAACAAGGTAACTCCGCTCCAGATGACCACCGCGCTGTGCGCCATCGTAAACGGCGGCTACCTGGTGACTCCGTACGTAGTGGACAAAATGCTTGATTCCGACGGAAACGTCGTAAAGACCACCGAGACCCGCATAAAGCGCCAGGTCATCTCCGAGGAGACCTCCGCGCAGATGCGCCAGATACTCGAGACTGTAGTTAACGAGAACGGCGGCAGCAACGCGTACATAAACGGCTATCGTATAGGCGGCAAGTCCGGTACAACTGAGAAAATCGACGAATACAACAAGCTCAAGGCCGAGACCGGCGTGGATCATATGACATATGTTCCGTCCTTCGCGGCATTCGCCCCGGCTGACGATCCCCAGATAGTAATGCTGGTAATGGCGGACACCCCGACCGGCACGCAGTACTACGGAAGCGCGGTCGCTGCCCCGGTAGTTTCGGCGGTGTTCAAGGAGGGTCTGCCCCACCTTGGAATTTACCCGACCTACACTGCGGAGGAGCTTGCAAAGATGGACGCTGCGGTGCCGTACGTAATGGGCATGGAGGCTCAGCGTGCGGAGGCGAAGCTCAATGCGGATGGCTTCGAGGTGCGCTATGTCGGCGACCCGGCAAGCGGCGCCACCGTTTCCACGCAGATACCCGCTTCGGGAAGCAGTATCCCGAAGGGCTCGACTGTGGTGCTGTACCTCGGCAATGAATACGACCTGGAATCCGCGGTCATTCCGGACGTTACCGGCATGACGGTCTCCCAGGCGAATGAGGCGATAACCAACGCGGGATTCAACATCAAGATATCCGGCGGCGCTGCGGAGAACGCCAACGCGGTGGCTTCCGCGCAGTACCCTGTGGGCGGTACCGACGGCTACAAGGGAAATGTCGTGGAAGTAACGTTCCAGGTCAACGGATATTCAGACTGACGGAGGCGAGGTCATGACTTTAGGACAGCTTTTCAGCGGTATCACGGATATACCGCAGAAATTAACGGAGCGCGTCGTATCAGGCGTGACCTCCGACAACCGCGAGGTGGAGCCGGGGTTCCTGTTCGTGTGCGTAAAGGGCAGGAGCTTCGACGGCCACAGCGTGGCGGCGTCAATGCTCGAAAAGGGCGCGTGCGCCGTCGTGACGGAGCGCCCGCTGGGACTTCCGGCGGAGATATGCGTGAATGAGAGCCGCAGATTATATCCGGAGCTGCTCTCGGCGTTCTACGGCAGACCCACTCAGAAGCTCTGCCTGGGCGCGGTCACCGGCACCAACGGCAAGACCACCACGGTGAACCTATGCGCTCAGATAACAAGGGCGCTGGGTCATCAGACCGGAGTTATCGGCACGGTTGGCTGCGACACCGGAAAGGGACTTCAGTACTCCCACGACGGCCCACCCACCACTCCGGAGCCGCGGAAGCTGTACCAGCTGTTCCGCGAGATGGCGGATATCGGCACGGAGTACTGCTTCCTGGAGGCAAGCTCCATGGCGCTGGCGCAGCACCGCTTCGCTGCTGAGAGCTTTGCGGTGGGGGCGTTCACGAATTTAACGCAGGATCACCTCGACTACCACGGCACGATGGAGGAGTACTACCTCGCAAAGCGAATGCTCGCGGATATGTCGAGGACCATGGTGATCAATATCGACGACGAGTACGGAAGGCGCACCGCGGATTACTGCCGCATGAGCGGGATCCAGGCGGTGACAACGAGCGTGAATACGTCCGGAGCCGATTACTTCGCGGAGTTCATCAGACTGCACCCGCACGGCGCGGAATTCCTGCTGACCTGCCCGGAGAAGCAGAAAAGCTGGGTCGCGAAGATACCGCTGACCGGGCTTTACAACGTCAGCAACGCGGTGCAGGCGGCGGTGATGTGCCGCATGATGGGCTTCCCGATGGAGGACGTGCTGGCGGCGCTGGAGAAGTCACCGGGAGTGTCTGGGCGGCTTGAGACGATTTACCAGGGGAAGTTCACGGTTATCCGGGACTACGCCCATACCGGGGACGGTCTGGAGAAGCTGCTGTCTACCCTCCGACCGCTGACGAAGCGGCTCACTGCGGTATTCGGTGCGGCGGGAGAGCGCGACTCCAGTAAGCGTCCCGAAATGGGAAGGATAGCGGCGAAGTACGCCGACAGGCTCATAATAACCACGGACAACCCGCGCCACGAACCCCAGCAGCAGACCATCGACGACGTGCGCCGAGGAGTCCCTGCGGACAAGGAGTGCGAGGAGTTCGTCGACCGTAAGGCTGCGATATACCGCGCGCTTGAAACGGCTCAGCCCGGGGAGCTTATAGCGCTCTGCGGCAAGGGGCACGAGGATTACCAGGCGATAGGGGACGAGAACGTCCCGTTCAACGAGCGTGAAATAGTTCTGGACTGGCTGAAAAGCCGCGGAATAATATAAGGCGGTGCGAAATGTTTACAACAGTTGAAATTGCAGAGGTCACCGGGGGAAAGCTCCTCGGCGGAAGCGTTACGGTTACGGGAGTTTCCACGGACACCCGCTCGATAGCTCCGGGAATGCTCTTTGTTGCGATAAGGGGCGAGAGCTTCGACGGCAACGACTACGTCGGCGCAGCGGCTGAAAAGGGTGCGGCTGCGGCGATATCCGACCGGAGCTCCGGCGCGGACGGGTATTCCATTCCGGTGATACTGGTGGAGGACAGCCGCGCGGCTCAGCTTGCGCTTGCCCGCTACCACCGCGAACGTTTTCCGCTGAAGCTGGTCGGCGTGACCGGAAGCGTGGGAAAGACCTCCACGAAGGATATGGTGTACGCGGTGCTTTCCGCGAAGTACACCACGCTCAAGACCGAGGGGAACTTCAATAACGACATCGGGCTTCCGCGTACGCTTTTCCGGCTCAACGAGAGCTACGGCGCGGCGGTCATCGAAATGGGAATGTCCGGTCTGGGGGAGATAAGCGTGCTTTCGAAGGCGGCGGCTCCCGACATCTGCATTATAACGAACATCGGCTGGTGCCACATCGAAAACTTAAAGACACGCGAAAATATCCTGAAGGCAAAGCTAGAGATACTCGACGGCGCTTCTGCGGAGGCTCCGCTGATACTCAACGGCGACGACGAGTTTCTGAAAACCGTGGATATTCCGGGCAGGAAGATAGTCCGGTACGGCAGGGGAGATAACTGCGACGTCCGGGCGGAGGATATCATCCAGACCGCAGACAATCAGGAATTCACGCTGGTTTACGGCGGCAAGAGGTATACCGCGAAGCTCCCGGTGGTCGGAGAGCACCATGTTATGAACGCGCTCGCGGCGTTCGCTGCGGGGATAGAGGCGGGCATGACGGCTGAGGAGATAATTCCGGCGTTCCTGCGCTACGAGGCTTCCGGAATGCGCCAGCGGATCGAAAAGCGCGGCGATATCACCGTGATACTGGACTGCTACAACGCAAGCCCGACCTCGATGGAAAGCTCGCTTTCCGTGCTGGGCGGCATGGAGTGCTCCGGCAGGAAGTGCGCTGTGCTCGGCGATATGCTGGAGCTTGGCGAGATGTCCGCGCAGCTCCACGCCGGGGTGGCTGAATACATCACGAAAAATGCCGACTGCGCGTTCCTTTACGGCGTGGAGATGGCAAACTGCCGCGAGGCGCTGGAACGCTCCGGCTTTGAGGTACATCATTCCACGGATAAGGCGGCGCTCACGGCGGAGCTGCTGAGCTGGCTGCGTCCGGGTGACATCGCGCTGTTCAAAGGAAGCCGCGGCATGCGCATGGAGGAGATCGCCGAAAAGGTGAAATAAAAACAAAGGGGAAGAGTTATGGTTATCTGGATCAGCGTTATCGCTGCGGTTCTGGCGTTCGGGCTGACTTGGCTGGCGGGGGTGTGGTTCATTCCGTTCCTTCACAAGCTGAAATACGGTCAGACGATACTTGATATAGGTCCCAAGTGGCACAAGGCAAAGAAGCAGGGAACTCCCACGATGGGCGGTATCATGTTCATCATCGCTGTGAGCGTGTGCTTCGCCTGCGCGGTGATACTGTTCGGCCCGCTCGGCGGGAAGAATTTCGCCGGCGAGGACAGGCAGGAGCTTGTGCGCGCGGTCTCCGGGCTGATAATGGCTGTTATGTTCGGCTTCATGGGATTCCTCGACGACTTCATCAAGGTCAAGAAGAAGCACAACGAGGGTCTCACCGTAATGCAGAAGATCGTCATTCAGGTGCTGATAATCGCGGCATATTTTGCAACGCTCTACCTCAGCGGAATGACCCGCACCGCGATACTGTTCCCCTGGGGCTGGACCTGGGAGCTTGGGTGGCTCTACTACCCGATAATGGGCGTTGTTATCCTCTACCTCGTCAACGCAGTGAACCTCACCGACGGCATCGACGGGCTGTGCTCCTGCGTTACCGTGGTTTACATGGCGGCGTTCGCCTGCATTTCCGGTATCCTCGGAATGTACTGTGAGACGCTTCTCGCGCTGCTGACCGCCGGAGGCTGCATAGGCTTCCTGATGTGGAATTTCCCGCCGGCTAAGGTGTTCATGGGCGATACCGGCTCGATGTTCCTGGGCGGCGTTGTGTGCGCGCTGGGCGTAGGCTGTGGAGTGGAGTTCCTCATGCTGATGGCGGCGCTGGTCTACATCTGCGAGGCGCTTTCTGTGGTTATTCAGGTGACTGTGTTCAAGATAACCAAGAAGATTTACCACACCAAAGAGGGCAAGCGGCTGTTCAAGATGACGCCTATCCATCATCATTTTGAACTCAGCGGCTGGAGCGAACTCAAGATAGACGTCGTATTCTCTCTTACCGCAGCGGTACTAGGCGCGGGCGCCGTACTGCTTGCGATGAACATGTTTGCAAGATGACAGGAGGTCACGATGGCAGTAGGTCATAACACCGGGGCAGTCCGGGAGAATCCCGGCATGCCGCGCGAGCGCGGAAAGCGAAGGGAGCGTCCGCCGGAAAAGAAAAAGATCGGCTTCTTTCACGATAAAACGGCAGGCGCGGTAGACATGCCAATGCTGGTCATCACGCTGGTGCTGCTGGTTCTGGGTATCACGATGATGTTCTCCGCCAGCCACGCGCTTTCCTACCGCGACAACGGCGGCGACTCCTATCAGTACGCCACGAGGCAGCTCTTTTTCGCGGGCGCCGGACTGATCGCGATGTTCTTCCTGAGCCTGGTGGACTACCGCATATTTATCCGCGAGTGGCACCCGAAGCTGTTCGGAAAGGTACGCACGATCACGCTCTCGCATGTGGCTCTGGTGGTCTCGCTCGGACTTACAGCCCTTGTAATCCCATTCGGAATAAGGAATATCGCAGACGGGCCGAAGCGCTGGCTTCCTATCCCGGGAGGCTCCTTCCAGCCCTCGGACGTGCTTAAATTCGGACTGATAATCTGGCTCGCCTGGTACGTTTCGAAGAACTACCAGAAAATGCGGCATTTCGTCACCGGACTGCTGAAACCCGGTCTGGTGCTCGGCGTAATAGTCGTGCTGCTGATGCTGCAGCCGCACCTTTCCTGCGTTATCATCATGGGAGTTATCTTCATCGTGATGATACTGGTCGGCGGCGCGAATCTCCGGCAGGTGCTGACCTGCGCCGCGATAGGAATTCCGTGTATACTCCTGCTCATGCAGGTGTCCGGATACAGCTACTTCTGGGAGCGCCTTACCATGGACCCGCTCGCCGACCCCTCCGACACGACCTACCAGACCTACCAGGCGATACTGGCGATAGGCTCCGGCGGACTGTGGGGCAAGGGCTTCGATCACTCCACGCAGAAGTACTACTACCTCCCGGAGGCGCAGAACGACTTCGTTTACGCCATCTGCTGCGAGGAGTTCGGCTTTATCGGCGGAGCGCTCATCATTCTGCTGTTCATCATCTTCCTGCTCCGCGGATTCTACATCGGCAGGAAGTCTCAGGACCGCTTCGGGCTTATGCTCGCTACCGGTATCTCGCTTCAGGTCGGTGCGCAGGCTCTGTTCAACATCGGCGTTAACGTGTGCGCGCTCCCGAATACGGGTATATCGCTGCCGTTCTTCAGCTACGGCGGTACGGCGCTGTTCGTGCTCCTGTGCGAGATAGGCGTGCTTCTTTCGATATCAAGACGTGCAAATCTGAATTAATGGGGGAACTGAAATGAAGGCTATATTCGCAGCCGGCGGCACCGCCGGACATATCAACCCGGCGCTTGCCATCGCCGATAAGCTCAAGAGCGTATTTCCCGACGCGGAGATAATGTTCATCGGAACTCCGCAGGGCATGGAAGCCCGCCTCGTGACCAAAGCGGGCTACAACTTCACGCCGGTGGAAATGGCGGGATTCCAGCGCCATATCTCGATACAGAACATCGGGCGCAACGCGAAGGCGGCGTATCTGTACTTCTTCGCGGCAAAGCGCGCCGTCCGGAAGATACTCAAGGAATTCCAGCCGGATATCGTTATCGGCACCGGCGGATACGTCACCGGAACAGTCCTTGGTCAGGCGGCGGCTCTCGGGATAAAGACCGTCACCCACGAGAGCAACTCCTACCCGGGCATGGCAACGAAAATGCTCGCGAAGAAGGCTGACAAGGTGCTGCTGGCAACTGCCGACGCCGAGAAGTACCTCAGCAGCACGGAACACTGTGTAGTCACAGGAAACCCGCTGCGCTCCAACATCAAGATAGAGGAGCGCTCCGCCGCCAGGAAGCGGCTGGGTCTGCCGGATCAGTTCACGATACTCTCGTTTGGCGGAAGCCTCGGAGCTAACCGCATAACCGAGGCGGTCGCGGAGCTCATCGCCTGGGAGGAAAAGACCGGCGGCATAAATCACATACATTCCTACGGCGGCAAGGGAAAGGAGCTGTTCTACTCCGCGCTGGAGCAGAGCGGAGCACACGAGGACAAGTCGAAGCACATATTCCGGGACTACATCGACAATATGTACACCTGCATGTGCGCGGCTGACCTGATAATCTCCCGCGCCGGAGCAATGACCATCACCGAACTGATGGCGATAGGCAGGCCGGCGGTACTGGTACCATACCCGAACGCGGCCGAGAATCATCAGTACTACAACGCGCTGACGCTCAGCAACGCGCACGCTGCGATACTTATTGAGGACAAGGATCTCACCAAGGCTAGGCTGGTGGAGGAGGTCTCCGCGCTTTACAACGACCGCGGCAGGCTGGCGCTCATGGAGGAGAACTCCCGCCGCAGCGCAAAGAACGACGCCGCAGACCGTATCCTGGGCGAGATAATCGACCTGCTCGGCAAGGAAAAGTTCGAGAACCAAGGAAGCACTGATTAAATCACGCCTGACGGCTTGGCACGCATTTTGCTTGCATCTTTTCCGTTATATTGCACAATTCGTCCTAGCAAGGCGTGTCTCCCCCGGTGGGGGAGGTGGCACGCAGTGCCAGAGGGGTTGACCGAAAGACCAGCCTTGCGTCGCTAATTGTTGACTTGAAAGCGCTTACGCTTCCGTCAACAATTCCTTATTGTACAATCTGACGGAAAATCTGCGGCGCAATCTGCGCACCAGATTTAATCAGCACTTCCTTAATCACAAAATAACACCTCCCGCATACTATGGAAACACAGTAATGCAGGAGGAGATGATCATATGGCAAACTGCCAGAAGCTCGTCGTTAACGGCGGGCGGCGGCTGGAGGGCGAACTCAGGGTGCACGGAGCAAAGAACAGCGCGCTCCCGCTGCTTGCGGCGTGTGTGCTGGCGCACGGCGAATGCGTTCTGCATAACTGCCCGGAGCTTACCGACGTGGACGCGGCGTGCAGGATACTTTCCTGCCTTGGGTGCAGGTGTACCCGCAGCGGCGACACGGTGTGCGTGGACGCCTCCAACGTCTGCGGCAATGAGATACCAGACAATTTGATGCGGGAAATGCGGTCGTCCATAGTGTTCCTGGGGGCGGTTCTCGGGAGGACGCGCCGCTGTAAGCTGACTTTCCCGGGCGGCTGCGAGCTTGGCGCAAGACCTATCGACCTGCACCTCGCCGCGCTCCGGGACATGGGTGTCACGATAAGCGAGGAGCACGGCTGGCTGGAGTGCACGGCGGCTGGAGGTATCCGCGGCGGGATCGTAACGCTTTCGTTCCCGTCGGTGGGAGCTACGGAGAACATAATGCTCGCGGCGGTCACAGCGTCCGGCCGCACCGAGATACACAACGCCGCCCGGGAGCCTGAGATAATCGACCTTGCGGAGTTCCTGGTGAAATGCGGCGCGAAAATAACCGGCGCCGGCGGCAGCACCATCTGCGTCGAGGGCGTATCCCGCCTTTCCCCCGCAGAGCACACGGTGATCCCCGACCGCATAGTTGCGGGGACGTACCTCTGCGCGGCGGCGATGACCCGGGGCGAGCTGATACTTACGCGGTGCGAGCCGTCGCACATGACGGGATTCCTCCCGGTGCTGGAGAGCATGGGGTGCCGTATCTACCCCTACGGCGGCGGGAAGCTGTACGTCAACTGCCCCAGGCGGCTGAACGCTCCGCCGACCATACGCACGATGCCCTATCCCGGATTCCCGACGGATATTCAGGCGCTGTTCACGGCGGTGTGCTCCGCGGCGGAGGGCACCGCCGTGTTCGTGGAGACGATATTTGAGAACCGCTACCGGCACATTCCGGAGCTTATACGGCTCGGGGCGTCGATAAAGGTCGAGGGCAGGGTCGCGGTCGTGCAGGGCGTTGAGCAGCTTTCCGGCGCGAAGCTCTGCGCGGGGGAGCTGCGCGGAGGCGCGGCGCTGGTCACGGCGGCTCTGGCGGCTGAGGGAACCAGCGAGATAACCGGCGTGGGGTACATCGACCGGGGCTACGAAAGCATTGAAAAGGCGCTGCGTTCAGTCGGCGCGGATATTTCCCGGGTAGGGCAGCAAAGCAGAAATTAACGGAGGAGTAAAAGCATGGGCAGTAAAAAACCAGCGGCGCGGGGTGGAAGCGCTCAGCGGAGGAGACCCGCTAAGAGCGCACAAAATGTGCAGAACACACGCATTCAGCACACCCAGAACAGATCAGCACAGGAACGCACCGCCCGTCCGCAGGGAGCTCCGCCGCGAAGCGCCGCCCGCAGACCGGCTCCGCAGCCTGACAGGGCGCAGCGCAGGCGCACTGACCGCGCGATAAACCAGGCGACAGTTCACCGGAGCGTAAAGGGCAGGCGGCGCGGAAGCCGCGGCGGGAACTACATAATGTACTATATCCTGGCGGCAATAATAATAATCATCGTTCTGGCGGTGCTGTCGAATACGGTGCTGTTCAACTGCACCTCCATCGAGGTAGAGGGAAATTCTCGCTACACTGCGGAGCAGATAATAGCTCCGTCGGGGCTTGAGACCGGGCAGAACCTGCTGCACATCGACTCCGGCGACGCTGAGAAGCGTATCTCAGCTGCCCTCACTTATATAGATATGGTAGATGTCAGCAAGGTATTCCCGACGAAGATAAAAATCACCGTCAAGGAGGCGGAAAAGTGGTTCCTGGTGAGCCAGGACGGAGTTACCGCGGCGGTTTCCCGAATGGGCAGAATAGTGGAGCTCGGCTCGGAAAGCGGGCTTCCGACGATCGTCGGCTACGACGCGGTGGAGCTTACTCCGGGAGCGACCCTGACTTCCAGCGAGAACGGAAAGACGCAGCTCCCGCTTCAGATCCTCGAAAAGGCGGAGCACTGCGGGATAACCGGAATAACCCGTGTGGACCTCACCGACAAATTTGACATCAGCGTCGACTGCGGCGATAATATAACGCTCCAGCTCGGCGGTATCGCGGATATCGACAGCAAGTTCGCGGTCGGAGCGGAGGTCCTCCAGTATGAGCAGGCGAACGTCACGATAAATCTGAAGAACCCGAACAAGCCCTCCGCAAAGGATAAGATAGTATCGGTGGCGCTCCCGTCGCTGAACGGCACTGCGGAATCCACTGCGGAAGCGGCAGGCACCTCCGAACCGGCGGAGTGACCCTGCCGGAATAATTCCCGGCGGGTGAATAATTTGTCAAAATATTTTTTAAAAAACAGTTGCAATTATTCTTTGTATCTGTTATAATATTAAGTAGTATTATATTTGCGTATCATGCGTCTAAAAATTTGGAGGGAAAAAGACATGGCATTTGAAATAGATACACACGATGATGAGTTCGTGATGGACGACGATTTCGAGGACCAGACCAAAATAATGGTCATCGGCGTCGGTGGCGGCGGCGGAAACGCAGTCAGCCACATGGTCGAGGGGGATATGACCGGAATTGACTACGTTGTTGCCAACACTGATGTCAAGGCGCTCCGCTCCAAAGACGGAAGCAGAATGCGCCGTATCCAGATCGGCAAGAAGCGCACCAGAGGTCAGGGCGCTGGCAATAACCCTTCTGTTGGTCAGGATTCCGCGGAGGAGAACCGCGACGATCTCAAGAACGTAATGGAGAGCGAGTCCATGGTGTTTATCGCTGCCGGAATGGGCGGCGGCACCGGTACTGGCGCGGCTCCTGTAGTTGCTTCCATCGCGAAGGAAATGGGCAAGCTGACTGTCGGCGTTGTCACCAAGCCGTTTACGTTTGAAGGTCAGGCTAAGATGAACCAGGCTCTCAAGGGCATTGCAGAGATGAGAAAGTACGTTGACTCCCTCATTGTTATCCCTAACGAGAGAGTCAAGGAGATATCCAACGCAAAGCTCAGCATGGCTGACGCGTTCAAGGCGGTAGATAACGTGCTTTACAAGGCGGTAAAGAGCATTTCCGACCTCGTAAAGGGCGTAGGCTTCATCAGCCTTGATTTCGCGGACGTTACCATGGCGCTGAAGGATTCCGGAATCGCTCACATGGCGATAGGTCAGGGCAAGGGCGACAACAAGAACGCCGACGCGCTCGACCAGGTGCTCCACAGCCCGCTGCTTGAGACTTCCATCAGCGGCGCGCGCAGACTGCTTATCAGCATTGGCATTCCGATGACGACCTCCGCAGACGAGGTAGACATCATCGCCACCGAGATAACCAAGAACGCGGCTCCCGACGCGGAGATCAAGATGGGTATGCAGTTCGACGACAACCTTGCTGAGGACGAGGTTTCCATCATCGTTATCGCTACGGACTTCCTCGACGATGAGCACGGCGAGGCTGAGGCTCAGGCCGCTCCGGCGTCTCAGCCGGCGGCATCTTCTGACGCGGTGTTCGGCACCACAATGCATAAGCCCGTTTACGACGGCACCGACGCAGACATCGACAAGCTCATCAACCTGCTCAACAACAATAATAACTGATCGAAGGCGCTGTAAGGCTCCGAAGGTCATAATGCGCAGACCATAATCGAACATTCCGGAAATCCACGTCGGTAAGGCGTGGGTTTCCGTTTGTTTTACAGTTGGAACAACAAAGCCGGGATAAGTGTGCATAAATTTGTGAAACATTATAAAGTTGCTGAAATCCCTTGCATTTTTCCGGGATTTGTTATACAATAGTTATATGTGGCAGTATATATTGCCGCGCGTATAGAGATATATTGGAGGACAAAAGATGTTTAGAAAATTCAGAAAAGCTGTTGGGTGTATTATCGCCGCAGCAGTCATGACAGTCGTATCGGTAACGGCCTCGGCTGATTACATATACGACCTTAACAACACTGACCTTCTCGACGAGATAAAGGCGACAGACTACGAGATCTACGGCACGGAGGGCAGATTCACCGCGACCCTCGGCGACAGCACCGAGGAAAAGTATGTTTCCCTGCGCTTCAAGCTGTTCAACGAGTACCTTGACCAGGAATTCTGGGAGTCCGACGACGCGAGAGTTTCCGTTGACGTAAAGCTAGAGACCGCCGGAAAGGACGTTATCGCATGTATCCCCGGCTTCAACAACAAATGGGGCTGGGTGAACCCGTCCGACTACACACCGCTGAAGTCCGGCGAGTGGGTGACTGTAACTGAGAAGGCTTCCCATTTCCACGAGGAATTCGCGAAGGGACAGCCCGCTTACCTGATGTTTCAGGTAAGGACCAACTGGGGTTCGCCTTCACAGGGCGAGATCACGGTTTCCGTGAGAAACTTCCGCATTATTGACGACAAGTCCGCTCAGACTACCGCCGAAACCACCACGCAGACCACCACGACGACCAAGCCCGAGGAGACATCAGTTCCCGTGGAGACGTCCACGACACCCGAAGAGACTTCAGCTCCCGACGCTGCGACCGCAGAGCCTGCGAACACCCTCGACACCGAGGGCGTTTCCGCTGAGACACCTGCGACTGAGCAGGCAGGCACAAAGGAGCAGACCGAGGAAGCCGCAGTTACCGAGCCGACGGAGCCTTCCGACACCAGCAGCACTCCCGCCGAGACCGCCGCGACAACTATCCGCACCGCAGCGACCGAGGCGACCTCTTCCGCGATAAATTACGGTCAGCTCTACGCTGAGCCTGAATCCCCGGTAATGCTCATTGTTATCGTCGTGTGCGTTGCAGTTGTAATAGTCGCTGGTGCTATCATCGGTTACATGATCTACAGAAAGAAGAAGTTCTATTGATAGGCTTCTGAAGCAGGAGGGAATATATGAACTCAAAGGCAGCAAAAAACCGCAGTTTCATGGATACTCTGGTCGCGCTTTTCAAGAATGTCTGGCTCAAGCGGGGCGTAGCTCTGCTCTGCTGGGGGTATACCGGGCTTCTTATCTGGATAGCGTGGCTCAACGGCGCGTTTTTTCTCGAGTATGAGAACCCCACATCGCTTTTCGTGGTGTACGTGTTTGTGAATATCGCCGCCCTGGCTCTGCTCATATATACCCGCCGTCAGGTCATCACGCAGGTAAATGTCATGATACTTCCGCCGGTGGTGTTCGCTACGTTCCTGCTTGCGTTCGGAAACTGGTATATGATACTCCCGCCGCTGGTGGTCCTGGTCGCGATGTTCTTCATCTGCACCGCCAACGAGACGCTCAAGACCGTACTGGGTACGATGTACCTCCTGATGTACGTGATCGGCGCGGCGGCTTACATCACCATCACGCTCCTCATGGGCAAGATAACCCTTGCCGGAGTAGACCTCGACCTGCGCGACCGTAACTATGAGGTGCTTTCCGCCGACGGTCAGTACCGTATCGTGCGCTACGTCGACAAACCCACCGGAGAGCGCCGCACCGCCAGCTACTATGTCGAGGATATCTCCAAGGACAAGAAGATACCATTCGGCAGCGCGAAGCGTGTGCTCGGAAGCGGCTGGGTAGTCACCGCGAAGTACACCAGCAAGTCCGATTCACCTGTGTCCTGGGTGACTAAAACAGTAGACGGAAAGAAAGTTGAAATGCTCAGCGTCGAGGGCACATTAAAGGAAAACCCCTACCTCGTGGCGGAGATCTCCGCGACCGAGGAGCTTGAGGAAAGCTCCGTGCCGATAACGCTTTACTATGGAACAGAGGACGCTTCCTCCCAGGGAAGCTCCGCAGAAGCGCAGACCGCAGAATGACAAAGGAGCCTTGAATTGGAAAGAGTTCTCAATTTAGCAGGGAAGAACAGCAGCGAGATATTTCAGCTTCGCTATCCCTATTCGATGCTGACGTTCTGCGATTACGATCTGTCGTATTTTGCCGAAAACGCCATCGCAGTCTGCGACGAAGCGCTCCGCTCAGGCACGCTCGACGCGGACCGCGCAACGGATCTCCGCAACTCCCTGAAAAACATGCACGTCTGGATAGAGCATAACCTCCGCACGGTGTACGATAAGATCGTGCTGGACTGCTGGATAGACTACGTATGCCGCAGGGACAACATCGGCACCGCCGCGCTGTGGAACCGCTTCATAGACTGCAAGACCACGTTTGAAAAGGCGGTTTTCGTAAGGCTCTGCGAGTACCGCTACAACAAAGGTATCAATGAATGGCTGAACCTTGTCAGAGTGCAGGATTACGCAAAGAGCAAGGTTTATTTCCTGTTTTCACGCGAGATTTCCGGCGTAGAAGAGGCAAACGCCCGGAGGAACTATTTTGACCTTATGTTCAGCGTCACGGCGCGGGAGCTTGGCTGCCGCCTCGAGGACCTGGGCGTAACTCAGGTGTTTTCCACCGGCAGGGTTCCTTCTGCGCCTTTTATGTATCCTAATATTTCCAAGGACATAATCAAAAACCTGCTTCCAGATTTCGATTACAACGATGATTACTCGGACATCGGCTCGTATGAGTGCCTGTCCGACCAGATAGCGATGGACGCGTTTTCGCACATGAAGGCGGGTCTGGCGCAGGAACTTTCCAGCTACAATATGTCGCGCTCAGCGATGGAGCATACGCCGATGAGGGTGTACATGCCATGCGGTCTGAAAGCGGTGGTCGACCTCGAGATAGACGCGCTCATCGAAAGCGGCGGCTGGCTCACGAGGTGCAAGCGCTGCGGAAGGTACTTCGTGCGCGACGGGGAGCACACTGAGGAATACTGCTCGCTTCCCGTGCCGAACGGCAAAACCTGCCTGGAACTGTACGAAATGGAGCACCCGCGCAGCCTGGTAACTCCCGAAGCGGAGAAGCTGTGCAGCGAGATAACCGACGAAATGTACGGCCGCGTCTCCTCCGGCTCAATGAGCCTGAAGGAGTACGAAAGCTGGAAGCTGTACCTTGAAGCGATGAAGGGGAAGGTCAACAACGGCGAGATACCGCCGGAGGATCTGACTGCGTTCGTAAACTACTCCCGCACGATGGATATTACACGGAGCAATCCGGTGTCCGAGGTGCCGAAGCGGGAGCCGGAGCGCTCGCAGGGACGCGTAGTCAAGCCGTTCGTGCCGGAGCGCATCAGCCGCAGCGACTTGGAGCGCAAGCCCGAGGAGCCGCAGCCCGAGCCGGTGGAGATCCCGAGACCGCAGCCCCGCCGCGAGGGATTTTTCACCTCGCCAAGCGTTGAAAGGCAGCGCCAGGGGAAGCCGCCGGTGTCGCATATAATCCGCGCCGGGGAGCCCAGGGACTACCAGCCCCAGCCCGCGTTTGTTCCGGAGTATCCGCAGGGCGCTCAGGAGCCGGCGTTTGCGCCGGAAACCAGGGAGCCTGTCCGTGCCGAGGCACCGCAGCGGGCTTATCAGCAGCATAATGAGAACGTTCCGAGCGCTCCGAACGTTCCGAATGCTCCCGGGTATACACAGAGCGCACCGAGGCAGTCAAGGGAGCAGGGATTCACACCGTTTGCAGAACCTCCGCGCAGCGCAGAGCCGGAGATCCACCACATCGTAAGAGCCGCAGAGCCGCAGAGTACGTCGGAGCGCTATGAAGAGCCGAAGTTCGTTTCGTTCGGTGGAACCGAGTTCGGTTCTGATTTCGCCGCCCCCGCCGCTGAGCCGGATATTACGCAGGAGCCGCGCGACGCGTTTGAAGATTTCCAGCCGGAACCAGTTCCCGAGTGGGAAGAACCTGCGGAATCTGCTGATCCTTCCGAACCCCAGAAGGAGCTGTCTCAGCCTGAGCCAGTTCCGGAGCCTGCGCCACGCCCCAAGGTGATAAAGAAGAACGCCGCGGCTATCTCAGCCTACGGAAAGATCGCGGGAACTCCGCTTGCAAGAGCTGACGGCTACGAGGCGGTATCCCGTCCGGAGCCTGTGGAGCCGCTGGAGACTGCGAAGCCCTCTGAGCCTGTGGATTCGCCCGCAGAGACGGAATCCGCCGAAAAGGATCCGTTCTGGGAGATAGGTTCGATATTCGACGTGCTGGAGCAGTCCGAAAACGACATGAGACGCAGCTCGACAATGACCGCGCTCAGCGAGCCGGATTCCTCCGAGCCGCATGGAACAGCGTTTGAACGGGAATCAGTCCAGCCGTCTGAGCCGACAGAACCGGCTGAACGTCCCGCGCCGGCTGAGAAACAGGCGGCGAAGCGTACCGCGCACAGAAAGCCGCTACACCAGCCGGAGGTAACTTCCGCGCAGGCAGACTCAGGTGAAATGCGCCGCCAGGCCAAGAAGCGCAGTGCCCCGGCTGAGGCTCCGCAACCCGAGACAAAGGCTCCGGAAGCGCACGCAGAGCCGCAGGAGATACCGTCGGGAATATGGACGGAGGAGCGCCACCTTTTCGATCCTGACGATCACGGAATGACTCCGCATGAGGAGCTGAACTTGCTCAAGGACAAGAAGCGCGGCAGGTCGAGCAAGACTCAGCGCCTTTTCGACGCGATAATGCGCGAGTCTGACGATAACCCCAATTTCCGCAAAAAGTAATTTAAGTGAATTTGCGCTTTTGCTTAGCTAAATCATCGTTTAATACTACTTTACGGAAATTTTATTGTCAGAATTGTGAAAAATCTGTGATGTAATCGTTTGAAATTTGTATGATATTACGGTTGAAAAAAGGTTCGTAATATTATAAAATATATGTATGGACGTGCATGGATAAATATGCCGTTCGAGATTATTATGGAGGATTTTCTATCATGAAGATTACTAAGATTCTTGGTGCTGCTTCTGCAGCAGTAGTAAGCGCAGCCGTTATGGCAGCTTCCGCAGGCGCTTACGAAGCATTCCTGATGTACGCTTCTTCCGACTGGTCTGTACAGTGCATGGAAGCTACATCTTCTAACGCTACTACAGCTGATGTTACCGGTGATGGTACATACACCGTAGCAATAAGCGGCTTTGAGTGGGAAGACGAGGAGACCGCTGAGATGGTTCCCGCTACCGCTACAGGCGCTACTGTATTCTGCGTAGATATCGACGGTCTTGCAAACGCACTTGGCTGCGGCAAGGACGCTGAGGGCTACGACGCTCTCCAGACTGCGGCTGAGAAGATGGCTTTCGCTCAGGCTACTGGTCTGACCATCTCCGACGTAGTTATCACTGCTACAAACTCTGACGGCACTTCCACTGACATTGCTGTTGACGAGAGCAAGCTCTACTACGGCGACATCGAGGGCAACGGCAAGATCAGACTTGAGATCTACAACGCATACGGCGACACCTCTAAGGACGCTCCTATCGACCCTGCTGGCTTCTCCTTCGATGACGCTCTGTCCGTAACCTTCACCGTTTCTGGTACTGGCATGGGCGACGCTGCTGCTGCTGACGACAACGCTGCTGATGCTGCTACCGTTGACGCTGAGGCTCCTGCTGACAACGCTGCAGCTTCCGATGGCAAGGGTTCTCCTGACACCGGCGTTGAGGGTATCGCAGTAGTTGCTGGCGTAGCTGCTCTGGCTGCTGGCGCTGTTATCGTATCCAAGAAGAGAGGCTAATTTAAGCGCTCTTAGCTTGATACAAAAGCTCAATATTGAACGGCATCGCTTCGGCGGTGCCGTTTTTGCGTATAAGGGTCTTTTCACGTAATGGGCGAGTTTCAGAATTAAAAATGCTGATTCAATGAAAAATACGGAAATGTACAAATTGTCTGAAAAAAGTCCTTGACAAGATCGGTTCTTTGATGTAAAATATAGATAGCGAAGGATCCGTGAGATGAATTGCGGCTTTGCAGAAAGGAATCAAAATGGCAGATAATGATAATGTGATCATCGACGAAAACGGCGAGTCTGTTACCATCAAGGACGATTCTGGGAAGCCCGCAGTTTTCCATTTCTTTGAGGAGACCTACATTCCCCTCGACGATGAGGACGGCGTTACTACAGAGTTCGAGTGTATCGCAAGCATGGAGTATGAAGGTGTGATTTATTACGCGCTGCTCCCTAAGCCGGAAAACGAGGACGACGAGCCGGAAGAGTTTGTAGTTCTGAAGGGCGAGGAAGACGGCGACGAGCTTCTGTTCTCCTCGATAGACTCCGAGGAAGAGAACCAGCGCATAGGTGAGCTTTTCCTGAAAGGTCTTTTCTCAATGGAAGAAATGGACGGCGGAGAAGACGATATCTTACAGTAATAATTCAGAGTATTCTGTAGATACTATTAAAGCTGACTTACTGCCTTGTTCGTGCGGATATGTTGTTATGAATCCGAACATGTTATAATTGGGATCTCGACTCTGGCGGCGGATTGCAGACCTCCCGTACTGCGGAAGATAGGGAGCGTGAAACCATCAGGCGACCTTACCCACCCTGCTGAGTAGCGGGTTTTATTAAGCATATCTACGGCAAGGCGGTTTGACTGAATATCAGGCGGAGGAGCTTTAGGTTTCTCCGCTTTTTATTTCCTGTGCCGGGAAGTCGATGAATTACGCCAGCAAGCGGTTTAAACGAGTCCTTAAATGCGAATTCAAATAAAAAATGCGCCCTGCTTTCGCAGGACGCATTTCGTATTTTAGGACATCAAACCTTGACCTTAACAGTCTTGGTGTAGTCGCTGTAGACCTTCTTGCCGCCAACAGTGGTATAAGCGCGGACTTTGAAGAAGTAGGTCTTGCCGCTCTTGAGACCGCTCTTGGTGAAGGAAACTGTAGCGGACTTGGAAATAGTTCCTGCCTTGGTGAACTTACCTTTCGCGGAGGCAGCCATGTAAACTTCGTATCCGTTGGCGCCGGTGGACTTGCTCCATGTGATCTTCGCAGCGCCGCTCTTTGCCTTCTTAGCGCTTACCTGAGCCGGAGCCGGAGCCGCAGCCTTAACGGATACAACGGAGCTGTACGCGGAAATCGCCTGCTTACCGTCGGAGTTAACATAGCATGCGACCTTGTAGTAGTAGGTCTTGCCCTTGGAAAGGCCCTTGTCGGTGTAGGAGTTGGTTGTTGCGCTGCCGACCTTCTTGAAGGTGCCGTTCTTGGAGGTGGAACGATAGATGTTGTAGCCGGTAACGTTCGGGATCTCCTTCCATGTCAGCTCTGCCGAGGTAGTGGTCTTTGCTGTTGCAGTAAGGTTCTGGGGCTTATCCGGTGTAACCGAGAAGGTCACGGAAGCGGAAGCGCCGCTTACTGTATAGGCTGTGATGGTAGTGATACCGGTCGCTCTCGCGATAATGGTGCCGTCGTCGGATATGGAAGCAACGTTAGGGTTGGAGCTCTTGAGCACGTAAACGTTGTTGAACTCGCCGCCTGCGGGTGTTGCAGTTACCTTGAGGGTTACTTTCGCGCCGGGAGCAGCTTCGGTGGTACCGGATATTGCAACGCTTGTGGGAGCGCTGTAGCTCTTCATGTTTACAACATCGTAGTGAGACCAGCCGTCAGCATACTTTGAGGGGTAATATGTATATGTACCGGTCACTGCGGTGCTGGAGAGGTCTGTGAAGTTGTAGTAGTCGCCGCCGAATACGATATTCTTTAAAGCGGTGCAGCCGGAGAAGATGTACTTCTTAATAACGGAAACGCTGGAACCGATGTATGCATTCTGTAAGGAAGTGCAGCCGGAGAACGCTTCTTCTGAGATGGTCTTTACCTTGTTGGGAATGAAGATCTCGGTAAGACCTGTGCAGTCCTTGAAAGCCATTTCGCCGATGGTTTTGAGCTCGGTGGAAAGGGAAATGCGCTTGAGGCTTGCGCAGCCGTTGAATGCGTCCTTGGCGATAGTTTTTACTGTATCGGGAATATTGATGGACGCAAGGGAACTACAGCCGGAGAATGCGGCAACTCCGATATCAGTGGTATAGGAGGGAAGCGCAGCTGTAGTCAGCGACTTGCACCCGGTGAATAATCCGTCGGGAATCACGGTAGCCTTGCAGCTGAGGTCTGCGCTGATAAGAGCGATACAGCCGTTGAATGCGTTGGTGCCGATGGTCGTAACGGAGTTCGGGATCGTGATACCAGTCAGGGAAGAGCAGTTGAAGAATGCGTCGCTTCCGATGGTAACAAGAGTGTCAGGAAGAGCAACTCTCTCAAGTGAGATATAACCCTTGCAGACTCCGGTGCCGATCTCTTCAATGCCGTTTGCAAACGACACGGTAGTTACGGAAGCCTTAGTATTGTTGTTGTTAAGGGCTGTGACCTTCTTAACACGCTGACCGTTGACCTTTGAAGGAACCGAGATGGTTCTGCTCGTGCCGATGAATCCGGTGATAGTCACACCGCCGTTTTCAAGCTCGTACTTCCACTCGCCGTCTGTAGCGGCGGAAGCGCTCTTAAAGCAGAAAACTGATGTCAGGGACAGCAGCATTACCAGAGCCAGCAGAAAGCTCCCGGCTTTCTGTGATGTTTTTAAAACCATGATAAAAACCTCCTGTAAGATAGCTTGGGTATTGGCTTTAGATACAATTTATTATAGCATGTTTTCCGGTTATTTTCAAGGGCTTTTCACGGTTTATTCCCTGTGCAGTCACTAATTGTACATATTTCATAATTTGGAAGGGCGATTTTTGGAAGGTGAATTTTCGATATTTTTTTGCAGATGTCAGGAAAAACTCCCCCGGTTTGTGTTATTATTAAAGCGGATACTTCCGCAGGCAGCAGGTCTGCCGGAAAGGTGGGAAATATATGATCAATCTGACTCAGGACACCGTAGGCGGCATGTTCGATAAATACGCGGACATGGTCTACCGTATCGCCCTGAATATCGTGAAAAGCCGCGAGGAGGCTCAGGACATCGTAATGGAGACGTTCCTGGCGCTGATAAAGCAGGAGTATTTCGAGAGCGGGGACCACGTCAAGGCGTGGCTGATACGCACGGCGCAGAACAAGGCGCTGAACGTCATGAAATCCGGCAGGATACGCCGGAACGTCCCGCTGGACGAATTCCTTGAGAATACGCTCAGCGCTCCGGCAAGCGACAGCGAGCACGAGCTGCTCGACCTTGTGATGAGACTCCCGGACAAGCTGAAAACCACAGTCTACATGTTCTATTACGAGGATATGACCGCGGCGCAGATAGCCGGGGCGCTCGGCATAAGCGAGAACACGGTCTACAAGCGCCTGGAGCGCGGGCGCAGCGCACTTAAAATAAGTTTAGAGGAGGACGCGATATGAACAGAAAAGATTTTAAGTCGGCATATGATAAGATCACGCTCTCCGATGAGTGCAGAGCGGAAATGAAGAACAAGCTCATGGCGGCGATGGAGCAGAAGAATTCCTCCGGCGAATTCGAGGACGACGGGCTGCTCCACTCCACGCAGGAAATAAAGCTCGCCCCGAGGAAGCGCAGCGCCGGGAAAACCGCCGCGATAGCAGGTTCGGCGGCGGCAGTCATCGCGGTGTTCGCGGTGGGGGCGGGCGTAATGCTCAGCCGGAACGGCATTCCTAAGCCGCAGCCGGTGACCTCAAACGGCACGCATGAAACCTCCGATATGCAACAGACTGCGGAATCCGTTGAGCCGGAGACGTTCGAAGAACAGGACGACGGTAACAGCATAAAGACCGCATGCGGCATTATGCGTTTCCAGGAGCTTTCCGAAACCAGCGCGGAGCATTCAGAGCCGGGACAGCAGTTCGCGGACAGCGCGGCGGCGGTCACGGAAATGCGCACGAGGTGGTTCAAAAGAACATTCAGCTCCCTCGGCTGGGATCAGATATACGCACAGAACCACGGGCTTGAAATGTACGATGATACCGACGGCGGCGATGATATCACCGATACGCGCCCGCTGGGCGAGGAAGTCCCCTACTCGGACGGCTACTACAGCGACACGGGAATGACCCTCATCTACCGCAGTGAGGACGGCACAAAGCAGGCTAATCTCAGCATTTCCACGGTGGAGAATGAGTTCATTCCGATAACCCTGCCTGACGGCGGCTACCTGACCGCGCCCGGCGAGCCGGAGAGCCTTTTCTCGCGGGAAAGCTACGCTAACTTCATCGATCCGCAGTACGACCTGAAAATGACGGTCGGCAGCTACACGGACGGCGCGGACACCTACTACACGGCGTACTATTACATTGATTCGGCAAGTCCCGAGGCGTACGTCCGCATAGACGCGAAGAACATCACCCGAGACCAGTTCATCGGCTGTATCGCGAAGAACACCTATCAGTACCGCATACAGGACCACATGGGACTGTATGACGCTGACGGAACGGCGATATACACCGGGTACGCCAAAACGGACGACGAGGGATTCGAAGTAATTCTCCCTGGTCCGAAGAAGCAGGAGACAGAGTGGGGTACGCTTAATCTCAATCAGCTTACTTTCTATTGTCTGACAGGCGATGCCAACTACTATGGTGGAAACTGCTGGAATGTTGAGTATAACCAGTCGGTGGACGGCGGCGATGTTCCGTACTACACGCTTGAAGAGATACCGGAGCTTACCGGCGTCGACATGATGAACAAGCTGACTATACCGGACGAATTTGCGACCGGAAGCGGCTCGACAACAAAGCTCGTATACCGCGCGGCATACGAGGGGATCTATAATGAAGGCTCGGCGGACTGGGCAAAGGACACGGGGATCAACACCGAAATGCTCCCCGGCGACGACCCGGAGGAATTCGCGGAGGCTCAGAAGTATGTCGGTACCTATATCAACATTGACGACAACGGCGTTGAAACTGAAATTCCCGACCATTACCTCACTGATAAGATCGATTACTTCAAGAACAAGAAGCGCACCAGCTTCTATGCGAACCTGATTTTCAAATGCGGCGAAAGAGAGATTTCCGTTAAGGTGCTGGACGACTGGAGAATGTACGGAAGCCTGGCAACGTTCGGGCGGTACCCCGTCAAGGAAAGCCCCGAGTTCATTACCGGTGCGGAGGGCAACGGCGAGGTCTGCGCAGGCTGGGGCGCAATGAACGGCGACGACGTTTACATCGGCGGCTTCAGGAATGCGGACGGCAGGTACGTGGTAGTTGAAGCGCGCAATGTAGGCTGCCGCGATTTTACAAGGATTCTGGCGCAGCTTTACACAGGGGAGGTCGACCCGCCGGCGGGCGCTATGGTGCGTTACCCTGACTACGCGTTCAACATTGACTATGGATATCAGATAGATTCTCCAATCGGGCGTATCTGGTTCAATCAGCCTGCGCTGATGGACTATACTCCGGCAGACGATATCGAGTACTTCAAGAGCGCCGATGAAGCGGCGGCAGCGGAGCAGACAGTCCTCGGCAGGGATTTTATTCAGCTTATGAAGAAGCGCGGCTGGGTGCTCCAGCCCGGTGAGTCAGCAGTTTTACAGACTAACGGGGACGGCGCTCCCGCAGGCGTTTCGCTGTATTTCGACAAGGGTGGAAAGGTCGCGCGCGTGAACTTTGGTAAGTTCGACATCTATTCCGACCTTCGTATCACTCTTCCGGACGGCAGGGTGCTGCGTATGGGCGGCGACGGCTACGAATCATCCATAACCAGCGCCGATGTATTCATGGAGCGTCATTATCTTGATATTTCCGGGGACTGGCAGGCGGGCTTCTGCGGCAGAATAGACTGCGGCGTGCCTTTCTACCGCTTTGCGACAGCGAGTGATTCAAAGCTGGTGGCATGGAGCGTAGAGACATGCGGCGCTGACGAATCCGACCTTATGGATATTATTGCAATGGCTCTGTACGGCGTTTCAGACAGCGATCATTTTTCCCTGGGCAGCAAGGTAGGCGAGGACTTCGACATCAGCGGATACGAGTATGGCTCGGAGTTTGACACGGAATACGGCTATATCACTCCGAATCCGATGGTGAGGTATGACGATTCCGACATGAGATTTACCTCCGATACCGGCGAGCAGGAAATCTCTGCTGAGAAAGCGGCGGTATTTGCTGCGGCAAATACGCCCGGCGGACCTGTGAACGTACCTTTTGAGGCGGACAGCGTTACGAAGCGCACCGCGGCCGCAGACGGCGGTTACGTTTCCGAGGGCGTGACCTGGAAACAGGGAGATACAAAACTGCTGAAGATTAACTTTATAACCAACGGCGACGCGCTTCCCGGCTACGGCGAGGAGTTCGGCACGGAAAACATACAGCCTACGCGCACATGGCTTGATAAAACCGGAAAGCGGGTAAGGGTAGTTGCGGCGGGCGCGAAGGTGCCAACCGGAGATTACTGGCTGTACGCAATAAACGATTCCGACGACGGAAATTACACCACCGTGACCGCAAAGGGGCTTTCCATCGAGGAATTCGCAAAGATACTTCAGGAGGTATACGTTAATAACTAACATAAAACCAGGGCTGCATTATTGCAGCCCTGGCTGTTTTGCGGCGTACGCCCTAAATAGGTGTACAATCGAACTCCTCCGGCGAAGCCGGAAACAATAATTCCGCATTCCGAATTCTGAATTCCGAATTTCAGAGTATCCCGAAGTGCTCGAGCAGGATCTTTACGCCGATGAGAATTAATATCACGCCGCCTGCGGCTTCGGCTTTGGTCTTGTATTTTGTTCCGAAAACTCCGCCGGCCTTAACTCCGCCGCAGGATATCGCGAATGTAGTCACGCCGATGATAAGCACTGCACAGACCGTGTTGAGAAGCTGGTTTCCTGAGAAAAGCTCCACGGGAACGCACGCGAAGGTGACTCCGACGGCGAGGGCGTCGATACTGGTAGCCACAGCGAGCATGAACATAGTCCTGACGTCCATCTTGTTGGTTTCCTTTTCCTCGTCCTTTGAGAGAGCCTCCCGGAGCATGTTGCCGCCGATGAGCACCAGCAGCCCGAACGCTATCCAGCTTGACACCGCCGAGATTACGTTCTCGAACGCCGCGCCGAGAAGATACCCGATCATCGGCATGAGCGCCTGGAATCCGCCGAACCACGCGCCGCATATCAGCATGTGGCGGGGCTTCACTCCGCCCATCGCCAGCCCCTTACAGACTGACACTGCAAACGCGTCCATTGATAATCCAACAGCCAGAAGCAGTAATTCGATAAGTCCCATAATATACCGTCCTTTGTTTTCCCGGACGCAAAAAAGCAGGCGCATATGCACCTGCCTGACAGCTTATCAGATGAGAGAGCGCACATACTTCTGCCGGAAGCACCCGGCGTTATATGTGAGTCTCGCCATTCAAGATATGCCAGACGTTTCCGTCAGTATGTTGACATATCGCTGCATTACGTCAGCCGGCTACTCCCTCGATGTTATCTTATGTTAACATATTTCCGCCGGTTTGTCAAGGAAAAATACGGCGATTTTCCTATTTCGTCAGTTTGTATAAAAAAACAGAAATTACCCCTTGACAAAGTGGAGGAAGTGTGGTAGAATAACGATGTACATAAAAGCACATAAACCGTTGAGCAGGAGAAGTAGGGTCTGCCGATGCGCTCCAGAGAGCCGTGCAATGGTGTGAGCACGGTGCGTATGCATTCACGAATGGACCTGCGAGGGCAAACTGAAACGGGCGGTCAGGGTTCAGGGCTGTTCGGTGCGGTCAGCATGGCTGACACATTGAACGGGCTTTGGCAGATCTTCCGGAGTAGGGGCGACGTGGCTGCACGTTACAGCAGGAGCGTTTTGCATTAGAGTACATAGTGCAGACCGCAGGCGAGAGCGTCCGAAAGGGCGAATTTGGGTGGTATCGCAGGAGAGATCTTGTCCCATTAGAGGGGCAGGATTTTTTTATTTTCCGGGTACTTTCACGAACAAAAGGAGAAACATCATGAGAAAGACACACATCGCAAAGTTCCTGGGCGCTGCAATGGCGCTGACTATGGCGTTCACCGGCTGCGCTTCCAACGGAACCAGCAGCACCGCTTCCGACGGCGCGGCTGACGGCTCCGCTGCTGAGGGCGCAAAGAGGATCGGCGTTATCCAGTACGCTTCTCACCCCTCCCTTGACAACTGCTACGAGGGCGTTAGACAGGGTCTGGTAGAGGCTTACGGCGAGGACGGCGTTATCATCGACCTCCAGAACGGTCAGGGCGACGGCGCTGCCTGCGATTCCATATCCGCAAACTTCGTTTCCAAGGGCTACGACATGATCTACGCCATCGCTACTCCGGCTGCGCTTTCCGCGTACTCCGCAGCGAACAAGTCAGATATCCCGGTAATTTTCTGTGCAGTTTCCGACCCGGTAGCCGCAGGTCTTACCGAGAGTTTGGAGGCAGGCTACAACAACTGCAACGGCACATCAGATATTCTCGACTTTTCCGCTCAGGTGGATCTCATTCAGTCCATTCAGCCGGACGTAAAGAAGATCGGCGTGCTCTACACCACCACTGAGGCTAACTCAATGTCTCAGCTCGAGTCCTTCAAGGCAGTATGCACAGAGAAGGGCATTGAGGTAGTTGACCAGGGCGTTTCCGGCGCGGCTGATATCCCCCAGGCTGCTACAACTCTGGCTTCTCAGGTAGACTGCATCAACAACTTCACCGACAACAACGTTGTAAACAACCTCTCTATCGTTCTTGAGAAGGCAAACGCCGCTAATATCCCGGTTTACGGCTCCGAGATCGAGCAGGTCAAGAACGGCTGCCTCGCTTCCATCAGCATCGACTACATTGCGCTCGGCAAAAAGACCGCTGAGATGGGCGTTGAGGTCCTCAACGGCACCGACCCCAAGACCATGGCTGTAGGCACTATCTCCGACGGCACACCGGTCATCAACTCCGAGGTAATGGAGAAGTTCGGCTTCACGGTTCCTGAGAAGTACGCCGACGCCGAGATGGTGACCACAAACTCCGAGGCAGACGCTGCGTAATAAGCGCGTTATTTCAGATCTGGAAAGGGACAGATAATGACACTGGTAATTAACATTCTGATAGACATTCTCAACGAGGGGCTTATGTATGCTCTCCTTGCAATGGGAATGTACATAACTTACAGTATTCTGGACTTCCCGGATCTGTCTGTAGACGGCACGTTCCCATTAGGCGCGGTGCTAAGCGGCGTGCTGATAATCCAGGGCGTCGACCCCTGGCTGTGCCTGGTGATCTCGTTTGCGGCTGGAATGGCTGCCGGAGTCCTCACGGGACTTATGCATGTGAAGCTCCGCATTACTCCGCTGCTCTGCGGTATCATCATGTACACCGCGATGCTCTCCGTGAACCTCGTTATACTCAAGGCGGGTACCGACGGAAAGGCGGTCGCTTCCTTCTTCACTAAGAACACGATATTCAATTCCGGCATTGCTTCGCTTATCCCCAAGAACATCGGCGAGGGCGGATTCTACATCAGGACCGTGGTGATCGCGCTTATTCTTGTTATCGTGTGCAAGCTCCTGCTGGATCTCTACCTCAAGACCAAGCACGGACTGCTTCTGAGAGCCACCGGCGCCAACGATAAGTACACCGTAATGCTCGGCAGGAATCCCGGCTCCATGAAGATTTTCGGTCTTGCCCTCGGCAACGGATTCGCGGCGCTCGCCGGTTCGGTCATCGCGCAGAACAAGGGCTCCGCTGACCAGCAGATGGGTATAGGCATGGTAGTTCTGGGTCTTGCTTCCGTAATTATCGGACTCAGCCTGTTCAGACGCGTGAAGTTCATGAAGGGCACCACAATGGTTATCCTGGGAAGCCTCGTGTACAAGGCGGCTTACCAGATCGTGCTCTCCCTCGGTATCCCGACGGATTTCAACAACCTGATGAAGGCGCTGATATTCCTCGTTGCGCTTGTGCTCGGCGGAAGCGAGCTGAGGAAGCTCATAACCTCCCTCGGCAAAAAGCCCGAGCCGGTGAAGTCTGACAGCAAGCTTGCGCTCAGCAATATCACGAAGGTGTTCAACCGCGGGACCGTCGATGAGAGCAAGCTGTTCGACAACTTCACGCTCGACGTCAACGACGGGGACTTTATCTCCGTTGTAGGCTCCAACGGCAGCGGCAAGACCACCATGCTGAATATCGTCTGCGGCGGTATTCAGCCAGATTCCGGCGCGGTAGTGTTCAACGGAGAGAACATCGTGCTCTCGAAGGAGTACGAGCGCGCACGGAAGATAGGCAGAGTGCTCCAGGACCCGAAGATGGGAACCTGCGGCAGCCTTACTATCCTCGAAAACCTCGCGCTTGCGGACAATAAGCTCCACCCGTTCGGACTTTCACCGGCGGTGAACAGAAAGCGCGAGGAGCATTACAAGAAGCTGCTCGAAAGCTGCGGAATGGGTCTTGAGAACCGCATGGGCGTGCTGGCAGGCTCGCTTTCCGGCGGACAGAGACAGGCTCTTGCGCTGATAATCGCGACTATGGCTGACATCGACCTGCTGATACTAGACGAGCATACGGCGGCGCTTGACCCCAAGTCCTCCGAGACGCTCATGAAGATCACCGAGAAGGTCGTCAAGGAAAAGCACCTCACTACGCTGATGGTCACGCATAACCTGCGCTTCGCGGTGGAGTACGGCTCAAGACTTGTTATGATGCACGGCGGCAGCGCTGTTATGGATATCGACGGCGAGGCTAAGAAGAACCTTGTTGTGGACGATATCCTCGGCAAGTTCAACGAAATAAGCATTGAGTGCGGCAACTAACTGCACAGAACGCAAACTGAATTACAGGGCGGTCAGTCGAAAGCTGCCGCCCTTTGTTTTTGAGAGGCAGACATGGATAAAAACGAGGTTCTGAAACAGTATTTCGGACACAGCGAATTCCGCCCCGGTCAGGGCGATATAATCGACCACATTCTCGCCGGGCAGGACTGTCTCGGCGTAATGCCCACCGGCGCGGGAAAATCGGTCTGCTTCCAGGTTCCGGCGCTGATGTTCAGCGGGACTTCCATCGTTATTTCACCGCTTATCTCGCTGATGAAGGATCAGGTGGAGGGTCTGCGGCAGTCCGGCGTCAACGCGGCGTTTATCAACAGCTCCCTTGACCTGTGGGAGTACCGCCAGGTGCTGGACAACGCTTCCTCAGGACTGTACAAAATACTCTACGTAGCCCCGGAGCGCCTGACTGCGGACGGGTTCCTGGGCATGTGCAGGGGACTGGATATTCCGCTTGTGGCAGTGGACGAGGCGCACTGCGTATCCCACTGGGGGCAGGATTTCCGTCCGAGCTATCTGAAGATCTCCGAGTTTGTGGAGCAGCTCCCGAAGCGCCCGGTTCTGGCTGCGTTCACTGCGACCGCGACTGATATCGTCAAGGACGACATCGTGCGCATTCTGGGACTGCGGCAGCCGTTTTCCGTCACCACCGGATTCGACCGCCCGAACCTATATTTCGAGGTACGCCCCACCGAGCAGCGTAACAAAAACGCGGTGCTCCTGGGAATAATCCGCGAAATGCAGGGACGCAGCTCGATAGTGTACTGCTCCACCCGGAAAAACGTGGAGGCGGTGACGGACTTCCTGCGGCTCAACGGCGTTAACGTCCGGAGCTACCACGCCGGAATGCCCGACGACGAGCGCCGCAGCGCCCAGGAGGATTTCACCTACGACCGCTGTAACGTGATAGTCGCCACAAATGCGTTCGGAATGGGCATTGACAAATCCGATGTGGCTCTGGTGGTGCATTATAACATGCCGAAGGATCTCGAGAGCTACTACCAGGAGGCGGGCAGAGCCGGCCGCGATGGAAGTCCGGCGCGGTGCATACTGCTGTACAGCAAAGGGGACGTCCGCACTGCGGAGTTCATCATCGACCACGGCAGGGAGGAGTCCGGGCTGACCCCGGCGGAGCAGGAGAAAATGCGGCTGCGCGATCACGAGCGCCTGAAGCAGATGACGTTCTACTCCACGACCCCGCGGTGCCTGCGGCATTTCATACTGAACTATTTTGGGGAGGATTCCCCGGCGGAGTGCGGAAAGTGCAGCAGCTGCAACGCCGAAATGGACACTCTTGACATCACGGTGGAGGCGCAGAAGGTGATATCCTGCGTGTACCGGCTCAAACAGCGGGGGCGTTCCGGCGGGAAGGTGCTGGTAAGCGGGATACTCTGCGGCAGCGAGAGCGAACAGATAAAGGAAGGCGGCTACGATACCCTCTCCACCTACGGCATAATGAAGGACGTCAGACAGACCTATGTCCGGGAGATAATCGACCATCTGGAGCTTCAGGGGCTGCTTTCAGTCAGCGATGATTACCACACGCTGGAGATAACTCCGGATGGCGACGAGTTTATAAGGTCGCGGCGCACGCTGCTGATGAAGCGCTCCAAGCGCGCTGCGGACATCAGCGCGGTAACGCAGTTCAGCAATTCCGACGGCGTTGAGGATCCAGAGCTGATGAAGCGGCTCAGGGAACTGCGCAAGAAGTTCGCCGACACGCTGGGAGTTCCGGCGTTCGTGGTGTTCTCGGACGCTTCGCTCAGGGATATGTGCGCGAAAAAGCCCGCCACAAAGCAGGAGTTCCTGTGTATCTCAGGCGTGGGCAGCGTCAAGGCGGAACGCTACGGGAAGGACTTCGTCAGAGTGGTGTCCGAGTACCTTAATGAAAAGAATTCGTAAAAAATAACAAAAGCACTTGCAATACCAGGCGATTTATGCTACAATATAATTAAGGTAATATTCAATATAAAAGGGGGCATTGTCATGTCAGAGAATACAGATGGCAAGATTATCCATTCGGAGGTGGAAGTATCGATTGATCCAAACTGCACCACCGCATTTATGACCATATCCGAACCCGCGGGCGGCGGGCTTGACGTGACCCCTGAGAAGGCAATGGCGGCTATCCGCGCTAAGGGGATAGCCTTCGGCGTGATAGAAAGCGCGGTCAGCGAAGCTGTGGAGCAGCGCCGCTATGGCGAGAACGTCTGCGTTGCGCGCTGGAAGCCTCCGGTGAACGGCGTAGACGGCACGATAGAGTATTACTTCAAGAAGGAAAGCACGTTCAAGCCGATAGAGGACGAAAACGGAAACGTGGATTACAAGAACCTGGGATTAGTACGCAACATCTACCATGGAACTCCGATCGCGAAGATAACTCCCCCGACGGAGGGAACTCCGGGAACGGACATCATGGGAAAGCCGGTCGCACAGAAGCATGGCGTCCCGGCTAAATTCAGCGTGGGCAAGGGCACCGAGCTTGTGAACGACGGCACCGAGATAATAGCCTCCGTTGACGGCAATCTTGTGTACACAAACGGTTCGTTCTGCATTGAGGAATCACTGCTGATACGCGGCGACGTCGACGTATCCAGCGGCAATATCGACTTCATCGGCGACATCATGGTTAAGGGCAATGTAATGGAGGGGTTCTCCGTTACATCCAAGAAGAACGTCACGATATTCGGAACGGTGACGAACGGCACGGTCACAGCCGACGGCAACATTACAATAAAGCTGGGAAGCATAAACTCCAAGCTTCGCAGTGAAAAGGGCAGCATAAAGCTGGATTTCTGCCAGAACAGCAGCGTATGGGCGGCGTGCAACGTGGAAGCGTCCTCGTTCATAGGCGGCGACGTCTATGCGGGCAAGAAGCTCATCGCCAGCGGCAAGGGCATACTTGTCGGCGGAAAATACACCGCGCTTGAGGACATCTCCGCGTCGGTGATAGGCTCCGACAACTACGCCAAGACGATGATAACCCTCGGCAACAACGCGGTCCTCTCCGAGGAGATGGAGGGTCACAAGCACAAGGTAGCCGAACTTGAAGACAAGCTCGACCAGCTGGGGAAGATAGTTACGACCCTGACGGAGATGGCGAAGGTCAGCAAGCTTTCGCCGCAGCGCGAGCAGATGAAGGTTGAAGCTATGCGTTCGCGGTTCCAGATTCAGGGCGAGATAAAGCGGCTCAACAACCGTATCGCGGAGATTGAGACCACTCTCGAGCGCAAGCAGAATCTGTCCATTTCCTGCAAGAAGGCGTTCTACCCCGGCGTTACGCTGAGGATAAATTCCTACGTGTACCCGGTGAACGTGATGACTCCGCACTCCAAGGCGACCATCAGCGACAATGAGATAGTAATGATCCCGCTGTGATTTTATTTGAATATGTACATACCGGAGGTTTTACAGCCTCCGGTATTTTTGTGAAAAAATGATGAAAATTTAATAACGCCCCTTGACTTAGAGTGGACTCTAAGTGCTACAATAATTTCATGAAATAACCGGGCATATCCGGAATAAAATGGAGGAAACAACATGTATCTTGAGAAAATCAATTCCCCGGCGGACGTAAAGAAGCTCAGCTCTGATGAGATGAAGAAGCTCGCGGAGGAAATGCGCACCGCGCTTATAAAGAAGCTGAGCGTACACGGCGGTCACTGCGGTCCGAACCTTGGCATGGTGGAGGCGGTGATCGCGCTCCATTACGTTTTCGACTCCCCGAAGGACAAGCTGGTGTTCGACGTATCGCACCAGACCTACTGCCACAAAATGCTCACAGGCAGAAATTACGCGTTCCTTGACGAATCCAGGTACGACGACGTTACCGGATACTCCAGCCAGCATGAGAGCGAGCACGATCATTTCACGATGGGTCACACATCCACTTCCGTGAGCCTCGCATGCGGACTTGCAAAGGGGCGCGATCTCTGCGGCGGCTCCGAGAACGTAGTTGCGGTTATCGGCGACGGTTCCCTGTCCGGAGGCGAAGCGCTGGAGGGTCTGGATTACGCATACGAGCTTGGCTCCAACCTTATCATCGTTGTAAACGACAACCAGATGTCCATTGCCGAGAACCACGGCGGTCTCTATGAGAACCTGAAGCTCCTGCGCGAAACCGGCGGAAAGGCTGAGTGCAATCTGTTCCGTGCGATGAACCTCGATTACGTATACGTCGGCGAAGGAAACGACGTTGACGCCCTTATAAAGGCGTTCACCGGCGTTAAGGACTCAAAGAAGCCCGTAGTAGTCCACATCGTCACCGAGAAGGGACGCGGATACGCTCCGGCGGTCAAGGACAAGGAGTCCTGGCACTGGCACATGCCATTCAACATTGAGACCGGCGAGATGACCATGCAGGGCGGCGGCGAGGATTACGGCGACCTCACCGGAAAGTACATGCTTGAAAAGATGAAGCGCGACCCGAAGGTCTGCATGATAACCTCCGGAACCCCCGCTGTCGGCGGATTCTGGAAGAGCCGCCGCGACGAGGCAGGCAGTCAGTTCATTGACGTTGGAATTGCTGAGGAGCATGCAGTAGCACTGGCTTCCGGCATTTCGGCCCGGGGAGGCAAGCCGGTCTACGGAGTTTACAGCACGTTTGTCCAGAGGACCTACGACCAGCTCCAGCAGGATCTCTGCATTAACAACAACCCCATAACTATCCTGACGTTCGCGGCATCCGTCTGGGGAATGAACGACGTTACTCACCTGGGAATTTACGATATCCCGATGATGTCGAACATTCCGAACCTGGTTTACCTTGCGCCGACCACCTACGAGGAGTACATCGCAATGCTCGACTGGAGCACGGAACAGCGCGAGCATCCGGTTGCCATCAGGGTTCCCGGCGCGGTTATCCACGGCGAGAAGCCCACTAAGGACTACGGAATACTGAATAAGTACGAGACAGTTCAGAAGGGAAGCGGCGCTGCAATTATTGCGCTTGGTACGTTCTTCGGCATGGGAAAGCAGGCTGCGGAGCTCATCGAGAAGAAGACCGGCGTAAAGCCTACGCTCATAAACCCTGTCTACATCACCGGAATCGACGAGGAGCTGCTGGAGTCCCTGAAGAAGGATCACAAGGCAGTCGTCACGCTTGAGGACGGCATTCTCGACGGCGGCTTCGGCGAGAAGATCGCGAGATTCTACGGAGATTCCGACATGCGCACCGTGAACTTCGGTCTGAAGAAGGAGTTCCTCGACCGCTACGACGCAAACGAGGTTCTGCGCCAGAACGGCATCACTCCCGAGCAGATCGCAGACAGAGCGGCTGAGCTTGTAAAGTAATTCCAGGATAGCGGCAAGTTATTACTTTAAAGCATATTCTGCGATAAGAAACAGATATTTGACATTGACATACCACCTGAGCGAAGCCAGGAAGAACGGCGTAACACGCACCGAGATGGCTGAGATACTCACGCACATTGCATTTTACGCAGGCTGGCCGAACGCCTGGGCGGCATTCCGTCAGGCAAAGGAGGTCTACGCGGACGACATCACAGAGCAGCACGGCGGATTCTTCGGTCAGGGCGAACCCAACACAGCCTATGCTAAGTACTTCAAGGGGAATTCCTACCTGAAGCCGCTGACCGACCCGAAACAGACCGTTTTCATAGCAAACGTGACGTTCGAGCCTGGCTGCCGGAACAACTGGCACACTCACCATGCGGATAAGGGCGGCGGTCAGATACTGGTCTGCGTTGACGGCGAGGGCTGGTACCAGGAGTGGGGCAAGCCCGCACAGAAGCTGATTCCCGGCACTGTAGTGACGATCCCGGCGAACGTCAAGCACTGGCACGGAGCCGCGAAGGGAAGCTGGTTCTCTCACCTTGCGGTGGAGGTTCCGGGGGAGAATTGCTCCAACGAGTGGCAGGAGCCTGTCACCGACGAGCAGTATTACGCAGTTGAATAAGATACCGTACAAATTTCATACTTCTGGAGCAGGGCGTTTTGTCCTGCTCATTCTTTATTCTGACGAAACTATTCCACATTGAGCAAATTATAGTTTTCGACAATCATATCAAAACGTCCCCGCACTTCAATGTAATAATCCGGACATGCCGCGAATAGACTTGTACAAATGAAACGGGGAGGAATGGCACATGATAGCCGCTAAAAACATCAGGACAGTCCCGCTGCGGTTCGCCGCAGGGAAAATATCGCTTCCGCAGGGCAGTATCGCAGAAATACGCCTGCGGACAGGCAGGAGCGCCTGCGCGGTCATGACCGACGGAAGGCTCGTGAAATGCTCTGCGCCGTTCAGCCGTCAGGACATCGGCGAGTGCTTCCTTGAGCTGTGCGGGAATTCTGTGCACAGCTTCGCCCGGGAGATCTCCGAGGGCTACATAACTCTGCCGGGAGGCCACCGGGTGGGATTCTGCGGAACTGCCGTCGAACAGGGCGGCAGACTGTCCACGCTCAAGGACATCTCGTCGCTGAATATCCGGTTCGCAAGAGAGGTGCGCGGCTGCGCGGAGGAACTGTGCGCCAGGGCGTTCAGCGTCGGGCTTTGCTCGCTCATAGTTTGCGGGAAGCCTCTTTCCGGAAAAACCACCATTCTGCGGGATATCGCGCGTATCCTCGGGGATACCCGCCGCGTGGCGGTCGTCGACACCCGCGGCGAGATAGCCGGAGTGTACGGTGGAGTTCCCGCGCTGGATATCGGCGAGAACACCGACGTTCTGAACGGGTACTCCAGGGGCGAGGGAATAATGTGCGCTCTGCGCTCCCTCAGCCCGGAGGTCATTATATGCGACGAGATAGGCGGCGACGCGGAGGAGATCCGTCAGTGCATGAACTGCGGCGTGAAGCTGATAGTCTCCGCCCACGCCGGGAGTATTCGCGAGCTTATGAGCCGCCCGGCGCTTCAGGAACTGCTCCCGCTGTTTGAAAGGGCGGCTCTGCTTGGGGAGCGCGGGAGGCTCTCAGGGCTTGCAGATATACCGGAGATACGCTCATGAGGGTTGCGGCGGGGCTTCTGATACTGGTGATATGCTCGGCGTGGGGATTCCGCCGGAGCCTTCTGCTGAAACGGCGCTGCACCCTGCTTCGGGAGCTTCGCCTGCTGGTTGAGCAGTATTCGATCGAGATATCCTGCACCGCTCCCACGCTTGCGGAGCTTGCAGGGAACAGCGGCGGGGAATTCGGGCGGCTTCTGTGCGAGTGCTCCGGTTCGGAGACTGATATACGCCGCGCCTGGAGCAATGCAGTGGACAGGCTCTCCGCAGAGCCGGGCTGCGGCGGCGAGGAGGTCTCCCTGCTGCGGGAACTCGGGCGGGAGCTTGGGACATGCCCGGCTGAAAGCCAGCTTGCGCTGCTGAAGCTGTATTCCGCGCGGTTCGACAAGCTGATATCTGCGGCGGAAAAATCAGCGGAGCAGCAGGGAAGAATGTACCGTTCCGGCGGAGTTCTTGCGGGACTTGGCGCGGCGGTAATGCTCCTTTAAAAGAAAGGCGTGCAATGGAACTTGACCTGATCTTTAAAATAGCGGCGGTGGGGATAATCGTCGCCGTGCTGAATCAGATCCTGAAAAAGACCGACCACGACGAGCAGGCGATGATGCTTACCGTCGCCGGGCTGGTTATAGTGCTGATGATGCTGATACCGGCTATCGACGAGCTTTTCGGCACGATACGCTCGGTTTTCGGGCTTTGGTGAACTGGTGACGCTATGGATATAACAACGCTTGTGGGGATCGCTGTGCTGTCCGCGGTGCTGTGTATCATAGTCCGGCAGTACAAGCCGGAGATGGCTCTCGGGATAAGCATAGCCTGCGGGGTGCTGATAATGGGCGCGGTTATTACGATGCTGGCGCCGTCCGTGGAGCTTATCTCGCAGCTTACCGGGGCGGCAGGGCTTGACGGCGGCTATTCCCGTACGCTGTTCAAGGCGCTGGCGGTGTGCTACATAACTCAGCTTGGCTCCGACTGCTGCAGGGACGCGGGGGAATCCGCCATCGCCGGGAAGATAGAATTAGCCGGAAAAGCCGCGGTAGTTGTGATCTCCCTGCCGGTGTTCTCGGCGCTTGCGGAGATAGTAACCGGGCTTCTTGGGTGAAACCGGAACGAGATGAGAAAGGACGAAAAATGCGCAGGATACTGCTGACCCTGGCGAAGCTCCTCGCGGTGATCGCCGCCGCTTTCCTGCTGTGCGGGAGCGCCCGGGCTGAAGGCTCCGGGGAGTACGGCGATATAAACAGCGCGCTATCCGACGCAGTTCCGCCGGAGGCCTCCGAGATACTGGAGGGCGGCGGGATAACCCCCGACAACAACGGTGCGGCGGCTCTGTCGTTCGGCGGAGTGCTGGAGTTCCTGCGGGACATGCTGATGGACAGGCTCACTGAGCCGCTGCGGCTGTTCGCGTCGCTGTGCGGCGTGGTGATACTCTGCGCGCTTTCCCGCAGCTCCGCCGACGGCGCCGGAGGGAACATGTCCGGGGTGTTTTCGGCGGTGGGAGTCCTCGCCGGCGCGGGAATGACCACTGCGGCGATATCCGGAGCGCTCCGGGATACGCTGGACGTGCTTTCGGCGGCTTCGGAGTTCATGCTGGTGTTCGTGCCGGTGTTCGCCGGAGTTATTGCGGCGATGGGGAAGGCGGCTACCGCTTCGGCGGCTAACACGGTCATACTGGCGGCGGCGCAGTTCTTTTCGCAGATCTCGGTGAATTTCCTGACCCCGGTCTGCGGGACGGTGATGGGGCTTTCCGTCACCGGGGCGGTCCACCCTGAAATGAGCACGGACAAGCTCGGGGAGCTGATACGCAAGGCGGCGGTGTGGGGACTCTCTCTGCTGATGACGGTGTTCATGAGCGTACTTTCCGCGCAGACATTCGTGACGAATTCCGCAGACAACGTGCTGATACGAACGGCGAAGTTCGCGGTCTCCAGCGGAGTACCCATCGTCGGCGGAACGATCTCGGACGCGGTGAACACGGTGCACGCGAGCCTTTCACTGATGCACAGCTCCATCGGGACATATGGTATAGCCGCCGGGATAGTGATACTGCTGCCGTCGCTGATCTCGGTGGTGTGCTATCGGTTCGCACTGACTGCGGCGGAGGCGGTCAGCGAGGTTTTCGGCGTTAAGGAGCTTTCCACGCTTTTCCGGGCGTGCGGGGCGGTCATGTCCATAATAATGGCGGTGATAGTGTGCTTCCTGCTGCTGAACACTATATCCGCAGTGATAATGCTGGCGGCGGGCAGCAGCCAGGCGTAGGGGGACGGGGTATGCAGTTCTTTTCAACGGTTTGCATGGCGGCGATAGCCTCGGCGCTGTTCCGAATGCTGATACCCGAGAACAGATTCGCGAAGCAGATATCGCTGCTGACGGCGGGGCTGTTCATTCTCGCGGGGGTAAACGCGCTCCGGGGCACTGATTTCGACCTGGGCGCAGTCCAGTACAGCTACGAGGACAGCGCGGACTACATCGGATTTTCCGGCGACGTAAACAGGGAGCTTCAGAAGAAAATATGCTCCGAAATGTCGGACAAGGTGTACGCGCTGCTGAACGAGCAGGGAATTTGTCCTGAAGAAGTCCACATTGCGGTTAATATTTCAGGGCTGTACAGCATATCTATTACACAGGTGGAGCTTGTATTCAGCGGAGATCAGTGCTCGGCGGCAGAGGCTGCGGAGGAGTTTCTCACGGGTCGGCTCCCGGAGGAAATACGGGTAACATCGGTGATAAGGGAGTGATGACATGGAGCGGCTCACGGAACGTTTCGGAGGATTTTTCAGCAGGCTTGGGAACGGCAGGTGGCGCAGATTCGTCATCATCGCCGGGATAGCCGCGATAGCGCTGCTTTTCCTGAGCACGGTGATACCCGCGGGAGGCGCGCAGCAGCCGCAGGACAGCTCCGCAGAGGACGCCGCCCGCGTCGAGCGGGAGCTTGAGCAGCGCCTGACAGACATCATCTCGCAGATAGACGGCGTGACGTCCCCGCAGGTGATGGTGACGCTCGACCGCACCAGCGAGCGGGTTTTCGCCGAGGAGGTGAAGTCCAGCAGCTCGGGGGATTCCCTGAGTTCGGAGAACAGTCCGGCGCTGACCGGCTCCAAGGACGCGCTCGAAAAGAGCGTGATTCTTCCGAAGGTGCGGGGCGTTGCGGTGGTCTGCGGCGGCGCGGAGAACATGCTGGTGCGCGAGAAGGTGGTGAATACCGCGGCGCGGGTGCTGGATATCGGCGTATCACAGGTGTATGTCACGAATTGATAAGAAAGGAAGCAAGGTCATGAAGCGTTTGAATGTTATTTTAGGGAAGAAGCAGCTCGTAGCTGCGGGGCTCACCGTGCTGCTGGGAACTGCGGTAGCCGTGAATTTCATCTATTCCGGCGGGAAGGACAAGAAGCTGACCGAGCCGGCGGCGGAGGTCTCCGGCACTACGTACGGCGAGGCTGATCTTGTCAGCGTGGATAAATCCGGGGAAGCCGCAGACAGCTCGGCGTACTTCGCGCAGGCAAGGCTCGACAAGCAGAGCAGCCGCGAGGAAGCAGCCGAGGTGCTCCAGAGCATGTATCAGGGCGGCGACCTGACGAAAGACGAGCTTGCGGCTGTCGAGGTGGACGCGATGAAGATGGGCGGATACATTGAAAGCGAGAACAAGATCGAGAGCATGCTGAAAGCGCAGGGCTTCGAGGACGCGCTGTGCTACCTCAGCGACAGCAGCGCGAACATCATCGTAAAGACCCCGGGACTTGACGCGGCGGGGGCGGCGAAGATAAAGAGCACGCTGCTTTCCGAGGCGGAGTTCACCAACGACCAGATAACTATTGTCGAGGTCAACTGAATAAAAATACCCTCCCGGGCTTCGGGAGGGTATCGTTATGCTCTGGGTATGAGCGTGGAATTACTTTTCGTCCTTCTTCTCTTCCTCAGATGTGGTCTGCCCGGCGGTAACGTCCTCGGCAGCAACAGGCTCCTCCTCGGCGGGAGCGGGCTTCTCGGGGAGCTTTGCGCCGCACTTCGGGCAGAAACTGTTGTCGCTCTTGGTCTTAGCGCCGCATGCTGTGCAGGTAACTTCCTGACGGAGGTCGTCGAGCAGCAGGTTGATCTCTGACAGCTTTTCGTAGAGCTTGTCGATCTCCTCGATCTCAGCGTCAAACAGGGCTGCGTCGGGGTTCTCAGCCTTCTTCATTTCGTAAGCCATCTGACCCAGCTTCTCAAAGTGCGCCTTGATGTCGCTGGAGGTCTGGGATTCCTTGATCTTCAGCTTGGTGAATCTCACTGCCTCGTCGGTCTTTTTGCCTGCGGTCTGCGCTGCATTCTTAGTGGTATTGATAACGTCATCGAAAAAACTCATAGTAAAAACTCCTTTCAGAATTTGGGTATCCAGGGTACCTCGCCCTTGAGTTTATTCTACCACAAAGTTTTGGAATTTGCAATAGTTATTCGGTAAAAATTAGGTGAAAATCAATCCTTCGCGGGGCGCTCCTGACCTCTGATAAGTACTCCGATCATTTCGGGACCTGCATTGCAGGAGACTACCACGCCGGTTTTCTCGACCATTGCCGGGCCGTAGCCGAGCTTCTTTGTCATCTTGTCGATGAATTCCTTCTCGCAGTCGGGGCGGGTGGTGGTGACTACGCACCATGGGGTCTCGGGTATCATTCTGGAGGTGATGGTCTCGACTGCGGCGTCGATCACAGCCTTCTCGCCGCGCGCCTTGCGGAGGACTTCTGTCTTCTCAGCCGCGAGGTATATCAGCGGTTTCAGTCCCATGAGTTCGCCCAGGAAGCTTGCGGCTGCGGTTATTCTGCCGGATTTCTTCATGTGCCGGAGGTCGAATCCCACGATGAACGCCTCGGAGTGGCGCGCCCAGTCTTCGAGGTAGGAAACGACGCTCTCTGCGCTCTGACCTGCTTCCAGCTTCTTGCATGCCTCGATAACGGGGTAGCCGTAGGCGAGGGTGTAGTTCTGGCTGTCAACGATGTAAACGGTGAGATCCTTCAGCTCGTCAGCGACGTTCTGCTTTGCAAGCTGCGCGTTTGAGCAGGTCTGGGAGCCTGCGCCGTTGATAACGTCCACGATGATTGTGCGGACGCCCTGGGCGTACAGCTCGCGGTACTTGTCCTCGAACTGGATAGCGGTTATCTGGGAGTGCTTCGGGATCTCCTGCTGCTCCTTGAGCACCTTGTAGAACTCCTCAGCCTGGATATCCTGCCTGTCGACGTAGCTCTTGCCCTGGATAGTCACCATGAAGGGCATTATCTCGAGCAGACCCTTGTACTTTTCCTCGTTTTCCTTTGAGATATCACAGCCGCTGTCCGTGATTATTCTGATAGTGTTGTCCATGATTTACTCCTTTACTGCGGGTCAGTCCGCATTGTTCCAGTCAAATTCGCGCAGCCGTCCCTGATTTTGCAGCTCTGGGAAGCCCCACTGCCGCAGCACCTCGTAAACGCCGATCGCGACGCTGTTCGAGAGATTCAGGCTGCGTAGGGTTTCGCGCATAGGAATGCGCACGCAGCTCTCCTTGTTTTCAAAAAGCAGCTTTTCCGGAAGTCCGGCGTCCTCCCTGCCGAAAAACAGAAAGCACTTGTCGGGGTAGCTGACGTCGCTGTATGTATTCACCGCTTTTGTGGAGAAGTAGAAATACGCGCCGTCGTTCTTTGAGAAGAAGTCGTCCAGACCGTCGTAGTAGGTGATGTCCAGATAGTGCCAGTAGTCGAGCCCGGCGCGTTTCAGCTGCTTGTCGTCCGGGGTGAAGCCCATCGGACGTATCAGGTGGAGCCTTGCTCCGGTGACGGCGCAGGTGCGGGCGATATTGCCGGTGTTCTGGGGTATCTGAGGTTCTACCAGTACGATGTTGAGTTCCAAGTGGAGCGCTTCCTTTCGCGGGAAAAATTACTGCCGAAAACAGTACACTGTATATTGTAACATATTCTGCGGCATTTTTCAATAGTTTTTTCGCAGTGCAAAGCGTTTTCAACAAAAAACCGGGGAACTGTTCGGAAAAGTTGTTGTTAGTGCTCATTGACAGCAGTTTTAAACAGTAGTATAATAAAACACGTATGGTCTGCCATAAAGACAAAAGATAAACGGCAGGCAAAAAGGAAGGAAAATAATGTTCAAAAAATATGTAAGCGACCTGAAAGCCGAATTCAAGGGCTACAACGGAAAGAAGCTCACGCAGGACCTCATGGCGGGTCTGACCGTAGCCGCGGTAGCTTTGCCGCTTGCCCTGGCTTTCGGCGTAAGCTCCGGCGCGGACGCAGCCTCCGGACTTGTCACCGCGATCGTTGCGGGTATCGTTATCGGAATACTCTCCGGCGCGTCCTACCAGATCTCCGGACCTACCGGCGCGATGGCGGCTATTCTGCTGTCTGTCTCCGCAAAGTACGGCATCACCGGCGTGCTGACCGCAGGATTCATTTCAGGCGCGATACTCATTATCGCGGCGGTTTGCAGGGTCGGTAAGCTCGTAAGCTACCTGCCCGCTCCGGTCATCACCGGATTCACCTCGGGTATCGCTATAATCATCGCGCTGGGTCAGATCGACAATTTCTTCGGCACTCATTCGGTGGGCGAGAACCAGATAGCGAAGATAGGCTCCTATTTCAGCGGCACCGGAAACTTTAATCCCAACTGGTGGGCGGTAATGTTCGGCGGACTGGTCGTGCTGATAATGATAGTCTACCCGAAGAAGTGGAACGCCGTGGTTCCGTCGTCGCTTGTGGGAATAATCGTGGCGCTTATCGTGAACATGGTGTTCTTTGAGCAGGGGACTGTAGCCGAGGTCGGCGCTATCCCGAGCAGCCTCGTCACCGACGACAGCATAATCCGCAAGGGCTTTGACTTCGCGAATATAACCAACCTCATCATGCCGGCGGTGTCAATTGCGGCGCTGGGAATGATCGAGAGCCTACTGTGCGGCGCGAGCGCGGGCAAGATGAAGGGCGAGCGCCTTGACGCAAGCCGCGAGCTGATCGCGCAGGGAATCGGCAATATGGTTATCCCGCTGCTCGGCGGAGTTCCCGCCACTGCGGCTATTGCGAGAACCTCCGTTGCGATAAAGTCCGGCGGACAGACCAGACTTGTAAGCGTTTTCCATTCGGTTGTGCTTATTCTTTCGATGTTCCTGCTCGGCGGCGTTATGAGCCGTATCCCGATGGCTGCGCTTGCGGGCGTGCTGATGGTAACTGCCTTCAGAATGAACGACTGGGCGGCAATCAAGAGCATTTTTAAGAAAAAGTTCAAGTCCTCCATCTTACAGTATGTGCTGACTATGGTTTCCACCGTTGTATTCGACCTGACGGTCGCGATCGTTATCGGCGTTGTTGCGGCGATGATCGTTTTCGTTGTAAAGAGCTCCGAGCTTCGTGTTACTTCAAGCGATATAGACGAGGACAAGCTGAAGGGCAAGGTGCATTCCGGCCATCACGAGGAATTCAAGGTGGTGTACGTTTCCGGACCGCTGTTCTTCGGAACTCAGGAGAAGCTGATAAATCAGCTCGAGGCGCTGTGCGGCAACCCGCAGGTGATACTCTCAATGCGCGGAGTTCCCACTGCGGACGATATTTCACTTTCAGAGCTTGAGCGGCTCTACAACACGCTCCGTGAGAAGGGCACACAGATATCCTTCACCGGCGTGCAGACCGCGGTCAGCGAGATGATGGACAGAGCGGGATTCCGCGAGCGTATCGGCGAGGAGCATTTCTACTGGGACGCCGTAGCGGCTATAAAGGCGCTGGAGGTTCGCGAGTACGGCTCGGACTACGCTGATTAAGCTGTGATTCAATACATAAAAAGTGGGAAAACACCAGTTTTCCCACTTTTAAGTTTATTCAGGAATTTGCAAATTCGTCAGACGTTAACCCCGAATGCGCGGCAGAGCGCTTCAAGTCCGCCCTGATAGCCGGCTCCGACAGCGTTGAACTTCCACTCACTGCCGTGGCGGTACAGCTCGCCGATGACCAGCGCGGTTTCGATCGAGAAATCCTCGGTGAGGTCGTAGCGGAGAAGCTCCTCGTTAGTATCGGGGTTGTAAATGCGAATGAATGCATTGTTCACCTGACCGAAATTCTGGTTGCGCACCGCAGCGTCGTAAATGGTTACGGCGAACGTAATGCGGGAGATATTCTGCGGAACCTTGCTGAGGTCGATCTTTATTGTTTCATCGTCGCCGTCGCCCACACCGTCGCGGTTGTCGCCGGTATGCTCAACTGAGCCGGAAGCATGCACGGTGTTTCCGTAGAACACGAAGTCGCCGTCTGACGTTACCTTGCCGTTGTCTCCGAGCAGGAACACCTCGGCGTCGAGGTCGAACTGAGAGCCGCTGTCGAACGCGTTGACGTCCCAGCCGAGACCCGCGTTTATCTTCGTCAGCCCGGGGTTGCTCTTTGTAAGTTCTACTTTCTGACCCTTGACCAGATTTACCATATTAATTACCTCTCTTTCATTTATGAAACGACCGTATGGTATTTATACAGCCGCATTGCGGCTTGCATATTTTTTAATCCATCGCGAAGCGATACCATGATTTACTCCGTTACCGGTTTGCCTTCGCGCGCCAGGCGCTCGCGCTCCGCCTGCGGGAGCCTGAGGTAGCTCGGCATGAGCGCCGCCGGGTCGATCAGCTCCTTGCCCTGCGCTGCGTAGCACACGCCGCTTCCGCGCTGGTAGCGCAGAATATAGGGAGCAAGCTCGTATTTTTCCCCGGTGGACTTATGCGCAAGCTCTGCGCCGTCGCCTGCGAGTATTATCCTGCCGGACATGCCGGAAAGCTCCTGCGCAAGCTCCTCAAGACGTACCGCACGGTCGGCGCACTGACGTGTGATGATTCCGCCTTCGCTGCGGAATATCGCGTTGTAGACCTGCCCGCAGCGGGCGTCCATGCAGCAGACGATAGTGCCGTCAGTTCCAGTGAAATTGTACGCTATCGCCTCCAGCGAGGAGATACCCACGCACTTTTTCCCTGCGCCGTAGCACATTCCCTTAACGGTGGAAACCCCGATACGAAGTCCCGTGAACGACCCCGGACCCACTGTTACAGCGGCGGCGTCGAGGTCGGATACCTTCACGCCCGCGCATTTCAGCATGCTTTCCACCATCGGGAGCAGCGTCTGGGAATGCGTGTGCTTTGTATTCAGGAACTGTTCGGCGATTATCCTGCCGTCGCTGTCCATCAGCGCGCAGCCCGCCGATATCGCGGAGCTGTCTATGCCTAATATCATGTAGTCACTCCCTTTCAGCCGCTTAAAGGTACTGCTTTCCCTCAAGCTCGTTCCAGTAGGGCTTCAGCCCGCGGCTTTCCATATAGTGCGCGAAAGTTGTGCTGTTGTCGGCGGAAATGCGCGGCTCCGTCCACAGCGCGCCGCAGCCCTCGCAGATACGCACCGTATCCCCGGTCTGCTTCACCACAGCCCTGGAGATCTCATTGCTTCCGCACAGCGGGCAGACGATATGTCCGCGTACCTTTATGCGGCGCTCGTTCTCGCCGGTCTTTTCAATGCGTATCTTCATTATGGTGCGGGAGCTGTCTCCGGCAAGCTCCTGCTCCAGACCTTCGATGTTCTCGCTCCACTCCGCCGCGATGATTCCTCCTCGGTCGAGGTAATCGAGGAACCCTATAGCGTAGAGGTCGTCGTAGCTGTCGATACGGTACAGATCGAAGTGGAACAGCGGCAGCCGTCCTTCGGTGTATTCGTTGACCAGCGCGAAGGTCGGACTGGTTACGGGGTCGGTGATACCCAGCGCAGCGGCAAGCCCCTTTGTGAAGGTGGTCTTTCCCGCGCCCATGTCGCCTTCGTAAAGTATGATGTCTCCCGCTCGGAGCTGCGTGGCTATTTCCGCGGAAATACGCGCGGTGTCCTCCGGGCTGCGGGAGATGTATTCAACGTATTCTTCCATCAGAACAGACCGGTGATCCTTCCGTCTGCGTCAACGTCGATGTTGTCGGCGGCGGGAACCTTCGGAAGTCCCGGCATTGTCATAACGTCGCCGGTGTAGACTACCACGAAGCCTGCGCCCGCGGACGCTCTCACGTCGCTGACGCTGATGCTGAAATGCTCCGGCCTGCCGAGCTTTGTCGGGTCGTCGGACAGGGAATACTGCGTCTTTGCAACGCAGACCGGAACTCTGTCAAGACCGAGGCTCTCAATCTCCTTTATTGCCTTGTCGGCCTTTGCGGTGTAGTTAACGCCGTCTGCGCGGTAGATCTCCTTTGCGATGACGTCAAGCTTTTCCTTGATGGACAGCTTCTCGTCGTAGAGGGGCTTGTATTCGCTCCTGGTGCTCTCGATGGTCTCAACGACTGCGTTTGCAAGCTCGATTCCGCCGTCGCCGCCCTTGAGGAACACATCTGAGAACGCCACCTTTGCGCCGTGATCCTCGCAGTACTTCTTAACGACTGCGATCTCAGCTTCGGTGTCGGTGTAGAAGTGGTTTATCGCAACTACGACGGGCACGCCGAACTTCTTGAGGTTGTCGATGTGAACGCCAAGGTTTACGATACCCTTTTCGAGTGCTTCAACGTTTTCCTTTGTGAGGTCGGGCTTTGCAACGCCGCCGTTGTACTTCAGCGCGCGGATAGTCGCGACGAGCACGGTGCAGTCAGGCTTTAATCCAGCGCAGCGGCACTTTATGTCGAAGAACTTCTCAGCGCCGAGGTCTGAGCCGAATCCTGCTTCGGTGATGGTGTAGTCAGCGAGCTTGAGCGCAAGCTTGGTGGCTCTTACGGAGTTGCAGCCGTGCGCGATATTCGCGAATGGACCGCCGTGGATAAGCGCAGGGTTGCCCTCGAGGGTCTGCACGAGGTTCGGGTTGATGGCGTCTTTGAGGAGCGCGGTCATGGCGCCGACAGCCTTGAGGTCGCGGGCGTAAACCGGCTCGCCGGAGTAGGTGTAGGCAACTAGGATATTTCCTAGGCGCTTCTTGAGATCTTCAAGGTCGGAAGCGAGGCAGAGGATAGCCATGATCTCGCTTGCAACGGTGATGTGGAAGTGATCCTCACGCGGGATACCGTTGACCTTGCCGCCCATGCCGATAACGATGTTGCGGAGGGCTCTGTCGTTCATGTCGAGGCAGCGCTTGAAAAGTATCCTGCGGACGTCGATACCCAGCGCGTTGCCCTGCTGGATATGGTTATCCATAAGAGCCGCGAGGAGGTTGTTAGCCGCTGTGATGGCGTGCATATCTCCGGTGAAGTGCAGGTTGATGTCCTCCATGGGAACGACCTGAGCGTATCCGCCGCCTGCGGCGCCGCCCTTGATTCCGAACACCGGACCGAGGGACGGCTCACGCAGAGCCAGGATAGCCTTTCTGCCGGTCTTGTTCATGGCTTCGCAGAGACCTACCGAAGTGGTGGTCTTGCCCTCGCCCGCCGGAGTAGGATTGATCGCGGTAACGAGTATCAGCTTTCCGTCGGGCTTGTCTGCGAGGCGGTTGAACAGGTTCTGGTTCAGCTTTGCCTTGTAGTGGCCGTACTGCTCTACTTCGTCCTCCTCAATGCCGAGGTTCGCGGCTATCTCGCCGATCTTCTTCATCTTCGCCTGCTGAGCGATCTCAATATCTGTAAGCATTTTATGTCCTCCTATTATGGGCAGCTCTAAAAACCGGGACACGAGCAGATTTCGTACATGATTTATATCAGATGCTAGGCGTCAAACCGCAGCAATACTATCTGTATTTCAAGGTTTGACAACGACGCAGATGATATAAATCATAGAAATCTGCCGTGAAGGAGGTTTTTAGAGGTGCCCCTTACATCAGCGTGAGCTGAGTTATGTCCTCGTCAGTAGCCGTTCCCGCAGAGGGTATCGACTTTATGCGCAGCGACTCGATGTCCTTAACGCCGCTCTGTTCCGCGGGATAAGCCCCAGCAAGCTCCGCCTTTGTAAGGCGCATTACCTGCACGCCCTGGGTGTCGCGCGCTGCCTTCGGGAGCACCAGCGCTGTATTGAACGCCAGCGCCTTTCCGGCGGTCGAGCGCAGCACGAAATCCGAATCCTGCTTTATCAGGAACATTCCGACAAGCTCCGAAAGGTCGGAGTACGCGCCGGAGAGCTTGCGGCGCTTGGTCTTGGTCTCGTAGCTTGACAGCGGTACCTTCGCGCACTTGCCGTTCCTGTAGAACGTTACGAGCGTTTCGCTGTAGTCCTCCGTCACCGCCATGAAGATTATGCTCTCGCCGTCGTCAAATCCGAGCTTCGCGGGGATATAGTCGCCCATTACGCTCGCCTTGGTCTCGTCAAAGTCGGTGCAGCGGGTCTTGTAGACCTGGTGCCTGTCGGTGAAGAACAGCAGTTCCGCGCCGCCATTGACCTCGCCGGACCAGATTATCTCGTCGTTTTCCTTGAGCTTGTGCTGATTGCTCATCCTCAGGGACTGCGGCGTTATCTTCTTGAAGTACCCCTCCCGGGTCAGGAAGATGTTCACAGGACCCAGCTTCACCGGCTCCTCCGCGATATCCGCAGATTCCTCCACGTCGTAGAGGAACATCGTGCGGCGGGGCTGACCGTATTTCTTGGAGATCTCCCGCAGCTCGTCGATTATCAGCTTGTTGACGCGGTTTTCGTTTCCGAGGATATCCTCCATGTCGGCGATCTCCTTTTCAAGGTCGGCGGTCTCCTGGGTGCGCTTGAGGATATACTCGCGGTTGATGTGGCGCAGCTTGATTTCAGCAACGTACTCCGCCTGCACCTCGTCGATGCCGAACCCTATCATCAGGTTGGGAACTACCTCGGATTCCTCGTCGGTCTCGCGGATAAGCTTTATCGCATAGTCGATGTCGAGCAGTATCTTCTTGAGACCGTTGAGCAGGTGGAGCTTTTCCTTCTTCTTTTTCAGGTCGAAGGCCACGCGGCGCTTTACGCAGTTCCGGCGGAATACCGTCCACTCGTTCAGTATCTCGTAAACGCCCATTACGCGGGGAGTTCCGTTTATCAGCACGTTGAAGTTGCAGTTGAAGTTATCCTGTAACGGAGTCAGCCTGAACAGCTTGTTCATAACCGCGTCGGGGTCCTGACCCTTCTTGAGGTCGAACGCCAGCCGCAGACCGGAAAGGTCGGTTTCGTCGCGGACATCGGAAATTTCCTTCAGCTTGCCTTCCTTAACGAGGTCGACTACCTTGTCGATTATAGCCTCGATGGTGGTCGAGGGCGGTATCTGAGTGACCTCGATACAGCGCGCGTCCGGGTCGTAGCTGTACACGGCGCGTACTTTCACCGCGCCAAGTCCGGTGCGGTATATCTTGTTCATCTCCGCCTCGTCGTAGACGATATAGCCGCCGCCCGGGAAATCCGGGCCTTTCAGCGTGGAAAGGGCGTCGTGCTCCGGGTCCTTCATGAGGGATATAGTGGTTTCGCAAATCTCGCTGAGATTGAACGAGCAGATGTTGCTCGCCATTGATACGGCAAGTCCGAAGTTGCTGTTGACCAGCACCGCGGGGTATCTCACCGGGAAAAGGCTCGGCTCCAGCATGGTGTTGTCGTAGTTCGGCGCCATATCTACGGCTTCCTTGTCTATCTCGGCGAAAAGCTCGGCGCTTATCGGTTCGAGCTTCGCTTCGGTGTATCGCGAAGCCGCATACGCCATATCGCGGGAGTACGCCTTGCCGAAGTTGCCCTTGCTGTCAACATATGGGTGGAGCAGCGCTTCGTTTCCGCGCGCGAGTCTTACCATTGTTTCGTAGATGGCGGCGTCGCCGTGGGGATTGAGCCGCATGGTCTGACCGACTATGTTCGCGGACTTGGTGCGGTTTCCGGTCAGCAGACCCATCTTGTACATCGTATAGAGCAGCTTGCGGTGAGATGGCTTGAAGCCGTCTATCTCCGGCAGCGCACGGCTGACGATAACGCTCATCGCATAGGGCATGTAGTTCTCCTCAAGGGTGCTCACGATGTCCTTCTGCTCGACTATTCCGCTGCCCTCGATGTAAGCCCCGGCTATGGGGGAGCTTAACTTCCTGGGCTGCTTCTTTGGAGTGTTTTTCTTCAAATCTATCTTCCTTTATCGTGGAATTAACTGATATCAGCGGCGGCAAGGTACCTGCTGCCGTTTTCCTTGATGAACCGCTTGCGCCCTTCAAGGTCGTTGCCGAGGAGCACGTCGAACATCTCGCGGGTAGCCTCCAAATCGGTGGGGTTGACCTTTATAAGGCGGCGGGTGTCGGGGTTCATGGTGGTGAGGCTCATCATGTCGGGGTCGTTCTCACCAAGACCTTTGCTTCGCTGTATGGTGTACTTCGCGTCGCCTATCATGCCGAGTATCTTGGTTTTTTCCGGCTCGGTGTAGGCAAAGTAGGTGCGGTCCTTCGTGTTTATCTCGTACAGCGGGGATTCCGCGATGTAGACGTAGCCCTTCTCAATAAGGGTGGGGCAAAGCTCCTGTATCATCGTGAGTATCAGCGTGCGTATCTGGAATCCGTCCTCGTCGGCATCGGTGCATATCACGATTTTGTTCCAGCGCAGGTTGTCGAGGTTAAACGTGGATATCTGCTTGTTCGCCTTGGTCTTGACCTCCACGCCGCAGCCCAGAACCTTTATCAGATTCGTTATTATCTCGCTCTTGAATATCTTGTCGTAGCTTGCCTTGAGGCAGTTCAGTATCTTACCGCGAACCGGTATCACCGCCTGGAACTCTGCGTCCCTGGCGAGCTTTACCGAGCCCAGCGCCGAATCACCCTCCACGATGTAGACCTCGCGGCGGGAAACGTCCTTGCTGCGGCAGTCCACGAACTTGTCGATACGGTTGGTGAGGTCGAGCGTGCCGGTGAGCTTCTGCAGCGTGCTCTGACGCACTTTGTCGGCGTTCTCGCGGGAGCGCTTGTTTATCAGCACCTGGGTGCCTATCTTCACGGCTTCGTCCGGGTTCTCAAGGAAGTATACCTCGAGCTGATGCTTGAGCCATTCGGTCATGGCTTCGGTTATGAACTCGTTGGTGACGGCTTTCTTGGTCTGGTTTTCGTAGCTCGCCTGGGTCGAGAAGTTGTTCGAGATGAACACCAGGCAGTCCTCGATGTCCTCCCACTTTATGCTCTTTTCGCCCTTGTTGTACTTGTTTCCGTTTTTGAGGTAGCCGTCTATCTGCGACAGGAACGCCTTCTGGAGCGCCTTCTGCGGGCTTCCGCCGTGCTCCAGCCAGCTTGAGTTGTGGTAGTGCTCGATGAACTGCACTTCCTTGCTGAACGTGAACGCGACGTTCAGTTTCAGCTTGTATTCGTCCTTGTCCTCGCGGTCGCGGCCCTGGCGCTCGGCGGTCCAGTGCTGCGGAGTTGTCATCGATTTGTCGCCGACCAGCTCAAGCAGGTAGTCGCTGATTCCGTTTTCGTAGCAGAATATCTGCTCGGTGAAGGTGCCGTCCTCGTGCTCGTTTTTCAGCACGAGTTCCACGCCGTCGTTGACTACAGCCTGCCTGCGGAGGATATCCGCGAGGTAGTCCGCGCCGATGTCGATATCTGTGAATACTTCAAGGTCGGGCTTCCAGTGTATCTTTGTGCCGGTGGTGCCGTCGCCGCGGGACTTCTTGAATCCGCGCTCGTCCTGGGTCACGTTGAAGCCTTTTTCGAACCGCAGCGAGTAGTTCCACTGACCGCGGCGGCTCTCAACCTCCATGTATTCGCTGGAGAACTGCGTAGCGCACAGACCCAGACCGTTCAGACCCAGCGCGAAGGAGTAGTTTCCGCCGGAGTTGTTGTTGTACTTGCTTCCCGCATACAGTGTGCAGAATGCAAGCTCCCAGTTGTATTTATCCTCTGACTTGTTGAAATCTATCGGTATACCTCTTCCGAAGTCCTCAACAGTTATAGACTTATCCTCGTGAAGCGTGATTATAATACGCTTTCCGTAGCCCTCACGCGCTTCGTCGATGGAGTTCGAAATAATCTCGAACACCGAGTGGCGGCAGCCGTCGACGCTGTCCGAGCCGAAAATTACGCCCGGGCGCAGACGCACCTGGTCAGGCCCCTTCAGCGCTACGAGGTCGTTGTAGTTGTTTTCCTTTGGCATTTATGCATCTCCTGTTTACAGCGGTTAACCACAGACGGGCAAAAAACCGCATTATCATTTTTAGTATATCACAGTTTGAAAAAAAATGCAAGTACCAAAGCAAAACGTTGACAAATCTCCGGCAAGCAATTATAATAGTACTATAAAAATCAAAGGAGAACCAACATGAAAAAAGCAATTATCTTCGACCTTGACGGAACTCTCTGGGACAGCTCCGCGAGCGTCTGCGAATCCTGGAACATCGTTTTCAGCAGATACCCTGAAATAACCCGCCGCCTGACCCCGGCGGACGTCCAGGGCTTCATGGGAAAGACCCTCGACCAGATAATCCCCATCGCGCTGCCGGATACTCCGGACGAACTCCGCCGGAAGGCGCTGAACGAGTGCGTTCATTACGAGCTGGAATACATCGCGGAGCACGGCGGGCGGCTCTACCCCAAGCTCCGGGAGACCCTCGTGGAACTGCGCAGGAGCTACGCGCTCATCATCGTCAGCAACTGCCAGGACGGCTATATACAGGACTTCCTCGACTTTGCGGATATGCGCGGGCTGTTCGGCGATTTCGAGAGCGCGGGCGGCACGGGGCTTTCCAAAGGCGAGAACATCAAGCTGGTGATAGAGCGGAATTCAATTGATAAGGCGGTGTACGTCGGCGATACCCAGGGCGACCTGGATTCCGCTGATTTCGCGGGGATCCCGTTTATCCGCGCGGCTTACGGGTTCGGTCAGATGAACCGCCCGGTGCCGGAAATACGCGAGTTCTGCGAGCTTCCCGAAAAAGCCGCCGAAATTATCTGATTTACGCAAATTATCAAGACAAATGCTCCTCGGAACGCTATAATATAAGTGTAAGCTTACATTTAAGGCAATACCGCACAAAGACCATTTATTAGATTTTGTACGTGTCTTGCTTGCATCTTTTCCGTCATCTTGCACAATTCGTCCTAGCAAGGCGTCAGCCTTGCGTCGTCCTCATTGTACAATCTGACGAAAAATCTGACTGCGCAATACACGCACAATCTTTGTGCGGTATTGCCTTAACGAAAGGGGAATGACATGGAAGCCGACAAGCTGACCTCCCTCGCCGCCGCGCTTGAATACGTCGAGCAGAACCTGACCTCGGATTTTTCGCAGGAGAAGTGCGCGAGATACGCCTGCTGCTCCCTGTCGGGACTGCAAAAGCTGTTCCGCAGCGTGTTCCGCAGGAGCGTTGGGGATTACGTCGCCCGCAGGCGGCTCACCGCGGCTGCCAGGGAGCTTCAGCAGACCGACCGCACCGCGCTGGACATCGCTGTGGAATTCGGCTGGGGAAGCGCGGAGGCTTTCACCAGGGCGTTTTCCCGGGTGTGGGGCGTAACTCCGTCGGAGTACCGCAGGAGCTGGCACTTTTCCGGTCTCTGTCCGCGCCTGGATTTCCCCCGGCACTTTATGCGTGAAGGAGAGCTTATCATGACAAGTAAATACGATATTTCCGAGCTTTACGACTACATCAGGTCCAGGCAGGGGACATACGCCGTCACATTCGACGCCTCGCATCTCATGGAGATAAACGATACGTTAGGCCGCGAAGCCGGCGACAAGGTGATACTTGAGTGTATCCGCCGCATAGACCGTGAGTGCTCCGACGGAATGATGATGTTCCGCATAGGCGGCGACGAATTCGTGATGATGACCGGGCTTTCGGACAGGGCGGAGGTCGCCGCCCTCGCCGGGAAGATACTGGCGCACAACGGCGAGAGCGTATCCCACGGCGGCACGGATATTCCGGTCAGCATGCGCGCCGGCGCGGTAATGCTCCGACCCGGGAAGCTCAGCTACAGCGAGCTTTTCACCGAGCTGGTAAGCGCCCCGGCGGAGATCCCCGGGGAAGTGCGTTTCTGAATCCGGGAGGCCGCGGCGTTTCACATGCGTAAATTACTTTGAGGACAGCACGCGCTGTCCTCTTTTTGTGAAATTATTTCAAAAACTATATTGACCTTATGGGAGATTTGTGATAAAATAATAACATATTCTTTTGAAAAGAGGTATCTGTATGATCGCTATAGGTTCCGACCATGCCGGTTACGCGCTTAAATGCGAAATGATAAAGCACCTTGAGGAAAAAGGCGTTGAGTTCATCGACTGCGGCTGCAATGGCGAGAGCGTCGACTACCCCGATATCGCGGAGAAAACCTGCGAAAAGGTAACTTCCGGGGAGGCCGACAAGGCAATACTCATCTGCGGCACAGGCGTGGGCATTTCCATTTCTGCGAACAAGATAAAGGGAATACGCGCTGCGCTCTGCGGCGACTGGTATTCCGCGAAGTACACCCGCCTGCACAACGACGCGAACGTGCTGTGCATGGGCGGCAGAGTTATCGGTGCAGGTCTTGCGGCTGAGATCGTGGACGTGTTCCTTGATACTGAATTTGAGGGCGGACGTCATGCGCGCCGCGTTGAAAAGATCATGAAGCTGGAGGAAAAGTAATATGAGTAACGTTATCGTTTGCGACCACCCGCTGGTTCAGCACAAGATATCCCTGCTGAGGGACAAGAACACCGGTTCCAAGGAGTTCCGCGAGTTGGTTCAGGAGATCGCGATGTTCATGTGCTACGAGGCTACCCGCGACCTTCCGCTGAAGGAAGTTCAGATCGAAACTCCCCTCGCGCTTGCCAACGCCAAGATCATCAGCGGCAGAAAGGTCGCTTTCGTACCGATCATGAGAGCCGGTCTCGGCATGATGGAGGGCGCTCTCGCGCTGGTTCCCGCCGCTAAGGTAGGTCACATCGGTCTGTACCGCGACGAATCCAACGGAAGCACCACGCACGAGTACTACTGCAAGCTGCCGTTCGATATCGCAAACCGCGAGGTTATCATTCTCGACCCGATGCTCGCTACCGGCGGCTCCGCTGTGAAGGCTATCAACATTGTTAAGAAGGCAGGCGCAAAGCAGATAAAATTCATGTGCATCGTCACCTGTCCGCAGGGTCTGAAGGCAGTGCAGGACGCTCACCCTGACGTTGACATCATCACCGGCGCTATCGACGAGGGACTCAACGAGAACCTATATATAGTTCCCGGCATCGGCGACTGCGGCGACAGACTTTTCGGCACAAAGTAATTACAGATATAGAAGAAATTATTACGTCCTGAATGGGGAAAACAGCCTTGCCGGAGGTTCAAAGCTCCGGCGGGATCTTTATGCCGCATTCAGGACGTTTCGTTTTGCACCCGGTTTTCGTGTAACCGGAGTTTCATGCATTGCAGCGCGGTTTATTGCTGTCAAGGGTAAATTTATACGAATTCTTTGGATTTAATTCTACATATTCTATATTTGCATATCGCATTTTATATGTTGACTTATACAAGAAAAAGTGCTATTATAGATATACTGCTACTAGATATAGAACATGTGTATCCAGAATGATACAAATATTGAAAATTCGAAAGGACTGTCGGCTCAATGATCAGGGTAATAAAAAAGGACAATACAAAGGAAGAATTCAATGTCCAGAAGGTGGTGAACGCGGTAAATAAGTCCGCCACCCGCGTGATGTACGAGTTTACCCCCACTGAGATCGAATATATCTGCAGCTACGTCACCGAGAAGGCAGAGGCGTTCCACACGGACGAAATCACCATCGCCCAGATGCACAACATAGTTGAGGGCGCTCTGGAGGCCACAAATCCGGACGTTGCAAAGAGCTACAAGGACTACCGCAACTACAAGCAGGACTTTGTAAGCATGCTGGACGAGGTGTACAAGAAGAGCCAGTCCATCATGTACATCGGCGACAAGGAGAACTCCAACACAGATTCTGCGCTTGTTTCCACCAAGCGGAGCCTTATTTTCAACGAACTGAACAAGGAACTCTACCAGAAGTTCTTCATGACCACCGAGGAGCTACAGGCGTGCCGTGACGGCTACATTTACGTCCACGACATGAGCGCCCGCCGCGACACGATGAACTGCTGTCTGTTCGACGTCAAGAGCGTGCTTGAGGGCGGCTTCGAGATGGGCAACCTCTGGTACAACGAGCCTAAGACCCTCGCCGTTGCCTTCGACGTTATCGGCGATATCACGCTGTCCGCTGCGAGCCAGCAGTACGGAGGGTTCACGGTTCCGAGCGTTGACCTGCTGCTCGAACCGTACGCGGAGAAATCCTACAAGAAGCAGTACGACCGCTACAAGAGCCTGGGGCTGTCCGACGAGGCAGCCGAGCGCGAGGCGATGGCGGACGTAAAGGTGGATTTCGAGCAGGGATTCCAGGGTTGGGAGTACAAGTTCAACTCCGTAAGCTCCAGCCGCGGAGACTATCCGTTCATCACCATGACTGCCGGCACAGGCACCGGAAGATTCGCGAAGATGGCAAGCATAACCATGCTGGACGTCCGCCGCAAGGGCCAGGGCAAGAAGAACTGCAAGAAGCCGGTTCTGTTCCCGAAGATCGTGTTCCTTTACGACGAGAACCTCCACGGTCCCGGAAAGCCACTTGAGGACGTGTTCAGGGCTGGCGTTGAGTGCAGCTCCAAGGCTATGTACCCCGACTGGCTCAGCCTCACCGGAGACGGCTATGTTGCCTCCATCTACAAGAAATACGGCAGGATAATCAGCCCGATGGGCTGCCGCGCATTCCTTTCCCCGTGGTTCGAGCGCGGCGGAATGGAGCCTGCGGACGAGAACGACAAGCCGGTGTTCGTCGGCAGATTCAATATCGGCGCGGTTTCGCTCCACCTTCCGATGATATACGCGAAGGCTCAGCAGGAGAGCAGGGACTTTTTCGAGGTGCTTGACTACTACCTGAATCTTATCAGAAAAATACACATTCGCACCTATGATTACCTCGGCGAGATGAAGGCGAGCACAAATCCGCTGGCTTACTGCGAGGGCGGATTCCTGGGAGGTCATCTCGGCATTCATGACAAGATAAAGCCGCTGCTGAAGTCGGCTACGGCTTCGTTCGGCATCACCGCGCTCAACGAGCTTGAGCAGCTTGCGGACAAGAAGTCACTTGCGGAGGACGGCAGCTTCGCGCTGAAGGTCATGGAGTACATCAATAAGCGCGTTTCTGAGTTCAAGAAGGAGGACGGACACCTCTACGCCATCTACGGAACTCCCGCGGAGAACCTCTGCGGATTACAGATAAAGCAGTTCCGCAAGAAGTACGGCATTATCGAGAACGTATCCGACCGCGAGTACGTAAGCAACAGCTTCCACTGCCACGTTACCGAGGACCTCACCCCGATACAGAAGCAGGACCGCGAGGAGCGCTTCTGGGATCTGTTCAACGGCGGAAAGATACAGTACGTCCGCTACCCGATCGACTACAACAAGGGCGCTGTAGAAACGTTGGTGCGCCGTGCAATGAACAAGGGCTTCTACGAGGGCGTGAACCTCTCGCTGGCGTATTGCGACGACTGCGGCTATCAGCAGCTTGAGATGGACGTCTGCCCGAAATGCGGCAGCACGAATCTCACGAAAATCGACCGCATGAACGGCTATCTGAGCTATTCGAGGGTAAAGGGCGATACGCGCCTTAACGCGGCGAAAATGGCGGAAATAGCCGACCGCAAGAGCATGTAAAAAACGAAAGTGAACTTAAACAATGCGTTACCATAACATAACTACCGACGATATGCTGAACGGCGACGGACTTCGCACCGTGCTGTGGGTGGCGGGGTGCGAGCACCGTTGCCGGGGCTGTCACAATCCCATTACGTGGGACGTCGACGGCGGCGTACCGTTTGACGAAGCCGCGGAGCAGGAGCTTTTCGAGAAGCTCTCCGCGGATTACATAAGCGGAATAACGTTCAGCGGCGGCGACCCGCTCCACAAGCGCAACCGCGACGAGATAACCAGGCTTGCGAAGAAAGTTCGCGAGACTCTGCCTGGGAAAACCATCTGGCTCTACACCGGCTATAGCTGGGAGGATATCAGTGAACTTGAGATAATCCCGCTGCTTGACGTGCTGGTTGACGGAAAATATGTCGAGGCGGTCCGCGACCCGAAGCTGCACTGGAAGGGAAGCTCCAACCAGCGCGTTATCGACGTCCAGGAAACGCTGAGACTTGGCAAAGTGGTACTATTTGACTGAAAGGTGATGACTATGAAAAGAATAGCAAAGTTTGAAAAGGTAAGCTTGACGCAGTTCAAGGCAGGCTGCACGCGCGAGGACGCAGAAAAGGTCTACGAGGGCATAAAGCTCCCGAAGCGTGCAACGGCGGGCTCCGCAGGGTACGACTTCTATGCTCCGTTCGATATTGAGCTGAAGCCCGGTGAGACCGCAAATATCCCGACGGGTATCCGGGTGCTTATCGAGGACGGCTGGGTGCTGAAAATCTACCCGCGCAGCGGTCTGGGATTCAAGTACCGCCTACAGCTCAACAACACGGTCGGGATCATCGACAGCGACTATTCAAGATCGGATAACGAGGGTCACATTTTTATTAAGGTTACAAATGATTCCAACGAGGGCAAAACGCTGAGCATTCCGGCGGGAACCGGCTTCGCGCAGGGGATCTTCGTTGAGTATGGGATCACGGTGGACGACGACGCGTCGGGAGTACGAAACGGCGGTTTCGGCTCGACAACTAAATAATATAAAAGGCAGGAATCAAAGTTCCTGCCTTTTGTTTATTTGCTGTTTTTCTGCTTGTCGTAAGCTGTAACGTATTTATCGGCGATGTTTGCGATCTTTTCGTAGCCCGGGTCGCTGTTAGCGAGCACCGCCTTGAAGAACGCGTACACTTCCTTGCTGGTGACGCGGGAAATACGGTTCGCGATGTACTCGTGCGTTGCGTACAGCTCAGGATTGTCGAGTATCGCGAGGGAGAACTCCACGAATTTCTTCGGGTTGGTGAATTGCAGGTAGTTGCATGCGGTCACGATACTTGCGTAGAAGTTCGGCGAAATAATTATCTCGTCATTGTACTCCACCTCGCCGGCAAGCAGCGCGTTTAACTGTCCTTGAGTGAGCTTGTCAACGGTGAATACCGACTCCATCATTTCGCAGTCAGGCATTTGCTCGCACTGGTCAAGCACGGGGCGGGGAATTACCTTGTTGCTGTAGGATTTTTTCCGAACCAGTCCCAGCTTGCGGGTCAGAGCACGGTACTGTTCCGGCTTATACTCAAACCTGGTTTCAAGCAGTATCTTCAGCATTTCCCGCGGGAACAGCTCCAGCGGTATCTTCACTGACGCGCTGCGGAATCCGGTAATTCCTTCCTGCTTTGGAGTTTCCGGCGCGGGCTTCGGCTGTTCAGCAGGCGCTGCCTCGGCTTCGGGAGCCGCTTCCTCTGCCGCGGCATTTTCCGTAGGAGCCTCCGTATCATCAGCCGGAGCGGTAGCTTCCGCGGGCGCAGGAGCAGTCACTGGCTTTACAGGTTCGTCGGTATATGGCTCGTTTATCTTTTCAATTACCGCGCACTTGTATGGTATCTTCGCGTCAACGCAGGATACCGCGCCATGGTGTCCCTTCAGAAGCACGGAGTGCAGCCCGGACAGGTGGTACACGATTCCCTGGCAAATTCTCGACTTCGCAGCTTCGTTAGTCATGGGGAGCAGCTTTGAGTCGTAGGTGTCCAGCGGTGTGCCGGGTATCAGGAAGCAGGGGCGGAATGTCTTGCTCCTGCCGATGGTGCGGTTGTGCTCGGCGGTTCCGTGTATCTCGTGGGCAAGATTGTAGGCTCCCCAGAAGAACGTACCGGCTCCGTCGGTGGGGTAGTAGTCGGAATAGTAGATCGTGTAAACCCCGTCGGGGAGCAGCGCAAGCACGTCGTGCAGCCCCGCCGCGAGGGAATCCCCCTTGTTCAGCCGCGTGAAGCTTTCTGTGAGCGTGTCGTGTATCTCATCGTCCATCGCGGAGTAGCCGGTGCACAGTGAAATGAGCTTATCGGAGCTTTTGCTGCCGTGATTCGGACAGAGTATCTCGGCAACCGGGTCGTTGCCTATGTAGAAAAGGCGGGTCTGCGCCGAGGTATCGCCGCGCTTGGCTCCGTAGCCTGCCGAGCAGGTACCTATTACCGCCTTGCCGCCGCGCACGGAGGCAAGCACAACATTGCTGCCTCCGATGTCGATGTGTTCGCTTTTTATCTCAACTCCCACTTGCCGTTACCTCCATTTAACGCTGTTCAAGACGAAGTGAAATTATATCCGCGATACCGCCGATACACTTCTTGTCGAATGCCTTCTTGGGAACGAAAACCGATGTGCTGCCGTCCTTATAGAAAACGAACATCTTGTCTGATTCTATAAAGTAGTCCAGGGACGACCACGGTATCAGCTCCTGATTGTCGGCGACGCAGCTTTCGCAGGCTGAAAAGCCATATGGGCTGATTATGAACGATATCGGCTCGTTTGAAGCAGGGTCGCAGCTTGAAACTGCGGTGTACTTCCTGCGTGCGACCGCGTGGCATATCATGTAGACGATCAGGGTCAGGATCGCGCCGCCGATCATCGAGATGGGTATGAAGTACAGAACGTTGCTGCGGGTTATCCCCACGAAAATGTGGAGCGCCAGCAGGATAACGAGCATGAGCATTACCGCGAGCAGCCACAGAACCTTCATCAGCCGGAAATTCATCAGCATGATGAACGTCGCCGCCGCGTCGTTTTCGTCTATCTCGCAGGAGCCGTAGTAGGATTCCTTGCCGGGGTCGGTCTCGATGTACTCGCTTTTCAGCGGTAAAATGCGTCGCTGGTGTACATACTCAAATCCGCCGGATTTCTGCGCGCATTCGATTATCGCGATGGCGCGGAAGTAATCCGACTGGTCGCCGAAATCCTTCTTGGGGATAATGAAATCGCAGTTTTCGGTATGTATCGTAATGGCGCGCTTGTCCTCCGTAACCGTCTGCACAAGATCCCAGCTATAAACAAGTGGCTGAGGTCCGTTCGCGTAGACTGCAAATACCTCGCCAATAATATATGTCACTCCTGCGCCCTCGTTGTATATCTTGACAGGGCGTAAGTCACAGAATGCCATTTCCTCACCTTCCAAACATAATTCTCATGGTAGTATGATACTATATACTATTATTTATTATATCATATAATCACGAATAAATAAAGGGGTTTTGGAGAAAAAATACAGTTTTTTTGCAAAAAAACCGGACGAAAAGTGCAGAAACCTTCCGTCCGTGTTATGTCAGAATGTGAATTCGAGCGCCTTGCCCTTTTCGGTATCAAGCGACATGTGACGCACCTCGCCGTTTACAGGAACGTCAATTTCACATTTTCCGCCGAGTTTGGGCATTATGCGGAGCTTCCGTACCGAGCCCTTTTCCCAGGAAGCGTCGATGACGAAACCGCCCCGGGCGCACAGTCCGGTGAATTTACCAGTGTTCCAGTCGGCAGGGCATGCCGGGAGCAGCCTGATAGATTCCTCGTGGCTTTGCAGCAGCATTTCTGCGATACCTGCGGAGGCTCCGAAGTTTCCGTCGATCTGGAACGGCGGGTGGAAGTCCCACAGATTCTGGAACGTGCAGCTCTCAAGAAGCCCGCGCAACAGCTTGTAAGTACGCTCGCCGTCGCCGGTGCGCGCCCACAGGTTGATTTTGTACGCTCTCGCCCAGCCGGTGGACTCGTCGCCGCGGTCGTTCATCGTGGCGATCGCCGCCTTCATCAGCTCCGGTCTGGAGTGGTTTATCTGCTTGCCTGGGTAAAGTCCCATCAGGTGGGAGATGTGGCGGTGATTCTTCTGCACCCTGCTGCGGTCGAAGTCCGGCTCGTCCTCCTCGAACCACTCCTTGAGCAGTCCGGTCCTGCCGATGTGGTAGGGCTTCAGCTTCGGGAGTATATCCTTGACTTTTCCTGCAAGCTCCGGGTCGGTGTTAAGCTCCTTGGAGGCCTTGAGGAAGTCGATGAAAAGCTGCTCGATAAGGCTCTGCTCGTAGGTGTTTCCGATGGTCGCGGGACCGTGCTCCGGTGAGTATGTCGGCGAGGACACCATTCTGTCCTGCTTCTCATCGTAGATGAGCCACTGAACGTAGAACCGCACGCTCTCGCGCATTATCGGGTAGATTTTGTCACGGAGGTAGTCCTTGTTGCCGGTGAATTCGTAGTGCTCCCAGATGTTCTGCATGAGCCATGCGACCGCGGCGGTCGACCAGCCCCAGTAGAACTCCCAGCCGGGAGCCGTCCAGCCGAAGGGTGAGCACTGCGTATGCGCAGTCCAGCCGTTTTCGGGGTTCTCGGGAGTGCTCTCTATGCCGTAGTATTCCTTCGCGGTGACGCGCCCCGGCTCCCGCAGGGAATCGAGGAAATCCGTCAGCGGAGGGACTGTTTCCGCGAGGTTCGTGTTATATGCGCCCCAGTAGTTCATCTGGAGATTTACGTTTATATGATAGTCGCAGCACCATGGCGGAGTGTTGCTCTCGTTCCACACGCCCTGGAGGTTAGCCGGAAGTGAGCCTTCCCTTGACGAGGAGATCAGCAGGTATCTTCCATAGCTGAAATACAGCGTTTCGAGGCGTCTCATGGCTGACTTGTCGCCAGCGCGGTAGGCTTCCAGGAGCTTGTCCGCGGGAAGCTCCCTTTCCTCGCCGAGGTCGAGGGAAACGCGGCTGAACATGCTGGAATAATCCGTGTAGTGCTCCTCGTAGAGTGCGTCCCAGCCGAGGCGCTCCGCGGTGTGGAGCAGCGGCTTTGTGACTGCGGAAGGCTCCGTTTCGGTGCGGTATTTCGGGAACTTCATGTCGTAGTCGGTGGCTGCGCAGAAGAACACCGCAGCTTCGGAAGCGCCGGAGATCTCAAGCGCCTTCCCGGCGGAGGTGATGCTTCCGTCGCAGAAAACGCGGAATCTCGCGTCGAAGCGCATGCCGTTATCCTCGGCGGCGCCGGAGTATATGAGTGTGTTATTTTCAGCGGTTATCGCCGCTGCGTGGGTCTTGTCAAGGGAGAGCCTGAAATTGAGCGCGCCCTTTTCAGAAGCGGTGAACCTGAACGCGATTACCCTTGCGGGGTAGCTTGCGAACGCCTCGTGGGTGAATCGCACTCCGCCCTTGGTGAATCCGCAGGAGTACAGCGACTTGTCCAGATCAAGGCAGCGGCGGTAGGAGCTTACCTCCCCATCGGGGAGCGTGAAGTCGAGCACCGCGTCGCAGAGGAGCAGGTAGCTGCCGAAATCCCCGTCGCCAGTGAGCATCGGGAGAAGTTCCTCGGCGCGTTCATTATCGCCGGCGGCGAGGAGCTTCTGCACCTGCTTTACATATGTATATCTGCCGCGGTGGTTTCCGCCGTAGTAGTCGGGGCGCGCCGCGCAGGGACCGCCCGCCCAGAACGTCTTTTCGTTGAGGACGACGCGCTCCTGTTCGATACCGCCGAACATGCTGGCGCCCATGTATCCGTTGCCTATCGGAAGGCAGGTCTGTTCCCACAGCCCGAAGTCGCCGGGGTGGTCAAAATAGATCTGGTTGGTTCTGCTCATATCTTTATATCCTTCTAAAATGCGCTTTTTGCGGTTACAGACCGGAAAAGCACCGGCTGTAATCGTTCACAGCATAATTATACCACACTTATCGCTAATTGTCAATAAAATTCAGCAATTGTCATTCGTCGGCGGGCTTCAGCTCGGTAATTATGTGATCGGTCAGGCGCGCGATGGTCTCAAGGTCCTCGCTGTCCGGGACTTCCTTCCCGGCGGACGTCGCTATCGTATGGAACGTTCCCTGGATTATAAAGGAAAGAACGATGTCGTTGCGGCGGCTCTTCAGGTTCGGGAATTCCGCGTAGAGGCGCGCTTTTATGCGTTCCTCGATCTTCTCCGCGAACCCGGAATACCTCGAGCCGGAGAACACACTGTTCAGTGTGGAGAGACTGTTCAGCAGCGCACGGCGCATTTCTGCAGTGTACTTGCGGGGATCGTCGAAAAATTTGTTCAGACCCTGTATTTCGGAAAGAATATCGTCGATCACCTCGTCCTCCATCTCGTCGGCGAGGGAGTAGATGTCCGAGTAATGAAGATAGAACGTTGCCTTGTTGATCTCGGCGAGCTTCGCCAGTTCGGTCACGGTGATCTTTTCTATCGGTTTTTTCCTGCGAAGCTCCAGAAAAGCGGATTTGATCGCAGCACGGGTTTTCTGAATTCTTAGATCCATGTGGGTCCTCCAAAATAGACAAATATGTACAAACGTCGCGTATTAGACTTTGGTATGATTTTGTTGCTTGAACAGTTTAGCAATATATATTATAATTATTTTGTACATATTTAATTATAACGTAAAATACGAGGATTGTCAACCTATATTTTACAATTTGGAGGTAATATTTTGAATTTACGTGATTTCAGCTCCGGCGACTGCTTTGACGTCTACAAATGGCTCGGTGCGCAGTTCGACGGCTTCGGCACTACGTTCAGAGTTTATGCGCCCAATGCGGAAGGCGTGTCGGTCATCGGCGACTTCAACGGCTGGCAGGACTGGTACCTCAACCGTACCGGCGACGGCAAATTCTGGGAGATACGCATAACCGACGCAAGACCGGGGCAGATGTACAAATACAAGATTTACCACGGCGGGAACTGCGTTGAGCACTGCGACCCGGTGGGCTTCGGCATGGAGCTGCGCCCGAAATTCGCTTCCATAATACGCGACATGCGTTTCGACTTTGACGACCTCGACTGGATGGAGAAGCGCCACACCTGGCACGGCGACGCGCTGAACATCTACGAGGTCCACCTCGGAAGCTGGCGCACGGATCCCGGCGACCCCAACGGCTGGTACAAATACGAGGACATTGCGCCGCAGCTCGTGAAGTACTGCAAGGAGCACGGCTACAACTGCGTCGAGCTTATGCCGCTGAACGAGTACCCCTGCGACGAAAGCTGGGGCTATCAGGCGACCGGATTCTTCTCGCCGACCTCCCGCTATGGAACCGCCGAGGGTCTGAAAAAGCTGGTGAACACCTGCCACAAGAACGGTATTGCAGTGCTGATGGACTACGTTCCGGTGCATTTTGCGGTGGACGGCTACGCGCTGGCTCAGTTCGACGGCACTCCGACCTACGAGTCGCAGTTCAAGGACATCGCGTTCAGCGAGTGGGGAAGCTGCAACTTCGACTTCACGAAGGGACCGGTATGCAGCTTCCTGAAGTCTGCGGCGAACTACTGGCTGACGGAATACCACTTCGACGGGCTTCGCATGGACGCTATCAGCCGCGTTATCTACTACATGGGCGACCCGTCCCGCGGTGAGAACGTGTGCGGCGTGAAGTTCCTGAAATCGCTGAACCGCGGGCTGAAGTGGATCAATCCGTCCGCGATACTCTGCGCGGAGGATTCCACGGATTACCCGATGGTAACAAAGCCGGTGGACGAAGGCGGTCTCGGATTCGACTACAAGTGGGACATGGGCTGGATGAACGACACGCTCAACTACTTCCGCACCCCGCCGGACGAGCGCGTGAACCACTACCACAAGCTGACATTCTCGATGATGTACTACTACAGCGAGAAGTACATACTCCCGCTTTCCCATGACGAGAACGTACACGGCAAGGCTACCGTCATTCAGAAGATGTACGGCGATTACGACGATAAGTTCCCGCAGGCGAGGGCGCTTTATATGTACATGTACGCGCACCCGGGCAAGAAGCTGAATTTCATGGGGAGCGAGCTTGCGCAGTTCCGCGAGTGGGACGAGAAGCGCGAGCAGGACTGGGATATCCTGAAGTACCCCATGCACGACGGATTCATGCATTTCATGAAGAAGCTGTGCAATATGTACCTTGAGATACCGTCGCTCTCCCGCTGGGACGACGCTCCGGAGGGCTTCCGCTGGCTGGACTGCGACAGTGCGCTCAAGCGCTGCTACACCATGCTCAGAAGCTGCGACGGAGGCGCTCCGGTGGCTGCGGTGTTCAATCTCTCCGACCGTGTGCAGGACGGCTACGTACTGAACATCGGGCAGGGCAAGCGGCTGAAGCTGCTGCTTGATTCCACCGAGGACAGGTACGGCGGCTGCGCTCCGCACTATCCCGGAAGTATGACCGCCGATCAGAACGGAAATGTGAAGCTGAGCGTCCCGAGGTACTCCGCGGCGTATTACGAGGTAGCCGACTCTGTTCCGAAGGGAAACGCAGGCGGTCCGGCGAATCAGAGCCGTCACGGTCAGCAGCGCCGCCGCTCCAGAAAGAAAAAGCATTGAATTATCCGCCGCGCCGATGGAGGAAACTCTGCGGCGCGGCATTTTATTCGGGTTTCCGCAATTTTCGAAAAAAATCGAAAAAATTTTGTAAAAACGCTTGACAAATCCGGAACGATGTGCTATAATATACAAGTCGAAACGAGACAGGGGCTCGACAGAAAACAAAGCTCCGAAATATTCAGAAATGGACAGGTGGCTGAGCTGGTCTAAGGCGCACGATTGGAAATCGTGTAACGATTAAACCCGTTCGAGGGTTCGAATCCCTCCCTGTCCGCCATATTTAGCCGCGTATTTCAGCGCGGCTAAAATTATATTATAGGCTGTCTTTTATAGGCGGTCATTTTAGTATCCGGAATACATATGTTCCGAACCTGAAAAGGAGAATCCTATGAAGTACGAATTAACAAAGGATCTTGAAACAGGAAACCGAATCATTGATAATGAGCACCGTGAACTCCTGAACGCCGTCAACGCGCTGCTTGACGCATGCAGCGCCGGCAAGGGACGCGCCCAGGTGAGCAGCACTGTAAAGTTCCTGAACGACTACGTTGACCGCCATTTCGCGCATGAGGAGCAGCTTCAGAAGCAGAGCGGCTACCCGGGATATGAAGCGCACCATGCGTTCCACGAGAAGTACAAGCAGACCCTGCGTGAAATAACCGCCGGAATGTCCGATAATTGCAGCATTGCGGACCTCGCGAAGCTCAACGGGCATGTGAGCCTGCTGGTGAGCCATATCCGCACCGAGGACAAGAGGCTCGGGGCGTTCCTGAACAAATAATATGCTCATAACGCTGACAGAACGGCGCGTTTCTCCGGAGACGCGCCGTTTTGCTATAGACGAGCTCTATTGCATGACCACCTGCATATAATAATTCTTGACAACCCGCGCTGAATGTGCTATAATCGCAGCATAAACACATTCACAGGAGAAACACTATGACATTGCAGCAGATGAAGTACGCGCTGACAATAGCGGAGCAGGGCTCGATGAACAAGGCGGCGGAGCAGCTTTTTATCTCGCAGCCGTCGCTTACAAGCGCGGTCAGGGAGCTTGAAAAGGAAATAGGGATACAGGTTTTCGTCAGGAGCAGCCGGGGAGTTTCCGTCACCGCTGAGGGCGCGGATTTTCTGATGTACGTGCGTCAGGTCTACCAGCAGTACGAGCTGCTGCACCAGAAGTACGGCGGGAGCGGCGGCGCAAAGCGGAAATTCGGAGTTTCCACGCAGCATTATTCCTTTGCGGTAAAGGCGTTCGTTGAGATGGTTAAGAATTTCGGCACGCTGAATTTCGAGTTCGCCATACGTGAGACCCGCACGATGGACGTACTGCACGACGTGGGAGGATTCCGCAGCGAGGTCGGGATAATCTACCAGTGCGACTACAACCGGCGGATAATCGGGAAAATGCTCCACGAGCTGGAGCTGGAGTTCGTTCCGCTTATCGACTGCCGCGCGTACGTCTACCTGTGGAAGGATCACCCGCTTGCGAACGAGAAGTCGATCGGGCTTGAGCAGCTCGCGGATTACCCCTGCCTGGTGTTCGAGCAGGGCGACGGTGCGAGCGGGTTCCTTGCTGAGGAGATACTCACCGACAACGACTATCCGCGCATCATCAGGAGCACCGACCGCGCTACTCAGCTTAATCTCATGGTGGGTCTCAACGGATACACGCTGTGCTCCGGCATAATCTGCGAGGAGCTAAACGGAAACGAGTACCGCGCAGTGCCGTTCCGCGAGGACGAGAACAACCGCAACACCGTCATGGAGATAGGCTACGTGATGAAAAAGCACAGCATACTAAGCGACATCGGGGAGGTCTACATCAGCGAGGTAAAGCGGTACCTCAGCGGCTGCGAGGGATACAAGGAGGAGAACAAATGAGCTATACTTTTCAATACGCCGAGGTCCTGGAGCTGAAAAAGGCGTGCGCAGAGCATTTCCCGGATCATGTACACTTTCATGACGGCTGCGGAGGTCAGTATTTCTCGCTCGACGAGGAGAATGACGCGCTGTGCGGGTTCATCGCCGGGTACTTTGCGGAGCGCGGCTTAACGGCGGAATTCACGGGCGGCGGAACGGTTTTCACCGTCTCGAAGAATTGACAAAGAGGTTCCCGCATGCGGCGGGGGCTTTTTCTATGGAAATTTTGTCCAAAGTGCTGTAAAAGTTTGTTTTTTCTATTGACTTAAAGAGGAAAATATTATATAATATAGAGTGTATAATTATGCATTATAGTCCGGCTCACGGCAGCCTGGCATTCTATAATATCCCGGAGGTATTTGTATGAAGCTCAGAAAAAGGATCGCGGCAGCGTTTACAGCGCTGGCACTAATGTTCACGTTGACTGACCCGGCGGCGCTTGGAGGGCTGATTGGTTCTTCTGGCGTTGCGTCGGCATATTCTATAATGTCCTTACTTGTAAACACAAAGTCTAACAAAATTCCTGTTCCTGAGGTTGGATTGGATTTATCAACAATAAATAAGAACTTTAACCCCGGGCTTGATTATATAAGTAGCGTGAATGTGTCATGGTATGAAGGTTCTCCAGTTTTCGGTTCTGACGGAAAAGCAGTTTTGCCTTCGAACACTGTAAACAGTTTTGGATATAATAGGCATTACTATGCGGTAGCAGAGTATATTCCTGGTCCTGGTTCATCAGCTGTAGGTAATGTTCCCGTGTTTTTTTATGTTGATGACCCAATAAAACCAACTGATAGTGAAGTTTCTGCAAAGTCGTGGATAGGCGACACCGGCTCGATCTTCGCCGTGTTCGACTTCTCGACTTACCAGGCTACAAAGAAAGCCAAGGCGACCGGAGCGCGCTTCGTGCCGTCCGGCGACCCCAAGTACGGCTTCAGCGCCGATTATACAACGGTGTTCTTTACCATACCCTCCCACTCCAAGACCGACGTTATCGAAGGTCTGCTGCCGGGAACTGTAACTATTGACACCGAGGACAAAGAGGGCAGCGGTCTTTCCTTTGCGAATGTTCCGGTGACCTGGAAATCCGGAAGCAGCTTCACATACGAGGGCACCGGCTACGACCAGACAAACGTAACTGGAATGACCTTTACCATAGTCGGAACTGCAACCGTACCCACTAACAAGCTCAACGATATAGATTCGACAAGCGCCGGTGCAAAGACAAAGTTCACGCTAAAGGCGAAAATTACAGTTGACCCTGCGGATAAGGTGCAGAAGCCGTCTTTCTCAAGCGAGAACCCCGACGGCTCCACGTTTGACAAGACCACCTACATAAAGCTCGACCTCCCGAAGGAAGATAACGTAACCTATTATTACATCGTTGCCTCCAGCGAGGACGAGCTGAACTCTCTGCCGTTTATTTACGACAACGACCACACCTACTACTCCAGCCGCGGAATTATGATAACAGGCGTGGTAAACAAGAGAGTTCAGAGCTGGATAAAGGTCATCGGTAAGCACAACGAAAAGCAGGACAGCGACGTGCTGACCGGCTCGTTTACTGTTGCGATGCGCTCCAGCACCGGCTCCAATATCCCTGAGATACACATTATAGTCGACCAGCCGGTAGGCGGGCAGGCGCTTGATATCTCCGCAGAGCTTGACCCCTCGGCTCCCGACTACGAGACCGAGACGTTCGAAATATCCGATTTCGGCGCGGTTCAGTGGAAGGGCGGCTCTGGAAGCAGCGCCCTGGCTGAGTACAACACGGAGTACACCATGCTGGTGGAGGTTATCCCTAACAGCCCGAACTACGTGTTCCTGCGTACTCCCGACGTTTACGTGAATGGAGTGAGATGCTCCGGCTCCACTAACGACACCGGTACGTTCACGATCGTTTACACCTTCGAAAAGACCGGCAAGCTCACCGACTACAGAGCTGTATCCCCCGGAAAGGTCGCCAACGTGTCCAGCGGAACCACCGTTACGCAGATGGACAGCAGCTACCTCCCCAAGACGGTAACAGTTGTCGGCACAAAGGATAACCGTATTTCCGAGACATGCAGCGTTACATGGGATCTCACCACCGCGATAACCGACAAGGGAACTCCCTACAACCCCAAGATAGGCACTGCCCAGACAGTCACATTTACCGGTAAGGTAAGAGTCCCCGACTACATGGAGGAGGACTCCGCGAAGATGACCGTAACGGCGCAGATCTATGTTGAGGAAGCGTCGAAGGTCCCTGCGCCCTGGTCATACCCTCCCGATACCGTGGAAGGTCAGGGGACCACCGTGTTCAATTCCCCGCAGGATATCTCGCTTGAATCCGCGGTAAACAGCGCGACCATCTACTATAACATCGAAGCGTACGAGAACATCAGCGATATCTCCAAGCTCGCCGACCCCACCGAGACCGGCGGCACGAAGTATATCGAGCCGATCACGCTTTCCGGCGTGCCCGGGCAGTCGCTGTATTACTGCATAAAGGCGATAGCCACAGCCCCCGGCATGAAGCAGAGCGACGTATCCACATTTGTATACAAGGTAGTTATCGAGAAGAAAAAGACCCAGACCCCGAAGCCCACTCCGGAGCCGGGAAACTACGCCAGCTCGCTGACGATCACGCTCAATACCGAAACTCCCGGCGCGAAGATATACTATACCCTCGACCCGAACGCAACAAAGTCCAGCGGATTCATCGAGTACACAGGTCCGTTTGACCTGAAGGTTGCTGCGAACAGCACAAAGACATTCGTGCTGCGAACCTATGCGAAGGCTCCGAATGACAGCTGGAAGGATTCCGACATCAGCGAGGATCTTATCTACAAAATAACCGTGCCCAAGGAAAAGGCGGCGGTACCGGTGCCGAGCGTTCTTGACACCGCCAGCGAAACCGCGATCACGCTCACGCTCTCCTGCGCGACAGCCAAGGCTGATATCTACTATTCCATCGACACTCCGATAACCTCCACCTATAATGGAATTCTGTACAAGTCGGGAACCAAGATAACCCTCAAGCGCGTGGATAATCAGGTCGTGACATACAAGCTGTATACCTATGCGAAGTCCAACGACCCAAGAATTGACGACAGCCTTGTAAAGACGTACACCTACACCGTCGGCAAGGACTACGGCGTTAAGAGTATCGAGATAGTCAAGCGGCCTGCAAAGTATTCCTACTACATGGGCGAGAAGCTGAATGTCGTAGGCGGCCTTATCAAGGTAACGTACATCGATGAGACCAAGGCTCCGGAAACAGTTTACATGACCGAGAGCATGATCCAGGATTTTGATAGCTGGGTACTGGGTCAGCAGACTCTTACAGTTTATTATCAGGGCTGCACGGCTGCGTTCAATATCGTGGTGCGCAGACGTTCGTCAAGCAGTTCTGACTCTGACAATAAGCCGAGCGATTCCGGCAAGGACGATGGCAAGAAGGACGATACTACCACCGACCCGGGTACTTCCGACACCGACAAAGACAACACTACCGATGGGACGGTATCCGCCCCGACAATGGTGGGAAGCCTGGTGAAGGGCTGGACGCAGCTCCAGAAGAAGATAGCGGCGGCTGCGAAGAATTCCCGCATTGTTATCAATCTGAACGGAAACACGTCCGTACCCGCTGATATCATCAACACCGCGATGAAGAAGAAGATCACGCTGGAGTTCGTGGTAAACGACATGTTGAGCTGGGTAGTCGACACCGGTGCGCTGAAAAAGACGGTGGCTTCCCTCAGCGTGGGATTAAAGACCAGCGACGTTTATATCCCGATGGTGCTTATCGACAGCTCCGGAGACAGCGAGATAGTCAGAGTGCACACCTACGGCAAGAATAAGATAGGCGCGGTGCTTTACGTCAAGACCGGCAAGAAAGTGAACAACCGCTTTGCAAATCTGTTCAGGTATAACGAGGATTCGCACCTGCTTGATTTTGTTGATACTTCGAAGATAATTTCGAGCACCGGTGTTGCCCAGGTAGTTCCGGCGAACGGCGGCGATTACGTCCTAATGCTGGACACCAGGACGAGGCTCCCCGGCGACGCTGACAACAGTACGACGATAGACGCCCGGGACGCTTCCGCGATACTCAAGATGTGCGTAGGCACGATGGAGCTTGACGACACATGCGACTACAACGGCGACGGATTTGTCAATGCAATTGATTCGGCTGCGATACTCCGTTCAGTCGTAGGACTCAAAAAGTAAACCAGACAGCAGGGAGCTCCGGTTTCCTGCTGTTTTTTCCGGACGTAAAAGGAGAAAACATGCGTATTGAAACGGAGCGGCTGTATCTGCGTGAGATGACAGCCGCAGATTACGAGGCGCTGTACGCCGTACTGGCGGATTCGGACATCATGCAGCATTACCCATACACGTTTGACGAGGCGAGGGTGCGCGGCTGGATAGACCGCAATATTGAGCGCTACAGTGTATTCGGGTTCGGACTGTGGGCGGTGTGCCTCCATGAAAACGGCGAGATGATAGGCGACTGCGGGCTGACTATGCAGCTAATAAACGGTCAGATAAAGCCGGAGATAGGCTGCCATATCCGCAGGGACATGCAGCGGCGCGGGTACGCAAAGGAATCCGCTTCGGCGGTCAGGGACTGGGCTTTCTGCAATACGCCGTTCAATGCGGTCTATTCATACATGAAAGCGGCGAACCTGCCGTCATGCCGCACTGCGGAAAGCTGGGGCTGTACCCAGGTAGACGAGTACGCCGACGCGGAGAACGAGCTTACAAAGGTGTACGCCATCACACGTAATGAATGGCAGATGCTCACCGGGAATAACAGCAAATAAACTGAATCGAAAATTGCGCAGATAAGTGTTGATGAATCACCGGAAATATGCTAATATATAGATATAGGCAGGAAATTCCGATGATCAGGAGGTAATTATGGGCAGGCAGGAAAACATAGAAATATTCGAAAACACGATGTCGATGTGCAGGACCGATCCGTTTCTGAGATCGGCGATAAAGGAATCAAGTGGCGCGCAGTCTCTGATACCGGAGGGTGACTGGGTGGAGCTTCCTATGATACAGAAGGGCGCCGCCGCGAAGGTCGTGGTGAGCCGCAAACGCACACTGGAAGCCGCCGCCGGCTACGCCAGGGCAGGGAAGCGCGTGTGCGTGCTGAATTTCGCTTCGGCGTCCAACCCAGGCGGCGGAGTTAAGAACGGCTCCTCAGCGCAGGAGGAGGCGATATGCCGCTGTTCGACGCTGTATATGAACCTAATTCAGCCGGATATGTGGAGCGGGTTCTATACTCCGCACCGTGCGGCACCGGATCCGCTCCACAGCGACGACTGCATATACACTCCCGGAGTTGTGGTGTTCAAGACGGACAGCGCGCTTCCGGAGGTAATGCCGCAGGAAGAATGGTACAGCGTGGACGTTATCACCTGCGCGGCTCCGAACCTGCGGGAAAAGCCGAGCAACTCGATGAATTACGACGGACACAGCGCAGTCAGCATTTCGGACGGCGACCTTCGGAAGCTCCACGAGAAGCGCATGGAGCGCATACTCAGCATAGCCGCACAGCATGGGTGCGATGTAGTTATACTCGGCGCGTTCGGCTGCGGTGCGTTTATGAATCCGCCGGAGGTAGTCGCGGCGGGGATAAGATCCGCGCTTGAGGGCTTCATGGAGCGCTTTGAAACCGTGGAGTTCGCCGTGTACTGCTCCCAGCGTGACGACACGAATTTCCGCGTGTTCGACAGGGAGTTCGGCTCACGGAAGTGACTCAGGCTGAAAACTGAAAATCAAAACCGGCGGAGAGCAATGCTCCCTGCCGGTAGTTTTATTCAGTTCTGAGGGACATCGAAACCACGCACTCAACGTGGCACGAGCCGTTTTAAGCAATGTCTGGCTTTGTTTTGCGGTTTGATGGAACGCTTGCTTTTGTGGGTGCGTATAGGGGAATATGTCAGCATACCGTTTATAGGGTTCTGCGACGCTAATAATAAACTGACGCTTTAGGTACATTCAGAAGTTAATTCAAATTATCCTTTGGCACAGGAATATAAACCATCTTAAGTGGAATCATCTTGCGATACTTCTCACTGAGTCGGTCATAGTATTTTAGAATAAGTTCAACCAGTTCCGTACCATTGATGCCGCGGATTATCGGGGTGTTTTCCAGGTATTTTGCGGCATTTTTGGTGTAGTTAGACAGAGTTACGAAAAGCCCGTAATCTCCCTCTCTCATTGTGCCTTTAAGCGACTGAATAAGTGCTTCTTTGATATCACTGTCTTGGCTTTTTACCTGTACCAAAATACGAGGCGGGAGTTCGTCTTTATATGCAATGATGTCTATGCCGTTGTCACCACCATGTTTTGATATAGTTGTTCTATAGCCCATAGCGCAAAGCAAATCCGCAACAAATTCTTCAAAGTCATATCCCTTGAGATTTTTGCTGAGTTCCTTCAGAATGAAATCACGGGTAGATTCGATTATATCATCCGCCGTCGCAGCAACACTTTCATCATCTTCTGCGACTGAAATTGCCGGCTTGAAATTGTTGTCAAGCGCAGATAGGTATTCGCCGGCGTAGTTCTTTATGGCGAACAGTGATAACGCAGACCCCACTTCGTATAATGCGCCCTGAGAGAAAGCAGTACGCGGAAGGTGTTTCACCCACTTTACTGCTCTTTGCTGAACATATTCGCCGGCGTCAGGATTATATGTATATTCGCCCTCGACAATTCCAATGTTTATCATTCTGTCTGTTTTGGAGGGGTAAACTATATAATCTCCTATTTTGATTTCGTGAATAAATCTGTACAGCATTCCGGAGCAAGTTCCAACCGCTCCTTTTTTCCCTTTAGGGTATGATTTTTGGTAGTGTTCCTTAAACGCTTCTCGAGAATCCTCAACTTTATTTAGGTCTCCGAACTCACTCCAGCCGAGTACTATCTTGTTTTCTTTCAGAAAAATGCTGTCGTCCGTACCGTGAATGCCCCATACTGCTTTTTCGGTGTTCTTGTCCATAGCCTCTCCTTATTTCATCATTACTGAGAAACATAGAAAAAATCCTAATTCTGTTCCAGCTATTCAATCTCTGGGTTTTGTATTGCAGCTTGTTGGAACTCTGATTTTAGGTGGCGTGTGTGGGAAAACATATCAAAAAGTCTCATTAAATGCTGCTTTTAGTTCATCGACATTCTGATACCTTTTATTCGTGTCATGATTAATTCCCTTTAATACAAAATTTCGGATTTTCTCGTCACGTATTTTTTCGATGTTCTGTAAACCGGTCATCACAAACAGAATAACAAGTGTTAATGCATACGTTTCATATACTATTGAGAAATTAGAAAAGCCAATCGCTCGTAGGTTGCTGTCATTGAGAGAACCTTTAATTTCACTATCTATACTTGTTAACGTACTATCTGGTTCCTTTACCAGTCCAAAATCGGAAAGTTTTACCATGCTGTTGCCATCTTCGTAATGAACTAACAAGATATTCGTGAAGCTCAAATCTCTATGTAAATAGCCTTTGCTGTGAACATAGGATAGGCATCTGAACAACTGATTACAAATGCTTTTCCTTTTATAAATATCTAAATTAGGGTTATGACTGATGTATCTTAAAAGCGTTTCGTCTGCATATTCGGCATAATATTCGTGTCTGGTTTCGTCATATCGATATACTTCTAAAACATGGGGCGAATGCAGTTGGCGCATTACTTCGTATTCTCTTTTGAAACGTTCAAGTTCCTTTTGGCTGAGATTTTTTTGAGCTCTTTTAATAATGAAGTTTTTATTATAGAACTCATCTTTGTACTTAAAAACTTGAGCGTAAGAGCCTTCACCAATTAATTTAATTTGATAACGTCTTGTTTCTGCTGTCGAAGGAGTGGGGATACTTATACTTTGACGCATTGTAAATATGGGTTCATAATTCAATAGTTCTATTTTAGGTAAATCGTGGGGTATAGTGCTTCCGCCCGATTCTTGCAAGAACGATTTAGAGCAGTCGATAAGCTGTTTATAGTCACTGTTTATTTCAAAAGAATACCCTGTTTCCTTTAAAACATAGTTCATATCCTCGTATAGCTTTATATATTCTAACAATTCTCGGCTTTCAGCCGCATTAAAATGCCCGTTTGACTGCTGTTTAGAATACATGAATTGAAAGAGTCTATTTAACTCTTGGTGCATAATTGCCAAAGTCTTTTCAAAGCGCTCATTGCTGCTGCAAAAACCTTTATACAAAGATTCCGTTCTTAAAACTTCGCTAAAATGAAGGCTGTCGTATTTTTGCTCAATAAAATTTTCGTAGTTAATTGGCATACTACCTCCCTGTGTTGGCGACAATCGATTGTCAAAGCTGTGTAGAGATACATTGACTATACCACTCATGCGGCGGTAACGCTGAATGAAACGCCGTATCAAAGAGCGAATATAAGTCCTTATAACGCTTGCCGCCCTTTAAAATAGCTTTCAGCTCTGAAATCTGCAAGGGGATAATCTTCATTCCCGAAACGTTCTTTGAATAGTCCTGCGGGTCATAATAGGGAATTGACTTTCTGCTTCTGAAATCGGCGATGACATTTATATTCAATGTCCCTGTTGCAAATACGCAGTAGGAGTTCAGGTTGCCCGTGCGAAGCAAGTGCTGTCCGAGATGTCTTGATACAGGTTCCATTTCCATTCTTCGCTGATTTGAGCTGTCAGCAAGAGTAGCCTCTAACAACAAAGCGTGTTCGGGGTAATCTGCCGTTTGGTTATACTCATATACAATATCGGCTTCGCCGCCTGCCGCGTGGGTTTTAGGCAGCAAATCAGCGTCAAGCGAGAGCTTCATATAGTCAAGGACTTTACCTTGATAATCACTGATTTTGTACCACAATACGCCCAGCACATATTCAAACATTGTCGGAACATCTGCATTGTCAGTAACCATTCTTCTGATTTCATCATCGTTGCGGTTTTCAAAGCAGGTGAGCAGTTCAAGCAGATTTTCATCGGAGAATTTCTTGTCAATGAGCGTCTTAAAGCGCCTGTATCTGATACGCTCCAATGCTTCTCGTGCTGTATCAATAGTGGTCGTACCGATACCAAGCTCTGCATTTATGCACTCAATAACTACATCGTCATTTATTGCAAGGCAATCTGCAATTTCTTCAAGGGCACAGTTCTCATACAAGAGGTCTGATGAAATATAGGCTTGCGCATACAGACTGTCAATAACCGATTTAAAGAAATGTTTAGGGACAACATCGAGCTTAACCACACCGTCCTCAAACAGAACAATATCGGTAGTTCTGAAATAACGGCGGTTTAAGTCAAAATAATCACGCAGCGTTGCCTTTGCCTTGAACAACTGCATAAGCTTAAAGAAAACAGTTCTGAACTCGTTTTCGGTAGTAACATTATCGAAATCCGTAGGCTTGATATGAGCTTCAGCGTTTCTTACAAGCGCAACTCTGGAATTAGTGTCCAAAAGATACTTTATCCAATAATTGCTTATGCGTATCTTCTTTGCAGCGTCAAAGACCTCAATAAAAGCCGACCTATCTTTCTCCATATAGACCTTATGCAATGCTTGGTAAAGCGGGAAATAAGGCTTATCGTAATTGCGGCTCTTTCGGTTTATCCCTATTTCGCAAATCAAGTTCTCGTCAACATTTTCCCGCGACAACAGCAGCGATAACGCTTCCTTGTAGTTGTCCATTGACAGCAGTCTTGAAACAATTACATCATCAACAGTCTTCTGCCCGTTCTTTATATCGTCAATGCAGGCGATGATTTCATCGGTGGTTTCCTTGCTTGTACAAAGCGGCAGCAGGTATGTAAACTCATCTGATGAAAGCTCTCCCAATTTGGAGAGGAGATACAGCAACACGATGAGCGGTCTAACCGTATTGCCGTCAACCGCACAAGAGGTTTTCAGCAGCTGTTTCAGATAAATATAGCTGTCTTTAGGTATCTCAAAGTGATTATCCGAGCCGAAATCATTGCTTTCGCTTATTCCAAGCAGAGCTTTTCCAACATTAGTCAGACGGCGATTGTCGTCAATCAGACCTATATCCACCAAACCCGATGTCTTTTCACGAGCGTCTTTAGGTTTGTTATCTGCGTCGCCTTCAACAAAGCCCTTCTCCTGCATAAACAGATAGTATTCCGTCTGAATGTTATTGTTGTTTCTCCAACTAATATCGGCATTGTCAGGCTTGCTCCAAAACTCGTTTAATAAGCTTAACTGTTCCTCGATAGTTCTATTAAAATTCTTGGTTCTGAAGCTTGTTGTTCCCAAGCACCAGCAAAAGCTTTTGTATGTTAACGGCACTTTTTTCATTCCTTTTTTATTAGCTATTGTTTTCTGAGCAAGAATTTGCTCAAGTAGCGCATTGTCAAACACTGTGCCTTCCTTTTTCACACACTGATAATCTACCTCCATACTTGAGAATATTTCTTCACCGCACCACGGACAATTCAAATATTCCCTATCACGAAGCCCAGGTATTTGTTCTGCTTCATAGTAAGAAAATGAGTTAAGGCACTTAGGGCATCTTAAACGTTTCATTTTTATCCCCTTCATTACATCTATAACGATAATCAGTAATTTACAATTAAAACTTCTTCACTACCCGATGACCTATCTTTAGTTTGGTAGTTGGAGTTGGAATAGTTATAGTCAAGTGAAATTGTGCGGTATTGAGAATTATCTTCAAGCCACTTCAGCAGTATCGCGTTCTCCTTGCCTTTGCTCCGAAGCACATTTGATAAAGCAAATCTAATGCCTTGTTCATTAGCTTTATCAAGGAACTTATATAAAGCTCTCTCCTTATCCTCGTTCCACCCACCTTGCTCATTGTATGTAGCACAGGTTATAAGGTAGGGCGGGTCTGCGTAGATAAAGTCGTTTTCGCCATATCCATCGAGGCTGAAAACCTCAAAGTCGGTACTTGTAATAACAAAATTCCCCTCTTTTAGTCGGTCAATGAAATCGGAGAGCTTTTTCTGCATTTTGGTATTATAATCCCGCTTGCCGACAGGGAGATTGAACTTGCCATTACTATTGAACCTAATCTGATTGTTAAACGAATACACTATCAGGACATATAGGATTGCATAGTAATAGTAATCAAAATTTGTGTGTTCATTAAAGTCCTCACGGAGCTTAAGGTATGGTTGTTTGTTGTATTCTCCTAGCCCTTTGCCACTTTCACACCCATAATGCTCGTAGCCATAAATATCAGAACGAGATAGACCGTATTTCTCAATAATGTCCTCTATCATTTTGAGAAGCACATCTTTATCCATATTCTTGAAAGTATTGTATAAATACCGCAAGTTCTCGTCTGTATCATTAAGTATTACCCTGTCGGCATTTACGTTAATTCCAACGTTGCAGCCACCGCAGAACAAATCAATAAAAGTGCCGCTGATTTCAGGAAACAGCGGCAAGATTTGGGGAAGGAGCTTATACTTTCCGCCAATATAGTTTAATGGTGAAGGGATTATTTCTTTCTCTAAATGCATCTGCATAAAAACAGCCTTTCCTCGTTGCCCTCGATGTTGGACTTCCCTGTGGTGAACGCTTTATAGGTCTCGGAGAACACTTCAACTGTTCCTTTGGCTTCGAGAACTCTCATAATGACTTCATCGGATATTTTTGCGTTGGAACGGTCATTGCCTTTGTTCGCCATATTATTATAAGACAACAAGATATATCTCGCCGTGATATGACTAATCAAATCCTCAAAAGCAGCTTCTGCCTGTCTTGTGCAGTATTCGCTTTTAAGTGCGGTTCTGTCGGGTTTTCGTGCTACGCCGCTTACCTCCGGCATTTGCCACCTTGCGACATTTTCAATAAGGTGATATGCGTCACAGTATTGACGGGAATTGTATGGTGGGTCAATGTATATCAAATCTGCCTGTATGCGCTTTACAAGCTCGTTTGCGTTCTCATTAAAGCATTGATTTTTCCTTCTATTCTGCTTTGGCGTAGGAACAGAAAGCTCTAAATGCCTGTCAAATTCCACGCCTTGACGATATGCGTCATAATGACCGCAGGTGTTGGCAATCTTGTCCATCGCATATAGAAGCGATGTGATAAGGATTGCGTGTTCACGTTCATTCAACGCACCTGCAAGGAATTCATCTTCGATGTTCTGACGAATATAGCCTATTTTACTGCAATCCTCTCTGCTGAAATATGTATCCGCAAAGTTCTCTGTCATATAGTTTTCTTCGTCTATATCAATGGAGTTATAGTGTAGAATAAAGTCAATAATCTTCTGTTTTGAAAAATGTTCTGAAGAAAACCAAGCTAAATTGCACACATAATTACTGTACAGAATATCGTTGGTGATTAATCGCTTATCGAGAAAAGCAGAGGATACTGCACCTGTTCCCGAAAATATGTCGGCAAAAACATTTATGCCTTCACAATTTTCATCGACCACGCTCTTTATGAAAGGGAGTAAACGATACTTGTTGCCAAGATAGCGTCTATTGTTTATAGCAGTAGTCTTGTAAGCTACTTTACAAGTTGAGCTTGCCATGGTAACACCCCTTTTTCAACTGAATCTTCGAAATATGCGAAATCCCTAAGCATAGCCAACAAGGTTTCAAATATGCCTAATTAATTCTATTATAACACAATTTGTTCGAAAATTCAAGACGTTTTTGTCATTTATCACCGCAATCCTTGTAATGTTACATTGGTTGCGATTTGTTTTTTGCTTAGCTACTTAAACCAAATACGTCTTTAAGATTTCGACATCCTTACTTATGTCTCGGGGCTTAATTCTTCTGATTACCTTTTCTTCGACTTCGGGGGTCCAATAAATTCTTAACTTCTCCCTGGCTCTTGTGATAGCAGTATAGAAGATATTATGTGTCACGAGTTCCTCTACTTCGTCTGTAATAACTATTTTTACAGAGTCGTATTCCAGCCCCTGTGCTTTATGAATGGATACTGCATAGGCGATTTGGAAAGGAACTACAGTTCTGGAATCTTCGCCATCTTCATCAGCGCTTTTTAGCTTATGAACATAAAATCTAATCAGAGACTTTTCTTCTTTCTCGCTGTTTTTAAGAAGTTTAAGATCCAGATTCAAAACATCACGTTCAAATATCAGTTTAGGAATTTCAATATCAAATTGAATGCGCTCTTCCGTAGTGCCTTCATCTATGATCTCTACTCCTTGAATAATGCCTTTCATATTGTTGTGTATGATGGGGCGAAATCTGTCTGAGTCAAGGAAGAGAATAGGGTCTCCAACTTTGTACTGCTGGATATCCCAAGTGATAGCAGGGTTAGGATTGCTTTCTTGCAAGAATCTATTGATGTTATTGATTCCATATAAGCCATCATAATTTAGGCAGAGGATAGCTTCGCCAGGTTTAAGTTGAGAGAGGAGGGTTTCATCAACTTTTAAGGAGTAACTTTCTCTCTCAATGACTTCTTTTGCTGTATCCTCCATGTGCCTAACTTTGTCCCAAAGTTCAAGCAATCGCTCATCTTTGGTTCTGTGAGGCTGAATAAGTTCAAAAACAGCACTAGCAGGCAAGAATGATTTTAATACAGAGAACCAGTTGCCAAACTGAATTGCATCAATCTGATAAGTATCTCCGACAAGTAAAAGCATCTCAAAATTTGCTTTTTGCAATACCTCGACCATATCTTTATTGCTAACAGTACTACATTCATCGATAACTAATAATTTATATTTTGCGAAAGAAGAGTCTTGGTGCATAAAACTTTCAATTGTAGAGAAAAATGTATTCTCGGCATCGACTTTTCTCATCAAGTTCTCTTTTGCAGGATTTGTTTGTGTTAGATATAATTTATCTGCGTCATTTAAATAGTGGGAAACGTGGTTTATTAGCGTAGATTTACCAACTCCAGCAGAACCATATATTACACCAACTTTTGATTCCGAAAATATACGTGTGATGATGCCTTTCTTTTCTTCACAGTCAATTTCGTAATCATCAGATATCAGCCAAGAATTAACATCGTCGCTGTAATTTTCAATGCCTGATTCAGCCAACTCCTGTAATTTCTTAATTACCTTGCAAGTATCGAGCTTGTATGAGTTTATAAACACTTGATTGTGTTCAAGCATTAAATCACTTTCAGGTCTATGCCCTGAATAAAGGCTATCGTTATACTTTTCGATAAGTTTTGGATAATCCGGAAAATTACCCAACTCATCAATATCAGTGAAGAGTTGACCTTTGCCTTCGGTGTTGTTCCTTATAAACCTTGCGAATAATTCGGGACGTTTGTCTTTACAAGGAATACAATCGAATACAGCTCCTAATTTTGGATTATGACCAATAGGAGATCTGTTAAATGGTAAAGAATCAAACTGCCTGCAGCCGTTTGATAAATACAGACCAGAAAGGTAATTATTTCCGACGTGTACCCACTTTTCATAGTATTTGCTATAGTAGCCGTCCGAATATTGGTCTTTAATAATAACATTGTTCATGTTATAGAGAAGGTATCGCAGCACATTCTTTCCATTACGACCATTTCGAATAAGTTCTCTGCAGTAATCTAAAATAGGAATAAATACCGTAGATTTAAGGCTGTTTTTCCATTCGAGAGTAATCTTATCGTATGCTCTATCTGGGAAGTCCATTAGAGCAGTCAAAGTGTACTTTGTTCTAGTAAGGAACTCACAGATTAATCGTTGCTCTGGATACGGTACTCTTTTTTTCTCTCCATTTATCAGTTTAATGAAATTTTGAAATTCACAGTCACGAATGGAAACTTCCCAACCATCGATAATGATGATAGGCATTGTTTTTCCTAATATCTCGATAGTTTCATGTACGAGATGAAACTTTGATGCGTAATTGCTTTTGATTGGAAGTTTAGTAAAAGCAATTACTCTGTTAGACTTGGATTTATTTTTCCTGTCGTCTATTGGTGTAAATGTGATTTCATAATATATTTTTCTGTTTACAAACAGAGGTTTGATTTTCTGAATATAGTATTTATCCTTACTGTCGGTGTGGAACTCCGCAGGGTGTCGTTCTATTTTTTCAGAAATCTTTTTATAGTATTCCTGTAAGGTATCATCTAAATGAAGGGGAAATTTATCTATATTATGTAATACCTTGATACCATAGTAGTGCCAGATAAGATTTTTTGCTTCTAAAAGGTATTGGTAATATTTGAGCATTAATCGTTCAGATCCATCTTCATCTAGAGTATATTGTGTGGTAACAACCTCCAGGTAATTATGGAATATATATAAAGTATACAGTTCACTGTTTACCTGTGCAAACTCGGTGGCCTTTGCTATGTTTTCAGTAGTTATAGGTATTTCTCTGCCGTTGGCATAAAACTTGAGCATGATGTGATTTACGAACTTTGTCAACTGCTCTAATATGTCTTGAGAAATAGCACCACGAGAATTGTTTTCTATTTCATCTAAATGCCTGCATATTACGCTGTCTATCTTCTTAATGGATTCATCAATTGATGGCATTAACATCCGCCTTCCTGTTTGTTAATATTCTCCATCATCCCAATCATCTATAAAAGCATCATACGGAAATGCTCCTACAAATTGATTTGGATGAAGCTTTACATATAAATTTCGTATTTTGGTTCTGGTATTTCCTAAAAAAGGAGAGACAGTGCCATCGACTAAAAAGCTATTGCTTATATTGTTTAATTCGCCAAGTAAACCGAAAATATATGACTTTAAAGATGGATCTACAACTGTATTCGCTTTTGACGCCCATTTAGTTTCATATAAATCCTTTATTTTACAAGGCAGAGTCATGTCGATTAATGATGCAGCATAGTTTTCTCCAATGAGAGTAACCATGATTTCGTCGTAATCTGCTGTGAATTCTTCAAGTAGTAATTCGTCTTCAGAAGAATAGGTGGATTCATCTACTTGCTCTTCTGGAAGCTGAACACTTGTTGTTCCGGCATTTCTGTTACCATCTAATCCATTTACCAGGTTGCTTACTGCGTTACCCCACGCAACGGCTACTGCCTGTCCGGATGCCAGTATCTTTTCTTCAAGAACATCATGTGGGGTTTTATCAGCACTCTTCGGAGTGCTTTTTTCTTTGCCTGCAGCTTCTTTCAAGATTTCCAAAAACAACTCTGTAATCTTAAGTGAAGCATTTACAGAGTTAATATCAGGAATATCATTCTTAAATTCGTCAGCAAGCAATTGTGCAGTTGTATCTCCGAAACCTTCGAGGTATGAGGGAAATTCATCGTCATCACTTAAGTTTGCCAATATAAGGGCTGCAACCTTTGAAATACTTGTATTGCCATTGAAATATGCCTTGAAAGTATCTTGGCTAGTGTCTGCTAATAATTCGGGTCCACTTTCGTTCATCATGGTTTCAAAAATGGTCTTCGTAAATA
>ERZ1673741.100-NODE-100-length-116660-cov-32.975473_pt1 | contig 116660 bp, 90 predicted proteins | sample MGYA00580209_ERZ1673741 | MGnify/ENA primary metagenome ERZ1673741 (study PRJEB41218, sample SAMN15661754) | gut metagenome | host: Homo sapiens | place: Canada: London | collected 2015-08-20/2019-03-30 | study: EMG produced TPA metagenomics assembly of... | reverse complement strand
GCGACCTCTACGTCCCGAACGTAGCGCTCCAACCAGGCTGAGCTACACTCCGATTATAAAAAACGGAAACCATCTCCTTTTAAAAAGGAATGGTCGGAGTGACAAGATTCGAACTTGCGACCTCTACGTCCCGAACGTAGCGCTCCAACCAGGCTGAGCTACACTCCGATTTCATCATCCCTGCTGTGGGATAACGGCATTAATATACAACATGATTACGCTTTTGCAAGCCCTCTTTTTATTTTTTTTCGCGTTTTAAAATTAAAAATAATCCGTTTCCTCCTTGATTTCATGCAAAAGAACGCTATCTTTTGTTCAAATCATCTTGGGAGTTCATCTGATGCCGAATGCTGAAACGGAAATCTTGATACAAGTCGAAAATCTGCCGCTCTGCAGAGCGTTCTACCGCGACGCCCTCATGCTCGGAAATCCCGAGATCGACAGCAATTTTCTCTGCAGGTTCCGGCTCGCAGACGGGGCGTCTCTCACGCTCGAACAGGTTGCCCGGCGAACAGCCCCGAACCCCAAGTGGTCCTGGGAACCGGATGATCCGCAGCTCGTATTCGAAAACCTCCGGGCATTCGGCTATCAACTCAAAAAAACAACCGCGGCACAGCGTCCAGTCCGGGTTCTTCAGGATCCCGAATCAAACTCCGTGCTGCTGATGGAATAACAGAACAGGATATCAATATGGCTTACCAGGTTATCGCCCGCAAATGGAGACCGCAGAAGTTCTCCGACATGGTCGGACAGGAACATATCGCCCGGACCCTGCGGAATGCAATCATTTCAGGAAGAATCGCCCAGGCATATCTCTTCGTCGGGCCGCGCGGAATCGGAAAAACGACTTCCGCCCGCATCTTCGCCAAAGCGCTGAACTGTCTCCATCCCGTCGACGGGGAACCTTGCTGCGAATGCGAATCCTGCGTCTCCATCGCAAATGAAAGCAGCGTCGACGTGATCGAGATCGACGCCGCAACGCATACGCAAGTCGAAAAGGCGCGCGAAATCTGCGAGGAAGTCCTGCACCTGCCGATCTGTTCCAAATACAAGATCTACATCATCGACGAAGTCCACATGCTCTCCAAGAGCGCCTGGAACGCTCTGCTCAAGACCATCGAGGAACCGCCCGAACATGCGAAATTCATCTTTGCGACGACCGAAGTCAACAAGGTTCTGCCGACCGTCATTTCCCGCTGCCAGCGCTTTGACCTGAAGCGGATTCCAACCAATCTCATCGCGGAACGGCTCGCCCTCATCGCACGCACCGAAGGAGTGAGGATCTCCGATTCGGCAATCGACGTCATCGCACGCGCGGCGGACGGCGGAATGCGCGACGCGCAGTCGCTGCTCGACCAGATGATCTCCTTCTTCGGAACCGCCGAAGGGAACGCTTCCGAAATCTCCGAGGCGCAGGCGCTCTCTCTGTTCGGGCTGACCGCTCCCGCGGAGATGCAGGAACTCATCCGGGCGATCCTCTGCAACGACCGCCCAAAGGTCGTCTCCGCGCTTCATGAATTCGCCTCTGCCGGCAAGAATCTGGAACTGCTCTTCGATGAAATTCTCGGCTGGCTCCGCGGGACGCTCATGTGCGCCCTGCTCCCGAACCCGCAGACCGTGCTTGAAGAGAATCCCGAAAAAATCCGCATCTATTCCGAACTCGCAAAACTGGTGCGTCCGGACGTCGTTCAGCGCCTCCTGGAACAGCTTTCAGGCACAGGATTCCTCCTGCGCGAGGCGATCAACAAGCAGATCTTCATCGAAACTCTGCTCCTCAAAGCCATGCGCATGGCGCACGCGGTGCAGGCGGACGACCTGATTGCACGTCTGAATTACATCCGTCAAAACGGCGAACTGGCTCCGCTGAATGCGGTTCCCGCATATGTGAATCTTCCGCCGCCGCAAGTCATCATCCAGCAGAGCGCGCCGGACGTCCCGGCGCAGCCGGATCCCGTCCCACCCCCCGCCCCGGCTGAAAAAAAAACCTCCGATCCGCTGAAACCGGAGCCGAAACCGGAGCCGACGCCCCTTCCGCCTCCGGTTTCCAGCCCGGAACAGATGCCGGATCCCGTTTATGACGCCGGACCGGAGCCGACGCCGGAAAGTTCGTTTTCCAGCCGGCTTCCGCCGCTGCCGCCCCGTGCGGAACAAAGGAGAGTCATGGCCGCGCCGACGTCCTTCCTGCAGGACGTTCCGGCGGAAGAGTTCGACGAGGACGACGCTTCCGCCGAACCGGAGCATGCCGACCTCAATATCGACGAGCTGCTCGGCAAACGCAAGAGCGTGGAGGAACTGATTCAGGAAGTCAAGGACGTTCCGCTCGTTCAGAACATCGTCAACAGCTTCCACGGAAGAATCGTGGATGTACACGAAGTTTCCGACAAAAACTGAGGAGGCGTCATGAACAGCAACCTTGAAATCTGCTCTTTTCCCGACGGCAAGTCCGCCATGCTCGCACTCACTTTTGACGACGGCACGCTGGATCATCTGGAAATCGCCGCACCCGAACTTGAGAAGCGCGGATGGCGCGGAACCTTTTACATCAATCCGCAATCCAACGACCGCGCATGTTCCCGCCGCCTCAACTGGGACGGCATCCGCGAACTGCACCGGCGCGGACACGAAATCGGCAATCACTCGATGAGCCACTCCAATCCGCAACGCCTCGCACAGGAAAAACAGTTTGAAACGCTCGCGTGGGAAATCGCCGAAACCCAGCGGCAGATTTTCGAACACACCGGAACCCGCCCGGTTACCTACACCGCTCCGTACGGCGCAAAAGAGGAGTTCGTCTCACGCCTCCTCGCCGCAAACAATCTCCTGGAAACACCGCGCCGCGTCTACATCGGAGAGAACACAACGCCAGAGGATTTTGCGAAGATTCATGAGCAGTCGGTTCAGCCGGGGACCTTCACGGTCATCATGTTTCACGGCGTCGCACCCGGCTACGGCGGCTGGGCGCCCGTAGCCTCGAAGGAATTCTTCAGCTCCATGCTCGATGCGTGGATGGAGTCTGAACGGGAACTGCACGTCGGCACCTTCGCCGAAACGGGAAGTTATGCGGAGCGCATCAAGCATGTGAGCCTGGAAGAGATTGCTCCGGACGCCTTCCTGCTTTCGCTTGCGCCGGAAGCCGCGCATCTCTACGGTCCGGTCTTTCTGCGCAGCACGGAACAGCAAAAACGGATCCGCGTCAACACGCTTCCCGTCGTTCCCCGTAAAAACGGCGTGTTCCGCGTTTATCCGGGTTCGGTTATCGCGCTCGGATAAAAAAACTCCGGATTCCGGACACTTCTTTATCTTTCCGGACATTCCGGAAACTCCCGCATTGTTTTTCTCCTGACATGGAAATATATTATCCGAAAGGAGAAATTCATGCAGGACTTTTATCTGAAATTCAACCGGAACGTAAACCGCGCCGTGGGCGACCACGCGATCCGATTTACTCTGAACGGCATCGAATTCTCCGTTTTGAACTTTCATAAATCCGTGCCCGATCCCGATGTATTCATTGAAGAGCACGAACACCCGTTCTGCACGATGGACATCATCGAATCCGGCAGCATGACCACATTCGTCGACGACACGCCGATCCGCTCCGTGCCCGCAATGAAACAGCTGCTTTTTCTGCCTGATCTTCTGCTGCACAGCCGGCGCTTCGGCAAGGACGGTCCGCATCGCGCGACACTCATCGGCATTCAGATTCACGCGCCGGGCGCAGAGCAGAAGATTGCGGAGATCGCCGCACGGCGTTTCTATCAGTTCCCCATTGATCCAGCACTGGAAACGCTCTGGAATGAAATCGCAATGCAGGGGGAAACCGAAACCGGAGCAACCGTTCCGGTTCTGCGCGCACTCATCACAGCCTATCTCATGCTCTTCTTCCAGAAGAATTTCGGAGAGCTTTTCGGCTGCGAAAATCCGCGCTTCTCTCCCGCGATCCGCGAAAGCAGAATCGGAACAATCAAGCGGATTCTCTTCTTCAAAATCCGCGACGCCGACGCCGTGCCGGAGATTGCGCGCCTCTTCAAACTCAGCATCCGCCACCTCAACCGCATCTTTGCAAAGGAGACTGGAATGACCGTGAAAGCGTATCAGTCCAAGCTCCGTTTCGAAACGGCCCGGAAACTGCTCGCGGACACCGACCTTCCGATTGCGGAAATCGGCAAGTCCGTCGGCTACCGGAACCCGAATCTCTTCTCCTCCTTCTTCCGGCGACTGGCGCACTGCACTCCGCGGGAGTTCCGCAAACGCCGCAAACTCCAGCAGGGCCCCACAGAATAACTCAGAAAAAAAATTAAAACATACAAGAACAGAAACGACAAAAAGGAACTCAAAATGAGTAAAAATCATACAAACGGATCTTCCGCGGAGACCGGAAAATGATTTTCAACCGTCCATTGACCGATGAAGAACGCAGACGCGCTCAAATCAACTACAACCGATACAGCCTTGTCAACGGCGCGTCATATGTCTGCCTCGGCGAAACCGTGGTGATTCTGTTTGCCCTCAAACTGCATGCGCCGAATGTGCTGATTGCGGTTGTCGGATCAATGATCTACTTCGGCTATCTGCTCCTGCCGCTCGGAGTGCTGCGCACGGGATGCGTCGGCGCGGCGCGGAGCCAGGCGGACTTCTGGGTCTGGCGCAACCTCGCGGCTCTGCTGGCGGCCTCCGGCGCGGTTGCGGCGCTGTTCAGCGAACATCTTGCATGGGGACTCCTCCTCGCGGGCAGTTTTCTGTTCTACGGATTCCGCGCGGCGGGTGTGGTGATGGCTCAGCCGCTGCTCGGCGACATCACGACCGACGCCGACCGCGCAAAGCTGCTCGGCGAATCAAGCGCGCGGTTCTACATTCTGAGCGTCATCACCCTCGCCGCAATCACCTTCATCGTCGGCTGGTGCGACAACATCTGGGTTCTGACCGCAATCATTGCGACGGGCGCGCTCACAGGAATCGCCGCCTCGACCTTTGTCCGCCGGATCGACGAGACCTCCGCCATCCGCGACACGGCACGGAAACCGCTTCTTCCGCAGCTCCGCTCCGCGCTCGCCGACCGCTCCCTGCGCAAACAGATTTACGCGGGCGCGGTGTTCAACCTCGGCAACATCATGCTTGCGCCGATTTCGGTCATGGCGCTCAAACGCGGATGCGGAGTGAGCGACCGGGCGGCGATTCTCTTCTCGCTTCTTCAATTCGGAGCGGCTGCGTTCGGCTCCAAACTGACCGAGCCCGTAACGCGCCAGATCGGCACGCGCGGACTTGCGGTTCTGACATATCTGCTGATCTTTCCTGTCTGCCTGTTCTGGATTCTGGTTCCCGCGCCCGGAGCATCACTGCCGGCACGCTGCATGCTCGGCGTTCCGTTCCTCCTTCTGGGAATCTACATTGCCTCCTACAACAACGCCATGATCGGCTACTTCCTGATTTCCGTCCCGAAAGAGCGTCAGGTGGCGGGCTCGATGTTCATCAACATTCTGACGGGCGTCGCGGCAAGTCTCGTTTCGATGCTTGCCGCGGGAACGCTTCTGAAATTTTCCGAGCATTTTTTCGGTTCGGGACTTCCGATGTTCCGCGCGTACTTCGCCTCCGCCGGAGGCATTTTTCTCCTGACCTTCCTTCTGATTCTGCGTCTCGATTCATTCAAGGGAAAGTGAGGTTTCCGGAGGCTCATGTTTTTCTCTGCTTGAAAACAGCTGAAAACAGCGGTATATTATTGTTTTATCAGCAAAAACCACGCAGAGAAAGATGATTTCATTAAAATGTTCCGTTCAAACTTCAGAGAACGCATGGACCGTCTGGCGGATTCCGTTTCCCGAAATATTACACCATCCCCGCTCCTTTGGACGGCCTTCGCGGTCACCGTTGCGACAATCCTTCTTTCGATGTTTTTTCTGACAGACGTCTACCGGGACGTCGGCAATGTCTACGCGACCGGAACCCGGCTGTTCGCAAACGGGCATTTTTCTGAAGCCATGAATCCCGCGCTTCCGATTCTTCAGATTCTGATCGGCGGAATCATCGCTTATCTCACACCGCTCGATCCGCTGAAATCGCTGATTCTGACCTGCGGACTCTTTTACGCCGCGCTCATCCCGCCGCTCTATTTCCTGCTGAAACGCTTTCTGACGCCCGTCTCCGCAGCTTGGGGCGTTCTGCTGACAGTCTGCGCGCCGAAACTCCTGAGATTCAGCATATCCGGAACGCCGGAATCCGCGAGAGACTTCTTTCTCGTTCTCCTCGTCTATCTCATCTTCCGCTTCTTCGACAAACAAACGATCGGGAAGGCCGTTCTGATCGGTCTGGCGCTGACGGGGTTCACGCTCTCCCGTTCCGAAGGCCTCCTGGTGAGCGCGGCGCTGATCCCGGTTCTCTTCTGCTTTCTCCTCCGGATTCACTGGAATGAGAGCTGGAAAAGCAAACTCCGCACCTCCGTTTATTACACATTTCTGACCGGATTTTTCTTTCTGCTCTTCCTTTCCCCCCGCATGGTTCAGAATTATCAAATCACCGGCTATCCGACTCCGGACGCGCGGCTGGATCAGTACATTCATGCATATCTGACGCCGTCAAAACCTCTCCGGGATTTATCCGACAACAAGCAGAACTTCGCGACCGTCAAACTCGAGGAGTCTCAGCATAAATTTTCAATTGCCAAACAAGTGAAGCTCGTTTTGAAGCAGAGCTCGCGCGGCACCTATGAACTTTACCTTGGATTCGCGGCACTCGGTCTGCTCAGTCTGCTTTTTGCGGAACAGCTGCGCAAACGTTTCCTTCCCGGCTGGCAGCCGACCGCCGGACTCCGGAAGTTCAGAAAAGAGTATATCCTGATTTTCATCATCTGGCTTCTGCATTCCATGGTGTTCTTCCCCCTGAACATTTCATACCGCTACTACATTTTTCTGATTCCCCTGCTCATGCCGTTCACGATGACCGGGCTTGAACTGCTTTGGATTCTCATCCGCCGCTTTCATCTTCAGATTCCGGCGGTAGCGGGAACGGTCATTCTCCTGATTCTGCAGATTCAGAACGGAACGGTCATTCTCTTCGACCGCAACAGCGACAACAGGAAAGCCGGCGAGTGGATCCGCGACCATTTCAAAAAAGGCAGGGATTTGCGCATTTTCAACAAGAACAGCTATGTTGTCTACTGGATTGACGGCACCATCGTAAACGCCTATTATGAAGGCCCCGCCACACGGATGGAATGCGTCAAAGACTTCGACGTCGCCATTTTTGAAACCAGCCGGAAAGACGAGCTCGAGGTTTTCCGTTCCCGCAAGGACGTCGTTGAACTCGAAACGCCTTACACAAAATCCGTCACGGTCTTCAGGAAAGCGGATCATGAACAGAAATAATGCGGATTTTTCCGCGATCCACACCTTCGCCGTATGCGCATACAAGCAGAGCCCGTACCTCCGGGAATGCCTGGAATCGCTCCGCAAACAGACCGTGCACAGCAGCATCGTGCTGGCAACCTCCACGCCCTCCGCGTTTCTTCAGGAACTCGCGGACGAATACGGCGCGGAATACCGCGTCAATCCGGACGCGGGAAAAGGCATTGCCGCCGACTGGAATTTCGCGCTCTCCGCAGTCAAAACGCCGTACGCGACAATCGCGCACCAGGACGACGTTTATCTTCCGGAGTATGCGGAGCGCGTGGTCCGGCGACTGCGGAGACATCCGGACACCCTGATCGCCTTTACGGATTACGCGGACCGCCTCATGCCGGAGAACCGGGTCGCGGCAAACCGGCTTTATCTTCATGTGAAGCGCCTCCTCCTTCTGCCGTTCTATCTGAAAAACAGCTGGCGGTGCGGATTCATGCGGCGCTGGATCCTGCGTTTCGGAAATGCGATCTGCTGTCCGGCAGTCTCCTACAATCTGAAAAATCTTCCGGACCTGCGTTTCGATGCGGAATACTCCGTAAATCTGGACTGGGCGATGTGGCTCTCGCTTGCGTTCAAACCGGGGCGCTTCTGCTATGATCCGCACAGGCTCATGCAGCACCGGATTTCGGAAAGCATGGAAACCTCCTCCGCCATTGCGGATCACCGCCGATTCGATGAAGACCGCAAGATTTTTTATCAGCTCTGGCCGCGTAAAGTCGCGGATTTCCTGCTCCATTTCTACGCGAAAAGCTACGAGAGCAACGGACATGTTTGATTTTGCGGGAAATCGCGCTATATTTTCAGAAAACAGAACAGAAGAGAACAATGAGCACAAACCGGAAAAACAGAATCTGCATCATCATACCATGCTACAACGAAGCGGCCTCCCTGCCGTCGGTTGCCGCCGACTTGCGCAAATATCTTCCGGAAGCGCATCTGCTCTTCATCAACGACGCCTCGACCGACAATTCGAAAACGGTTCTGCATGAGCTTGCGGATGACAGGACAACCGTCATCGACCTTCCGATCAACCTCGGAATCGGCGGCGGCGTCCAGACCGGGCTTCTCTACGCGGCAAGAAACCGATACGACTGTGCGGTAAAATTTGACGGAGACGGTCAGCACCCGGCTTCCGCACTCGAAGATATTCTCGCACCCGTCATCAGCGGAGAAGCCGATCTTTCCATCGGTTCGCGCTTTCTCGCGGAAAACGACGGTTTCAAATCGACCTTCATGCGCCGCCTCGGCATCCGCATCTTCCGCGTTCTCAGCACCTGGCTGACCGGACAGACAATCACCGACAGCACCAGCGGATATCGCGCCTACGGCCGGCGGGCGCTGCTGTTCGCGGCGCGCCATTATCCGGCATTCGACTATCCGGAACCGGAAGAGGCTATTCTGTTCATCCGGAACGGATTGCGCGTCCGCGAGGTTCCATGCCGGATGGCGCCCCGCGAAAACGGACACTCCTCCATCAATCCGCTGAAATCGGTTTATTACATGATGAAGGTCATCCTGTCCGTCATCCTGGCGGCATTCCGTCCGAAGAAAAATCTCCAGTTTCTGGACAGCATCGGGAGCGAACAATGATATTGACACAGATTATAGCCGTCTGCGGCAGCCTTTTCTTTTTAGGAATGATCGGCTGGGCCATGTACCGCGAACGTCTTCAGGAAGCCTACGCGCTGATCTGGCTTGCAACGGGGCTGGTGATTCTGGCATTCTCTCTCTTCACCCCGCTTCTGACCCTGCTTGCGAAACTGACCGGCATTCAGACTCCGGCTTTTGCGCTGCTGCTGTTCCTGCTCTGCGGAATTCTGTTTCTGCTGTTCCAGCTGACGATCGTCGTTTCAAAGCAACAGGGACGCATCATGCGGCTGACGCAGGAACTTGCCCTTCTGAAAGCGAAAACGGACAAGGATTCCGACTCCATTGAAAAAGATTGAAAAGTTTCTGTCACCGGGTCTTCTCGCCCTCCTCCGCGGAGTCGTCTGCTCCTTTGCCGGAGCGGTCCTGCTGGGCGTCATCAACTACCTGATCCGGCGGATACTGGTTCAGAATCTGTCTCAGACGGATTTCGGCTTCTTCTACAGCATGTTCGCATTGTTCACCCTGCTGACGACATTTTCCCAGTTCGGAGTTCAACAGGCCGCACCGATTCTCACCGCCCGCTTTTTTGCGGAGAAACAGGAAAAAAGAATTGACATTCTGTTCTCGGAACTGCTGTTTTTTTCCAGCCTCGCCGGATGCGTTCTGATGTGCATCCTGTTCTTTTCGAGTACCATGCTTGCGGAAAGATTCTTCAAATACCCGGAGGCGAAATCCGCGGTTGCGGTCTTTTCGCCTTTCGTGCTGCTGTATCCGCTCTGGCTGATTCTGCAGAGTCTGCCGCACGGAAAACGCAATTTTTCTTTTTACAATGCAATGAACATCATTCAAATGTTTTGCATTCTTCTCGGAGTTTGTTTTGCCGTCCGGCACGGCATTTTTGCCGTATGTTCCGCATGGACGGCAATATTCGCGGCAGTTCTGGCTGCCGGATTCGCGGTGATTCTCCGCCGGTATCGCCTCCGCCTCTCCTTCCGCGCCGTATTCTGCCGGAAAATTTTTCAGCAGATATGGAAACTCTGCAGCTGGATGTCCGGCTCTCTTGCAGGAATCATACTTCTGAGCAATCTGGACACTTTCTGTCTGACGTGGTTTTCAAATCTGCAGAATGTTGCCGCCTACAACATTGCGCAGCCGATCATGCAGATTCTGCAGACGCTGATGGTTCTTCCGCTGGTGTTCCTGCCTGTTGCCGTCGACCTTTGGCAAAAGAAAAAGTATACGGAAATCCGGCGCATTTTCCTGCTGACAAATCTTCTTCTTCTGTTCGGAAGCATTCCTCTGGCGGCGGTCATGCACTATGCGGGGAAATGGGTCATCACAATCCTGTTCGGAGCACAGTTCACCGGCTCCGCCCCGGCATTGACCATCATGTCCGGAGGAATTCTGTTCTACGTTGCCGGACAGTTCAATCTGAATCTGCTGAATTCCATCGGGGAGCAGAAAAACGGAATGTTTCTGATCATGGGAACGATCGCGCTGGATCTTCTGCTGAACGTTCTTCTGATTCCGTCCCGCGGGTTCATCGGCGCGGCAATTGCGCTCTCTTCCGCATATCTTCTGCTCGCGGCGTCCACTTTCTCCAGAGCCGCATGGCGCCTGCGGAACGCGGCCTCGCCCGCACAGCTGTAAGCGGTTACGGGAAGAAAACCTTCCGGACGTTTTTCCGGAATTCCTCCAGCGGAGCATCGGAAAACTCCGGCGCATAATCGTAATGCGTCAGGAGCGACGGCGTGAGTTCATCCAGATTCACAACATATTTGATCCCGTACTTCCGGGCGATGATTTCGCTGTTTTCGACCTGATGATCGTTGATGTGCTCATGATATTTCGCCAGCCGCGGAATCATGATAAACGGTTTCTTCATGCGCAGCAGCTCCAGCGGGGTTCCGAGTCCGCCATGACAGATTACGAGCCGCGCCTGCTCGTAATACGGCTCCAGAGACGGAGCGTAATCAAACATCCGGCAGAACTTTGCCGTCTGCGGAGTCGTTCCGGTTTGAACGAGAATTTCCTCCGGCAGCTCGGCGGCGATTTCATCCAAACGCTTCAAAAGCCTCGGAAAAGGCACGCTTGTCCCCATTGCGGCAAAAATCATAACACGCCTCCGATATATTCCGTCTTCTTTCCGTAAAAAGGAAGAGCTTCCCGGTGCTGGACATAAAATCTGGTTGCAAACGGATAGCAGATTTTCGCCGCCACGGTTTTTGTTCTGAAGCGCGACGCCGTCTCAATGAACATTGTTTTCCGGAACAGACAGACCCCGGCAAGAAGGGCGGCGGTTCCGCACTCCGCACCAGTGGTCACCACCCACTCCGGACGCTCCTTCAAAATGATCCACAGAGTCTTGAAAAACGATTTCGCCATTGTCAGGATTTGATTCTTCGGACGATGATACATATACATCTTCACATCGCCGTATTTCCGCAAAGTCCGTTCCGTAAAAATAACGAATTCCAGACCGGGAATTCCGAAAAGCAAACTCACGGCCTCCGTCAAATGACCGCCGGAAGTCGCCGCAATCAAAATTTTCTTCTTTTCCGCCATCGTTTTCAGCCTTAAGATTTCAGAACCGTCAGTCCCATACTTTACTCATTCTTTCAGAAAATGCAAGCTTCAGGGAAAAAGAAAACTTCACCGGAACTCCTCCGTACGGGGAATTCCGGTGAAGAAAATTCAGAAAAACTCTCAAGGCTTATTTGCCGAAATAGCGTTTCAGCAGACCGGCGAACACGGCGCCGTGACGGGCCTCGTCTTTCGCCATCTCGTGAACAGTGTCGTGAATGGCGTCGTAGCCGAGCTGCTTGGCGCGCTTGGCAATGTCGAGCTTGCCGGCGCAGGCGCCGTGCTCGGCTTCCACGCGCTTCTGAAGATTCGTCTTCGTGCACGGGGCAACGACTTCGCCGAGAAGTTCGCCGAATTTCGCCGCATGCTCCGCCTCTTCAAACGCAATGCGCTTGTAGGCTTCCGCAATCTCGGGATATCCCTCGCGCTCGGCCTGACGGCTCATCGCAAGATACATTCCGACTTCCGTGCACTCGCCGGTGAAGTGAGCGCGGAGCCCTTCCATAACCTCTTTGTCTTCCACCTGACCGTCGCCGATGTGGTGCTCGGTCGCCCAAGTCAGCTCGGCGGCGTCTTCCTTCTGTTCGACGAACTTCGAGGCCGGGGCTTTGCACTGGGGGCAGAATTCGGGAGCGGCGTCGCCTTCATGGACATAACCGCAGACAGTACATACAAACTTCTTCATTTTCAGAGTCCTTTCAAGTGTTGTTGTTCAGCCGGAGCATCTCCGGCAGTTCCTCCATGTCCGTTAATCTAGCACATGTTCTGAAAATGTCAAGCATTATTTGATAATTTTTCTTATAATTATTCTTATCTAATTTTAAAAATCCTCTTTTTCCGAACTCAAGGAAAAGAAAACTCAAAAAATTAGATAAATCTAACTTTAAAGACTTGCATTTTCATTTTCTGCGTATATATTACTTAGCATGAACTAAGTTCCTCCTGGCGGGGAACCGGATCAATTCGGGGATCCGGTTCCTCGCTTTTTTATTTCCGGAGAAACTCTCAGCGAGGGAATTCGTACATACCGGGGGCGTAAACCGCGCCACGGAAGTGGCAGAGCGTGCCGGAGGGAACCTCTATGGAGAAACTCTCTCTGCGGATTTCAGCATGAATTGCTCCGCGAAGGGTCGGGTAGACATAAGAGGCGGCATCAAGTCCGCCGGGCTGCGGGGCAAACTCAAATTCCGCAAAACCGGGCTTCAGAGGACGGATGCCGAAGAGACCGCGCGGAATCATGTTCGCCGGTGCCGCACCCCACGGATGATTCCAGTCCTGATTCGGCTTGAACGTGTCGTCCCAGGCCTCCATCGCCATCGTCGCGCCTTTCCGTATCATGTTCATCCAGCTGCGAAGCGAATCGGAAGTCATGAGCTCCAGCGCGTAATCAGCCATCCCGCAACGGAAACAGGCCTCCAGAAGGAATTGAGCGACGAACACGCTGCACGCCATTCCGCGTGAACGGATGAACGACGCCAGAGCCGGAACCTCCTCCGGATCCGCAACGTCGAACAGAACCGCGAAAACCGCGCCGTGAAGCGACATGTGGTCCGACTCCGGATTGTCGACGAAGCGTCCGCTCTTCAGCATCGTTCTGCGGATCGACGCGCGGAGAAGCGCGGCGCGGGAACGGAAATATTCCGCTTCGGAACTCAACTCAATCGCATCCGCAAGCTCCGCCATGACAAGCAGCGAACGGTACAGCCAGCAGTTCGGAACCAGATTGATTTCCCCGAACTCATAGCCGTCGCGCTCGGCCATCGGCCAGTCCACGATATCGCGCGGATTCCGGTTCCCCTCCGTTGAAAGCAGACCGTCCGCGCGTGTGAAATTCAGCAGCAACTTTGAGTTCAGCCCCGCATACCAGCGGCGGACGCTTGCGAAGTCGGCGGAGTGCAGCCAGTAATCGCGCGCGATCAGCGGCATCGCAAGCAGCCACTCCGTCGGCCAGGTCGGAAACTTGAACAGATGATCAATCGTGCGCCGGGCAAGCGCATAATCGGCGTCGAGCGCAAAATGTCCGAGCTGGTTGATGTAGGCGTCGCCCTCGTACGGCAGACGCTCCCGGTTGCCGTCGATGTAGACGCCGAAAACGGTCGTCGCCCTGATCGTATGCCGGCAGAGCTCATGGACGCGGTTCAGATTCTCATCCGACGAATGGAATGCGGATGCGGAATCGTTGAACGGGGCATGAAACGCGATGCGGACAGCCTCCACGGGAAACGGAGCGCGAAACTCCGCATAACGGAACGGGGCGACCTCTTCGGAGAGCGAAACCGAGCCCGGCTGAACGTCCGGATGATGCGGAAGCGGAAAGCGGTAAACCGTCTTTCCGGGAACAATCCGGATTGCGGCGGTAAATACGACGCGGCTGCCGCCGGGCGCGCGGTTCAAACGTCCGCCCGGAGCAAGAACTTCTCCGATTGCGCATTCTATTTCCGTCTCCGTTTCCGCGGAGCAGCGGAATTCCAGCTGACCGAACATATCGGTTCCGAAGTCAAAAAGGACAATTCCCTCAAAGCGGCGGACGGTTTCCGGGAGATTCCGTTCCCGGACTGGAGTATAATCGCTGACAACAGGCATAGTCTCTCCTTTTCAAGTGTTTCAGAAAAAAAGTAATCCGCCTTCCCGCGAATGCAAGATCTGCGGGAAGGCGGAATGCGCGGTTCTACTCCTTTACGGTATAACGCGGCACGGCGTTGCGGTCGAAGCCATGGTAAACCGCATGATCGAGCCCCTGACGCATCGTCATGGATTTGAAGGGAACCTTCAGGTTGTTGTAGAGAATCCACACACCGGAGGGCGGGCAGACCCAATCGGAAAGTCCTGCGTCGATCCGCACGGGACACTTCACGCGGGCGGCGAAATTCACCGTATCGTAATAGCCGAGTCCGGGTTGAAGATCCGGCCGCCAGCCGCGGACACGTCCCTTCGCAATGCCGCCGAGATCGCAGAACCACGGAATCGCAAGGTGGCACTCCGTCGCGCCGTCAATGAGTCCGCAGACGGCAGTCGCCTGGAATGCGCCCTGGCTGCCGCCGATCACCTTCAAGGTTTTGCCATTCCATTCAGGAAGACTCTTCAGGAACTCCGCCGCGCGCACGCCGCGCAGAATCATGAAGCGGAAGTAGACCGTTTCCGGCTTGAGGTTTTCGCTGTTGCGGAAGCCGTACCCGCTGAGCTCCCCTTTGCGGAGCGCATCGTAATACGCCGCCTCGCGTCCGTTCTCGATTCCGTGCGGATTGACGAAAAAGACGATTGCACGGGAAGACTCCACGATTTTCGCGCCCTGCACACTGTAGCCGTCAAAACGGAGCTCCGCCGAAAGCGAACCCGGCTTTGCGTTTTTCGGAATTGAAAGGTAACCGGAAACCGGACGCGGTCCGACGCAGGAAAGTTTGACGTCGTACACATCACATGCGCCGTTCAAGCGGACCGGTTTCTTTTCGAGCACGCGAAGCGGAACTGCGGCGAGTTCCTGTTTCTGACGGGTCCAGAACGCATCGAAATCCGCCGGTTCGGGTACACCCTGCACGAGCCTTTCCGGTTCCACCCCCGCGGCAAGTCCCCACTGAATCGGACGCATGGATCCGCCCGCATTCCGGCGCGAGACAACTTTCCCGTCGTCGCCGAGAAGCTGGACGCGGATCATTACAAATCCGGGAATTGAAAGCGAAGTTGCAATATGCAGCGGTTCCGTTGCGGAAACCGCGGTGTCATACGTCTGATTCCGTCCGTCATCCGCGCCGATCACCACGCGGACTTTGCCAGCAACCGGCTTTTTGTCATCGAGCAGGCGGAAGTAAAAGTGCATCGGTTCGCCGGGCTTGTAATGGGGCTTTTCGCGGTCGGTCCAGCCGGAAACCGTGTATTTCTCATAGTTTTTCCCAGCGAACTCTTCGCGGATGGAAAGAGAATCGACCATGAATGTTCCCGCACAGCGCTGAAGTCCGATGAGAAGCTGAAGTTTCACAAGATTTTCCGGGAACTTCACCTTGCGCGAAACCTCTTTCCAGTCGAATGTTCCGTAGAACTTCGGGCATTCTACAAAGTTGCTTTTACCGTCCGCGGTCTGATAGAAGAAACAGACTTTCGGACCCCAGTATTTGTTTGCGGGCTCCTTCAGGTTCTCCGCTTTGATCATCGCAGAGAGAACCACCGTTTTCCCTTTAAAGAGAGCTGGATCGAGGTTCACGGCGGGCGGATAGCCTTTCGGTTCATCGTTGTGGAACTTCAGGCATGCGGAACCGCCGGTTCCGCCTTTGAGGTCCCAGTCGGAGGCGTGACGGCTGAAGTGCCGCAGTTCCGCTTCCGTATCCAGATTGTTCTGCCAGAGCGCGTCGGCAGCCGGCACTGCGCTGCCCAGCACGAGCAGCGCCGAAAGAAGAGACCTTCGGATCATTTTGCATTATTCTCCCTGTTACGTTTTAAAGCATTCAGAATCACCTGCTTGCGCGGCGTATCCGGCGCGGGTTTCATCTCGCGCCGCGAGGAACCGGCATGCTCCACGCTCCACAGCAGAGCTTCGCGGTAAGCGTGATACGTCCAGTCCCAGCCGTACTCCTCGTAAATGGAAATCCAGTCTTTGAACCACTGTTCCGCCCCTTTTGCCCAGGCAACGCAGCCGAATTCGCCGACGTAGATTTTCACATTGTACTTGAGCTGGAATTCGCGGAGCGGCTGAACCATCCGTTTCAGGAACTCGCGGTTCCAGCCCTTTTCCGGATCGGGATAAACGGAGCCGCTTCTTCCGTTCCCGATCACGCCCTGATGCGTGTACTCGCCCGGCTCATAAGTGTGCGGCGAATAAATGACGTTCGGGACCGCTAGCGGCACCAGCTGATACGAATTCTGCACAATAATTGGCGTCTTCGAATCGATTTCCCGCACCTCCTTCGCAATAGTTTCATAAAGACGCTCACGGTCAAATGCGCCGCTGCGGACGTCATAGTTTTTGTCGCCCGGTTCGTTCAGGAGATCATAGCCGTAGACGAGCGGTTCATCCTTGAACGTCTGAGCAATTTCACGCCAGAGCTGAATCATCGCCTTCTGCCGCGCCTTGTCCCAGAGTCCGAGATTGTTGTTGATGGCGTTCACCTGTCCCGCTCCGCGGTGAAGGTCGATCACAAAACGGATGTTGTACTTGCGGAACCAGGGAAGCTTCTCCTGGAGCTCGCGAATACGGGCGCGCCCCCATTCCAGATACTGTTCCGGCGACTCAAATTCCGCCGGACCGCCATGCAGGAACTGCCAGCGCATGAGGTTACCCCCGAACTCCTCCGCAAACACGCGGAAATCCTCTTCCGTGCGGAGACGTCCGACAACCGCGCCGCGGTAACGGGTCCGGTGTTCCGCCGGATTGAACCCGGCAGGTTTCGCCTTCTCCGGAAGCGGAATGTTGAGAATGCGGACGTCCCTGTATTCCGCCGTCCCGTCTTTCCCCGCATGGGCGAAAACAAGGTTGAAGTTGCCCGCGTAATCCGGGATATGCCATGTGCCGTGCCAGCGTACCCAGTCCGTCTTCTCCGTCGGGACGGGACGCATGGGACGGTATCCCCAGTTCTCGCGGAACTTGTCGGACGGAAGATAATTCGGGACAAGGCGCAGGCAGTCCAGCGCCCCCTGACCGAGTTTTTCGCCGCGCACCATACACTCGACAGTGACGCTCCGTCCGCGCAGAAGCGAGGCGTCGACCGGGGCGAACGGCTGCGCAGGCCCGCGCACTTTCAGGATGTTCCCGGACAGCAGTTCCGCACCCTGCGGAAGCTGAAGGACGGGAAGTTTTTCAGCCGTAAGTTCCCACAGAATCTCCGGCTCCGCAGCGGAAATCAGAGCGGCCAGAAACGATACAATCACAAGCAGATGCGTTTTCATTTCTCACTCCTCCTTCCAGTGCACCCCGTCTTCGGTGTTCTTGTTAAACGGTTCGCCTTCCCACGGCTTCACCTGATTGATGATGCGGTGAGACTGCACGTTGCCTCCGAAATAGAGCGCATTTGCCACGCTCTTGTGACGCGGCGAAACCGCCCCCCACGCACCCGCTGTCGGCTGCTGATCCGGTCTCCAGCGCAGAAAGCCGAGTTCTCCCAGTTCATTTGCGTTCACCGTGCCCTGAATATCCACGAGCAGGAACTTTTTCGAGGCATTCCGGATGGAAGCGACACGCCGCGTGTTCTCCGTCGAGCGGGCAAAGATCGTGGCGAGCACCGCGTAATGCGGATTGCGCACCCACCAGAGATACGGAGAAGAACCGGTCGGCACACCGTTCACCCATGTTCCGGACTGCGCCGGACAGCGAAACATCGCACCATTGACATACCGCCCCTTTGTCTGCCCTTTCCCTGTGGACATCATCGAGCCGTCCGCATCGGGCCCCATGAGGTAATTGGTCCAGGTCGGCTGCGCCAGTCCAGCTCCCGAATCCAGCGGCGGCAGACGGTCGTCGTTATCCCCGAAATAGGTATTGAAACTGATTGCGAACTGCTTGAGATTGTTGACACAGCTGATCGTTCTCGCCTTGTCTCTCGCCGAATTCAGAGCCGGCAGAAGCATACCCGCGAGTATTGCTATTATTGCAATTACTACTAAAAGCTCTATAAGCGTAAATCCGTTGGATTTATGCTTTAAATACAAAATGGGAGATATGATATTTGAAACGGGATGCGGAGTCGATTGAGTTTTCATAATGCCACCTGCCTTTCGTTTCTGTTCCGGAACCGGGGAAGACTCTGAATTTTCCAGTTTTTCTGTTTTATTGTTTTCATTCAAACTTCTTTCTTTTGAGTTTTATTCCGCATGGAAAGCTGTATGGAACCGGTCAATTTCACCAGCTCACTGCAATCCGGGTAGATGCTTTTGAACTGCCGTTCCGTAATATATTTCGCGGCAAACAGCAGACGAAGCCAGTACGCTGTTTCCAAAGCTTCTTTGTAAGCGATAGAGATTTTCGCCTGAAAATCCGAATCGCTCTGCGCTCCGTGAGCTTCTTCGATATTTGCGCCAATGCTGGTTCCGGAACGCAGAACCTGCTTGCTCAGGACGAACTCTTTCCTTTTGTCGGTCAAATGCTGATACAGTTTCACAATCCGCAGAGAAAAACTGAACGATTTATCCCGGATCGGATTGCCTGTTGTCATCCCCCAAATATCATCCTGCATTTTCAGCCCTCCTTTCATTTCATATTTCATACCTCATATTTCATATTTCCATCCCCCCGTCTTCTTCCAGCGGAATGGTTTTCGTGCCACGCGGGGAACGGTGATTGACGGTCCAGCGGACCAGACGCTCGGCCGCGGCACGGATCAGCTTGGCATGCGGCGTGCGCCAGCACCAGACGTTGGAATGGAGGAAGTTCAGCGAAGAAAAATTCTGCTCCGCCGCAAAAGTCGCAAACTGGTATGCGCGACGCTCCGCAGCCGGAAGTTCACTGATGATAAAATGATCTAAAACTTGCTTCTGCGGACAGAACACGGCATCGCAGCCGCTTTCGCGCAATGCGGAGAGAAGAGCGGAGGAGAGCGAAAAAATCCGGGAGAAATCATGACGGCGCAAATCCGTTTCGAGTTCATAAAGCGGGAACTCGCGGATCTCTGTATCCAGTTTCCCGCTGACGGCTTCGGCAAACTCTGCCAGGCTCCGGTTCGCGGCGCAGGGCTGAATCACAAGAAGTTTTTTCCGCTTTGCACGGCGCAGACGGCGTCCGAGTTCACAGCCGAATCCGGCATAATCGAATTTGACCAGCGGCAGACCGCTTCCGGGCAGATCCTGGTCGAACAGAACAACCGGAATCCGCTCGGAAAGACGGGCAAAGTATTCTCCGTTCTCCGAACCGGTCGCGGGAGAAAGCAGAAGACCGCGGATATGGTTGTAGCACATGCTCTCCGCGAACTCCGGCTCCCGCGTCCCGTCGTTCACCGTTCCGCGGATCAGCGGAAACGACGGAGGTGTCATCGAAGCGAACGCCTCGACGATGTACGAACTCAGGACTTTCGCGAAACTGCCCGCAGGGTTGTAGGGATGAATGATTCCGTAAAACGAAAAATCGCGCTCCAAAGCCTCTCGGCTGACACAGCGGGCGGAGCGTCCCTGCGAAACTTTGATCACTCCGTCCCGCGCAAGCTGTCCCACGGCGCGCTGGCAGACGCTCAGGCTGACGCCGTACTCTTTTGCGATCGCCCGGTAGCTCGGCAGAGCTGCGCCCTCCCCGGCCCCGCGCAGTTTTTCCGCGAGGAGTTTCGCCAGTTTCCCGCAAGTGATTTTTTCGCTTCCCACCATTTTCCATCCTTTGAAAGTGTATCGCTGTATTGAATTTTAAGTTTAAACTAGCACCGGTTTCGGAAAAAGCAAGCGGACGGGAGAAAAATTTTAAAAGAAAAACGCCGCAGAAGCCGGAAGCCCCTGCGGCGGCGTGGTGAAAGCGGCATCACCCGGACAGTCACCGGAAAGACAAATCAAATCCGGGAAGGATTATTTCTGACGGAAAGAGATGTCGTCAAACCAGATTTTTCCGGTCTGATCGGCGTTCCAGGTCATGAGCACGAGTTCCGCCATGCGGTCGGCAACATCGGGATACTCCGCGGCGTCGGCGGGAATCGTCACGTCCCAGGAGAATTCCTTCCATTCTGTTTCGAGTTTGAACGAACGGATCTGATTGAAATGCTTGCCATTGTGTCCGGTCGGGGCCCAGATGCTGACTCCGCCCTGAATGCCCATCGGCGCGCTGGCTTTTGCCCAGAACGAGAACGTGTAAATTTTCCCCGCTTCGATCGGCAAAGAACGCGATTTGACGCCCCAAACGCCTTTTTCACGCGCGGGCAAGTCCATCTCCAAGCTCTTCTCGCCGTTGAGGAAGTTCTGCCCGCCGACGATCCGGAGCGGGAGCGACAGGGTCTCGCGGAGGTTCAGCCAGTGCGAAATCCCGGCCACGCCATTTTCAAAGTCGCCGTTCGGCAGAAGATTCGCTTTGAGCTGTTCCGGAGTCAGCTCATCCCATGCGGTATTGCGGACAAGGATTTTTCCGCCCTTGCCGGGATCCAGCGCAATGCGCACGAGAAGTTCCGTGCTCTCTTTCGCATAGTAATAAGCCGTCTGAGCCGCCCATGCATCCGTAAGGGGAATGGGGCTGTATGAATTCTTTCCGTTCGCAGTAAAAACAATCTGGATTTTCGGAAGTTCCGAACCGTCCAGTCTGCCTTCCCAGGAGAAGCGGTAGAACTTTCCGCCTTCGACAAAGACTTTTTTCGCCAGACTGGTCCAGCCGCTGCCGGAGTAGTCGATCGAATAGCCTTCCGCCGTTTTCTTCCACGGGGTCTGCGGGTCCATTGCGAGTTCCGCCGCGGAAACACAAAACGCGGCGCCGATTGCGAGTGCGAACAAAGCCTTCTTCATTTTTTCTTGCTCCTTGCTTATTTCAGCTCCAGAACGCCGAATGCGGTCCGGTCGCTGTGATTGTTTCTGTTTTCACTCCAGATGAATTCCCGGGACGTCGTCTTCCCGGGAAGCGCGTCGTCGGTCTTCAGGTCGAATCCGAGCCGGTTCCCGAGTTTGGCGAGCGGAAGCGCAAGCGTCACCGTGTATCCGGCGGGATCGGAAACGACTTTGCACTCAAGGTCTTTGCGCGAAAAGCGGCAGCCGTCCCTGAACCAGGTCTCCACCTGCTTTTCCGGGGCGAGACGGGGAAGAACGAACACGCGGAACGTATCCGGCGTGTAAGCGCGCGAGTGCGCCGGAAGAATCGTGTCAGGATCGGCGTCGAAGAACAGTTCCAGACAATCCTGTTCCCACGGGCGGCGTCCGGCGGCGTCCGCTCCGGAGTTCGTCGAATCCTCGACACGGACCGTCAGAACGAGTTTGCCGTCCGCTTTCTTCATGCTCCATGTGAAGGGGAAGCCCGGACGCGCTTTCGTTCCGTCGAGAGAGATCGCGCGGCATTCCGAAACTTCAACCGGAACGCTGAGAACTCTGCCGTTGTGATAAAGCCGCAGCGCCGGTTCCGTCTTTGCGGACATCTTGCGGAGCGGAAGTTCGAAATCCGCCGATTTTCCCGCGGGAACAACCGCGCGCACGCTTTTCGCTCCGGTGAATCCGTTCCCCGAAAATCCGGCGATGACCGTCTGATCCGCGGCGGAACCGTTGCTTAAAGTCGCAAGCAGCGAATATTCGCCGTCGCGGTTCAGCAAACGCACCAGCGGCGACGCGCCAATCGGATTGTCCAGCAAGACGGAAAGCGTTTTCAGCTTTTCAAGGAACGCGGCTTCGGAAAGTGTTCCCGGGCGGAGATAATACGGAGTTCCGGTCAAAGGAAGCACTCCGGGTTTGACGGGGTTGCCGTAAACGTCGAACACCTGGAACGGTGAGAGATCGCCTTTGACGCCGTCGCGCTTCTGGTAGTGCCAGATCGCCGCGACCGGTTTGCCGTCCTTGCGGAACGCGTAGACGATCACCCCGTTCGGGAGTCTGTATTTCGCAAGCGGTTTCGCCGCCTCGAAGAAACGTGCCAGAGCGTTGTTGACGACGAAGTTTTCATTTGGGATCAGGTCCACCCAGGAATCGCTGCTCTCCGCGCCTTCCGGGAAGAGCGAATTTCTGCTCCACACAGCGCCCTCTGAAAGAGAGACCGATTGTATGACGTTCTCGCCGAGGTCGGTCAGATAGCGCGCCGCGATGTGGCCGGGGTTGCAGATGCCCTGATTGAGCGACTTGTCCGCCGTGTCGTAGAGATAATAGATTTCCGTGTTCCAGAGCGGCATGCCGCGGTATTCGCCGAGCGAATTGCGGAAGTTCGCGATATACGTGTCCGCCGGATTGACGGAGTTCAGCTCGCGTCCGGAATAGGGATGAAACGCGGCGATGTCCATGAACTTTCCGCCGCCGAGCGCCATGACGTCTTTGGTGAACGTATCGCCGGAAACGCCGAAGTCGCTGGTGATGCACAGTCCGAGAATCTTCGCGGAGGGATCGACCTTCTTGACCTCTTCATAGACCGCCTTCATGTACGGGAAATAGTCTTCCGCGCTCATGACGCCGTTCGGCTCGTTGAACACCTCGTAGTAGCGGATGCGCCCCTTCGCATGAACGGCGAGTTTGTGGAGGTATTCGCGCCAGAGTTTCATATCCGGCAGGAAGACGCGTCCCTTGCAGTCGCCCCAGTTGTAGCTTTTGTGTTCGGCGGGATGCGCAAACGGTTCCGCCCATTCGGGCCAGCTGCGGGTGCGCCACAGCTTCTGCTGCTCATTCGCCGGACGGAGGAATCCGATGCGGCCGACGCAGCTCAGGACTTCGATTCCGTATTTTTCGAACTGTTTCAGGGAGTAATCCAAGTGACGGTAATCCCATTTTCCCTTTTCCGGCTCCATGAGATACCAGGCGGTGGATTCCACTCCGGCGTCATGCTCGCGGATGATGCGGCAGCCCATCTTCTGGAGATATTCCAGTTTTTTCTCCGCCGCAGCGTTGTGCGCCATGGTTCCTATTTTCGGTTTTTCGCCGTTCTGCACAATGCCGATTCCGCTGTTCAGACCAATGCAGAAATCGCGGTCGAAATCCCGTTTTTTCCGCTCGTATTTTCCGGCGACGGCGAAGTAGGCCGGAATGCTGTGGCCGATTCCCTCCGCGACGGCGGTTGCACAGTATGCGCCGTAAGGAAGGTTCCATTTCACCGGGATTTCACGGACTTCGCCGGGGGAGAGCCTGAGCTCGAACTTCCGCGGTTCCGCGCGGGTCCCCAGGAACTCTTCGGTTGCGCCGACCGTCACAGTTCCCTGCCACGGTTTGTCCGTGAAGTTTCCGGCTTTCAGAGTGAGAGTGACGGGAGTTTTGCCGTCCGAAACAATCAGCGGATCGGCGATGTTCAGCGCGAATTCAACCGTCTTCGCCGGAACGGATTTCGTCTCGAACAGCTGAATGTCGTCAATGTAAATGTCGCTTGCGGGAATGTCGCTGTTATTCACGTCCCGGAACTGGAGATGATAGAAGTACGGTGCGCCGTCCTTCGGACCGGTCTTGAATTTGTATTCGCAATTCCGCCATTGATCCGTTGCTTTGACCCGGACCATCCACCCTTTCCAGTTGTTTTTGACGCTGTACGGAACCGCGAAAAGCTCTTGTCCGTTCTTCGCGGTGGACCGTATTTTGAAGCGGAACGTGTATTCCGTATCCGCCTTCAGCGGGAACTGTCTGGAATGAAGTTCAAAACGGTTGGCGTGCGGATTGCGGATCCGGAGAACCTGTTTGCCGTCGGCGGCGGGGTCGGCGACCGTTTCGAGCGGAAAAAACTTCTGTTCCGGATTCGTGTCGAACCGGAGATTCGTGCGGATGCCGTATCCGGCGGTTCCAAGTTCAAACGACCCGTTCGGAACCAGATTCTGCGCGGAAAGCAGACACGGCAGCGCACCAAGCGCAAAAAGAAGACGAGGTTTCAGCATTTTCATATCCTTATGTTCAGTGGTTCGGGAGCCAGTAGATGTCTCTTGCAGAGGGCGGAGAGAAAAGCGGCCACGAATGGCGTCCGACGTGACCGTCGAAGAAGAGCACGTTCGCCGTATTTCCCGGATGTCTCCACGCCATTGGAGTTCCCGTGGGGGGTTGCGCTCGATCTGTTCCATTATTGAAATATCCGTTTGGGGAATACGGATTAATACTGTCCGAACTGGAAATAGCGCCAGTGAGACCATCGGCAATCGCGATTTTATTCGTGGGAGACTTGATTTTCTTCGTATCGTAAACGACCCACGGGGCGCTCCAGATCGAAATTGTAATTCCCCAGTGTTCGTATCCGGTTCCATTCGTTCCTCCTTCATCGGCAGGATCAATGTTCATTCCGAAAGCCCACTTCGGCATTCCGATTCCAATCCAGCCTTTGTCTCTAGGAGAATCTGCTAATTCCTTAGCGGGACCTCCGTTTAGAGCCCAGTTTGCATCCGGACAGATGAAGTTTCGCGGATAGCGTCCCGGAGCCCACAAGCCACCATCCCCATCCCAAGTCGACCCCTTGTAAATTTTCAGATACTCCTGAAACAGCCGGTGTTCATACCAGCTGATCGGGTTTCGCGCCGTCTCTGTCTTTGCCCTGAACGGAAGATAGAATCCTTCAAAGTCGTTGGTGTAGAGATTCGTTGCGATTCCGAACTGCTTGTGAATCCCGGCGCAGGTGATCGCCCGGGCGGTTGCGCGCGCCTTGTTCAGCGCGGGCAGAAGCATGCCGGCGAGGATGGCGATGATGGCAATTACCACGAGGAGCTCTATGAGGGTAAATCTGCAAAATCTGCCTTTGACGTCTGGTATGAAACGGTTCCGTCTGTTGAATTTCATAGTTTCCGCCTTTCGTTGGTTTGTGTTGTTTCCAGTCTGAGTTTTGCCGGAGATGAACATGTCTCCGGCGTTTGAAATTTCCGTTCTCACAGTTTCAATGGCTCCTCTCCTTTATTTTATGGTTGCAAAACGTTTTGTTCCGGATCCGGAAGCCTCGGCGGAACGGACCGCGAAATCGCCGCGCAGAGTTGCCATCGTGTGGCAGCCGGCGATTTCAACGTCGATCAGCGCGGCGTTCAGCTTCGGATCGGCATGAATCAGAACACGCAGAACAAACGGCGCATCGATTCCGAAAAGATTCTCCTTCGCATAGTTGCGTCCGCAGTACGCCGTGTACGGGAGCGAAGAATAATTTGAAATTTCCGGCGTCATCTGCTCGCGGAAGGTCGGGACTTCCGGCGGGCATCCGGCGGAACTCCACTGGGCGCGCGCCTTCGCCGGGTCGATCCGGAACTCGCAGCCTTCGCCCTCTCCCGTGAAGCGGATTGCAAATGCCCCCTTCGCCGGATCAATCCGGAATTCAAGGAGCGTATCGCCCGCGGCGGCGACCGGCGTCTTCTCCGAGAAATTCTCCGCAGCGCCGAACTCCGGAAGCGACTCCGCAACCCAGCGTTTTCCGACATTGCCGTTGCCGAGCGGAACCATTTCGCGGAGCATGAGACAGCTTCCCCAGCCGATGCCGTTCATCCAGCCGCCTTCGATCATGCGCCCGTCCCGCCATGCGGAATACATCGGAACGGAACTGCCGTCGTAGGGATCGCGTCCCTCCTTGACGAAATCGATCCATTCCGCATCGCCCTTGCGGCGTCCGAAGAACGCGGAGAACCCGACAGCGAAATACTCCCAGCCGTCCAGCTCGAAACGGGTCGGACAATCCAGGCAGTTCCGGGCGAAACTTTCCATGTCGTGCGGCGGGAATCCGCGCTGAACCAGCGTCCAGTCTCCCGGATGATCCGATTCCCAGACGCCGTCCTGAATCAGATGAAGGCGTCCGTCCGGCTGAACGAAGATACTCGGATTTTCCAGATAATGAATCAGGCGGTCGGCGCGGGTGAAATGAACGCCGTCTTCGCTCGCCGTGTAGCTTGCGCCGCTCGGAAGAAGGGTTCCGATTTCGCCGTAGCGGAATTCGCCCGTGCGCCCGGTGTCCGCGAGATTGCGGAAGAAAAGATGCTTCACCGTCTGCGGGTACGGAACCTGACGGTCCGTATGCCAGCCGAACGAGAGATGCAGCTTGCCGTCGAAGACAAACGCGTTGCCCGTGCCGACCGTCTGCCACTGGGAGTCGATTTCGACGACGGGCCCGTGGTCGATCCAGTCGCGCAGGTTTTCGCTGCTCAGATGCCAGAACTCATGCGCGCCGCGTCTGACGCGGGAACCGTGATGGCGGCGGTCCATGAGATAGAAGATGTGGAAGCGTCCGCGGAACTGCGCGACGACCACGTCGCCGACCCAGGTATTGAAACCGAACGGGGTGTAGAACTGAATCGAAACATCCCGGCGAACCTCTTTCTCCGAAAAGCTCACGCCGGAGAGATCGTTGGTCATGCGGTAATTCGCGAGCGCGGGCGAAGAGATGCCGAAGCAGACATGGCGGCCCTCGTAACAATGGAAGGAACGGCCGAACGGGAAATCGCGGTCCATGACAATTCCGTCGCAGAGAATCTGAAAACAGACGCCGTCGTAAAGGACCGCAAACTCGTGCTCCGTCTCCGGGTCGCCGGCGAGGGAGATCGGGAAACCTATGCGGTAACGCTCTCCGGGTGCGCCGTTCTCCATGCGCAGATCCGCTTCCAGCACGCGGCAGGAGCCGTCCGGAGCGGTGCAGGAGAGATAATTCAGCACACGGCGATTGAGATGTTTTTCGTCCTCCCCGCAGTGCGCTTTATCGGCGATCCGGAGCGCGAAGCCGGAAGCGTGACTCACAAGAGCGCCGGAGAGCTCCGCCGGTTTTGCACGGAAGCAGAAGAGAAACACCGGGTCGAAGACCTCGTTTCCCCAGCTGCGGGAATCCCATTTCACCTTGCTGAAATCGTAATGCCGAACTTTCTGAATAATCATAAAATATCTCCTTGTTTCCGGAGATAACATAACACCATGCAAACGGCTTTGCTATCGAAAACGGGGATTTTTTATAAGATTCGGGGACATTTTTCTTGAAAAAGCGTAATTTGCGGGATATTTTTCTTCAAAACAGGAGGTTTTTATGCAGGAATGCAGACTGATGGACGAGTCGCCCCAGATTCTCTACCGGAACTACCGGAATCTGAAACTGGACATTGCGACGGAGAGCGGGAATTTTGAATTCAACTGCGAGTTCGTGTGCCCCTCGCACAGCTCGTTCCGGGAAACGGAGGAATACTATCATCCGGATCCGCCCATTTCACGCCTGTTCGTCATCGAAACGGGGTGCGCGGAAGTCACGATGGACGGAATCTGCACAAGACTTGAAAAAGGGGATATTGCGTTTCTTCCCGCGGGACATCCCTTTCAGGCGGTCTATCATCCGGGTCTCATCTGCAAGGCGGAGCATGTGCACCTGCACGACGGGCTCGGTTTTGCGCTCGGACCGGAGCTGCCGGGAATGCGGAAAATCTGGAAACCGGAACTGTTCGCTGCGCTCATCGCGGCATTTCACACGCAGCCCGATTTTGCGGCGCATCCGCTGATCGTTTCGGCGATTCTGCTTCTTACGGAACCGCTGTTCCGCCGCGCGGCGGAGCGGCTCAACGTCCCGCCTTTCTACCGGAAACTCATGACCGAACTCAACCGCCGTCCGCCCGCCGCATTGCGCCTGAATGAACTGGCCCGTGAATTCGGGCTCACCCGTTCCGCTCTCGGGAAAGGGTTCCGGCGGCATTTCGGACTTGCCTTCAAAGAATATCAGAAGACGCTGCTGCTGACCAAGTCGCGGAGACTGCTCCTGAACCGCGAGCTCAGCATCTCGCAGGCGGCGAATGAACTGGGATTTGAACAGGTGTTCTACTTTTTCGAGTTCTTCCGCCGCGCCTCCGGTCTCACTCCGATGGAGTTCCGCAGACGGAGCGGAAAACTCTGATTTCAGCGAATCCGCAGAATTCCGGAACTCGCTTTCGGCAAATCAAGTTCAAACGCATGTTGCGTCCGCTTCCGCACCGGAACCGGCTTGCCCGCATATTCCGCCGAGACGGGCTCCCGCGGCAGAACGGCAACCAGCGTCGTCTTCATTCCCGCCTCTCCGCCGATGACGAGCTCCGCCGTCATGCCGGATTCCGCTCCGCATGCAAACGAACGGCGCAGAACGTCGTAGCCGGAAGTCAGCGTCCCGGGCGAATAATACGCCGCGTGAAAGTTCAGAACCGGAGCCGAAAGCGCGGAAAAGTGATGCCAGCCGCAGCCGCGTCCGGAGCTGATGGAGAACTGTTCGTAACAGGCGTAGGAAGCGCGGACTTCCCGCTCCCACAGACGGAGCGCGGTTTCCGCGATCCGCCAGGCGAAACCGGAACGTCCGTCGTTCAGCGCGGTCTTCCAGAAGAACCACTGGTAGGGCATCCAGACACACCCGTTCCAGTAGCCATCCGTGCGGTAATAGGGCGCAGAGCGGTCAACCGTGGAGAGCCCGGCGTCGCTCCAGCAGTGCTCCGGAGACGAGAGACGTTCCCAGAGCAGTTCCGCCTGTTCCGGAGTGACCGCGCCCGCCTCAAGCGGCATGACGCCGTCGAGTCCCATATTGAAGTTCACCCCGGAGCCGTGACGGTAGATTCCGGTCGGGTTCCCCGCCCCGTCGTGGTCGACGTAACCGAAATAGCCCGACTCCGCATCCCACGCATGCTGCTGAAGCGAGGCGGAGAGATCGCGGATATCGGCGTCGTAATATCCGGCGTCGTCCGTTCCGAGCTCCGCCGCAAGCATCCGGAGCATCTTGGCGCAGCGGATGACATGCGAGGTCCCGACGCACGGGATCACGCTCAGATGTCCGGGGTGCGCGGCATGCTGAGGCGGATAGTCGTCCCAGCCGCCGGTGTTGTAGAAATAATCCCAGGTGCGGATCATCGGTTCGCGGCTTCCGCGCCGCGTGGTCGAACGGGGGGCGTGTCCGGCGAGATAATTGTAATACTGTTTCAGACGCGGATAGAAATATTCCAGCAGAGCGCGGTCGCAGGTGCGGTTCCAGAGCTCGAAAAACAGATAAATCTGAACAGGAACGGGCGTGCCGTGCAGAACGAACGCGTTGTCCGGATTGCCCGGATCGGTGGTGTACGCGTTCAGGTTTTCGACTGCCCGGAGCGTGTCGATCTCCATCAGTCCGAGCCCGATGAATCCGGAATCCCAGGTGTAAAGCGAATTCCAGCAGCGTCCGGGCGTATGGTGACGCACGAACCGTCCCTCCACATATGTCGGGTAGACCACATTCGTAAGCACGACCGAGCTCATGCGCTCCTGACTGAACGGCATGGGCGATTCAGGAATCCTGAGATAGCTGTTCCGCGCCGCGCGGCAGTGCTCCGGCGCACGCTCAAACGGGAACGCCAGACGCTCCGCAAGCTCCGTCTCCGAACCGTCCGCGACAATCGCGTAAACGGTTCGCGACGCCCCCGCCTCCACGCGGACTGGCTGAAGGAAGATGTCGAGATGGCAATCCTTTCCGCCCCGGTCGCCCCATGTTCCGAGATGCGGCATGTGGACGCCGTCCTTGTAAAGCAGAATGCTGTTGAAATCATCGACCGCGTACCGCCGGGTGAAGGCGTCGGGGAAATCCCAGCGGACACCGTACGCATGCGGCAGCCCCGGATAGCGGATGATCCGGCTGTCCGGCAACGCTCCTTCGCCGAATTCCGGACGCGGGGAAAGAGCATCGCCGAAGAACTCCGGCTCCTGATCCGCAACGGAGAAAACGTCAATTTTAAGTTCGGAATCCGTCTCCGCAAAGAACTTTTCACCCGAAAAATCCTCCATGAGACGGTATGTTTGAAACGCTCCCTCCCCGCAGAGCTCAAACGTTCCGAGCGACGTCCGCAGCAGAGCTTTTCCCTCAACCGCCGCGCGAAGCCAGAGCGTCCCGTGCGCGGAAAGGGAAATCTCCGCTTTTTCCCCGGGTTTCAGACGATACGCGGAGCCGTCGACCACACCGTCCATGCGCACTTCTCCGGGCTTCAGACAGTCGAAGACGAGTCCGTTTCCGGAGAGAAGGTGCGGTTTCGCGTACGGCGCATTGCAGTTCAGCGGCTTCCCGTCCGGCACGAGGGAGGAGAGAAAGTGGAGCGCGAAATCGGTATTGAGCTCCGAATGATTGACGCACTCGCAGGCAATAAGACGGGAATGGGCGTCGATTTCCGCGAATGAAACGTCGCAGTAGACACGGTCTTTCCATTCGAGCTGCTGACGGTAGCAGTAGTTTTTTAAATCGGGGGAAACGCTCCACGGCAGATATCCTGCGGGCCGAAGGGCGTCCGGCACGGCAAGCTGTCTGCGGTAGATTGCCGGAATAACGGTGAAGTCGAACCGTGTTCCACGCCTGTGATCGGCGATGTGCGAGATTCCGAAGAACCGTTTCCCGTACGGTCCCCATTCGGGGAGCGAAAGATCATGTGTTCCTGCGAGTGCGTTGTAGTTCATATTACCTCATTTTCGTTCCAATGCGATTCCGGTCAGCGATAAAGGCGAAAGAGTGATACGGCACCCTTCCGGCGTATTTTCAAACGCTGCGGAAACGACCTTCACCGTATCCGGTCTGGACTCGTTGTCCGCCTGCGGTCCGGGACCGGTCAGCGTTTCGGCTTTGACCGCCTGAAAACCGGGAATCTGAAGCAGCATTGTTTCCGGCGCAAACGAACGGTTGATCACAACGGCGGCAAGCCGTTTTCCGTCCGCTGAGCGCGAAACGGTTGCATCGGTTGCGCGAAGTTCCGGAACAAAACGGGTAACTTTCACATTCCGGAAAAACATTTTTCCCTTGCCCGTTCCCTGGCGCCGCGCCTTGACCGTCAGTTTTTCCGCATCGAAACGCGGAATGTAATCCGCCGAGACGTTTTTCCAGTCTGCGGGAAGCGTTCCGGGAGTTCCGGCGGCGGAACGGGTTGCCTCCCAGCCACGCGCATCGCTGAGTTCCAAAGCGGCGCCCCGGCTCAACACCATTCCTTCCGTTTTCACCTCACCGGTGATGCGGTAGCCGCAATTCGGCGAAATGTTCGGAATGAGCTTTTCCGCATGAAAGAAGTTGTCCGGCTTTTTGTCATCGGAGAACTCCACTTCAAGCACTCCGTCCGGATGCTCCGTGATCTTCGTATCCGGAGCTGCGGAGCATTTCCACGCCTGTGCGGGCAGAATGTTCTTTTCAAGTTCCGCCTTTGACAGTTTCCGGGCTTCCGCATAACGGTTCTGAAGATGATCGCCCGTAATTTCCGGAGTCAGGAGTTCATCCAGCAGATAGCGGCTGAACAGCTGCATTGCCAGATAGTTCGGACGCTTCACATAGGGAGCCTTGCGTCCGCCTACCATTCCCCAGCCCTCGTTGACGAACTGCCAGTAATGCGCCGTGAAGAATTCCGGCGTGTAGCAGAACATTCGCAGCCATTCCGCATTCAGAAGCGCGCTGGTCAGATTCCGATGCGATTTGACATCGGAATTGAATTCCGTATTGGCAAGTTTGAGCTCTTTGACGCCCGCATCGGCGGCGTACGCGCGGCAGCTCTCAATGGTCTGGCGGAAATGATTCCGCTGCTCCAGAAACACGCCATGATAACCCGCGGGATCGTAAGTCCGGACGGGGGTGTATTGATGCGGCGTAAGAAAATCAAAGCGTTTCCCGATGACTTTGAGAACTGGAAGATCCCATGCCCGCTGATTGAATTCGCCAGGTTCGTTCAGGACAACGCCGAGCTTGATTTCCGGATCGACCGCCTTCATAGCCTTCTGAAAAGCAAGATAATCCATTCCGTACTTTTCCGGAGTGATCCACTGTTTCGGCTTGACATAGAAGTTGCCGTGGTAGCACTCGTTTCCGTATTCAAAATACCTGACTTTGTAGGGCGCGGGATGTCCGAGCTCCGCGCGGCGTTTCGCCCACGGATGCGCATCATCGGCAGGTGAATTCAGGAATTCGACCAGCTCGGCGGCCTCCTCCGGAGAACCGCGGAAACCGGAAATGGAAAGAATCGGCATCATCGAAGTCGCTTCACAGAGATTCAGGAATTCCATCAGCCCGAGCACCGGCTTGCGTCCTTCCAGTCCTGCGGCGACCTTCCAGTTGAACGTATGTGTTGCACCGCAGCCGCCGGGATAACGCTGTGAAGCAAATCCGGATTCCTTCAGCAGCTGGACAAGTTCCGGAACAACCTTATGTGTACGCGGAACCACCAGTCCGTAGCCGTCACCGTAACCGAGCTGGTTAACGCCCAGAAGTTCCCGGCGGACGGGGATCGGTTTTTCCGATGTGATGCGCAGTTGCGAATCGCCGAAAACAGGAAGAAATGCAGACAGCAGGAGAAGCGCCGTCACTTTTTTGCAGCCGTCAAAAAACATCTTCAGACCTCCTCACATTTCATACTGATTGTAAATCATTTCCTTGAACTCGTACTGATCGACAAGTCCGGTCCGGTTGACTGAAGTGACATGTCCGTCTCCACAAAGCAGCCCGACGCGTCCTTCGTGGCGCAGATGAACTCCGCTTTTGTAAGATGAGCCGCGGCGGAAATAGAACACGCACCACTGCCCGCGCAAATCTTTTGAGGTTCCGGCGGTGTTTGCTGCAGTGTCCGTCATCAGCGGAATCTGCGACGCCGAAGTGTACTTGATGTCGCAATTCGGAAACTTCAGCGACTCCAGCCGGATACTGACTCCGTCATCCGGCGGCTCACCGCCGTAGCCGTGGTTGTAGCCGTAGGTGCAGAACTCGCGCTGCAGAGAATTTTCGAGATAGTAACTCGGACAGCGCAGAAACACCGAATTGTCACGCTTGTTTGTGCTTGCCGTTCCGTTTCCGGCGGAAGTAAGCAGCCCGGCGTCGTAAAGCCGCGCATAAAGATAAGCGCGCCCTTTCGTATACTTGTGCACCGCGGGAAGATTTCCGTCGAACGCATTGGCGTAGAGCACAAGCAGCGTTCCGCACTGTTTCAGATTTCCCATGCAGTTTATTGCCTGAGCCTTGTTCCGCGCCTTGCCCAGGGCGGGCAGAAGCATGCCGGCAAGGATGGCAATGATCGCAATTACCACAAGAAGCTCTATAAGCGTAAACCTGTATTTTCGTCTCAACATCTTTTTTCTCCTGTTTGTTTGATGTTTTTCCGGCTGCGCAACCGTCTTTCTGCTTATAATTATACACCATAACGGAAAAAACGGCAACAGGTCTTTTGCACTTTTTGTTATCATTTTCAAGAAAGATATTATCATTTTCCGTTTCTCCGAAATTCGGAAGGAGACAAGCCGCATTCCGACTTGAAACTGCGGCAGAACTGCATCGAATTCAGAGCGCCGACGTTTTCCGCAATCTGCTGTATGGAAAGCTCCGTCTGCAGCAGAAGCGATTTCGCCGTATCCAGTTTCAGACGGGCAAAATACCGGTGCGGCGAAACGGAAAGCGACTCCTGGAACAGGTGCTCCAGAGTGCTGCGCGACGTCTCCAGTTTCTCCGCAATCTCCGCAATGGTCAGACGCTGCGAAATGTTCGCCTTCATAATCGAAAGAGCCCGCTCCAGCAACGGCGGATAACGGCGCTCGACCATCCCGGCCAGCTCCGAAAGAAGACGGAACGCCAAAGTCGAAAGCCCGATGTAATCCAGCTCCTCGCGGACGCTGAGTTTGCGCTCAATCTCCAGAAGAAGATTCAGAAACGCCTCGCTGTCGCGGAGCTTCACGGTCAGTGGATCGACCAGTCGCAATTCGGTTGTCAGGCTCTGCACAAGCGGTCCCGAAATTCCGATACTGATTTTGCGGCAGTTGCCCTCCGGCGCACAATGGAACGCGGAATCTTCACCGCAATGAATCAGAGCGACCTCCCCCGGAGCGGCGGAATAGGTTTTGCCGCGCGCCTCGCAGACAATCCGTCCTTCCAGCGGCATTTCGATGGCAAAGCGGGTGTAGTTCTTGTGTTTGAACCCCTCGCCCGGCTTCAGGACCGCGCGTTCCACGAACGCCGGCCAGAGCACGATCGAAGCGGGAAACTGGACTCCCGCTCCCGCAAATGAATTGGAAAACCACGCGGAAACGCGGGTCTCGCGGGAAAACAAACGTTCGCTGTAGACATCGCTCATCGGATACTCTCCATTTTTCCGGAAAACCGGGGTGCATGCTTCAGATGAAATATACACCCCGTTTTTCATTTTTCATCCGGAAAAATTATTTTCCGACGGAAAAAGTCTCCGGCGTCAATCCTCCAGCGTAACCGCAAGCAGAATCGGAACCGAACGGCCGGCGGAAATCACCTCAATGGATTTCAGTCTCGCCAGACCGCGCTGATCCATCACGCCAAGCGTCACTCCGCTCGCAGTGACGTCATTTTCCCAGGCGAAAATGTATCCGCCGACGCCTTTGCCCCACTGTCCGGGTTTTCCGGCGGGCCATGCGGGAATCGCCAAAGCCTGCGGCTGATCGTACAGCATATCCGCATCCGGCGAAACCTTCCACGCGGAAACCTGGACACGGTCGTAAACTTCAATGTCGCGGGTCTGCCCGTCCTCGAAATGAAGACGGTAGGTCAACGCCTTTCCACCTTCCGGATAGCTGAGTCCGTGCAGGAAATAAATCCGTTTGCACTGCCGGTCGACCGGAATCACAATCCGTTCCGGATACTGCGGACGCGCCTTGCCTTTCAGCATGATCATCGAATATCCTTTTTCCCCGGACGGCTTCGCAAGACTAAACGGAACGCCGCGCAGCATCACTTCTCCGGACGGAATCCGCCAGACGTCGCCCGGCTGCTTCTCCGGCTCCTGATCGTTGCCCGGCTGGTTGCAGAGCGCATCCAGGTGCAGCGGCGTACACTTTCCGGGAGAGAAATCGCGCCGCTTCAGAGCATCCGGACGGAACTCTCCCGGAGCCGGAGCGGCGGGAAGCGTCAGCGCGGGGGAAAGTTTTCCGGAAACCGGCCATTCGCAGTCCGTCTCCGCGTACGGAGGGAGCTCAAGACGGATCCGGACCGCTCCGGCGTCGGCGTTCACCTTGTAAACAGGCTGATACGCCGCGGAATCGCGGACAATCTCAGCAAGGGTTCCGTTCACCGTCATCCGAACGGGACGGACACGCGAAACGATACGGATCGTCTCCGGCTCCGGACAGAAAAGCGAAATCTCCGCAACCCGTTTTGCCCGGTCATACGTTCCCCCGGTGATAAGGGCGCGTCCCCAGCCGCCAAGCCAGACGGGGTCGTTTTGCGCGATCACGTGCGGCATGGCGTTGATTCCCAGCGGATAATTGCTGCCGCGCAGGAGAGCGGCCATCTTTTTCCAGAGCGGTTCCAGTCCGCCGCGCGGAGGAACGGGACTGCGGAAATCGACACGCAGGAATTTTTCCATGATTCCCCGCACGACGTCTCTGTCCGAAGTCGTGAACGCGAGGAATTTCAGCGTGTTCCATGCATTGGCGATGCCGTTCACATTTTCAAAAGCGAGAATCGTTTCAAGCTCGGACCAGGCGGGGACATTGGCGCGGAAATCGCGAATCCACTCCCGGCTTTCCGCCGGAAGCGTGCAGAGAAGAGTTTCGAAGAACGGATTGTCATAAGTCAGACATCCGGCGTTCTGAAACGGCGCCTGGTTCCGCGAATTCCTCCAGTTCCCGGCGCGGAGTCCGTGGTTGTCCACGCCGATCAGCCAGCCGAGATGCCCCTCCGACTGCGCCGAGTCTCCGGTATTGTGGAGATGCGCGGCAAACGGCGGAACGTTCCGGTTGATCAGCGCGGCGGTCGTCGCATTCTGCCGCGCGGCAAGATACCGCGCCCGGTCGGCAAGCGCACGGTCCTTCATTCCGGACGCCATGTGATACATGTGATAGAAGGAACGGAAGCCGTCGCCGTACATGTCTCCCGCGATGATCAGACCGCTTGTGGTGGTGTTCATTCCCGGAACCTGCCAGATCTGGCACAGTTCGACACCGGAAAAGAACTCCCGGATCCGCTCCCAGTGAGCTTCCACGCGATCCCAGCGTCCCTGATAGACCGCCTCGGCGTAAGGCGTCTGGAGCAGCTGCATGTTGAAACAGGTCATATCGCCCTTCATCGGGAAGCCGTGACGGAATGCGCGCCAGCCGGCGCACCAGCCGGAGCGTCCCGTCGACGGGTCGATCAGAAGATCCGGTGAGAGGAACCACGGGGAGGAATGACAGCGGCCGAAAACCTCCTCCGCATCGTCCACGCGGTCGCGCTGACCTGAGAGAGGCAGGAGATCCAGGAACTTTTTCGCCTCCGGTGTCATGAGGTTGATTCCGGAAAAAAGCCCGGCGTACCAGTCGAGCGCGGAGCAGGTCCGGAACTCCAGACTCTTCTCGCTCAGGATGAAGCGGTTGAACTCCGCAATCATCTTCTCCTCGTCCGAAGGCTTCAGCACCACGCGGTCCAGCATGTCCGGGAGAGGAAGCTCAAACGAAAAGGAGGTCCCGGGAACGGTCCGGAAGAAGCCGAACTTCGTCGTGCAAAGCGGAGCCGAAAGCGGTTTGTCCGGCTGAAAATCCATCAGATCCGGCATCGCCAGAGTATACGCGGGAACCATCGGGACATACGGAGTCGCATCCGGAAGAAGACGGACCGCTTTTGCAATGCGGCTGACAATGCGGACCTTTCCCGTCCGCATCTGAAAGAACTCTTCCAGATCGAGCGGGAAATAATTCAGGGCGGCGGCCATCCGGCGGCACTGAGCGAGCTCCTTTTCCGGAAGGGTTTTCCAATTTTTGCCGTACTCCGCGGGCTGCACGGAGGCTCCATGCAGCGGTGCGGCGGCGAAGAAACCGATCCCGCCGCGATTGCGGATCAGAAGTCCGTTCTCTCCGCAGGCGGCCGAATCCGGAAGCTTTCCGAATGTCACGAGAACGGGAATTTTCGGCGCGCCGTTTTCCCAGAGAAGGAGAATCCAGTTTTCCGTCAGCTCCTTTCCCGAAAGCGTTTCGCCCGGACGGAAGAGTTTCACCTTCCCGTTGACCGCGGCGGCAAACGCGGACGGGGCGACAGGGCTTTTGAGCGTGAGATCCGAAATTTCAACCGAACCTTCATCCGTCCGGAAGAGAAGTCCGGGAGCAAGCGAACTCCAGTAGACGTCCATGAATCCGTATTTGCCGGTTCGCAGATTTTTCAAACGGACCGTCCGTTTCGAATAGGTCCAGGAGCCGTCCTGAAGTTTGAAGTCGACCGGAATGAACCCTTCGGGGCGGAACGAGATCTCCCAGTTGAAGTTTTTGTTTTTATAAAGCTGGAATTCGCCGGCGGAATCGATCCACATGGAGGTGTCGCGCGCGTTTGTTGTCAGCAGAGTGTGCCAGTTGCCCGAGAAACCGAAAACGCCGCAGCTGCGGAGGCTTGCTCCCGGCTGAAGCGCACCGGATTCCGCGCTTTTCCTGCGGAACCGCCGCATCACGGCTTCGCACTCCCGCGACATTGCGGCGGCGTCCGGATAATCGCCGGAACGGTATGCGGACTCCCAGCGGGAGAGACGCGAAGAGAGTTCCTTGAGCGGCGGTTCCGCGTTTTCGGGAGACAACGTCTTCGCAACCGTCCACGCCCGGAGTTCACGGCGCAGGGAGAGCAGTTCCGAACCGAGACGCAACCGCTCTTCCGCGATCTTCTTGTAAAGCTCCGCCGCGCGGTCGACGTCGGAGAAGGTCACCGCCGTGTCGTCGGGGAACTGCCTGCACACGGCTTCAATGCGGGCAATCTCGTCTTCCGCCGAACAGGGGAGCCCGGCCCGGGTCAGGGTCTCCGCGCCGATACGCCAGTCGGTGTAACGGGCCTCCAGTTCGGCGCGGCTCTTCTTAACGCGGTCCGGCACCCAGTCGGGCAGATAATTCGGAGAAAGAATCGTTCCCAGAACCTGCGACGAGAGCCCCAGGAGAAACTGTTCCATTGCATCCAGTTCACGGTTTCGCTGTTTTTCCGGCATGTCGGGCAGTTTCGGGCGGAGCGTGTACCAGCGGTTCAGATTCTTCCGCAGGCGGTAGGGGTGAAAACCGTAACGCCCGAGCGCAAGAAATCCGAGGTCGGTCTGACGCATCCGGCGGACATATTCCGGAATCTTCTCATCGCACTTGAGCTCCAGTTCCTTTTCAACCGAAACATCCTTCACCCAAAGAGTTCCGGACGCGTAATGCAGTCCGACAATCAGATTTCCCGAATTGTCCGGCAGATAATCCGGAATCCGCGCCGTGAACCGGACATCCGTCCAGTCAAACGCCCCTTTCAGCGGGACCGGCTTTCCGAGCGGATTCCATTTCCCGCCCTCCCGCGTAAACAGAGAAAACACAACGCCGTGCATCGGATGCTGTTTCTCCCCGATGTTTTCCCCCTTTATCTTGGCGCGAAAGGTGTAAAGTTCGCCCGGACGGGCCGGGAACCAGAGGGTCGCGGAAGAGTAGCCGTCCGGCTTCGCATTTTCAAATTTCATGCAGCCGTCCCGGGTTCCGGCTCCGCCTTCCAGACGCCAGCGGACGTTTGCGGAAGCCTCCTGCGGCCAGAGAACGCGCGGCGCTCCGAAGAGCGGAAGCCACAGCAGCGCGCAGACCGCCAAAATCAGTGTTTTCAAATTCATGCTTCTCTCCGGAAGAATTGTCAGTCAAGCTTCGTCATGCGGACATTCCGGACATTCAGTTTTCCTGCGACATTGAAGAGTCCGATGATAAGGTTGCCCGAAGTCCCCTTGAACTCCGCGGGGATTGCGACATTGCAGGTGACCGGAAGCCAGTCGAATGTGCCGGTGAGCTCAATCTTTTCGCCCAGCTGCCGCCACTTGCCGTCGATTTCAACGAACACGCCGAACACAACGCCGTGGGATTCATGCTGTTTTTTCCCGATGTTTTCCCCCTTCATCTCCGCGGTGAACACATATTTTTCTCCGCTCCGGAGGGGCATCCAGCGGATCGCGCCGGGGCGTTCCGCCATGCCGGAGCTGACGAGTTCCACAGACCCGTCCTCCAGCACTTTTGCAGCTCCTTCCATCCGCCACTTGAGCGGCACGTTTTCCGGACACGGCAGAATCGTCTGCTGTTCCGCGGCGAAAAGGTTCAGCGAAGTCATTGCAGCCAGTGCGATCATCAGAGTTGTCTTTTTCATCATAAAAGCTCCTGTTTTGGTTATTTCAAACGTCTGAATTGAGAGTCTGTAACGGGACCAGAGCCGAGTGAAACGGAAAAGACGGCTCCGCTTTTTTCGATGCAGTTCACCTGCCGTCCATGAAGCGGAACCCAGCGGTATCCTGCACAGCCGTCCTGGTTCCAGAATGAATCGCCCGGATACTGTCCGTCGGCAAGACGCGGCAGAGCATAGGCAACATTTCCTGCTCCGGTCGCGCCGCTCCATCCGGCTTCCGCCATGATCAGCGAACCGTTCATGATCCGCGAAAGACGGATATGCTGTTCATAAAATCCGCTCCCCGACGCATCCCGGTTCGTCCAGCCGCCGCGCAGACTTCCCCACGAAGGATCCGGCGGCGTGTAAATCCACGCGGTCGGCATGTAGTTGGATGAATAGCGCTGAGTCGACGGCAGACTCCCGGAAAAGGAGGCGCAGTCGGCTGGATTTTCGGGAACCGCCGGACAGAAGAAGACGCCGCGCGGCTTTTCAAAGTCAATCGACTGTTCGTTCATGTAAACGGGACGCGTCACCATTCCGGGACCGGAAACCTTCAGGTAGGCGCTGATCTGCCAGGAAATTCCGTGGTAGCCGTACGTTCCGACGAACGACGGCATGTAGTCGTCGTTGTCAAGATTGTACATGGCAATCCCCGAAAACACCTGCTTCATGTTTCCGGAACACGACGTGCGCCCCGCCGCGGTCCGCGCCGCGCTCAATCCAGGCAGGAGCATTCCCGCAAGGATCGCGATGATCGCAATCGTTATGAGGAGTTCTATAAGCGTAAATCCGCGGAATTTATACATAAAGAATGTTTTTTTCATCATACAGCCTTTCCTTTGCTGTTTCAGCGGAAAATTCCGGTCAGGAAGCGGTTGTCCTCGGCGATGCCCATTCCCCAGTAGATCCGCTCTTCCGAGGGAAGCGGGGCCAGGGCGATGATCAGAGTATGCATTCCGCGCGACAGTTTCAGATAACGTTTCACCTGGTTCTGCGGAGCTCCGCCCGGAGTCGGATTGAAGATCTGCGGACGATCCGCACAGCGGAAGCGCATCGGACGGATTTCCCGCTCCAGAAACAGACGCTGGCGTCCGAACAGCATATCGCGGTCGTCGTGCAAATCCTCCGATTCCGGATCCAGGTAGACCTGACACGAAGTCGGCGTGTTGAACAAAACGGTATAGACGCCGTCGGCGGGAAGCTCAAACCGGTACCTGAGAACAATCTGTCCGCCGTTTCCGCGGAACTCCTCCGGAACCTCCAGGGAGCCGGAAATCATCGGCAGACGGATCGGCGTCCAGTTCTGTTCGCGCAGATTCACATGATACCAGTGCAGGTTTTTCTTCATGGAATACTCCGCCGGGACCTGAAACGCGGTCCAGTCCGGCTCCGGAACGACATACGTTTTCACAGAGGGGACAAGACGTTTCCGCAAGTTCAGAATCTGCTCCGTGAACGCCTCGATTGTCTCCGGGAAACGGAGTCCGCGGACTGCGCTTTCGCGGACGATGAGTTTGTGTCCGACCGGAGCGAGCCACTCCGCGGGAATGCCGTCCGGGTTCAGAATCCCGAGAATTGCGCCGGCGGTCGCGGCGGTGCAGTCCGTATCCATTCCGCAGTTTGCCGCATCGCAGATTATTTTCCCGAAGTCTCCCCCGCCCGAAAGAAGCGCGAGAACCGTAAACGGGATGTTGATTTCAACGGAAGTCCGGAACTCCGTCGCATAGCGTTCGAACAGGAGATCCCGGACGGTTCTCCAGTCTCGGTGTTTCTCCCAGAGTTCACATGTTCTGCGGATGGATTCGCCGAGCGCGGAATCTTCCGGCAGGAACTTCAAAGCATCCGCAATGAGAAGGCGCAGATCGTTTCCGGCGAATGCGCCGGACTCAAGAGCGGCGAAGAAGATCTCCGCATCCGCTCCGGCTCCGGCGTGGTCGATGCAGGAATCTTCGCGGGCGAATTCCGCCGCCAGCCCGGGATTGCCCGGCGCAAGACACGCCCAGAGCTCGCTGCGGATCGCCGCGCCCATGCCGTCCGTAAAATGATTGTCGTAGACGCCGGACCACGGAGGGCGGATTCCGAGCGAGAGGTTTTTCATTGCCACGCCATACTCGTCGACGTGGAAGTTCATGTGTCTGAGCCAGATGTCCGCCAGGACGTCGCGGGAGATTTCGACCCGTTCCATTTCATCCAGAGCCGCGGCGTACATCGCCTGAAGTTCCAGATCGTCGTTGGCGATCGCTCCTTCCGGCACCGGATCATAGAATGTCAGGTGATTGACGACCGGGAAGCCCTCGTAAGGCCCTCCAAGCGTTCCGCCGATGTTCTTCCCGTGCCAGCAGCCGAGAATCTTTTTCCGTAAAATTTCTTCGTTCATAATGTACTCCCATCTGAAATATTTTTCCGTGATTCTGAAAATATTATAGCACAAAAGAGGTGAAACGACAATGGATTTCCGTATTTAACAAATGGACAACAGTACAAAAAATAAAACGGTTCCGCAGAGCGTCGATTGACAGAGCCGCTTTCGCCCTGTATATTAATTCCATGGAAACGCAAAACACACAATCTCCCGATTTCAGGGAAAAACTGATCATCGGGGCCAGCTTTGAACGGCAGAAGGCGAAGCGGATCCCCTGGCGGAAAGATTTCATCGACCGCCCGGGAGTCCTCCTGACGGTCAGCGGAACCGGCGAAATCTTTTTCGAAGACGCACATCAGCAACTGACCGCCGGAGACCTCGTTCTGTACGATCCGCTTCCGCAGCACCTTTTCGCCGGCGACCCCGAATGGAATTTCTACTGGTTTCATCTGCCGGAAAGCATTCTGAAGGAGTACCGGCGCACCCCGTACAACACCGAAGTTCCCGGAGTGCGGCTGGCGCATTTTGAAAAACAGGCGTTCTGCCGGATCCGGCTCGAAGTTCAGGAGGCGTACCTCCTTGCGCTTCAGCAGCCGCAGAACTGGGAAAAGCTCACGGAACTGCTGCTCCGCGTCATTCTCTGCCGGGCGTTCAACTGCATTGACTCCGGATTGCGGAAAATGGAATCTCCGCTGAACAACGCGCTTCCGCTTCTTACGAAGTTCGACTCAAAGCTGAACACGGCGGAGCTGGCGCGGAGGTGCGGAATGTCCCGCGCCCTCTTCTTCCAGGAATTCCGCAAACAGTTCGGCTGCCCGCCGAAGCAATACCGCAACAACCTGCTCATCACCAAGGCAAAAGGAATGCTCTGCTCCACCGATCTCCAGATTCAGGAGATCGCGGAAAAACTTGATTTCCAGGACAGTTTCTATTTCTGCAGGTTCTTTCAGGCTCAGACGGGACAGACTCCGTCCGTGTTCCGAGAACTGCACCGCTGGAAGCGTTCGTGGCGGAACCGGTAATTCACTGAACCCGCATCGTGCGGGTCCAGAGGAAATCATCCGCCCCCTTCCGCTTCAGGGAAAGGGTCCAGGCGGAATCGCGCGAAACGGAAATCAGAAGATACTCATACGAATTCGCCTCCGTCCGCTGAAACAGTTCGGGATCAAGAAGACGCAGCAGGCTCAGCGGGACGTCCGGCATGGCGTAATAACGAACCGGGACGATGCCCTGCCGGACAGCGAACCGGGTCAGCGAAGCGGCGAACGACGACTCCGCCATTTCACGCGTACAGCCCTGCGGCACACTCGAACGTCCCGCGGGATTCCGCGGCGGCTCACCGTCCGGGAGACCTGCGCATCCGGCAAGAAACATCAAAGGAATCAGGCAAACAAAACGGCATTTCATGATAACCTGCGAGCGTTCAAAAGGATATTGGTGGGCCCTGCCGGGCTCGAACCAGCGACCCGGTGATTATGAGTCACCTGCTCTAACCGACTGAGCTAAGGGCCCGTGAAAACACTTTATACTATATCACTATTCGGGAAGAACGCAAACTTCTTTTCAATAAATATTCAAGATTTTTCAAGACGAAAGAAAACTGTTCTTGATTTTTCCGGATTTCATGCAATATTTCAGAAAAAACGGAGGAATCAACCATGACAGTCTGCAAACGCGCCCTTCTTTCTCTTTCCATGCCCCTGCTCGCCGGGCTGACCGCCTGCGCGCCCGCTCTCTTTCCCGATCTGCCCGACGACGACGCATGCTACAACCGCGTCCAGGAGCTAATCCGGGCGGCAAACGAGACGTCGATCATCACTCCCGACCTTCAGATGCAGCTCAATCCCGAGCCCTACCTTGCGATTCTCTGCGCCCGCGGAAAACTCCGCAAGGCAACCGTCAGCTTCGAAACAAAAGAACAGCTGGCCGGATTCGAAAAGCTCGCGCGAACCACTCCGGAGCTCATTTTCCAGCAGGGCACCAACGCCACCGCCGGATTCCGAAACTACGAAGGCCGCTACTTCGACATCCGCACCATTTACTTCTGGAGCAAGGACACGCCGAAAATCCTCGCCATGCTCCGCAGAGTTTACGGTCGGTGAAAAAAATTACCGGAAAATCCGTTTCCCGCAATTGATTTTTCCGAAAACGGAATTATCGTTTTCCTGACAACAGAAAGGAACAGCCATGAAAAAACAGATTCTCAAGAACCTCTTCACCGTGTGCGCAGTCATGCTGATGCTCTCCGCTTCCGCCGGACAACCACGCGAAGTCCTGCGTCTGAACATCACATCCCTCACGGGTTTCCTCAACTCCGCTTCCACATTCGCGGCAAAAATCGCCCCCGAAATTGCCGGTACCGTCATGATGGGCTCCGCCGCAATCGCGATGAACCCGCAGTTCGCCGCAGTCGACATTTCCCGTCCGGTCACCGTGACGGTCTTCTCCGGCGCAAAAGATCCGACGGACGCCGAACCGTTCGACATGGACGATCTCTTCTACGCCGCGGCGGTTTCGCTCCGTCCGAACGCCGTCATGCAGGACAAATCGCTCGCCATGCTGAAGCTTCCGGACGGACGCGCGGTGCTCTATCAGCCGAATCCGCTCTACAACAAAATGCTTGAGAAACAGGCGGCAAACCTCTTCCCGGAATACCGCGGGCTCATCCCGTTTCAGATGAGAATCGATGCGGACTCAATCCTGCAGCATCCGCTCGTCAAAGCAAGTTTCACCATGGCGATCGCCGATGCGATCACCAGGAATCCCTCTCTTGACGCCGAACAGCTCGAAAAAGAGTACGACAACGCCCTGCGGCAGTTCGGCGAGATTCTTTTCAACGTAAACTTCCCCGACGCCAACACGCTCGACCTCTCCGCTTCCGTCGCGGTCAAACCGGGTTCCGAACTTGCAAAACAGTTCGGCGGAAGAAAAACCGAAACCTCATTCGCCGACTATTCCGTTCTGCCGGATGCAACAATTCTCGCCCTCCTCGACCTCCCGGTCGACGAGAAGATGAAACAGACCGCGCTTTCCACTCTGAGCGCAGGCAGCGAAGCCGACTTCTCAACCGTCTGCGCCCGGCATCTGACAGGCAAAGCGGTGTTCTCCTATAACGGAAATACGGGGGCGTTCAAATTCTTCGCCGGAATCCTCCCCGGAACGGCAAAGAAACTCCGCGCCGCTCTGACTGGCGAGAAAATCCGCAAAGCCGGAAACGACATCTATCTTATTGAAGCACAGACGCCCGATGCAGACCACACCTACGTCAAAGTTTTTGACGACGCCGTCGCGTTCGTTGTTCCGAAGGCCGATAAAGTCCGCGCAGCAAAGATGCTCGACGACACGACGCGCTGTCCGAAAGGACTCCGCAACGGACAGAACCTCGCGACCTTCTTCAAGAAAGACGTGAAGGGAGCATTCGTTCCGACGGGTTCGCTCAAGTTCGACAAGGACCGCTTTCTCCTCGGAGTCCGCCTCTCTCCCGAAGACTTTCCGAAGCAGGATGCACCTCGGCAGCAGATTCCGATGAAATAAAAAAACATAATAATTCTGCAATACACCATGAAAAAACGCTTTCATGGTGTATATTATCTTTAAAAAGAGCAGAATTTGAAACTTCACTGAAAGGAATATTATCATGCAGGTCCCTCTTCTCGATCTGAAAGGACAGTTTGCCGCCATGAAACCGGAAATCATGAAAGAGATGGAAGAGCTCTGCGATTCCCAGATGTTCATTCTCGGCGCGAAAGTCGCGAACTTCGAGTCCGAAGTTGCCGCATACAGCAACGCCGCCGGAGCGTGCGGCGTCTCCTCCGGCTCCGACGCCCTGCTCATCTCCCTCATGGTCGAGGGAATCGGCGTCGGCAACGAAGTCATCACCACTCCGTTCACTTTCTTTGCGACCGCCGGAGCAATCGCCCGCGTCGGCGCGACTCCCGTCTTCGTCGATATCGACCCGGTCACCTTCAACATCGACGCCTCGAAAATCGAAGAAAAAATCAATCCGCGCACGAAAGCGATCATCCCGGTTCATCTGTTCGGACAGACGGCGGAGATGGATCCGATTCTGGAAATCGCAAAGAAGCACAATCTCATCGTGATTGAAGACGCCGCGCAGGCGATCGGTTCCGAATACAGAGGACGCCGCGCGGGCTCCATGGGCGACTACGGCTGCTTCTCCTTCTTCCCGAGCAAGAACCTCGGCGGATTCGGCGACGGCGGCATGGTCGTCACAAACTCCGCGGAACGCACGGAAAAGCTCAAGGTTTTCCGCAACCACGGCATGAATCCGAAGTACTATCACCACTACATCGGCGGAAACTTCCGTCTTGACGCGCTCCAGGCGGCCGTCCTCTCCCTCAAGCTCAAACACCTCGACGACTGGTCCGCGGCACGTCAGAAGAACGCCGATGAATACCGCAAACTCTTCGCGGCAAGCCAGATCGGCGACCAGGTGGTTCTCCCCTCCGAAGCGCCATACACCACGCGTCACATCTACAACCAGTTCTCGATCCTCGTCAAGGGCGGCAAACGCGACGCGGTCAAGACGGCTCTCCAGGCGGCCAAAGTCGGCTGCGACATCTACTACCCCGTTCCGCTTCACATGCAGGAATGCTTTGCTCCGCTGGGATACCGCAAGGGCGACCTCCCGGTCAGCGAAGCGGCCGCCGATGAAATTCTCGCGCTCCCGATCTATCCGGAATCCACAACCGCGATGCGCGAATACGTGGTTGCAACCATTGAAGCCGCACTCAAATAATGGATAACACACAGGAAGCCAAACGGCAGGCATACTGGCGTCTGCTCCGGTATGTCAAGCCCTACTGGGGACGCATGACGGTGGGCATCATCGCCGGCTTCATCGTCGGCGGCTCCCTGTTCGGGAGTCTGATGCTCATTCCGAGCCTGATGTCCGGAGTCGATTTCACCAGCCGCGCAACCCGGACGGAGGAGAAACTGACAGCGGAGCGGATCGTCGCCTCCGTCCAGACCGCAGGCAGCGAAGAGCAGAAGCTCGAAGCCGTCCGCAAACTCATCGACAAGCCCCGGCAGGAAGAGACCTCCAAGATCAAAAAAGAGATCGGGAAGGCGAACAAAACCCTCCGCGCCGTCGGACTCTCCTCGCTTCAGCTGCGCTACGACAAAGGCGACGTCCAGCTGATGAAGACCGCCTCGGACACCGCCCTGCTCACCTTCCCCGCGGAAACGGAAACAGGCAAAATCACATGGCAGTTCTTCTCGATGTTCTGCCTCGGATTCATCCTGCTCTGGGCGCTCAAAAATCTGGCGACGTACATCAACCACTACTGCACCCGCTGGGTCGGCACGCGCGTCGTGGCGGACCTGCGCTCGGAGATTTTCGCAAAACTCATCAACCAGTCGATCCGCTTCTACGGCAAGACGGACGTCGGACAGCTGATCAGCCGCGCGACGAACGACACTTCGGCGATTGAATCGAGCGTGGCGAACGTCATTGCGGACGCCACGCGCTGCCCGATTGAAATTCTCGCCTGCGCAGCCGCGATCGTTTACGCAAGCGTGCAGTCCGGACGCTGGTCGCTGGTGCTGATCCTGTTCATCGGAATGCCCCTCTGCATTCTGCCGGTCGCGATTCTCGGACGCAAAATCCGCAAGGTTTACCAGAAGTCCTTCAAGCAGATCGCCGACGTCGTCACGCGAATGCACGAGGTGTTCTCCGGAATCATGGTCGTCAAGGCGTACCATGCGGAGAAACGGGAGGTGGAACGCTTTGAAACGGCAAACCGCCACTACTTCAAAACCGTGGTCCGCGCGATCCGCGCACAGCTGCTGATGTCGCCGCTGATGGAAGTCGTCGCAGTCGCATCGACTCTGGCGTTCCTCGTCTACAGCTACAGTCAGGAGATTTCGCTTGCGGAACTCGCCCAGCTGCTCGCCCCGTGCGTCATTGCGTACCGTCCGATCAAGGACCTCGCGAAAATCGTCACCTACATTCAGCGGAGCATGGCGGCGGCGGACCGTTACTTCCAGATGATCGACACGCACACCGAACTTCCCGAGCCGGCGAACCCGCTGCCGTTCAAGGAATTCAATGACAAAATCGCATTCCGCGACGTCGTGTTCGGGTACGACTCCCGCAAAATTCTCGACGGCGTCACCTTCGACATCCCGAAAGGACACATCGTCGCCGTTGTCGGCGAAACGGGTTCCGGAAAAACCACGATTGCAAATCTCATCGCGCGCTTCTACGACTGCGACTCAGGTTCCATCTCCATCGACGGCAAAGAGGTGCGCGACATCAGCGTCGCCGACCTCCGTTCCATGATCGGCATCGTCACCCAGGACGCCGTTCTGTTCAACGACACCATTGCCGACAACATCGCGTACGGAATGCCCGGCGCGACGCGCGAGCAGGTCGTCGAAGCGGCAAAACAGGCGAACGCGCACGGCTTCATCGTCGACGGACGCCACCCGGAGGGTTACGACACCGTCGCCGGGGAAAAGGGATTCCGTCTGAGCGGCGGCGAAAAACAGCGCATCAGCATCGCCCGCGCAATCCTCAAGAATCCGCCGATTCTGATTCTCGACGAAGCGACGAGCGCGCTCGACACCGTCACGGAAAAACTCGTTCAGGACGCTCTGAACAACGTCATGACGAACCGCACGGTCTTCGCGATCGCACATCGCCTGAGCACGATTCAGAACGCGGACATGATCATCGTTCTCGACAAGGGACACATCGTCGAAGCCGGTTCGCACGAGGAGCTCCTCGCGCTCGGCGGACGTTACAAGAAACTGCACGACACGCAGTTCGGAAAAGAGAAATAAGGGAAATTCATCATGTTTTACACAAGCACACGCAGCCGGAAAAATATCGAATCCGCCCGCGCCATTGCACAGGGCATTGCGGAAGACGGCGGGCTTTTCGTCCCCGAATCCTTCCCGCGCCTCACGCCCGGACTCATCGAAAGCATGGTCGGAATGAGCTACAAGGAACGCGCCGTCGCCGTTCTCTCCCGTTACCTCACCGACTACACCGATGCGGAACTCCGCCGCTGCGTCGACGGCGCATACACCGGGACGTTCGACAACGACGAGCCCGCACCGCTGAGGGAAGTTCTCCCCGGCGTGAACCTCCTCGAACTCTGGCACGGACCGACCTGCGCATTCAAGGACATCGCGCTTCAGCTCCTGCCCCATCTGCTCACGACCGCCGCGGCGAAAACCGCGCCGGGGCGCACCATGGTCATTCTCGTCGCCACCTCCGGCGACACCGGCAAAGCGGCGCTCGACGGCTTCGCCGACGTCGAAAACACCCGCATCATCGTCTTCTACCCCGAGGACGGCGTCAGCCCGATGCAGAAACTCCAGATGACCACGCAGACCGGAGACAACGTTGCCGTCTGCGCCATCAAGGGGAACTTCGACGATGCGCAGACCGGAGTCAAGGCAATCTTCGCCGACGCCTCCATGCGCGAATTCCTCGAGGCGCGGAACATGGAATTCTCCTCTGCAAACTCCATCAATTTCGGGCGTCTCGTCCCGCAGATCGTCTACTATGTTTCCGCGTACTGCGACCTGCTTAAGAACGGAAAAATCAAACCGGGAGAAAAATTCAACGTCGTCGTCCCGACCGGAAACTTCGGCAACATTCTCGCCGCCTACTACGCGAAACAGATGGGAATTCCAGTCGCCAGATTCATCTGCGCGTCCAACAGCAACAACATTCTCACGGATTTCATCCGCACCGGGACCTACGACCGCAACCGCCCGTTCCACACCACCACAAGCCCGTCGATGGATATTCTCATCTCCTCGAACCTGGAGCGTCTGCTGTATCACCTCTGCGGCGACGCGGCGGCGGTCGCGGATCTGATGAAGCGGCTCAAGACGGACGGACGCTACGCGGTCTCGCCGGAAGTGCTCGCGAAACTCCAGAGCGAGTTCTACGGCGGATTCTGCGACGACGCGGCGACGGCTGCGACGATCGGCAAGCTCTTCCGCGAACACAATTACCTCTGCGACACCCACACGGGCGTTGCCGTCAACGTCTACGAGCAGTACCGCAAGGAGACCGGCGACGACACGCCGTGCGTGATCGCCTCGACGGCGTCGCCGTACAAATTTGCCGCGGCCGTTCTGCCCGCCGTTTACGACGGCGCGGTTCCGGAAAGCGGATTCGACCAGGTCGCAAAACTTTCGGAAGTCACCGGCACACCGGTTCCGGCTCCGCTCGCCGGACTCAAAAACCGTCCGGTCCTTCACAAATCATGCACGGAAAAAGAGGAGATGTCCGCCTTCATCCGCGGATTCCTCGAATCGAAATAAGCAAGGAGAGAGTTATGGAGCAGGAAATTCATCCTTCCGTATTCGGCGCGGAAGCGCTGATGGAAACGTATTCCGACAATATCATTCTGTTCGGTCCCGACGCTCTGGCGCAGCTCGGCGAAGAGCTTTTCCTTTCGGACCGGAAAACGATTCTTCTGGTCATGGGCGGAGCTTCGGCGCGCATTCCGCTGCGGATGATCCTCGGCTCCCCCGTCTTCCGGAAACCCGGACTGAACATGCCGCACCATGAAAACGTCCAGCCCGAACCCGATACCGAATGCGTCCGCGCAATCGTCCGCACCATGGAACGCGAACAGCCCGACGCAGTGCTCGCCGTCGGCGGCGGCAGCGTCATGGACGCCGCGAAAGCCGCATATCTTTCGTGGCAGACGGGACTCGACATCGACGACCTGTTCGGCGTGAACGTCGCCTCGGACCGTTTCCCGGAGCGCAAGTTCCAGCGGATCTGCGCGATGCCGACGACGGCCGGAACCGGATCGGAAGTCACCCCCTACTCCAACATCATCGATGCGCGGACGGGCGTGAAAAAACTGCTGATGGACCCGGTCCTCATCCCGGAAGCCGCGGCCGTCATTCCGGAGCTGACTCTGACCGCGCCGGAAAAACTCACGCGCGAAACGGGATTCGATGCGCTTGTCCATTCCATTGAAAGTTTCCTGAACTTCAAGGCGATGGCCGCACATCCCGAGGCGGAGCCGCTGGCTCCGGAGGCGATCCGCCTGATCGTCCACGCCCTCCCCGCCGCTCTCCGCAATCCCGGCGACAGCGAAGCGAGAACGCGTCTTTCCGCCGCCGCGACTCTCGCCGGCATGGCGATCCGCACATCCCCGACTTCCCTTCCGCATCTGCTGAGCTACTCCTTCTGCGGCAAAGCGTCGCACGGCGACGCCGTCGCCGCGCTGCTCCCGCACTTCTGGCGGTTCTACCTTGCGGAACCGGAAGTGCGCGAACGCACGATGCGTCTCGCTCCGTTCTTCCCCGGCGACACTCCGGAAGAGGTGATCGATTCGTTCTGCACGTTCCTCCGTTCCTGCGGCGGCGAAACCGACCCTGGACGGCTGGCGCAGACGGGAGCGGAAATGATCGACAAGCTTGCGGAGGATGCGCTCCTGAATCCCGTCAAACTCACGGGCGCGCCCCGGAGCGTCACGCCGGAAAACTGCCGCGCCGTCTTCCATGAAGTTCTCGACCCCGTCTGGATGCGGAGTTGAAAATTCACAAATCTGTGCTATTGTACCGCAAAACCAAAAGGAGCCTGGACTATGTCTGGAATTTTCAAAGCGTATGACATCCGCGGGATCTATCCCGAACAGCTGAACGAAGAAATCGCCGAAAAAATCGGCAGAGCGTTCGTGGAATTCCTCGGAGCGAAAAAAATCGTCATCGGACGCGATATGCGCCCGCACTCCGAACCCCTCTTCAAGGCCCTTTCCAAGGGAATCATGGAACAGGGATGCGACGTCATTGACCTCGGTCTCTGCTCGACTCCCATGACCTATCATGCGAACGGCTTCCTCAAGGCCGACGGCAGCATCATGATCACCGCTTCCCACAACACCAAGGAGTGGAACGGCTTCAAGCTCTGCCGCAAAGACGATGTTCCCATCAGCGGAGCAACCGGCATCGCCGACATCCAGAAGCTCGTCGAAGCAAACAACTTCAAGGCCGCCGAAAAGCCCGGCACGCTCTCGCACTACAATATCGCCGACGAATACGGCAAGTTCCTCCGCGGTTTCGCCCGCATGAACCGCAAACTCAAAATCGTCGTCGACTACGCCAACGCCATGGGCTCCTACGAAATCGCCGGAATCAAGGACCTCTTCGACATCATCCCGATGTACGAGGAACTCGACGGCAACTTCCCGAACCATGAAGCGAACCCGCTCCACACCGAAACCCTCGACGCCATCCGCGCCAAAGTCAAAGAGACCGGCGCCGAATTCGGAGCCGCCTTCGACGGTGACGCCGACCGCTGCGGATTCGTCGACGACGAAGGCAATATCATCCCGATGGACCTCTTCACCGCGCTGATCGCCCAGGACATCCTCAGCGAAAAAGGCACGGGAACCGCCACCATTCTCTACGACCTCCGCAGCAGCTGGTCGGTTCGCGAATGCATCAAGGAACACGGCGGACGCCCGCTCATGTCCCGCGTCGGACACGCCTTCATCAAGCAGCAGATGCGCGAAAACAACGCAGTCTTCGCCGGCGAGCTCTCCGGACACTACTACTTCGCGGAAAACTACGTTGCGGAGTCCCAGGGGCTTGCGCTCCTCAAGCTTGCAAACCTCGTCTGCAAGAGCGGAAAGAAGGTCAGCGAGCTGGTCAAACCGCTGAAGAAATATTTCGCGAGCGGTGAAATCAACTCCAAAGTCGCCGACACCAAGCCGATTCTTGATGCGATCCGCAAGAAATATTCCGACGGACACATGTTCGAGCTCGACGGCATCTCCGTGGAATACTCTGACTGGTGGTTCAACGTCCGTTCCTCCAACACGGAACCCCTGCTCCGCCTGATCGTCGAAGCCAAGGACAAAGCGACCATGGAAGCCAAACGTGACGAGCTTCTCAAGCTCATCCGCGGCTGATTCAATCGCTGAGTTTTATATAATGACAGCGCCCTCCGGAAAAACTGAGGGCGCTGTTTTGTCTGGAAAGCCGGAAAAGACACAACACCGGCTTTTTTCTATGGATCTTCTCCGCCGGGGTTCGCGAGTCTACAGACCCCAACAGAATCTTTATCTCACAACTTCCACTCCCGCAGGAGCGGAAATGTCAAGGCGGTCCTTCTCCGCTTCGATGCGGACAACTCCATGCGGAGTCGGGAATGTCCCGCGCACATAATCCAGTCCGGCGAGGTCCGGGCGGATCTCCAGTTTCCGGCAGCCGGGGGCGAGAATCTTTACCCCGAGGACACGTTCGCTCAGGAACGGAGCCGGACCGCATGCCCAGCCGTGACAGAGACTGTGGCGCAGTCCTTTATAGCAGTAGTTGCCGAAATCGGCGTGAAGATCCTTCTTGCCCGGAACGGGAAGTTCCGAGACCGGAGAGGTGTTCTCCAGCCAGTCCAGATCAAAATCTTCCCAGAAGGTCGTTGCGCCGTAATCCAGCATGGCACCCCAGTAGCGGCGGATAAGATCCAGCGCGGATGCGGTCGGCTGGGCGCGCAGCATGTAGTAGCCGTAAAAAGTGCTCACGCCGCGGAACGGATCACGGAGAATGACATCCGAACGGTCGGCAAGCCCGGAAAGAGTCTGAACCGCCGCCGCGGACTTGCTGCCCGCGCAATCCGGTAGGCATTTTCCCATGCGAGCAAGCGTGCGGTGCAGTTCTGAAACATCAAAATCAAGAACCTGTCCAAGCTCAATTCCGCACTTCAGAGTCCAGAAAAGAAGTCCCTGAAGCCCCGCGTGCATGGTGACCGGATTGTCGTTGTTCGGCCAGTCGAGGAAACGCCACGCGGGAATCTGCTCGCTGCCGTTCTCATCCACCCAGGAACAGAAGATCGGAAGAAGCCCCGTCAGGTATTCCCGCTGCTCCTGCAGCCATGCGAGATTTCCGCTGTGACGGTAATAGTCGCAGATCGTAATCACCCACCAGCACGAATAAGAGGGAATGCCGTTCATCATGGCGGGAAGCGGCGTGCGGCCGCGCTGGAAATCCAGCGTAGCCGGAATCAGAGAGGTATCGCGGAAAACGGAAAGGATGCCGCGAACCTCCGGGTTCATGTCACCCATCCAGACAAGGCGGTCGCGCTTTGCTCCATCGTAAATGTAATCCTGCATATTGAGATGAACCGTATAGGCGGCGGTTTTCCAGATCCGGTTCAGACGTTCATCCGAAGATTCAAACGACCCCGCATATTCCAGATCGCGGAAAACGGCAACGGCAAGCACATTGAGCAGACAGAGATTTCCGCGGACCGCATCAATGCGGACAAAACGGAAGGCTGTGCTGCCGTACTCCAGCATTCCGTACTTCGGGATATCAAGAATGGTGTCATGAATCGCATGATCCTCATCGGGCGTACCCATCGCTTCACTCGCCGACTCGCCGAAGCGGAGACGGATGCGCGCTCCGCCATCCAAATCACTGAGCAGACGAATTCCGCCGTGCAGCTCGATCCCGAAATCAAGAAGAATCCCCCCGCCGTCCGCAATTTCAAGATGAGTGTGGACACGGGGTGCGTCAATACCCGGTTGAATCTCCATCCGTCCGGGCAGATCCTCCGCATGGGAACAGCCCTGCTGCCAGACAATACGCTGAACCGGAAGATATTCCCGGACTCGTGTGTCTCTGATTCCATTTTTGTAGAACATTTTTTCTCCTTCTGTAATTTGACATAACTATAACACCCCGGCCAAAAAACCGCAATTATACATCATCCGTTTTTATTATCATTTTCAACAAAAGCATTATCATTTTCCGTTTCTGCAAAATTCAGAAACGGGATATCACCACTTCCGGAAAGGAAGGGTTTTCATGAACTCGAATTCCGGCTGATACATTGCTCCGGACGGGATATGCTCGCCGTAAAAACCGGAAACGGTCACGCCGAGAAGACGCAGCTTGATTCTGCCCGCATCCGTCTTCGGAAGAAGCTCCTCAATCGTGCGCATGATTGTGTCGTCATCGTTGAAATAATCGGGAAGCGTGCGGCTCCGCGTGATGGTGCGGAAATCAAAATACTTGATCTTCAGAGAGACCGTCTTCGCGATCAGATCCCGCTTGCGCATATCCTCGCCGACTTCGCGCGACTGGCGGCGGAGAACGGAACGGATCATCGCCATGTCGTCGATATCCTCCTCAAACGTCTCTTCGGTGCCGAGCGATTTGCGCTCACGGTCGGGACAGACCTCGCGGGTGTCGACGCCGCGCACGATGTCGTAATAGAATTCCCCGACCGCGCCGAACGCAAGGGCAAGTTCCAGTTTCGACTTCCGGCGCAGATCCGCGCCGTTGCGGATGCCGAGCTTGTGCATTGCCTCCGCCGTGGCGCGTCCGACGCCGTAAAACTTCTCTATGGGCAGAGAATCCAGAAGCGCCGCAGCGTCCTGCGGACGAACCACGGTCAAGCCGTCGGGCTTACGGATGTCGGACGCCGTCTTCGCAAGAAATTTGTTGAAGGAAACTCCCGCCGATGCGGTGAGCCCGCGCGTCACCCGCCGGATTTTCTGCTTGATTTCACGCGCAATTGTGCTGGCGTACGGAATGTTCTTCTTGTTTTCCGTGACGTCCAGGTAGGCTTCATCGAGCGAAAGCGGCTCGACGAGGTCGGTGTATTCATGAAAGACCGCGTGCATGAGCGCGGAGGCCTCGCGGTACGCTGCGCCGCGCGGTTTCAGAAATATTCCGTGCGGACAGAGCCGTTTTGCCATATCCGCCGACATTGCGGAGTGAACGCCGAACTTGCGCGCCTCGTAGGAGGCGGTGCATACGACGCCGCGCGTTCCGGGCATCCCGCCGACGATCACCGACTTCCCGCGCAAAGACGGGTTGTCGCGGATTTCAACGGAAGCGTAGAACGCGTCCATGTCGATATGAATGATTTTACGGATCGGCAAATCCATGAAAGGTCACCGCAGGGCAAGCGCGTACGCCATGACTTTCGCGTCGATTTTTGCGCCCTCTTCGACGGCTTTCCGGAGGAATGCGGGAAGTCCGGAGCGGGGTACAAGGAAGGTTTCGATGTGCTCGGAGTCGTCGAAATCGGTTTTGAGCTCCCCCTGCGCGGTCTCGTCGACTTCCATCAGGACGGGGACCACGAATTCTCCGGTGAGACCGGGGGAGTTGTAGGCCGGAGGAAGCAGCTCGCGGACGATTCCGGTGTATCCGGTCTCTTCGCGCAGTTCGCGGAGGGCGGCGGATTCAGGCGTTTCGCCGGGGTCGATGAGACCGGCGGGAAACTCGATCAGGAGAGCGTCCGCGGGCGGACGGTACTGACGGATCAGGATCAGGCGGTGCGAGGGCAGGAGTTCGACGACGAGAACGACGGCGCCGGCGCAGCGTTTCCGCGAGACGGTTTCCCAGAAACGGGTTTTATTCTCGAAATCGGTATATTCAAGCTGCTCGAGAGCAAGCCATTTTCCCGCTCCAAGTTCTTTTTTTCCTGTTATTTTCATTAAAAACACCTCCTCTTCAGAAAAAAAACTTGACTTTTTCCTTTTTTATGGTACAATATAGCATTGTTTTTGATCAGTTCCATACGTCTGGTCTTTTTATTTCCCGAAATTTTGCAGTATCAATTACTGCCGAGAATATTCCGCTGGAGATTTTTCTTTGAAAAGGACAGGTTTGACCGGAGCCGCCGGGTGCGGCAAATCCACGGTTTTAAAAATTTTTCTGGAATTCGGCTGGAAAGCTGTTGATACGGACGCCATCTGCGGCGCGCTGCACCGCGATCCGGAATCGGGCATTCACCCGCTCCTGCGAGAGCGCTGGGGCGGACGCGTCATCGCAGCCGACGGCACAACCGAGAAGAAAGCCGTTGCGGAAATCGTCTTCGCCGATGAAGCGGAACGCAAATGGCTGGAGCAGATCGTGCATCCGTTCATCAACCGCGAGGCGGAAAAACTCGTTGCCTCGTTCCCGGAAGACAGCCGGGTGATGTTCGACGTTCCGCTCCTGTTCGAATGCGGATGGGAAAAACTGGTGGATGAGACCATTGCGGTCTGGACGCCGCCGGAAATTCAGATGGAGCGTCTGCTCGCCCGAGGCTGGAGCCGAGAACATGCGGAATTCCGGATACAGAGTCAGATTCCCGCTGCGAAAAAGCTGGAGCTGGCGGATTACGGCATCATCAACCATTCGGATATGGAAAACCTGAAAAGACAATGCGCGGAACTGAACCGCATTCTGAAATAAACAACATAAATTCATATAGCAACCCCGGAGAACATCAAACGATGGAAAACGAAAACGAACAGCAGATTCCGCAGGCAGTCCCCGCGGAGCCCGTACCGGAAGCCCAGAACCCGAATCCCGCACCCAAACCGCGCAGAGGACGTCCGCCCAAAGTGCGCAAGGAAGCGGAAGCCGCGGCGGCAGTCCCCGCGGAAAAACCGCTTGAAAAGCAAGCATCCGAAACGGGAAATCTGAATCTGGAACAGGAAACCATTCCGATGCCGCAGCCGAAACGCAGCATCCGCCGCCGCGAACCCGCAGCGGAACCCGAAATCGAACCGATTCCGGAAAACGTCCAGCCCGATCTGCTCGTTCCCCCCACCGTCGTTCCCGTCGAGCCCTCTGAAACCTCCGCACCGTATCAGAATGAGGACAAGACCCCCTACGAGGAAGGCGCCGACTTCAATGCGCCGCGTCCCGCACCCGTCCCCGCCCAGCCGGTCGATTTCCGCGACGAGGCCCCCTATCTCCCCCGCGAAAATTATCCGCAGAGAGAAAACAGCTATCAGCCGCGCGACAACAATTATCAGCGACGCGAAAACAACAATTACCAGCGCCGTGAAAACAACGGCGACCGCTACAACAATAACAACGACCGCTATAACAACAACGGCGACCGCCGCCATTTCAACCAGAACAATAACAACGGCCAGCAGAACAACCGCTACAACCGGAACAATAACAACAATAACAACCGCCGCTTCGTTCCGAACAACAACCGCTACCAGGCTTCGCAGTACCAGCCGCAGTTCCAGCAGAGTCAGCAGGCTCCTGCGCCCGCACCCATGCAGCCGGTGAATGCGGAACAGAACATCCCCGCGCCCGAACAGCAACAGCAGCCGCCCGTCGTCCGCGAAAAAGCGCCCGATCTCAACATCACCGACATGCAGGAGAAATCCATGCAGGAGCTCACCGCCATGGCGCACGATCTCGGCATCGAAGGCGTCGGCGCTCTTGAAAAATCCAAGCTCGTGTTTGAAATCCTCCGCGTCACCACCGAACGCAGCGGCGCGGTCTACGGCAGCGGCTTCCTAGAAATCCTGCCCGACGGCTTCGGATTCCTGCGCTCCCAGGCTTACAGCTACCTGCCCTCCTCCGAGGACATCTATCTCAGCCCCTCGCAGATCCGCCGCTTCTCCGTCAAGACCGGCGACTTCATCTCCGGACAGATCCGTCCCCCACGCGAAAAAGAACGCTTCTTCGCCATGCTCAAAGTCGACAGCATCAACCACGAGCCGCCGGAGAAGAAACGCGACATCATCCCGTTCAGCAACCTGACCCCCTACTTCCCGACTCAGCGCCTGATCCTGGAAAACGACCCGGAAAACCTCTCCACACGCGTGGTCGACCTCGTCACACCGATCGGCAAAGGGCAGCGCGGACTCATCGTCGCCCCGCCGCGAACCGGCAAAACCGTGCTCATGCAGAAGATCGCGAACGCCATCCGCAAGAACAACCCGGAAGTCCAGCTCATCGTCCTGCTTATCGACGAACGCCCCGAGGAAGTCACCGACATGAAGCAGTGCGTCGATGCGGAAGTCGTCAGCTCCACCTTCGACGAACCGCCCGAACGCCACGTCCAGGTCGCCGAAATGGTCATCGAAAAGGCGAAACGCCTTGTGGAATACAAGAAGGACGTCGTCATTCTTCTCGACTCCATCACCCGTCTGGCGCGCGCCTACAACACCCTTCAGCCGCACTCCGGCAAGATCCTTTCCGGCGGCGTCGACGCCAATGCGCTCCACAAGCCCAAACGCTTCTTCGGAGCCGCGCGGAACATCGAAAACCACGGAAGCCTCACCATCATCGCAACCGCGCTCATCGACACCGGAAGCAAAATGGATGAAGTCATCTTCGAAGAGTTCAAGGGAACCGGCAATATGGAACTGCACCTCGACCGACACCTGGTCGACAAGCGCGTTTATCCCGCAATCAACATGGAGCAGAGCGGAACCCGCAAAGAGGAACTTCTGCTCCATCCGGATGAACTCCAGCGCGTCTGGACCCTCCGGAAAGCCATGAACGGCGTCCCCCCCGTCGAAGCAATGGAGCTGATTCTCGGAAAAATGAAGAAGGTCAAGACCAACGCCGAATTCCTCATGACCCTCCAGATCAGCAACTGACGGGAAGCGGTGGAAACGGTGAAGATCAACGCGATCGTTCTCGCGGCGGGGTTCGGCTCCAGGCTCGCCCCGCTGACGGAAATACATCCGAAACCGGTGCTCCCCATCGCGGGAACGCCGATGCTCGCCCGTATCCTCCGGCGACTCAAAAACGCAGGCGTCGGCCGCATCGCCGTCAACACGCATCATCTCCGCGAACAGGTCGCCGCCTGCGTTGCGGAATCGGAATACGCCGATTCCGTCACGCTCTTCGACGAACCCGAAATCCTCGGAACCGGCGGTCCGCTCGTCAACGCAAAAGAGCTCCTCGCCGACTGCGACGCTTTCCTGCTGCACAACTGCGACGCCGTCAATGATTTCGATCTCAAACGCATGTTCCGCGAACACTTCGAATCCGGCGCGGACGTCACCATGGCAATGGTCGACGGTCCCGAAAACCGCGTGTTCGTCAAGGACGGCGCAATCCGCGCGATCGGAAACCGTCCGGAGGGGAACACGGACGGCATGACGCCCATGACTTACGCGTGCGTCTCCCTCCACTCCCCCCGTTTCTTCGAATTCCTGCCGGACCGCCCGTGCAACTGCTCCATCGTCGACGCCTGGGTCAAGGCGATTGAAGCCGGATGCAAAATCCGCGCCTTCTTTCCGGACTCCGGATATCTCTGGTGCGACATCGGCTCTTTCCGGCAGTATTTCGACGTTCATGCGCGTCTGCTCGGCCACACCGTGCATGCGGAGCCGGGGGCGCGGATCGCTCCGGATGCGCAGTTCGGCGGCTTCGTATCCATCGGCAGAAATGCGGAAATCGAAGCCGGAGCGCATCTCGAAAACTGCATCGTGCTCGACAATGCCGCCGTCCGCGGCGTCCACCGCTGGGAAGTGCTGACGGAACACGGAGCGGTTCACCGCGAAACCCGCTTCGTCTCCCAGCTTCCGTTCATCAAAAACCTGCCGCACGACTGGAGCGTCAGTTCGCTGGAGGAACAGGGCTCCGACCGCCGTTTTCTCCGCTTCCGCCGCACGGGCGAACCATCGAAAATCCTGATGATCTCCAGCGCGAAAGACGCCGACTTCGGACGGTTCGTGCAGCTCGGACGCTTCTTCAGCCGTCACAATCTTTTCACGCCGGAGATTTACGAAAGCGATCCCGCGACCTTCACCGTTCTGATGGAGGATCTCGGCGACCGCACGATCTGGCGCATCGCGCATGGACACGAAACGGAGAATCCGGACCTTTACCGCCGGATCGTCCGCGCGCTCGCGGAGTTCCAGGTTCGAGGAACCGCCGCGCTCGACGCAGATGCGCAGGAAATCCGCGTCTTCGCGCGTCCGCTTCTGCTCTGGGAAACCAGCTACTGCCGCGAAAATTTCTTCCGCAAGCTCTGCGGATTCGAATTCAGCGGAACGGAGAATGCGGAGCTGGACCGCGAACTGCTTCAGCTCGCACAGGAGAACGAACGCGCGCCGCACCTGCTGATCCACCGCGACTTCCAGTCACAGAACATTCTCGAACACAACGGCCGGATCCGCTTCGTGGATTACCAGGGGGCGCGGCTGGCGCCTTATGCGTACGACCTCGCGGCGCTCCTGAAAGATCCGTACATGAACATCCCCGCCGCCATGCGCGACACGCTCTGCGAAGAGTATCGCGCCGCGCTTGCGGAACTGGATTATCCGTTGAATGCGGAGGAGTTCCGGCGGCATTATGTGCTCGCTTCGCTCCAGCGCGGCATGCAGGCGCTCGGAGCATACGGTTTCCTCTCGCTGACCAAGGGGAAAATGAAATATCTGGATTACGCCGCGCCGTGTCTTGAACTTCTCGCAGACGGACTTGAAAATTCGCCGTTTGTGTTTACATTGCTGAAAGAACTCTACGCGAAAGCGCGTGAGGTTCTGCCCGAACGAATCAAACATTTCAGGGAGTCAAAATGAAAACTGTCGCCGTTCTGCTCGCCGACGGATTCGAGGAAATCGAAGCTGTCGTACCGTCCGATATTCTGAAACGTCTCGGATACGAGGTGATCACCGCCGGAATCAAGCCGGGAACCGTCACAGGCGCCCACGGGATCCGCGCCACGCCGCAGTGCGGCATTGCGGATCTCGACGCGGATTCGCTCGACGCCGTTTTTCTGCCCGGGGGAATGCCCGGTTCAACCAATCTGCGTGACTGTCCCGCCGTCATCGCACTGCTCCGCAAACTCTATGAAAGCGGAAAAACCGTTTCCGCGATCTGCGCCGCGCCGATCGTTCTGCACAAAGCCGGAATCACAGGGGAACGCCGCGTAACGGGGTATCCGGGTTCGGAACAGATGGCTCCCGGGCTCGTCTACACCGGATCGCGCGCGGAAACCGACCGGAACGTCGTCACCGGCAAGGGGCCGGGCGCGGCGTTCGACTTCGCCTACGCTCTCGCCGCGGCGCTCGGCACAACCGAAGAACAGCTCAAAACTCTTAAATCTCAAATGATCGCACTCTGATGAACAACTTTGAATTGCTCTGCCAGGATCCGGCCTCCGGCGCGAGACTCGGCCGTCTGACCACCGCGCACGGCGTTGTCAACACCCCGGTGTTCATGCCCGTCGGAACACGCGCGACCGTGAAAGCGATGTCCCCGCGCGAACTCGAAGAACTCAATGTCCAGATCATTCTGGGCAACACCTATCACCTCTTTCTGCGTCCGGGTCCGGAGCTCATCGAGAAAGCGGGCGGACTGCATCAGTTCGAAGACTGGCACCACCCCATTCTCACCGACAGCGGCGGATTCCAGGTCTTCAGCCTCTCCAATCTCCGCAAGATGAAACCCGACGGCGTGGAATTCGCGTCGCACATCGACGGCACGCGCTTCTTCCTCGGGCCGCGCGAATCCATGGCGATTCAGCGCGCGCTCGGCTCGGATATCGTCATGTCGTTCGATGAATGCACCCCGTATCCCTGCAAGTACGAAGACGCAGCGAAATCGCTCGACGTGACCCTCCGCTGGGAGCTCATGTCGCGCGAACAGAAGCTCAAGGATCATCAGCAGCTGTTCGGCATCGTGCAGGGTTCGACCTACCGGGACCTGCGCGAACGCTCCGCAAAGGAACTCGTGAAAATCGGCTTCGACGGCTACTCCATCGGCGGCCTCAGCGTCGGTGAATCCGAGGAGACGATGTTCGAGTGTCTCGAATGGGTCACCCCGCTTCTTCCGAAGGACAAGCCGCGCTACCTCATGGGCGTCGGCACCCCGAAGCAGATCTATGAGGGCGTCCGCCGCGGCGTCGACATGTTCGACTGCGTCATGCCGACCCGTCTCGCCCGCCACGGCTCCGCATTCGTGCGCGGCGGGAAAACCATTCCGGTCAAGGCGGGCAAATACCGCGAGGATTTCACCCCCGTCGATCCGGGCTGTTCGTGCTACTGCTGCACCCACTTCACCAAAGCGTACGTCCGGCATCTGATGAATGTCAATGAAATTCTCGGAATCCGCCTCATCACGCTTCACAACATCCATTACTTCATGGATCTGACCAAGCGCATCCGCGAACACATCGCAGCCGGAACCCTGAACGACATGGCGTCGGAATTCGACGACTGAGAGAAACAATCATGCGGAAGAAAATCATGCGCATCCTGAGCAAAACGCTCGCAGTTTTTCTTCTGCTCTTCCTCTTCGGATTCGTTCAGGGCTGCTGGCACGCGGTCTTCGTGGAACCCGAGCAACTCGTCCTCATCAAAGAGTCCGTGGAAATCCCCGGGCTCCCCGAAGCGTTCGACGGATGGAAAATCGCGATTCTCAGCGACTTTCATCTGACGGCAGATCCTGATGACCTTTCGCTCTTCCGCCGCGCCGTCGCGCTCGCAAACGAACAGAAGCCCGACGTCATCTTCCTCCTCGGCGATTTCGTCGACCGCAAAACAAAAGAGAGCGCGGCGGTCATCAGGCAGGCGGGAGACGAACTCGCGAAGCTGAATGCGCCCGATGGACGCTTCGCCGTCATGGGAAACCACGAACGGCACCTCGGCGTCCGGCGCGTCGCAGAAACGCTCCGGAAAAACGGGATCACCGTTCTGCAAAATGAAATGGAAACCGTCCGCCGCGGACCGGACGGGCTGGTGATTGCGGGGCTCGACGAACAGTACCCCGACAACTGGCTCCATATGCTCCGCAAAGCGGAACCGGACGCGCCGGTCTTTCTGCTGGCACATGTCCCGGACGATGCAGTCGAATCCAGGAACTGTTTTGCCCTGGCATTCTCCGGTCATACCCACGGGGGCCAGATCGTGCTTCCGCTGTACGGACCGGTAAAAATCTATTCCGACTACGGCATCGTCCGCGGCTTTTCGAAACACAACGGACGCAAAGTCTACACGACCTCGGGCCTCGGGACCTCGCTTCTGCGCATCCGCTACGGCGTTCCGCCCGAAATCGTCCTGATGACGGTCAAGCGGAAATAACCCCTCAGACCACCGGAAGAATCCGGTGCATCGCCCGTGCACACGCGGACGCCAGGTCGTCCGCAATCACTCCGCGCGAACCGCACGGCGAGAGCAATTCGCCGGCGCAACCGTGAATGAACACCGCAAGCCGCGCCGCATCGAACCCGGAATACCCCTGCGCGAGAAACGAACCGCAAAGCCCCGTCAGCGCGTCGCCGCTTCCCGCCGTAGCAAGCGCGGGACAGCCGCTCATGTTCAGGCTGTAGACTCCATCCGGATTCGCCACCACCGTACGGCAGCCCTTCAGAACCACCGTGCACGCCGTGCGCACCGCCAGATCGACCGCCTGTTCCACGCGCGATTTTTCCCCGTTCAGACGGAACGCCTCCTGAAGACGCCTCATCTCGCCGGGATGCGGAGTCAGAACAACCGATCCGCCATGCGCTTCCAGAAGCGAGGGATCGGCGGCAATCAGATTCAACGCGTCCGCGTCGAGCGCCAGCGGAGCCCCGCTCCGGATCACGCGCCGCAGAAAAACAAGACTCTCCGGACGATGCATCATGCCGGGACCGACCGCAAGCGCGGATTTGTTTTCCAATTCCTCTTCCAGTTCCGGAACCGAAGCCGCGCTGAAGGCCGGAAGACCGCCCGTTTCCAGTCTGCGCACAATCAGCGCCTTGCGGACAACGCAGTGAATTTCCGCCGTTTCCGGCAGCAGAACCGTGACGAGTCCGCTTCCGCTCCGCAGACCGGCTTCCGCAGCGAGGAACGGGGCGGATGCATAATTGCGCGACCCGCCGATCACCGCGAGGTGTCCGCGCTGGTTCTTGAAGGTGTCGAACGGTTCGCGGCGAAGCAGCGCGCGGGCGTCGAACGCGGTGAAAACGGACACGCCGTCCGCCGCCTCTTCCAGATATTCGTCGGGAATGCCGATGCGCGCGACCTCCACGCGGCCGCACGCGGCAGGCCCCTTCCCGGTCAGCATTCCGGTTTTCACTCCCGCCATCGTAACGGTCAGATCCGCGCGGATGCAAACCGATGCGGAACCGTCGTCCGCATTCAAACCGGAGGGAATGTCAATCGCCAGCACGGGCGCGCCGGAACCGTTGACAAAGCGGATCCAGCTCGCGAACGGCTCCCGCACCTCCCCGCGCATTCCGGTTCCGAGCAGACCGTCAATCACGACCGCGTGTTCATTGAGGTCATCCGGCTGAAAATCGAAAAGCGCGGCATTGCGAAGTTCGGCGGGCATGGCTTCAAACATCTCCGCGGCGTCGCCGGAAAGCTCGTCCGGACGCGCCGCCATGAAAAGACGGATCGGACAATGGCGTTCAAACAGCTGACGCGCAACGACATACGCGTCCCCGCCGTTGTTCCCCTTCCCCGCGAGAATCACGAACTCCGGTTCGGAAACGGCGGCGGAAAGGCGGATCGCGGCGCGCGTAACGGCGCTTCCCGCGTTTTCCATCAGGGTCACCCCAGGAATTCCATATTCATCAATCGTGCGGCGGTCCAGCCCGCGCATCCGTTCGGCGGAATAAGATTTCATATCCGGATTCTCCTTTTCATTCAGTTCCCATCCAGGAAAATATAAACGGAAAATCCGTTTTTTCAAGCGCCGGACAAAAAAGAGCAAATACTCTACTTAAACAGTTTAATATATTGCACTTGACACAACATCACAAACTCAAACAAAATTATTTTTGAACTTTGTTTTAAACTCTACTTGAAAAGTTGTCTATTGCGATGTATTGTAATAACAACCGGGGAAAGGAAACCGGAAAAACAAGGAGCATTCATGCTGAACATACATTTCAACGGAAAACAGGTGAAAGTTGCGGAGGGAACCACCCTCGCGGAGCTTCTGGAATCGCACCGTATTTCCCGGAGGAATCTGTTCGTCGACTGGAACGACACGATTCTCTACGGAAACGACGATCTGGAGCACCGCCCGCTCGGCAACGGCGACCGCGTCAATCTGTTTTCCATGGTCGGAGGCGGCTGATGAATACGGCGCGTCTTCTCTTTCTTCTCACTCTCCTTCCGGCAGCGCGGAGCTGTCGATGTGCCTGTTGCCGCTGAACCAGACTTTTTCACACGCTCAAGCAAAAACAGACAAAGAAGGATTTCATCAAAATGTCCCGTTTCAACAACGTTCTCGAAGCCGTAGGCGCAACGCCGCTGATCCGTCTCAACCATATCGGAAACGAATTCGGATCTGAAATTTTCGTCAAATTTGAAGCCGTCAATCCGGGCGGCTCAATCAAAGACCGCATCGGCGAGGATTATTTCCCCGTCACTTACGACAAGGAAATCGTCGACCAGTTCTTCCGCATTTCCGACGGCGAATCGTTCCGCACCGCGCGCCGTCTGGTCCGCGAGGAGGGTATTTTCGCCGGCGGCTCCTCCGGAACCGCGCTCGCGAAGCGGCAGAAGCGCGGATTCGGCGGAGGAACGGGCAAAACGCGGAATCCATGACAATCTGATCCGTCTTTCGGTCGGACTCGAAAACGGGGACGACCTGACGGAAGATCTGCGGACGGCACTTCAGCGATAAGTTCTTTGTGAAAAATTTGCAAACCTTCATTGAAAGCATTCAAATTCGTGCTACATTAAGGAGATGAATTTTTCACAGCCGGAGGCGAATTCCCCCGACGAAGCACAGAGATCAAAAAATGAAGGAACGTGTCATGGAAAGCGTACTTGACAAAATCCGCGCACAGGCGAAAGCCCTGAACCGCAAAGTCTGTCTGACCGAAAGCGACGACCCCAGAAACCTCAAAGCCGCCGAAAAGCTTGTGAAACTCGGCTATGCCCGCCCCGTGCTCGTCGGCTGCGAAGATGAAATCCGCAAGCTCGCACAGGAAAACGGCGTCTCTCTCGACGGCGTTGAAATCGTCGACGTTCTGAAGACTCCGGAACTGGACCGCTACATCGCGACGGTTGTCGAAATCCGCAAGAACAAAGGGCTGACTCCGGAACAGGCGCGCGAATGGCTGAAGGACACCTGCGTGTTCTCCGCCGCCATGGTCTGCGCCGGCGACGCGCACGGCTACGCCTCCTGCGGCGGCAACCCGAAAGGCTATGCGCACAACACCGCCCAGAAGACGAAACCCGCGCTCCAGCTCTTCAAAGTCGCTCCCGGCAACAAGATCGCCTCCAGCTTCTTCATCATGCAGATGCCCGATCCCAAGTGGGGCTACAACGGAGTCTTCTTCTATGCGGACTGCGGACTCAACATCAATCCGGACGCCGACCAGCTTGCCGAAATCGCGCTCCAGACCGCGAAACGCTTCAAAATGTACACCGGCGCGGAACCGAAGGTTGCAATGATCTCCTGCTCCACGAACGGTTCCGCACACGACCCGATCATCGAGAAGGTTGTCCAGGCAACCGCAAAGGCGAAAGCGCTCGCCCCGGATCTGATGATCGACGGCGAGATGCAGTTCGACGCCGCGACGGTTCCCGAAATCGGCGCGAAAAAGTTTGCCGGTTCCCCGGTTGCCGGACACGCAAACGTCCTTGTCTTCCCCGACCTGAACTGCGGCAACTCCATCTACAAAGCGACGGAGCGTCTAGGCGGCGCAACCGCGATCGGCCCGATCTGCAACGGTCTCCGCAAACCGTTCGTCGACGGCAGCCGCGGCTGCTCGGTCGATGACATTGTCGACATGGCGGCAGTCTGCGCCGTCACCGAGTGGGCATAAGTTCCGTTCTCCCGGGGGTGCCGTGCGCACCCCCTTTTTTTCGCTTGATTTGCCGGAAAACCGCGTGTATATTGCACGAGAGGATGGAGATTGCACGGAGTTTCATCGGAAAACCGGTGAGAAAAGGAGCCGTCATCTGCATGGTTCGAGAACAGGAACCGCTGACATCTGCGTGCAGTCTGATCCCAGCCGCCAGCCTGTAATGCATTGTGAAATTTTTCCTGAAACAAAAAAACTTCTCTGATCCTCCGGAACATTCCGCGGGAAAGCAATGTCTCTTAACAACAGCAACATTATCATGGAGGATGTATTGACATGAAAAAACTGTTTCTGACACTTCTGCTCTTCTGCGGAACCATGCTCGCGTTCGCGGAAGCGAACTGGACCGACAACTTCCAGCTGGCAACCGAACTCGCCCAAAAAGAAGGAAAGCCGATCCTTATGCTCTTCACCGGCTCCGACTGGTGCGGATACTGCATCAAAATGGAGAAGAACGCTTTCGGCGTTCCCGCGTTCGGCGATTTCCTCAACAAAAATTTCGTGCTCTTCAAAGCAGATTTCCCCAGCAGAAAACAGATTCCCGAAGACACGAAGAAACAAAACCGCCAGCTCGCAAAGAAATACGCGATTCCCGGGTACCCGACCGTTGTCATCATCTCCGCCAACGGCAAGGAGCTTACCAGAACCGGATTCATCCGCGGCGGCGTCAAAGATTATATCTCGCATTATCAGGACATTTTGAAAAAGATCAAATAACCGCTCCCCCCCCGCGCCGGACGCCTTGTTTTTCACGGGGAGTCCGGCGTTTTTTCCCCCTCTTTCCCGACTCCGCCGGTTTCCGGAACATTGTTTTTTTGTAAATAATCACAAAAAGGCGGATTTCCTTATTGATTTTTATTTTGCGGCGATGTATATTCCCAAGATATTTTCAAGGAGGACGAATGCAGGAGTTTGCAAAACAGTTTTTAAATATTTACGATTTCATCAGACCTGTTCTCGACTTCGGCATCATTGCGCTTCTCATCTACGGTCTGCTTTACTACCTGCGCGGAACCCGCGGCGCAAACGTGCTGGCCGGATGCGCTCTCGTTCTCGTTTTTCTCTCCGTGCTCGCCGAAGTCCTGAAATTTCAAATGCTCTCCAGCCTGCTCGACAACTTCTGGGGAATCGGCACAACGGCTCTCGTCATCATCTTCCAGCCCGAACTGCGCCGCGCGCTCGCACAGCTCGGAAGCCGGACCTTTGCACACCGCACACGTGTTCAGAAGGAGACAATTGACGAAACAGTCAACGCCGTCAGAGACCTCTCCCAAAGCAAAACCGGAGCGCTCATTGTGTTTGAACGCCAGATCGGACTCGCGACATTCAAAAACACGGCGGTGCCTCTCGATGCAAAAGTCGCCGCGCCTCTGCTCCGCTCGATCTTCTATCCGAACTCTCCCCTCCATGACGGCGCCGTCATTATCAACGGAGACAAAATTGAGGCGGCTCATGCGATCCTCCCGCTCACCAAACAGTACCGCTACTGCTCTGCGCGGAATTTCGGAACGCGCCACCGCGCCGCAATCGGCATTTCGGAAGAGACCGACGCCATCGCCGTGGTCGTTTCCGAAGAGACCGGGGCCATCAGCATGGCAAAGCGCGGAGAAATCAAACGCTGGCTGAGCTGTGAACAGCTCAACGATCTCCTCACGAAAGCATTGATTGAAAAGCCGTCCATACTCAGAGACGACGAATTCGATTCGGACAAAACGGAGGAATAAAATGGCGGCTGACTGGAAAAAATACTGGCACAAAACGCCGGGAATCATACGCAGGGATTTCACCCGCAAACTCTTCGCGCTTCTGCTCACCGGGATCATCTGCCTGGCATTGCGGGAAAAACGCCTCAAAACAGAGGATTTCCTGACCTTCACTGACATTCCCGTCGAACTTCCGGCATCCATCGCGATTCCGGACGGAACCGGACAGAAGGTTCTGCTGAGAAAAGCTCCCAAGCAGATTCTCGTATCCATCAAAGTCAATGGACCGCGCTGGCTTCTGCAAAAATATTCCAGTTCGGATTTCTCCATTCAACCGCCGGAGCTCGACCCCAAAAAGTTCATCGAGGGAGTGCCTTACAGGCTGCACCTCACGCCCGGCAATGTGCAGAAACCGTTCTTCCTGACCGCAAGTGTGGAATCCGTGCACCCGGACAACATCGAAGTCAATTTTGACGTGCAGAAAACAAAAGCGGTCAAAATCGACCCCGTGTTCGATTCCAAAAAACCGCTTCCGGAAGGATACGCCGTTCAGAAAATCACGCTCACGCCTTCCGAAATCCGCGTGACGGGTCCCGCGGCAATTCTTGAAAATCTCGAAACGCTTCAGACCAAGCCGATTCCGCTCGACGGCATCGTGCAGTCCTTCGATTACAACGCCCCGATCACCGTCTCCGCTCCGGGCGTCAAGCTCAGCCAGGATACCGTTTTCGCGCAAATCAGTATCGAACGCAGCATCATTGCGCAGGAATTTTCCCTGCTTCCGCTTCGCGTTCTCGATGACAAAATCCCCAACGGATACGAACTCCTTTCCGGCGACAGAATCAGCGTTACGCTCTCCGGCGAAAAAACGGCGCTGGCCAAACTGAAACCGGAAGACGTCAAGCCGTATATCGACATCTCACACCTCGTCCCCGGAGTCTACACTCAGCCAGTGAACTGCTGGGTCACTCCGCCGGAATTCCATATCGTCAAAATTGAACCGACAACCATTAAAGTGAAGATTTCCAGAAAATGATCCGCATCCTTTCCGCCGTTCTCATTCTCCTTTCCGCCGCTCTGTTCTGCGGATGCGGGAAGCGCGCGCCCGAACCGCCGCGCGTGCGCATGACGCTCGTCCTTGACATTCTCGACGACATCGCCGCGGGGAAACACCGCGAAGCGCTCGCTCAGATCCGGCGCTATAAAGACCTCGACCAGACCAATGTTTTCATCGCGGAACTCGAAAACATCGAACGCGCAAACATCCATATCGACGAGGCGGAAAACGCCCTGCAGCAGCAGAATCAGGCGGGAGCGGAACGCGCAATCCGCGAAGCGATCCGCGTCGTCGGTCCCGTCCCCGAACTCACAAAGGCGGCAAATGATCTGCGTCTGCTTGCCGAACTCGAAATGCTCGCATACCGCATCGAACAGCCGGAAAATTCAGCGGAACTCGCGGCGAATCTCGAACTCTTCCGGCAGAAAGCCTCGGCATTCCCGAACAACGGCGCGCTCGCCGACTATGCGCAGAAACGCCAGGCTCTCGTCCGGAAGCTGAAAATACGGGAAGATCATCTTGCCGTTTACGACCTGGAATCCGACGGCTTCCGGCTCCGTGCGACCGACCCGGCCCGCGCCGACGTTCTGGAGGCGGAACGGCTGATTGAACAAAAAATGTAAACAACTTGTCAGAAACAGAAAATCAATCGCTTCAAATAAAAACACTCCGGGAAACCGGAAAACAGAAAGGCTCAAAATGAACATCGCCAGAAAACTTATGATTGCTGCGGCAATCCCCGCGCTCGCATTTGCAGCGTCCGCCCAGACTCCCGCTCAGAAAGCTCCGGCTCCGAAACCCGCCCCGGCGGCTCAGAAGGCGGCGGCTCCGGCGAAAAAACAGGTCACAAATGCGGAAGCTCTCGCATTCCTCCCTGAAGTCCTCGCGGAAGGAAACGGAATGAAGCTGACGAAAGCGGCATTCCTCAAGGAACTCGCCGGACAGGTTCCGGAAGGCGCCCTCGCCCAGATTCCCGCTCCCCAGCTCAAGCAGATCGTCAAAAACATGGTTCAATCCATGGTCGATCGCGAAATTCTCTTCTCCCTTGCAGAGAAAAACGGTTACAAGCCCTCTGCGGCCATCGTTGAACAGCAGTTCGACAAGATGCTCAGCCAGGTTCCGGAAGACTCACGCAAAACATTTGAGTCCAATCTCAAAGCTCAGAACAAGACCGTTGCCTCTTACAAAAAGGAAATTTCCTCCGATCCAATGGCTCAGAAAGCCGCGGCTCTCGCCACGTTCCTGAAAGAGAAAATCGAACCGCAGTGCAAAGTCACCGATGCGGATGTCGAAAAGTTCTACCGCGAAAACCAGAAGGATTTCCAGACTCAGGAAACGGTCACAGCTTCCCACATTCTGATCCGCCCTGAAATTCCCGCGGGCAAGGAGAAAGACAAAGCCGCTGTCGCGAAAGCGGAAGCCGATGCGCTCGCCAAAGCGAAAGCGGTTCTCGCCAAGCTCAAACAGGGTGCCGATTTCGGCGAACTCGCGGAAAAGGAATCCGCCTGTCCCTCCGGAAAATCCTCCAAAGGCTCGCTCGGAAAATTCCAGAAGGGCATGATGGTCCCGGAATTCGAGAAAACCGCTTTCGCTCTCAAGAAGGGTGAAATGTCCGAAATCGTCAAGACCCAGTTCGGTTATCACATCATCAAGGTCACCGACAAGGCTGAAGCTTCTTATAAACCTTTTAACGAAGTCAAAGGCGACATCCGCAACTTCCTCGTTTCCAAGCAGCTCGAGGAAAAGGTCAAAGCCGCCGTTGATCAGGCGAAGAAAGACATGAAGCTGAAAATCGCGGAATTCTGATCCGCATAAAGCTTTAAAATGAAACGGCCGCCGGAATTCAAAACCGGCGGCCGTTTTTTGTATCGGTCCGATGGGAAACGGAAAGCGTCAGCAGAGACCGAGCCCCTCGTCCATTCCGAAGCGGATGTTCATGCACTGAACCGCCTGACCGGAAGCTCCTTTGGTCAGGTTGTCGATACAGCTGAAAACCAGCAGCTTGTTCGTATGCGCATCGAGAGCAAAACCGATTTCGCAGCGGTTCGTCATGGTGACATGCTTCGTATCGGGCAGCTTTCCCGCGGGCAGAACTTTCACGAAACGCTCGTTCCCGTAGGTTTCGCGATAGACCTGCTCGACGGCCTCCTTCGTGCACTTCGCAGTCGGCTGGAGGATGATCGTGGAGTTGATGCCGCGGTTCATCGGGGTCAGATGCGGGATGAAGTTGACGGCAAGTTCCGGAACTCCGGCGGCAACGGCGAGTTCCTGCTCGATCTCGGGAAGATGGCGGTGTCCGACCGGACCGTAGGCGCGGATGCTTTCGTTGCATTCGGGATAGATGTACGGGAGATCGACCTTGCGTCCGGCGCCCGTCACTCCGCTCATCGAGGCGATGATGATGTCCTTCGTCTCGACGAGTCCCGCCTTGAGAAGCGGCGCGGTTGCGAGAATGATGCTTGTCGGGTAACAGCCCGGACAGGCGATGAACGCGGCCTCTTTAATCTGCTCGCGGTAACGCTCGGGGGAACCGTAGACCGCCTGTTTCAGGAGCTCCGGCGCGGGATGCTCCTTGCCGTAATACTCTTTGTACTTGGCGGTGGAACGGAGACGGAAGTCCGCGCTGATGTCGAACACGCGCACGCCGGATTTCATCAGCGGGATGGCGTATTCGGAAGCGAGCCCGTGCGGAAGCGCGAGGAACGCGGCGTCGCATTCGGCGGCGATCCGCGCAACGTCCGGCGCGGTGAATCTCAGATCGAGTCCGTAGAAACGCGGGAAGATCTCGGAAATGTCCTTCCCCGCATTCTGACGGGAGGTAATGATGCGGAGCTCCACATTGGGATGTCCGGTGAGAAGACGGATCAGCTCCTCGCCCGCATAACCGGACGCGCCGACAATTGCAACACGCACTTTCGCCATGTTCTGTTCTCCAGTATTTGAGTTGATTGTTTTAATATAAAGCTTATTTCCGAAAATGAAAGCGGAATTTGAAAAATTACTTCACGCTTTCACGCACATTCAGAATATAGGGCAGGACGGTGCGCCGCGCGAATTTCCGGTTTTCGATGCGCGCCTCTATGAGGTCGGCGGCCGCGGCGGCAAGTGCCTTGTAGTCCGGCGAAATCGTCGTCTGCGGCGGAATGCCGTACCGCGAAAAGAAAGTCTGCTCCGAGGCGATCAGCGAAACCTCGTCCGGGACATGGCGGCCGAACAGTGAAAGCGCATACGCCGCAATGATCCCGCCGCTTCCGCCCGGACAGAACAGCGCGTCGACGCCGCGCCGCAGCAGCTTGCCGATGAGCTCCACGTAATGATCGTCGGAAGAGTAATGAATCAGCGCGTCGTCCGCCGGATACCCGTGCGCCGTGAGCGACTTCCGGATCGCCTGATGGCGGATGTCCGCGTTTCCGGTCCCCGGCGCGCCGTGAACAATGCAGCCGATTTTTTTGCAGCCGCGTTCGTGCAGATGCGCCACGGCAAGTTCCATCGCCTGCTCCTCATCGGAGCGGACGAGCCAGACTCCGGGGTAGTCCTTTTCGGCGTTGCGGTCGACGATGACGAGGGGGACGGAAAAACGTTTTTCCCAGTTTTTGAACTCGCGCGGCTCCGCGCCGATCGCAACCGCCGCGCAGAATTGAATGCGGTCGAGCCGCTCGAGGTTGTCCTGCGGGAGAATTTCCAGACGGAACCCGTGTCCGGGCAGCTCGTGCGTGAGCGCCATCAGAAGCATTTCCACGCAGCACTGCACCGGATAGACCGATTCGTACGGAGTGATGATCACCACGTTCCGCTGTTTTGTGGAAAGACGCGGATGATACGAATACTGTTTTGCGACGGCGAAGACGCGTTCCCGCACATCCTCGCGGATGTTCGGGTGGTGACTGAACACGCGGGACACGGTCGACGGCGACACTCCGGTCAATTTGGCGATTTCCTGAATCTTCATGGGGATGCTCCCTGAATATTTTCGTTTTTATTGCTTCATTTGCACTATAGCCTTTTTCTCCGGAAAAGCAACCCCGGAACGGAAAATTCCGGAAAGAAAGCGAACCCTTTTCCTTTGCAGAATGGCGAAGGCGGAAGCGACCGGCTTCACTCCGCAAGGTAATCCCGGAGACTGACAACTCGGAAATCATTCTCCTTCAGATAGTCCATATACTCCTCGAAAAGAGCAAACTCCGTGTTGACCCACGGATGAACACGGTCGGGAACGCCGTGAAAAAGAATGCAGACCGCCTCGTCGCCATCCGCTTTTGCAACGGCGTCCAGGAAAAGCCGGCGGTCGTCGCCCTGAATCGGAAACGAGGGAAGATTCATCCAGTCGTCACGCTTTTTGTTGAATGTGCGGTGTTCCGTCGAGCGCGCGCAGAGAAAACCGCGTTCGCGAATCTGCGGGACCGCGTTCGCGGCGAACGGTCCGCCCGGATACGCAAAGCTGACCGGTTTCGCAACACCGGCTTCCGCAAGAAATGCATTCAGGTCATCCAGTTCACGCGCAATGACCGCGGCGTCGCATTTGCGCAGATCGGGATGATTCCACGTGTGATTGCCGATCTCGAATCCCATCTGATCCAGCGCGCGGATCTGCTCCGCGGCGAGCAGATGGTCCGAATGCTGTTTGCGCCACTCGTCGTTGAAACGGCAGATGAAAAAGGTCGCTCCGAAACCAAGACGCTTCAGCAGGGGCGCAACGGAGGTGTACTGACTCGTTACGGCGTCGTCGAAAGTGAGAATGACTGTTTTCCGCATAAAAACTCCTTTTTGCAGATTTAATATACACGGGAAGTTGATTTTTTCAATAAACGAAGTACGTTATCCGGAAAACGGGGGAGTTTTTTATGGAAAAACATCTTTTTGAATCGACATTTCTCGGCGGACTTCTGCTCCGCAACCGCTTTGTCCGTTCGGCGACTCACGAGGGACTCGCCGATGCCGAAGGGCTTTACACGCCCGCGCTCGCGGATCTCTACGCCCGGCTCGCAAAGGACGGAGTCGGGCTCATCATCTCCGGCCACACCTATGTTTCGCCGGAAGGCAAAGCGTCGGTAAAACAGGCGGCGGCAAAACCGGAAGCGGTCGATCTCTGGCGTGTCGCAACGGATGTCGTCCATGAAAACGGCGGAAAGATCGCACTCCAGCTTGCGCACGGCGGCTGCAACGCCTCCAATCCGGCGACGGCGATCGGCCCTTCCGCGTTCACGATCCCCAAAAAAGGCGATACCCGCGAAGCGACTCCCGCGGAGATCGACGGCGTCGTCGATGCGTTCGCCCGCGCCGCAGAACTTGCGCGGAAGGGCGGATTCGACGCGGTCCAGATTCATGCGGCGCACGGATACCTCATCAGCCAGTTTCTCTCGCCGTTCTACAACAAGCGCGCCGATGAATACGGCGGCCCGCTCGAAAACCGGATGCGGCTTCTGCTGCGCGTCTACGACGCCGTGCGCAAAGCCGTCGGCGACGCTTTCCCCGTGCTGATCAAAATCAATTCCGAGGACTTTGTCGCGGGCGGGTTCTCCGCCGATGAATGCGCACTGGTCTGCCGAGAACTCGAAAAACGCGGTCTGAACGGAGTGGAACTCTCCGGCGGACTCCCCGCATCGGGTCCGAAACTCTCGCCCGTCCGCACGGTGAATCCGGCTTCCGCGGAAGAGAAAAGTTACTATGAGGACGCGGCGAAGCGGATCAAGGCGCGGCTTTCGGTTCCGGTGATTCTCGTGGGAGGAATCCGCCACCCCGAAACGGCGGAACGGCTGCTCCGCGAAGACGCATGCGATTTTGTCTCGCTGAGCCGTCCGCTGATTTCCGAACCCGGTCTCATCCGCCGCTGGGAACTTGAGGACGCCTTCCGCGCCCGCTGCATCTCCTGCAACGCCTGCTTCCGCCCGATCGTCACCGGGCTCGGCTTCGGCTGTCCGAAATTCAACAGGGAAGGCCTGCTTCATGCTTGACGAATCCGCAAAAGGACTGCTCCTGAATGTCACGGGCAACGGCAAGGGAAAGTCGACCAGCGCATTCGGAACAGCGATCCGCGCGCTCGGCTGGGGCTGGAACGTGCTCCTCCTCCAGTTCGTCAAGGGAACGATGGAGACGGGAGAAAAGCGTTTTTTCGATTCGCTCCATGCGCCGAATCTCGAATTCGCCCAGCTCGGCGCGGGAGCGTCATGGGAACCGGGAGACCACGCCGCGCTCGCGCGTCAGGGCTGGACCCGCGCGGAAAAGGAGCTCCTCTCGCCGCGCTGGCAGCTCGTGGTCTTCGATGAACTCAATATCGCGCTCCATTACAATTGGCTTCCTCTCGACGAGGTGCTGGGCGCGCTCCGCTCGCGGCGCCACGATCTGAATGTCATGATCACCGGACGCCATGCGCCGCGGGAACTTCTGGAGATGAGTGATCTCGTTTCCGAAATCAAAGCGGTTCGCCATCCCTACGAGCTCGGAATCCCCGCGCGGAAAGGGATTGATTTTTAAAATTCCGGCAGTATATTACCGGGAAATGAGGTTCCTCCATGAATACTGATATACCGCTGACAAATCTTCACACACACACGTTCCGCTGCAAACACGCATCGGGCACGGTGGACGAATACTGCGCCGAAGCGGTGAAGCAGGGAATCCGGATTCTCGGTTTTTCCGACCACTCCCCCTTCCCCGACGGACGCAACGGCTCCAGCCGCATGGAATTCAGCGAACTTCCCGATTATGTCCGCGATGTCCGCGAAGCAAAACGGAAATTCCCGCAGCTGACCATTCTCCTCGGTTCCGAAATCGACTTTTTCGAGGATCTCGGCGTGGCGTATTACGAAGACCTTTTCTTCGGGGGATACCGGTTCGACTACCTCATCGGCGGAGTCCACTGGATCAGCAATGAACAGGATTACCGCAACGCGGACGGCACGCTCACGCTTGAGGGTGTCCGCCGCTACATGAAATGCGCGATCCGTCTCATGGAAACGGGACTGATCCGCTACCTCGCACATCCCGATCTGACCGCATTCCGCACGCCGTTCTGGACGCCGGAAATCGCCGCGCTCTACCGCGAAGTCATGGAGGCGTCGGCGTCGCTCGGAGTCCCGGTTGAAATCAACGCCTACGGCATGCGCAAACCGCGCACCCTTCTTCCGGACGGCTCGACGCGCATGATGTACCCGTGGGATCCGGTCTGGGAACTCGCCGCGGAATGCGGCGTGAAAGCCGTCGCCGGTTCCGACGCGCACCGCCCGCAGGACGTCCGGGGGAATATCGGCGACTGCTTCCGGTTCGCGGAAAAGCACGGACTTGCGATTCACAATTACGACGTCGCGCGGGAAATTCTCGCCTCGCCGGGCATGCTGAAAAAAAATTGACTTTTTGAAAAACGGCGCTACATTATCAGAAAGACAGGTAAAATATCCGGAGTTGACAGTTTATGAAACTCAAAATCATCAACAATGACGAACACAGCACCCACGTTGCGCTTTCAGGCCGTTTTGACTGCGAAGGCGTAGCGGAGGTGTTTGAAGATTTCAAACGGAACGTCACAGACCGCAAACTTCCGGCGATTCTGGATATGACCGAGATGGATTTCATCTCCTCGCTTGGTCTCCGCACCTTGCAGGTCGCGGCGCAGGAACTCAAAACGCACGGAGCGAAGCTTGTGCTGTACAATCCGCAGCCGTTTGTGGCGGGCGAACTCGCCGCCGCGGGCTTCGCGCAAAGCTGTCCGATCACCAATGACCTCGGCGAAGCGATGCGCCTGGTCGCCCCGCAATCCTGACCCGGAGGAGAAACTTTATGGAATTCAGCGCACTGATGAAAAACAACCGGGTTTCATTCCATAAAGTATCCCGCGATGTGGAAAGGTTTCTGATAGCGGCGCATCTGGACAGCCGGACGTCGTGCAGCGTTTCTCTGGCGTTCGAGGAGATGGCAACCAACGTCATCAAATACTCCTACGATGATTCTTTGGAACATTTTCTTGAAATCCGGATTGAAATCTTGGAAAACTGTGTTATAATGACATTGTCGGACGACGGGCGCGAATTTGATCCGACGGCGTGTCCCGCACCGGATATCGGACAGAACCTGATGGACCGTCCGGTAGGCGGACTCGGAATCTACCTGACGGCGCGGCTTTCGGATTCGATGAACTACCGTCGGGCCGGCGGAAAGAACATTCTGGTCATAACAATCGGACGTTAAGAGAAAGGAGCAGACATGCAGACAAATATCGTTGCCGGGGAAGGTTACAGCATCATTCAGCTGATCGGCAAACTGGATTCGGATACGGCGGCGAAAGTGGATGCCGTGTTCACGGAAACGATGGCGTCGGAGCATGTGCTTCTGGATTTTTCGAAGCTGAAATACATCAGCAGTGCGGGTTTGCGGATTCTCCTTTTGGCCGCGAAGAAAGTGCAGCAGGCGCAGGGGAAACTGATTTTGTATTCGCTCCAGCCGAACGTCCGTGAGATTTTTGACTTAAGCGGTTTCACGTCGATGTTCACAATCTGTGCGGACAAAGCTTCGGCTTTGCTTCAGATCTCGTCATAAGATTTTTTGCGCGGGTGGCGAAACGGCAGACGCGCCGGATTTAGGTTCCGGTGGAGCAATCCGTAGGGGTTCAAGTCCCCTCCCGCGCACCACACTCATTTAGCCTCATTTTTTACGTTTTACACCGTTTTCTTTAAAATGCGAATTACTCTTATTTTCCGTTGGTTTGCTCTCTTCCGGCAAATGAGCGGTATGAACGCGAAAAACGCAAACTCCGACATTTTTCTGAACCGCGGACAAGTAAAAAATATCCGGCATATTGCACCCGGCATTTGAAATAACGGAAAAAAAGAGTATTTTATCCCTTCAACGGAAAACAATATGAAGGAAAACTCAATGAAATTTCTTAACCGGATGATGCTCATCGCCGCAATGGTGCTCACCTCAAGCCTCTCTCTCCAGGCGGAAACAAAAAACACCAACACGACTTTTGCAAAAGAAGCGTTGACTCCCTTTGTCCAGTCCGGACAGCTCCCGGGCGCAATCTGCGTATTCTACAAAGACGGCATTCAGGAAAATACCTGCGTCGGATATGCCGATGTCGCAGCAAAGCGGCCGATCACGATGAACGATGTCTACATGCAGTGCTCCCAGACCAAAGGCTTCTGCGGAGTAACCATTGCCATGCTCGTCGAAGAAGGACGGATCTCTCTGGACGATCCGGTCTCGAAGTATCTGCCCGAATTCAAGAACCTTTGGGTAAAGGCGTCTGAAAAAGATGGAGTGAGGACTCTCGTCAAAGCGAAAAACACGCTGACAATCCGCATGGTCATGAATCACACCGGCGGTTTCCCGTTTGAAATCTGCGCAAAACAGGGCAACATCAAGGGCGGCGGATGGAGCGGCGGCGCCCCTCTGCGTCAGACGGCCGCCATCGCAGCCGCATCTCCGCTGCTCTTCGAGCCCGGCACTCGTGTCCAGTACTCCAACACCGGAATCGACATCGGCGCCGCAATCGTAGAAGTCGTCACCGGCCAGCGCTGGGAAAATTTCCTCAAAGAACGCGTTCTGCTGCCGCTCGGCATGACTTCCAGCTCCTTCCGCCCGACCGACAAACAGCTCGAAACACAGGTCGAAATGTATGACTGCGTAAAAGACGCTCCGGCAAAATACCGCAGACAGAACAATATGCAGCAGCGTCCCTACAACGACGATCATGTCTTCGCCTCCGCCGGCGCAGGGCTCTGGACGACCGCGAACGATCAGCTCAAATTCTACAAAATGCTCATGAATCTCGGCGTGGGTGAAAACGGAGTGCGCATCCTGAAGGAAGAAACCGTCAAGAATCTGCTCGCCAAATCCTCGCGTCCTAAAGGCATGGGCGGCTATTCCCTCGGACTCACCGCTCCGGAAGAAGACAACGAAAACGCCTGGTTCGGACATGGCGGCGCGTGGGGAACGTTCTGCATGGTCAACTGGCACAAAAAACAGCTGACTCTCTGGGCTGTACAGCTTTGCGGGCAGCCGCGTCCATGGGATGCCGCGCGCGAAAAAGCTCAGAAGCAATTCTTCCAGCATGTCATCGACAATTCCGATGTAAAGGCTTACACGGGAAGAACCAAGTAAGAGTGTCGCGGCGACGCCGCTCGAAAGTGACGGCGCAAGCGCCTCGGCAAGTGTCGCCCTCACGGGCTCGGCAAGTGTCGCGGCGGCGCCGCTCGAAAGTGACGGCGCAAGCGCCTCGGCAAGACGGGAAAACCTGTGACCGTTTTGCAGAAGCTCTGCTGAATGTTGCTCACATCAGGGGACGTTGCAAAAATGCTTGCAACGCCCCTGTATGGTCTCCCGTCTTTTTCGTGAGACACTCCGGAACAAAACAATCTCCGGAACAGATATAACCTCTAATCGTCACTTCACTTCAAACTCAGCCGTCAATGCAACATCACTCGACAAGCCGGCGCCGACTTCAAACATGCCGGGTTCCAACCGGAACTCGCCGCGTTCATCGTAAAAGCCCATCGCTTCCGGGGCAATTTCAAACGATACTTCGCGCGTCTCACCGGGCGCAAGCAAAACCTTCGCAAATCCGCACAACTCCTTTCCCGGACGCGCATACGACGCCCGGACGTCGTGCAGATAGCACTGCACAACTGCATGCCCGGCGCGTTCTCCCGTATTCGTGACAGAAATCGCCGCGACCACGCTTCCGCCCGCAGATACCGCGCTGCGGTCAAGTTTCAGCTCCCCGCAGGCGAAATCCGTCCACGAAAGACCGGACCCGAACGAGTGATACCCCTCCAGCGGGGAATCATCGTAGAAGTGATAATTCTGGCGGATCAGGAACTCTTTCGTGAGCTTCGCCACGCGCTTCCGTCCGTAATAAAGCGGAATCTGACCGACGCTTCGCGGAACCGTCATCGGGAAACGTCCGCCGGGTTCGGCGCGGCCGAAAACAATATCCGCCGCGGCGCGCGCAGTCTCCGTTCCGCAGTGCCATGCATACAGAATCGCTTTCGCGTCCCGCTCCGCCGCAGGAACCGGGAGAGGACGCCCCGAAGCAATCAGAACAATCACATCTTTGCCCTGCGCCAGCACCTCCTCCAGAAACTCCTCCTGTCCGGGCGGCAGAGCAAAACGCGCGGAAGCATGCGTCTCGCCGCAGCAAGCGGAACTTTCGCCAAGACAGCAGACCACTATATCGTTGAACCGGATTCGCCGGATCTGTTCATCCGCGAGCGCGGAAACCGGGGCGTCCACCGCGGCGGAATCCCCGAGAATCTCCTGAAACGCCTCCGCAAAAGTCGCCGTATCCTTCATCGAACCGTTTCCGCACCACGCCCCGCGGAGCGAGGCGCGTTCATGAACCATCGGACCGATCAGCAAAATCTTCTTTCCCTTGACGTCCGTCAGCGGAAGAATACGATTTTCATTCTTCGCAAGAACCATGCATTCGGCGGCAATCCGGCGAACGGCGTCGCGGTTTTCCTGCGTAAAAGCGACAGTTTTCCCCGCATTTTCATCCGTGTAGGGATTCTCGAACAGTCCGGCGCGGAACTTCATGATCAGAACCGCGCGCACGGCACGATCAAGATCTTCCATCGAAATCTCGCCCGAAGCGACAAGCCCCGGAAGGTACTTCGGATAAAGATTGTTGCACATCTCGATGTCCACGCCCGCATGGAACGATTTCTTCGCGCCGTCCCGTTCATCCTGCGCCGCGCCGTGCAGCTCGACTTCATCAACCGACCCGAAATCGCTGACAACCGCGCCGTCGAACTTCCAGTCCCTCCGGAGCGTGTCGCGCAGGAGGAATTCATCCGAAGAGGACGGCGTGCCTCCGGTGACCTGAAATGACGTCATGATGCTTGCCACATGCGCCTTTTTCACCGCCGCGCGGAACGGGGCGAGCACGGTGTTGAGCATAGTGTAACGGGAAATTTCCGCGCAGTCGTAGTCGCGTCCGCCCTCGGCGAAACCGTAGCCTGCGAAGTGTTTCGCACACGCGGCGACACGGATATGTTCGGGGTCCGCCCCCTGATACCCGCGGACCGCGCCTTCCGCCATCTTCGACGCCAGATACGGGTCTTCGCCGAAACACTCGATGACGCGTCCCCAGCGGGGATCCCGGCAGATGTCCATCATCGGCGCAAAGGTCCAGTGAACGCTTTCGGCGCGGCATTCGGTCGCGGCGATCCGCGCGGATTCCTCCGCACACGCGGGGTTGAACGACGCCGCCTGCGCCAGCGGAATCGGCGCGACGGTATAGTGACCGTGGATGACGTCGCGTCCGAAAATCAGCGGAATTCCGAGCCGGCTTTCCTCGACGGCCGCCTTCTGACAGCGGTTCAGGAATGGGATGTTGATCCCCGACGCCGTGAGATTTCCGGGAAACGCGGTCGTGCTCAAAATGAAGGAGCCGAAACAGCCGGAGCGCACCTTTTCAATCGCGCTTTTCTCATCCGGGAACGCGCAGACGATCTCCATGACAGTCTGACCGATTTTTTCTTCAACAGTCATGCGGGCGAGCAGGTCTTCCGCGCGTTCCGCCGCGGAAAGAGCCGGATTCTGATATGGGAACATGTTCAAACTCCTTTTGATGCGAATGCTTTTCAATCTTCCCATACTAATACGTTGTCCCCGCGGAAAAATCAAGCGTTCTCCGCGTTTTTGAGGGCGGAAAATGCGGCGAACGGAAAATTTTCCTAACTCATTCACCCGGTCCGCGAACTGCGGCTGCTTGCGGGAAAAAGAGCAAGAGAAAAATAACACTCAAAAAATGACCGCGCCTGTTCATTTTTTATCACCTGCTTCATACCCGTGGACGGGGACAAGAATCCTTTGAACCTGCGGACTTTCCGGCACGACATCTGCTGTTCCGAAAACAGGAGAGAAGACGATGAAAGAAAATAAAATTACAATCTCGGAAAAACTCCGCTCTGTTTCGCGGAATCTCCCGAACAGGCGAAAATTCTTCTGCGCACAGGCGGCCGACGGAGGATAGGATGAAACAATCCGCTCAGTCGAACGGAAGAAGAATCTGACGCTTCTGAACGAACACGGAGAAGGCGTTGAATCCCGCCTGTTTCGCCCATGCAACCGCGGCGGGAAAGTCGCGCCCGACCATCGCGGGAGAATGCGCGTCGGAACCGTAAGTCAGAGTCAGCCCCGACTCCTTCGCCAAGGCGAGAAGACGCTGCGACGGGTAGATTTCCGCCACGGCGTTGTGGAGCCCGGCTACATTGATTTCCAGCGCAATGCCGCGCTCTTTCATGATGCCGAAAATTTCGCGGAAGGCACGCTCGAACTCCGGAGTCTGAACCGGCTTGTGCCCGAACTTCTTCGGAAGGTCCGGATGCCCCAGAATCTGGAAATCCCACTCGGAAACATAGGTTTTCAGATCCCGCACATACCCGCGCCAGATCTTCTCCGCCATTCCAGGCTCGTCCCACAGAGAACGCTTGTCCGGATCGTCAAAACAGAAACCGTCGACGCAGTGAATCGAACCGATGATGTAATCCAACGGCTCGGCGGCGAGCTTCGCCTCCACTTCGACGCGGCGTCCCGGCGCCCAGTCCATCTCCATTCCGTAAAGAACGGTCAGACCGGTTCCGGCGGCTTTCGCGCGGAGATCGCGGATGATCCGTCTGTATTGCGGAAACTCCGATTCATCCATGCGCCACTCCGGTTCAAATCCGGCGGGAAACGGACAGTGGTCCGCTACGCCGTAGTAACTCTCCCCGAGCGCGAACGCGGCGGCGAGATACTCCTCCGGCTCGCCCTCCGCATGTTTGCAGAGAGCGGTGTGCGTATGGATGTCGGCAATCTTCATCCTCAGGCGTCCGCGTGAAGTCTGCGCTTGATGGTCTGAATCGAGCGCTTCAGCTCCTCGTTCTTCTCGCAGCTGCTTTCAATCTCCTTGATGGCATGAATGACGGTCGTGTGGTTGCGTCCGCCGAACGCCTGTCCGATATCTTTCAGCGAAAGATCGGTGAGACTGCGTCCGAGGTACATCGCGAGCATTCTGGACTCCGCGATCTCCTTCGTGCGCTTCGAGCCGGTCAGGTCGATCACCTTCAGATTCCGCTGCGCGGCAACGACTTCGAGAATTTTTTCAATCGAAACCTTCGTCCGCTCCGCCTCTTCGTTCAGAAGATCGTTGAGGAGCGTTTCAACCTGCGCCATGGTCAGCGGCTGAACCGTGGTGTCGACCAGCGAGGCGTAGGCGATCAGACGCATCCGTGCGCCGTCGAGCGCGCGGATCGAAGAGGAAATACGGCGTGCCATGTACGCGAGGAACTCCTCCGGAAGCTGCACCATCGATCCCTTCTGCTTGAGCTGGAGGAACGCGAGACGCGTCTCGTAGGAGGGCGTTGTGATCTGCACGGTGAGACCGGACTGGAAGCGGGAGACCAGGCGGGCTTCAAGCCCCTTGATCTCCGACGGCTGTTTGTCCGACGTCATCATGATCTGCTTTCCCGTGTTGTAGATGGCGTTGAAGGTGTTGAAGAACTCCTCCTGCAAGCCCTCCTTGCCGCTGAGATTGTGAACGTCGTCCACCAGCAGCAGATCGACGTTGCGGAAGCGGTCGCGGAACTTGTCGGAAGTATGGTTCTTGATGGCGTCGACGTATTCGTTGAGGAAGCCTTCGCAGGTGGTATAGCGGACAACGGCGTTCGGATTCGCGGACTGCACATGATTCGCGACGGCCTGCATCAGGTGGGTTTTGCCCATTCCGGTTCCGCCGTAGATGTAGAGCGGGTTGTAGGTTCCCGGCGCGGTGGCGGCGGTCTGAGCGGCGGAGAAGGCATAACGGTTCTCCTCGCCGACCACGAAGTTTTCAAAGGTGTAGCGCGCGTTGCAGTTGGGTGCGGTGAGAACCGAGGGTTTGGCGGCGGGCGCAACGGCGTCCGGCTCCTCCGGCTCGGGCTCCACTGCCTGGGGAACGTAGGAAAGATCCGATTCCAGCGTGTAGGAAAGATCGCATCCGGCGGCTTCCCGGACAGCGGCGGAAATCAGAGCACCGAACTTCTCGTCGATCACTTCCGCGAAGAAGTCCGTATTGACGCCAAGCTTCAGCTCCCTCTCCGAAACCGACAGCGAAACAATACGCTGAAAGTACTGTTTATAGATATCCTCATTCACTTTTTTACGAAGTATGGACATCGCATGATTCCACAGCTCCGCCGCGCTCCCGTGCGAACATTCCGTTGCCATTTGTGCACCCTTTCTTCGTTGCCGCCGACAAGTTATTGACATCCCCCGGAAAGCCTGTTTTTTTCAGTGCTCCCGAGCCTGCTCAAATCTATCATACCGCTCCGGTTCAGCGACAGAAAGCCACCCTTGCAGCAAAACTGCCGTTTTTCGTTTTTGAACTCAAATCGTGCTTTTTGAGCCTCTTCAAATCGCCGTTTTCGCGCGTATCCTCTTCCGCGGAAACGTACCGGGACGGTGACCTTGCATCACCTGTTCATAACGTCTTCTGTGAACACCCGATGTTGACAAAATCAACACTTATGCACAAGTTATCAACACTTATGAACATCGCTTTCGACATCTGTTCTTTCCGATGCCGAACAACATCCCTTAATTTGCTCCATTTTTCTGAAATAGCAAGTCCGAAACGAAACTTTTATTGAAAAGATTTCCGGCAAAACCGCTTGCATTTTTCAAAAAGAGTGCTAACGCGCGGGCGTCATTACAATCAAGGAGCTGCTGTGAAAGTTTAAACGGCAAAACCCCTCTTTTTTGCCTCCAGATTTTCAGGAACAGTTCTCAAAAACGGTTAAATTTTTCTCGTTTCATCGTTTTGTCCATATAATTCATCGAATATTACATATTGCAGGGGGTTGACTTTTTGGATAAAATAGAATATAATATATACAGAAACATTCGGAAGCATCGGAAAACGCAACAACGAAGGAAGAGAAAAATGGAAAACATTCGCCGTCCTCCGGAAGCCATCGGGGAGTTGCGGGCGGAAAATCAATCTAACTCAAAGAAAGGAAACGGTCACAATGAAAACTCTTAATTCACAGACATCCAACCACCGCCTGAAACGGGGGAAATACAGATTCACCCTCATAGAACTCCTTGTGGTAATTGCCATCATCGCCATCCTAGCCGGCATGCTTTTGCCCGCGCTGAATGCGGCGAGAGAAAAGGGAAGAATGATTGACTGCCTAGCTCGCGAAAAGCAGCTCGGGTTGTCTCAGCAAAACTATTCTTCAGATTCGAACGGATATTTCTTTCTCGGGAAACTGGGAATGGCAACCTTGAAAAATCTCGGTTATGTCAAAAAATACAGAGAAGTAGCCTGCAATTCAGAAAAAACGACAAATTCCAGCGACACCTGCTACGGCAGTTATTCCGCAAACGCCGATGCAAACTACTGGCGCCGCGCCCGCCTTGAAGGAACCCTCAATTCGGGAATTCTATCAAACAGCAAACAAGGCAGCCCGATTGTATACCGGGCCGACGACTACTCCTATCTTGCATTCTTTATTTTTACCAATGCCCTGAAACAGGCCTCCAAAGGCGCAATGTTCTTTGACGCCTCCATCTACGCCCCCGGAGAAGGAACCAACTATCAGGGTTCTACAGCGCACACCAACATCGACATGGCCGAATACCGTCAGGGAAGATTCGCCATGCCGCATCTCCGCCACGGCGCGGGAATCAATGTCGTCTACACCGACGGTCATGCGGGCAATCAGCGTTCCATCTACCAGTACGCGAAAGATTTCCACGAAGCGTTCTGCATTCCGGCAAAAACCTCCGCTCCGGCATTGAGCTTTATGTCACAGCACTATGACGCCGTGCTGCAGCAGCCATCCGTCAACTAACCCGAAAGGAAAAAATACACAATGAAAAAACTCGCCTTTTGCGCTTTGATCGGCGCAGCAACCCTGACAGCGTCTGCAGACCTGCAGATGGATTTTTCCTCTGCTAAAGACCTGCAGATTAAAAATCATCTTGTCACCCAAAACGGACACTGGCGTGCAAAACTCTGGAACTGGAATCCCAAAGACAAAAACCACAAGCCCATGTCTGCGGCCGTCGTGGAACTGCAGGACGGAAGCCTGAAGATAGACACGACCAAATGTCCCGTCGACAAAAACGGCGAATATGGCATGTTCGTTCTCGAAATCTTTTCGAACGACAAAGCGAAAGACGCCAACGCAGCCTACGCCGGGAAAAATATGAAAACCTCCATCGAAGTGAAAGCGGAACCTTCCACACTGGCGGAACTGACTCCCTCTTATTCAATAAAGAACGGAACCCATTATCAAAGAGGCGGAAACGTCGCATTCCTCCCGCAGTGGCAGAAAGTGGAAAAGAATTTCACGGTCCGCGCCGACATTACCGGTGAACCGACTTGGCGGATGACCTTTACCAAGCCCGGAATCATCTGGATCCGGAACGCCTCCATCACCTTCCCCGCTCCGGAGCAGAAAGCTGTCATCAAAGGCAACCAGATTCTCAACGGCGGCGCCGAACGCGGATGGTATGCAGTTTCCGGCTCTGATTTTTCCAATCTCATCGGGGGACACTACCGCGACTGGCTCGGAAAGATCTGGACTCAGGCAATGATTGTGCAGATCGACGACAAGGAGGCAGCGTCCGGCAAATACTCTTTTCGACTTGGGGACGGAGGTCCCCAGTTTCAGAACTGGTTTCGCTTCAACCCCGTCAAATTCCAGATGGGGGAGCGCACCGTCGTAACCTTCAAGGCAAAATCGAAATCCGGTCACTCCAGACTGCTTTTTTTTGCCGCCGTCAGCGCTTCTGACGGCTACCGCAAATTCTTCGACATCGGACCGGAATGGAAAGAATACCGCTTTGAAATTCCCAAATTCGGTCAGTCGGTCGGAAACATCTCCGGCAACTACGCCAACAAAGGCGACAACCAGTTCTACCCGACCTTCTGGGTCGACAAAACTGCCTGGCTCGACGATCTCTGCATCTGGCAGGGCAGCGGCGAAGTCAAATTTGAAAACCCCTCCCCCGTCGCAATCTCCGGCGAAATCGACAGTCGTTACAAAAAGACCGGAGAAAAAATCGTCGCAAAACTGAATATCCGCAACACAACCGGAGCTCCTCTCAAAGCGGACGTTGCTTACAGACTTCTTGATTTTTACGGCAAGGAACTGGAAAAAGAGATTCTCCCTTCCGTATCCCTTGCAAAAGACGGAAACACCGATATTGCCTATAACCATACCGTCAAACACCTCGGCCCGCAGACTCTCCTCTTCCAAGTGACAGCCAACGGAAAAACGATCGACCACGGATTCCTCTTCGGCGGAATCGGACACGAAACCTCTCTCGTCAAACGCCTTGCGATTGATACCCATTCAGCTTCTACCGCAGAATTCATACTTCCCTTTTTCCTTGATATGCGCATTGGAACCGCCAGACTCTGGAGCCAGATGAGCGGAGCAAATTTCACCGACGTTCCGACTCTCAAAGACCTCCACAATGCCGGTGTGCAGACCTTTCTCAATGTCAGCATCGACGACAAAGACGGACGCTACAGCTCTTTCTCCCGCTATGATCTCTCCTCTTGGCGCGATGCCATCCGCAAATACGTCATGCCCTATAAAGATTATATTGATGTTTATGAAATCTTGAACGAGCCGAACATCTGGAACGGATACCGCAAGAACCCGGACCCGTCCATCTACTGCGAAATGTCCCCGGCTGAATACATCCGCGTTCTCAAAACAGCCCGGCAATATATCATGGAATTTGCCCCGAACGCAAAATTCGCCGGCCCGACGCCCTGCGGAACCGATATCGGATTCATTTCCAACGTCCTGAAAGCCGGAGGAGACAAATACCTCGACATCATCACCGAGCATCCATACCGTTCCGCAGCGGAAATGCCGGACTACTACACGGACCTTCAGAACCTTGAAAAAGTCCTTGCGCAGTACGGCTCTAAGCCTCACTGGGCGACCGAAAGCGGAATCCGCTCGGAAGAGATGATGAACGACAACAAGGTCACTCCCTACATCCGCACCAATACCGCGAAAAACCTCCGCATGATGCTCACCGCTTATGCTGGCGGCGCCGGGGTCTATACCCACTTCAACTTCTGGACATGGGGCGGTTCGGCTTCGTGGCAGGTCACCGCAACCGGCGCAACCGGAAGACCTTACGAATACGTTCCCCAGCCCGTTCTCTACGGAATGCGCGCCATTGCCGACATGATCGGCGACGAAGCCAGACCGGCAGGTGCGGTTCCCCTCGGTTTTGAATACAAATGCTACATCTTCGACAACGGCAAAGAGCGCACCGTTACTTTCTGGAAATGGAACGGCGCTCCCGTCAGCATCACCCCCGGCCCCGAATTCCGCGGAACTTTCTACGACGTTATGGGCAATCCAGTCAAGGGCGAGCTCGAAATCAGCGACGTCCCGCTTTATTTCAAAACAGCTCTCAGCGTCGATGAAGTGAAAAAACTTTGCCCTGCCCTTGTCCCCGACAACGGAAAAGCCGCCTGCAATTACGATGTTTTCGTGACGGGTCCCAACAGCGTTGAAGCCGTCGTCACCAACCGTGGAATCAAACCGCTGAAAGGCGAAATTGTCCTCTCCTTCAACGGCAAGACTCTGAAAGCAGCTGTTCCGGAAATCCTGGCGGGCAAGAGCGTGCGCATCCCCTTCCGCGTCCCCGTAACCTTCTCAACCGAACCGACGGCGGGCAAGCTCGCGCTCAACCTCAACGGACAAACCTTCGAGCAAACTCTTGCGCTGAAATCCCTCTTCGTTCCCGAAATCAGGAACGTCACGATCGACGGGTCCCTCGACGAATGGAAAGACATCCCCGCAATCCGTCTCTCCAGCCCCGGAAACCGCATCAGATTCTTTAATGAAACCACTCAGAAAGCGGCGGAATGGACCGCTCGGGACAACGCGGTCACGGCGGACATAAAAACCGCCTGGAACGAAAAAGGCTTCTACATCGCGGTCACCGTCAACAAAGCGGAATTCCATCCGAATGAAATCTCCGCCGCAAGAGTCTGGGAAGGCGATTCTCTTCAAATCGCGTTCGACCCGCTGAAAAACGCCACGAAAGACAGTGTCAAGTACGACGGCGACGACTTTGAATATTCCATCGGACTCTTCAAAGGAGCTCCGGTCGTCTACCGCCACTACGCCTCACTCTCCATCTACGACAGCTTGACAAAAACAGTCGGCGAGCTGAAAGGGGAAGTCGTTGCGGCGATCAAGCCCCTGCCGGGCAAAACCGTATACGAGATTCAGTTTGTTCCGCGCTCGCTGAGCCCGTTCAAACTCAAGGAAGGTTCGTCAATGCGCTTCAATCTTATCGTGAACATGAACAACGGCAAAGAACGCATCGGCTGGCTGCAGTTCACGCCAGGAATCGGCGAAATCAAAAAACCGGGTCTGTTCATGGATCTCCTTCTGATGAAGTAATCTCACCGGGGCATCCCTTCGCGGGTTCCCTTTCATACAATCTTCCGGCTGTCCACACTTCGGAATAGCCGGAAAATGAACTATAAGAGCAAGGGGCTGTTACAAAACCTACAGGCAAGCAACAGCCCCGTTTTTATTCACAAAATCTCTTTGTTCATCTTTTGTGACCGGATGGAAAAAATGAACGCGGACGGAGTCTCTCTTTCGGGGAACTCCGTCCGCGCTCAAATCTTTTTCCCGTTCAAATCTCGACAGGGTTCTCAAGACGGCTGAAATCCTTCTCGACGCGATAGCCCGGAGGGACGGATATCCGCACCTCCGTATGCGCCGGAGTCTTGCGCAGGGAAACACACACTTTCATACGGCCGTCCGCCGAAAGCGCCGCGCTCCCCTCCGCATGCTCCAGCCCGCAAAGATCCGGACGGATCACAATCGTTTTCTCTCCCAGCGATTCGTACTGAATCCCGAGAATATCGTGCAGCATAAACCATGCGGGAGAAGAGCCCCACGCATGACACAGACTCGCATTCGCATCCCACTCCTCCCAGGTGTTCACCGCGCCGCGGTCCAGCATCACGCCCCACGCCCGCCGGATCGTGTCCAGAGCCTCACGGCTCAGCCCCGCGCGGAACAGCGACGACACCAGATAGAACGTCGTCCACGGCGTGTTCGCAGGCATGATCCAGCGTTTCAGCTCCGCCGCGTCCGTCGTCTCCCGGCAGAACAGCGGGACACGCACGCTGATGTAGTTGCGCGGGTATTCCTCGGGAAGAAGACGCTTCAGCGACGCCGCATCCGGCAGAAGTCCCGTGTATGCGGCGTAGGCATTCGTCGACTGCGACAGGAACGGCGGGAACCACGGACGCGGCAACGCCGTTTTCCATTCCGATCCGGCAGCCGGGACGCCCGAAGCGTACTCAATTTCCCGGATCGCGCACGCGGTCACCGGAAGCGGAAGGTCAAAGAAAAATTCCCAGTTCAAATTGCTGTTCGCGCACTCGAATTCCAGTTCATTCTCGCCGGCTTTCAGAGAGAGGGTCAGACGGACCGGGTCGTAAAACGGAGCCGGACGCGTCCAGCTCTCCCGCTCGGTGTTCTCGTAGAGAAGTTCGCCGTTGACTTTCAGCCGCCATTCGGCGTAAGCTCCGGCAAGGAGTTCGTATTCGCCGGCTTCGGGAGCGGTCACCGCAATCCGCGCCGCCGCGCCCGCGCCCGTCCATTTGCCGAACTCGCACGAAAAATTGATGTTGCGGAAGAAATGTTCAAACCGCGAATCGGAATCTTTGAAACAGCCGTCCGCCCCCTCCTGGGCAAAGACTTTCGCGAAGTTCGCACGTACCTTCTCCGCCTTTTCGCGATAGAGCTCCGCCGGCTTCCCAAGCGCGGCGCAGATCGAAACCATCGCATTCAGCGCGCCGTAATAGAGGGCGTTGAGTCCGGCGGATTTCCCGCGGCGGCACAGCTCGAAAGTGTTGTCCAGATAAAGCATGGAAGAATCGAGTGTGAAGAAGTCGAGTTTCCCGCTTCTCTCCCCCCTTCCGATCAGATCGACGTCTTTCAACAGTCCGTCGGGTTCCTCAAGCGCGAAGAAAATCCTGAATCCTTCGGCGGTGTTGTCGAAAAGCTCCTCCGGCAGCGAACGGTCGCCGGTGACGCGCCAGTACCAGTCGATGAACAGCACCTGCACAAGCGCATAGTCGGAAAAAAGCGTCTTGCCGCGGATGCTCGGGGAGAGAAGCTGTCCGTTTTTGAAAGAACAGACGCCGTGCTGCACCAGGCATTTCCGCGTCAGATCGGTCACACCGTAAAGTGAAAGCGCGGCTTTGGCGCTCACAAAGGCGTCCATCCACTGCGACTGATCGCGGTGAGGACAGTCGTTGAAGATATCGTCCATGCAGATGCGGAGCGTACGTTCCGCGATCTCCCACAGGCGGTTCAGGCGATCGTCGGAGCAGCGGAACGAACCGCTGAGTACGACCGGGTATCCATACTCCTGAACCGACACGGAATCAAGGCGTTTCAGCGCGCCGGAAAGAAAAAGATAACGGCAGGGGCGTTTCCAGAACGACTTCCAGTTCAGCGTGCCGGAACCGGTGAGCTTGTCGGAATACATCTCCAGCCGCCCCTCCGAATGCGCCCAGCCGGAATCAAGCGATTCCACATAGCCGAGCTCCACCGTTCCGGTCCCGTCGAATTCGCCGGAGATTACGGGACGTCCGTAGACCATCCGCCCGAAATCCGCCAGCCAGCCGCCGTTCCAGCGGGAGAGCGTCAGCGGCCTGACTTCCGTCTCGTGGAACGCGGGAATCGGACGCGGCAGGAACTCGGACTCCGGTATGCGCGTTCCCTCGCGCGGAGCCTCGAAGCCGTCAGCGGGAAAACCGCGGCGGAACCAGTTCCATTCCGGCGAATCCAGATTGCAGTATTCACAGTCGCCGACGTCGCCGACGCACAAAGGGGATGCCGCATCGTAAGCGGTTAGCGTGCGGACGGTCCAGTCCGTCACCCCGCTGACATACGCCTCCGGCGCCCCCTTCCGGGCGTGAACTTTCAGGGTGACGAGTTTCGGCGACGCGGTCGGTTCCAGCACGTATTCATCGAAATAGAGCAGCGGTTTGCGGCTGCGGCAGGGACCGTACGCGACAAGCGATTCGTCGATGCGCAGTTCATAGAACAAATCGGCATAGACGCGGATTTTTGTGATGTTTCCCGCAAGCGTCCCGCGGAAGACTGCGTAGGAGTTGCGCGCATCCTGCGGAACGTGCGCGGCGGCGGTGATGATTTCAGACATGACGAAATTCCTTCATTTGGTCTCCGTATTCATTTTTTCCATCAGCTTCCGGAGCTGCTGGCGGTATGCAACGGGAGCGTTGTGTTTCAGCTTGTCGAGTTTTTTCATTTCTTCGGGAAAGCGTTTGCGGAGCCGTATCATGACATCGCCCTGCGGCGCGGGGGCATTGTCGGCGTTCCGTTTGCCGGGCGGATCGGAGAGCCCGAGTTCAAGTTTCGCCGCGAGACCGCGCAGAATCTTCGCGGAGGCGTCCGGATCGACGCGTTGAAGCTCCCCGGCCTTCCGGCACTCCTGCGGGAAATAGATCCGGAGCAAATTCAGTTTTCTCCGGTAAATCTCCATCGTGTTCGGAAGCCTGATTCCGCTTTTTTCCGCGAGTTTGAAGAGCTTGAGATCCGCCTCCGCGCGCAGCCGTTCAATCTCCCGGTATTCCGCGGGGCGTTCCTTGTGAAGTTTTCTTTCCGCCGGCGCGAGCGCATCGGCCGTTCCCCGGTGCGGAGTCTGAGGCTGACGCATCCGCTGTCCCATCGCGCCGCCGTCACGGGAAAAACGGGGGAAGACATCGGGAAACTGGATATTCTCCTCCCGCGCGAGTTCGCGCAGTTTTTCCATAGCCGCGAGCATGTTGACGGATTGCAGTTTTTCGATTTCCGCGTATTTTTGAGGAACCGCTTTTTTCAGTTCGGCCTGAGCCGCCGCCCACGCCTGACTGGTCCATCGCGGAACCTGAGCGCAGAGCTGCAGCGTCATTCCGAACGCAGCAAGAATCAGAATGCCTTTTTTCATACAGGGACCTCCGTTTTTTCTGACTTTACAGCACAAAAGCGGAAAAGCAAGTTTATTTTTTCACAAATTGCAGAAAAATTTCCGCACGGGAGAAAGACGGCGCATGTTCTCTTGCCAGGACACGCGGACGTCGATATTTTCCCGTTTGCAAAAACGGAAAAAGCGTGCTACATTATCATCTTATAAATAAAAACGGAGAACAAAAGAGATGCCCGACCTCAAACATATCAGAAACTTTTCGATCATCGCTCATATCGACCACGGGAAATCCACGCTTGCCGACCGATTGCTCGAAGCGACCGGAACGATCGAAAAGCGCGACTTGACCCATGATCAGCTCCTCGATGCGATGGACCTCGAACAGGAACGCGGCATCACGATCAAAGCGCACCCCGTGCGGATGCTCTACAAAGCGCACGACGGCGTCGAATACGAACTCAACCTCATCGACACTCCGGGACACGTCGACTTCGCCTATGAAGTCAGCCGCTCCCTCGCGGCGTGCGACGGGGCGCTTCTCGTCATCGACGCAACCCAGGGCGTGCAGGCGCAGACCGTCGCCAACGTCAACCTCGCAATGAAGCACAACCTGCACATCATTCCCGTCATCAACAAGATCGACCTGCCAGCGGCCGACGTCAACATGTGTCTCGACCAGATGGAGGAAATCCTCGCGATTCCGCGCGAAGAGGCAATCGCCGTCTCCGCGAAAGAGGGAACCGACATTCCGGAAGTGCTCGAATCCATCGTCAGAAACATTCCGCCGCCGAAGCTCGTTTCCATGCCCGGAATCAGCGCGCTCATCTTCGACTCCGTCTACGACTCCTTCCGCGGTGTCGTCACCTACCTGCGCGTTTTCAACGGCTCGTTCAGGCGCGGCGACAAGATGCGCCTGCTCAGCACCGGTCTCGAAAGCGAAATCAAGGAAGTCGGCGTGTTCAAACCCTCGATGGCGGCAACGCCGGAACTCTCCGCCGGCTCCGTCGGATACATCATTCCGAACATCAAGAGCCCGACCGAAACGCGAATCGGCGACACGGTGACGGAGGTCAAGGATCCCTGCGCGGAGGCGCTCCCGGGCTTCCAGGAAATCAAACCCATGGTCTTCAGCGGCATCTACCCGATCGACACGGCGGATTACGACCAGCTGCGTTTCAGCATGGCGAAGCTTCAGCTCAACGACGCCGCCTTCACCTACCAGGCGGAAACCTCCGCCGCTCTCGGCTTCGGATTCCGCTGCGGATTCCTCGGACTCCTCCACATGGAGATCATCCAGGAACGTCTGCGCCGCGAATACAACATGGACATCATCGCGACCTACCCGAGCGTCATCTACCATGTCTATCTGACAAACGGAACCATGCTCGAAGTTGACAACCCGGTGCATCTGCCCGACCCGGCGGAGATCGACCGCATCGAAGAACCGCTCATTTCCGCGCACATCATGTCGCCCAACAACTACATCGGCGACATCATGAATCTGGTAATGCAGAAACGCGGCGTATGCACAAAAACGGAAAGCGTCGACGGCTCCCACGTCATGATCACCGCCACAATTCCGATGCATGAAATCCTGATTGACTTCCACGACAAGCTGAAATCCATCACCCGCGGCTACGGCAGCATGGATTACGAGCATGCCGGATACCGCGCCGACAAACTGGTCAAGCTCGACATCATGGTCAACGGCGAACCGGTCGACGCGTTCGCGACAATTGTCCACACCGACTTTGCCTATTCGCGCGGCCGCATGCTCGCCGAAAAACTCGCGAACGTCATTCCGCCGCACATGTTCCAGGTCGCGATCCAGGCGGCCGTGGGCGGAAAGGTCATCGCCCGCGAAACCGTCCGCGCTCTCCGCAAAAACGTTCTGGCGAAGTGCTACGGCGGCGACATCACCCGAAAACGCAAGCTCCTCGAAAAACAGAAAGAGGGCAAGAAGCGCATGAAACAGATCGGCAAGGTCAACATCCCGCAGGAAGCCTTCGTCGAAGTGCTGAAATCAAGTGGAGAATAAACCATGTTCGCATTCCTCATCCTCCGGAAACCGCGCAAGGAACTGCGCGAAACGGTCCTCGCGGCAAAACGCCGTCTGATTTCGGACGACGACATCCTTTCCGATGCGAAAAAAGAGGAACTGCGGGGAATTGTCTCCGAAGCCGCCGCGGTGAACCGTTCGGACCGGAAGGCCATGGAGGAATTCATCCGTTCCGCTTCCGCAAAGCTCGAACGCCTCTCCGACGTGCACGGGAACAAACGCAAACTCCGCAACATTCTCGACATTCTCGCAGTCGCGTTCGCGGTTGCGTTCGGGATCCGCGCGCTCTATCTCCAGCCGTTCAAGATTCCGACAAGCAGCATGCAGCCGACTCTGTTCGGCATCCACTACGTCGACCGCAAAGGGTTCGCCGAGCACAACTCCCCCGCCGCGAATCTGCTCAAAATCCCGTATCTCGCCGTGCGGCCGGCGGAGATGAAGATAACCGGGGACGGGGAATTCCGGGCGTATCAGCCTTCCCGCGAACTCGGAATTTTCGACACCACGCTTCTGCAGATCGGCGACTCGGTCTATTCTCTCCCGGGAACCATCAATCAGGTTGCGCGCTATCTGGATCTGGAAAACAAACCGGAATTCAAGCAGGGCGAAATCGCCGCCGACGGCTGGCTCTCCACGGGCGACCATCTCTTCGTGGACCGCGTCTCCATTCATTATCTTCCGCCCCGGCGCGGCGACGTCATCGTCTTCACGACCGAAAACATCAAGTCGCCGACCCAGCCTCTCGGCGGGTACTACTACATCAAACGTCTCGTCGGGCTCCCGGGCGACACGCTCAAGATTGTCGGCCGCATGCTTTACATCAAGCCGCGCGGCGCGACGGAGTTCAAACCCACAACGGCTTTTTCGAAGAAGTTCGACCGCATCTATTCGATGGAGGGCGGCTACCAGGGCCACATCGCCTCGGAACTGCTCGCGCCGGGGTTGGAGCTGACCGTACCGGAGGATGCGTTCTTCGCGCTCGGCGACAACACTTCGAACAGTCTGGACGGGCGCAACTGGGGCTTCATTCCGCGCAAGAACATGATCGGACGCGCACTCAACATCTTCTGGCCGCTCTCGCGCCGCTGGGGATTCGTCGATACCAAACCCGCCCTGAGCGGAAAAACCGTCCTGCCCGGATCAATGGGCTGGCAATAAGGATTCAGCATGGAAAACACAAACGCCATTTTTCTGATCCGCTGCATGGACCGCAAGGGGCTTGTCGCGGGCATTACCAACTTTTTCTATGAAACCGGACTCAACATCGTGAACTGCCAGCAGTACACCGACATCATGAGCGGACAATACTTCATGCGTCTCAAGCTCGAGCTGACCGATCTTTCGGTTGCGCGGAGCGAACTTGAGGCAAGCCTTACGGAATTCGGAAAACCGCTCGGACTCGAATGGTCGGTACACTATTCCGATTACATTCCGCGCATGGCGGTGCTCGTCTCGAAAGCGTCGCACTGTCTTTACGACCTGCTCGTCAAACAGCGCGAAGGCACGCTGAAATGCGAAATTCCTCTCATTGTCTCGAATCATCCGGATCTCGAATACGTCGCACAGCAGTTCCGCATCCCGTTTTTCTGCATCCCCGTCCGCCGCGAAAACAAGGCGGAAACCGAACCGCGGATCATCGAGCTGCTGAACGCGCATCACATCGACCTTGTGGTGCTCGCACGCTACATGCAGGTCGTTTCACCGGAATTCATTCAGCTGTATCACAACCGCATGATCAACATTCACCACGCGTTTCTTCCCGCGTTTCAGGGGGCGAATCCGTACCTGCGGGCCTTCCGGCGCGGCGTGAAAATGATCGGCGCAACCGCCCATTACGTCACGGAAGACCTCGACGAGGGACCGATTATCGAACAGGACGTCGTGCGCGTCACTCACGAATACGGTCCGGAAGATCTCTCGCGCATCGGACGCGACGTTGAAATGATGGTGCTCTCCCGCGCGGTCAAAGCGCATCTGGAAAAGCGCGTCATCGAACACGAAAACCGGACGATTGTCTTCACCGGCGGCGCGGGCGCATGAACTTTGCGGAAAAACATCCGTTTTTCCTGACGCGGACCGGTTCGCTGGTTCTGCATTTCGGACTGGCCGTGACGGGCGCGTGTTCGGCGGCGATGTTCCCGGCGCTGAACTGGAGCCTGCTGGCATGGATTGCGCTCCTTCCGCTGATTCTGTTCTGCCGCTCCTGCTCCGTGCGGAGCGCGTTTCTGCGCGGCCTGACGTGGGGGTATTTCTGGAGCCTCTTCAGTTTCCTCTGGCTGCGGGAGATTGCGCTTCCGATTCCGTTCATCCTCTCGTTCGTTCTCGCGCTTTTCGTCGCGGCGTGGAGCGCATATTACAACTTTCTGTGGCGTCATCTTTCCGTCGCGCCGGCGGACCGTCTGGAGGGCGGAGCGCACTGCGCGGAACTCGTCCCGTTCCGCCGTCCGCTGCACGGAATTTTCTTTATGCTGGCGAATGCGGGGATGTGGTGCGTGCTCGAATGGCTGCGCGGCTGGATCATGACGGGCCTCCCGTGGGATTACCTCGGGACCTCGCAGTGGCGCAATCTGCCGCTGATTCAGATCTGCGAATTCACGGGCGTTTTCGGCGTGAGTTTCCTGGTCGCGGCGGTGAACCTCGGTCTCGGACTTGCGCTTGTTTCGTTCCGCCCGGGCTCCGGCTGGGGGCGAGCGTACCGGAGACCCTGGCCGCTGCTCGCGGCGTTCGCCCTGCTGCTCGCGTGTTATGTCTCCGGACTTCATCTTCTGCGGGTGAACCGCCTTGATGAATCGGCGGTGCGGCATGTGAACATCGGATTGATTCAGCCGAACCTTTCACAGCGGAGGAATGCGGACCATGCGGCGGCGAAAGAGGCGCTCGACGTCTGCACGGATCTCACGGAAAGGCTGCTTGACCGTGATGAAAAACTGCGCAATCTGGTCCCCGTCGGCAATGCGCCGAACCGGAAACTCGATCTGATCGTCTGGCCGGAAACCGCGGTCCCGTACGCCTACCGCGGCGGCGCGGAGCTCTCGCGGGAGTACCGCGACCGCATCGGCGCCTTGCTGCGCCGCCACCGCGTCCCGTTCCTCATCGGGAGCATCGACTTCCAGGTCCCGGAAGATTCGCCGGAAAACTACAAGGTCTTCAATGCCGCCCTGCTCATCACCGAACCCGGCGGAAGCGTAAAGGATTTCTTCTACAAATACCACCGCGTCCCGTTCGGGGAATATGTCCCCTTCGGCGATACGTTTCCGGAACTCAACGAACTTGTCGGAATGGGACGCAACCTCACAGCCGGCCGCCGATGCAATCCGCTCGAAGCTCTGCCGGGCGTGCGGATCGGAACGTCCATCTGCTTCGAATCCGTCTTCCCGTTCCTTTCGCGCGGACACGCCTACAACGGAGCGAATCTCCTGCTCATCATCGCGAACGACGCATGGTATCCGACGAGCTGGGAATCGGATCAGCATTTTGCAAACGGACTGTTCCGCGCAGTCGAGACGCGTCTGCCGCTCCTGCGCAGCGGAAATTCGAATTATTCGGCGCTGATCTCCCCGCGCGGCGAAGTGCTGGACACCATCTCCCTGGGACGTCCGGAGCGGACGGAAAAAGTCTTCCGCGTTCCCGTTCCCGTCAATCCGAAGCCGACCTTTTACACGCGGTTCGGAAACCTGTTTGTCGTCTTCTGCGCATTCCTCGCATTCTGCGGATTCGCGGCGGCGTTTGTCAACTGGAAACTCTTCCGCGCCGGACAGCTGCCGGAGGAGATCGACGCGGGAGAGAGAGCATGAAAGGCGATTCCGAAAAGATTCTGACCGCGGCGGCGTCCGCGCTGCGCGAATGGTACGGCGGCGCCGTTACGCTCGACGACTGTGTGGAGCATGTGCGCGCCGCAGAACCGGAGGCCGCCCGCTCAGTCGCCTCGATCCTGTTTGAATATTTCCGCCACAAAGAGCTTGTGGATTCGCTGCTGATGCGCTCCGTTTCGCGCGGAATCAAGCCGGAACTGAAGATGATCGCTCTCTGCGCGCTCACCCAGGCGCTCTTCCAGACTGCGATTGCGGGGGAATCCGCCGTGAATATCGCGGTCGACGTGGTCAAACGCTCCGGAAAGCACCGCATGGCGTCCGGCTTCATGAACGCCGTTCTGCGCAATGCCCTGCGGAGCGCGGGGAAAGGACCGTTCGAGCCGTCGTTTCCGCCGGAAATCCGCCGCCGCTGGGAGGCTCGCTTCGGACGGGAGGCAACGGCGCAGGCGGTCGCCGCATGCGGAGTCAATCCCCCATTGACTTTCCGTCTGCGTTCAGGGGAGCTTCCCGCCGAACTCGCGGAAAGCGTGCCGGCGGAACTTGATTTTGCGGACGGATTCCGCTTCTTCGAATGTTCCGATCCCGAAAAACTCTTCGCTTCCGATGCGTTCAGAAACGGCGCAATTTACATTCAGGATCCCGCAACGGCGATGAGCGTTTCGCTGTGCCGTCCGGCAATCCGCGGACGCGTTCTCGACTCCTGTGCCGCGCCGGGCGGAAAGACGGTGATGCTGTTCGACGCGTGCGGAGGAAATGCGGAATTCACCGCCGCCGACCGCTCCGCCGCGCGGCTCAAACCGATGCGCGAAAACTTCACGCGTCTGGGACTGGAATCCGTGAAAACCGCCGAAGCGGACGCCGTGCATCCCCCGTTTGAAGCGGCAAGTTTCGACCTCGTCTTTCTGGATGTTCCGTGTTCCAACACGGGAGTTCCGCGCCGCCGCCCGGACGCCCTGCGCCGCTTCAACGCAAAACGTCTGAACGAAGTCGCGGCGCTTCAAAAACAGATTTTGAACGCGCAGATCCGTCTGGTCAAACCGGGCGGACATCTGCTCTATTCCACATGCAGCGTGGAAGCGGAGGAGGACGAACAGCAGGTTGCGTCGTTCCTCGCTGCGCACCCGGAATGCGAACTGATTTCGCAGCGGCGTCTTCTCCCCGCCCTCCGCCACGACGGCGCGTTCGCCGCGCTGATCCGGAAAAACGGATGAAAAAACGCAGTCTCCGGCGGGATTTCCCCGACGCCGGAAACTGCGTTTCTGTTTGTCTGAATCTGTTTCAGTTCACTCCCGCCTGAATCATGGATGCCTCGTCGACCTTCGTGGAGTACCCGCGCTCCATGCGGATCACCACATAGGTGCAGAGAATCAGCAGAAGATTCGTCACGATGTTGCCGAGCGCAAAGAGCGTGGCGTAGAGACTGTTCTCCAGATGAATCGAGACGACGAACTGAGCGATGACGAGTCCGAGCGTCAGGGAGAATTTGAGTCCGAACACCATCATCATTCCATGATGCGGAATTCCGTATTTCGGCGTTTCCCCGCGCTTCGCCGCCGCGATATCCAGCCGGATCCGGCGCGAAAGCAGATACCAGAGGAACGAAACGCCGATTGAAAGCGGAATCACCGCCGTCAGGAACCAGAAGTTCGCGTTCTTCATCCCGTGCACGTGAAACGGCCAGAGCATGACAACCGCCATGACGAGGCTCCCGTACTGCACGAAATCCATGAAATGCAGCGCCCATTTCAGCCAGCGGCTGCTGTAACCGGTCGTGGCGACGATCGGAATGTGCTCGAACCCCTCTTTCGTCCACGGCGCGGGCGGATGAAAGTTCGCGTCGCCGCCGAGTTTCAGCCAGCGGCGGTACGCAAGCGAAATGACGACGAAGTTCAGCAGGGTCGCACCGCCCGCCCAGACGAAGTAGAGACGGTAGCAGTAGCCCGGTCCCACGATCGGATATGCGGAAAGATACGCCGTGCTGAGACTCTTCACTATATCGTAGAACCCGCCGACGAGGAATCCGCCGAGAATCGTGCAGATGGAGTAGACGATTCCGCGCGCGCTGCAGAACTGTCCGTAGCGCGAGTGCGGGAAGAGCCGCATGGTGATCGGCATTGCGCACGCCGAGGAGAGCGCGTTCATGAACGCGTAGAGCAGCTGCGCGCTCAGCGAAAGATAGAAGAAAATGTGTCCGGGCAGGTCGATGAAGAGCCAGACCCAGTTCATCACCGGTCCGGTGATTGTGAAAATCACGCCGTAGGTGTAGGCGCGCAGCGGATGCCAGCGGTCGACAAAGGTCGCTGCGAAGAAAGTCGCAACCATTCCGGCAAGCATGAGAATTCCGTTGTAGAGTCCGATCTGCCGGAGATCCATTTTCATTTCAAGCAGGAAGAAGACCTGAAAGCTCCACGCCACGCCCGCGAACGCGAGAATTCCCGCGCTGATGAACAGCAGACGATAGAACGGTTCGTGGAACGACTCCCGGAAGAAGGTGCGCAGATTCTCCCAGCGGCTCGCCTTCTTCTCCTGTGACTCATCGAGCGGCGGATATTCACCCTCCTTCACCATGAAACACATCAGCCCGAATCCAACCGCGTAGAGAATCGCCGCGCCGAGGAAGATTTCACGCGAATGGCTTTCCGCATAACGGAAAATGAAGAAGTTGTAAAGCGCGCTCACGGCGGTTCCGACAATGCGGAATGCGCCCGCGAAACGTCCGATGTGACTCTGCGGAACAACATCGTTGAACAGGTAATTGAAGGTCGAATTCACAAACTGATTGAAGAACTGGAAGAGCACCATCAGCACGGCAATCAGCCCGACCGTGACCGCGCCCGGCGCAACGTCCTTCAGCAGGGGGACGGTACGGCTCATCCATGCGGAAATGTCGTGACTGCAACCGATCATGACCAGACTGACGAACAGGAACGGAATGCTGGTCGCGATGAACGGAATACGCCGTCCCCAGCGGCTCCGGCAGCGGTCGCTCCGAACGCTGATGTAGGGCGAAACCGTCATGTTCATCAGGTTCGGAATGGTCGAAAGAATCAATCCGATCAGCCAGTTCGGACAGTTCAACTCCTTGAGGTGAAGCGGAACGATGCTCGGAACCACCGTTTCCATCAGGGTGAAGCAGAAGTCGCCCCAGAGCAGCCAGATGAACAGCGTCACGAGTGCGGCTTTCGTGTAGGTGAGCGTGCCGCACTTGAAGACTTCGGGCTGGGCGGCTGGATCGGTTCGGCTCATTTGCTTCCTCCTTCCGGCCCGGCGGGAACCAGATGGAGATATGCCAGATTCTGCATGGCGCCGTCAAGATTGAGCATGGTCAGCGTGTGTTCGCCCGCGGCGAGATCAAGAATGACGGAACCGGCCGCGGTCTTCACCGCTTCGACTTCCCAGTCCGCGGCGGCGAATCCCATTCCCCCGGTCGGCTCCAGATAAACTTCCCCGAGCGTTTTGCCGTCACAGAGAATTGAGCGCACGGCTTCCGCGGGAGAGGCGCGGTGCAGACGCAGCTCATAGCGTCCGGGCTTGCCGATGGTGAACTTCCAGTCGATCGCGTGTCCTTTCTTGTCCCATGCGACGAGCGTTCCGTCGTGTGCGGTCGGGCGTCCCTTAACGATTCGGACCTTTCCACCGCGTTCGGCGGAGAACTTCGCGGCGGGAATGCGGACCGTTCCAGCGGGGAATGTGACTTTGCGCGGAAGAACCACGGGAACGCGGCCGCGCAGTGTTTTGTCTTTCGTCCGCAGTTCCGCGCGTATGGCGACGCGTTCCGGAAGCGTATCGGGAAACGCGAAGTTTTTGACGCGGATTTCACCGGGCTTCAGGGAGATGTCCCATCCGGTTTCCGGAACGGCGATTCCGGCGGGGGGGAAAAGCTCGAGCCTGCCCACGAGCGGAGCGTGGCGCGAAGCGCTCACTGTGACCTGAAGATACGGTTTCTCCCCAGGTTCGGTGCGGACGATCAAGCTCAGATTGTCCGATTCGACGGTCGGGGTGTAGGGAAGCTGGGCGTCGCTGTAGTACCCCTGCATGTCGTTGACGATGTTGTTTCGGTATCCGGGATTCTGGACGAGTGTGACGCGGCGGTCCATCGCGGGAATCGGGGTCGTGTAGACGCGCAGTTCGCCGGGAACGGTTGTAATCACCTCTTCGCGCCAGTCACCGAAGAGATCGCAGACCATGAGTCTGGTTCCCGCGAAACTTCCGCCGACCGGACCGCCGTTGAAGTCGCGGATGGAGTTGAGACATTCCTCTTTCTCCAGATCGGCGTCCCAGAAGATTCCGCGCCGCATTCCGCCGACGCCGCGTCCCTTTTTGAGCAGCCGTCCGTCCGCGCTGAAGAGCCAGCGGCGGTCGGGCGACGGCGCGCGGACATTGAAGTCGATCGCCCCGATTTCGGGACCGGGAATGGTCGGGTCGAAGTCAATGACATAGCCGTCGTTGATGTGTTTGTTCGGCTCGTTCAGCTTCCAGAGCGTCTTTCCGGTCGCGGGATCGGCGATGAGAACGCCGCCGCTTGTCTGCGGATCTTCATAAAAATGCGCGAGCTCCGGCCCCGGATGACTTGCGATGATGTCGGTATAATAAATATAATCCGGATGCCCTCTGCCGTTGGACCAGAGGACTTCGCCGTTGTCGTCGATGACCATGCTTCCGAGCAGAATTTCATCGCGCCCGTCATTGTCGAAATCGGCGCAGATCGTGGCGTGTGCGCCCTGACGCTGAAAGCGGAGCGGCATTCCGGTGTTGTCGAACTTCCAGAGATTGACGAGTTTGCCGTCTTTGAGCTGCCAGGCTTCGGCTTTCATGGTGCCGTAGGTTCCGCGCAGAGCGATGATTGCGGGGGTCTTTCCGTCGAGATACGCCATCGCAAGCTGATTGCGCGAAAAAAAATTGTAGGATTCAAAATTGTCGCGGGAGGGCCACGGCGCTTTGGCGATGACCTTGCCGGTCATGCCGTCGAGCACCGCGAAGTATTCGGGACCCGAAGTGACGCGTCCGTCCGGGTCGCGCGGATCGCCTTCCGCCGCTTTGACCACGACTTCCGCCTTGCCGTCTCCGTCGAAATCGTAGATGATTGCGGGACTGTACCAGACGCCGCGCTCAATGCCGGGTCCCATGTCGTAGGTCCAGAGCCGTGTGCCGTCGGAAAGGAAAGCCTCCAGTTTGAACGTCGTCGGACTCGGATACCAGAAGCGCGGGTACGGGTCGATGTTCACCGCACGCGGAGTCTTGACGACAAAATCATATTTGCCGTCGCCGTTCAGATCGCCGATTCCGACGTTCCGGACCATTGCTTCCGGATCGGAAAGTTTGAAGGAGAGATACGGCAGCAGTCCCGGACGCGACGGCGCGGGAAACATCACCGCATCGCCCGCGAGCCCCCGCTTCCCCGCCGGCTCCACGCGATAACGGTCGGTGACGCGTCCGTCGGCGTCGAGCCAGTCACAAGTCTGAACAACGGGCGCGGAATTCAGTTTGACCTGTTTTCCGTCGCGCGTGCGGAAAACGTTGAATGCAATATCCGCCGAGTCTTCCTTAAGCAGACGCCAGCTGACGAGCATTCCGTCCGCGGTGAGCGCGGCGACTGCACCGCGGTCGAGTTTCTCCTCCACGCGGGCGCCCGCCGGAACGGGAAGTTTCGGGTTCGGTGCGCGGTCTTCGAGTTTCGTTACAAGAAAGTTGTCAAGATAGGCGGAGCCGCGGTTTTTCGGATTCGGATCGGCATAGCACGCGGCGACGCAGAAGGTCAGGAAGCCGTCTTTGGACTCGATCTCCGGCGCGACTTCTCCGCGGATGTCGATCAGACGGAACTTTTTGCCGTCCACCGAAACTCCGAATGCGCGCCCGCCGAACGCCTGAACGCGGTATTTTCCGGGAAGCTTCACAGGAATGCGGATGGTGAGTTTCGCCGCGTCGGGAGCTTCGGGAGAGCAGTCCTTCATGACCGGCATGGAACGCAGAACTTTTCCGCCCGACCATTTGTGTTTCCACGGGTCGTTCGCCCAGAGATTCCACTTGCCGGGAACAATGCGGTCGCCCGGAACGATCTTGTTCTTTTCGACGGCGACATCCTCCGCCTCCACGCGGAAATAGCGGTCGCTGTATTTATAGTAGTTCACCTTCGGTTCCGGACTGAGCATCGGAGGGAAGCCGGTGACGTTCTTTGTCGGCGTCACCACAAAACGGTCGATGTACGGGCTGCCGGCATGCTTCGGATTGTCCTCCGCATAACAGTTTGCAATCTGAAACTCGACAAAGCCGGTTTCGCTCTTGATTTCCCCCGCCAGGAGCGTGTCGTTCGTGAGACGGCGGAAAAACTTGCCGTCGAAGGAGACGCCGACGGTCCGACCGCCGAAAAACCGGATGTCGCACGGAACATTTTTCGGAACCGGAACGCGGAAAGTCAGGATTGCCGCAGCGGGATCGGCGACCTTGCGGTTCGCGCGGATCACATCGCCGCGCAGAGCCTTTTCGCCTGACCAGCGTTTTTTCAGCGGATCGTTCGCCCAGAGATTCCATTTGCCGGAAACCATGCGGTCGCCGGAAACAATCTTATCCTTTTCAACCGCGACGTCTTCCGCCTCGTAAACCTTGCTCCATTTCCGCGTTCCCGCTTTCTTCGCGTCCGGCTTCCCTGCGCCGAGCGGAATCGCGATGAAGTGGTCGACGTAGACCCAGCCGGGATTGGAAGGCGTGGCGTAGCAGTTCGCAACTCTCAGCTCCAAAAAACCGCCTTTCACTTCAACCCTGTCCGCCACAACTCCGCGGAACTCGATTTTTTTGAACGCCCCGTTCCCGACCGCCACGCCGAACGCGCGTCCGCCGCGCGCTTCAATGCGGTAGTATCCATCGGCAAGCGGAAGACGCACGCGGAAAAGTCCGGATGCGGGATCCTCCGGAGCGCGGTCGGCCTTGCAGAGCGGCGCGCGCAAAGTGCTTTTGTTGCGCCAGATGTTGTCCGGACGGTCTTTCGTCCAGAAATCCCACTTCCCGTCCGGCGGACGATTGTTGTTCTGAGTGAAAACGGAGGGGTCGACGGCGACTTTCTCCGCATCGAAGCGGAGCGGTTCGGCGGCGCAGGCGCATCCGGCGGCCAGCGCGGCGAATGCAAATAATTTGAAAGTGTTCATTCTGTTTTCCTTTCTCAATCCATATGGAAGACTTCGACGAGATCGCGCCCGACCGGGCGGTTGTCGTCATGACAGTACATCAGATCGGCATTGTATTTCCACCAGCGCTTGACAACATCGTCTTCGGGCATATCGGCGAACGTTTCGTTGTCGTCGAGCTGGCAGAAGGCAAAGAGCGTGTCGGTTGCGGCGTCAAAGAAAATGGAATAGTCGCGAATTCCGCAGTCGTGGTGTTCGCGGACAAGTTCCGGCCAGATGGCGTCGTGCCGGCGGCGGTATTCATCCGCCATTCCGGGCTTGAGACGCATGGCAAATGCGTGTCGTTTCATACAGATTCTCCTGTCTTAAAGATCGCGGCGGTGCGGGCTGATACGGACGAATTCTTTCCGCGTATAATACTGCGCATAAACTTCTTTGCGGTTTTCCACATGACCGTCCGCGAACAGAATGTTGCAGGAGCTGTCGCCGTGGCGCGGTCCGCTGTAAGCGATTCGCCAGTTTCCGGAAGCATAATCCCCGTCATAAATGAATTTCGGCGAACAGCGTTTCCATGCGGCGACGTTGTAGAGACGCGAGTCGCCGACGATTCCGACGCCGCTGGGGCTGACAAAGCTGGAATTCTTGAGCGGCCTGTTGAGTCCTCCCTTATCCTCGGTCGTCGCATGTTTCATCAGAATCCATTCGCTGGTTCCATAGCTGCAGAGACGTTTGGTGATATCGGATTCCGCCTTGTAGAACGCATCGAGTTTCGGAGCGTCGGTGAAACTTTCCCAATAGAAGCTCTTCAGTTCCTCCTTGTTCTTGCTGGTCCGGAGGGGCGCGCCGGGACAGACAAAAACGGGAGGGTTGAGGTTGTAGTATTCCGCGAAAAATTCAAAATGCGACATTCTCGGAGCCGTGAAAATATCAATTTCCGGCCAGTACTCCGCATTGTCGCCGGTATACATGTTGTAGGCGGTTCCGATCTGCTTCTGATTGGAAACGCAGCTGATTCCGTACGCCTTTCCCCGCGCCTTGTTTAAAGCCGGCATAAGCAGTCCGGCAAGGATTGCGATGATCGCTATCACAATAAGGAGTTCTATAAGCGAGAAATACCGGATTCTCCGCCGATGGAACATGAGAATGTCTGACGCTTTGTGTTTCATTGTTTTGTCTGCCTTTCGTTTTTCTCTTCCGTTTGTCTTTTCGTTTCAAATCCGTTGGATTTCTGAAACAGGCAATGCCCGTTTCATATCTCATATTTTCCTTTTTCCTCCGTTTCCCTTGTTTATTATACGTGCAATATGATGGTTCAGAAAAATCAGTTCATCCCCGGCGTACTGTCCCGCAGAAGAAGCGAGGAATGAAGATCCGCGGGAACAACGGGAGTGCGCTGCATCCCGGCGTCAACGCTCTTCCAGATCTGGTCGACGATGGCTTCAAAGGGAAGATAGACCGAAGTCAGCGGGACCGTGTCGAACGGACGCTCCTGTCCGTCGATGCCGATGACGGGCAGTTCCCTGAGGGTATGCCCGCTGGAGAGAATGGCATTGACGGCAATGCTTCCGAGTTCATCGGTAAAGGCGACGAGAAGCTGCGGACGTTCGCTTTCGGGCATCTCGAAAATCTGCCGGATGAATGCGGCGACGTCGGGAAACCCGGCGGATTCGCAGTGAGCGGCAAGCGCGACATTTTTCTGTTTGAGCATCTCCGCGATCTGAAACGCGCGGACGCCGATCGGGTTGCTCCATCCTACATAGCTCAGGTACGCGGTTCTGCGTACGCCGTTGCGCGTGATGAATTCGCCGAGCGTATTCGCAATATCGGTTTCGCTGACTCCGACATATCTGCTGTTTGCAATGGAAAACGCATTGTGCCCGCAGAAAACGAGCGGAATTCCGTTTGCGGAGAATCCCTCGAAGAGATCGCGGTTGAAATCTCCGCTGGCGATCGCGACGAGGGCGTCGATCCCGCGCGAGAAGAACATTTCGAGCTTGCGGCGTTCGAGCGCGGGATCGAAATTGTAATATTCGACGAACGCCATGAATCCGTGCAGCATGCACCGTTCGGAAATGGCGCGTCCGAGCATCCGGCTGAACTGAACGTCGATGGTGTTGAGGAGCACGCCGATATTGCTGCTTCGCCCGGAGACAAGCATGCGCGCGGAGTTGTTCGGGATGTACCCGAGCTCCGCGATGACCTTCTGAATGGTCTTCCGCTTTTCTTCGCTGATCCCGATATTGGAGCGCGGATTCCGGTTGAGCGCCGCATAAACGGCTGCACTGGAGACCCCCGCGCGATCGGCCACCATGCGGATGGTGACGCGTCCCCGCGGCACATCGGACGAAGTTTTTTTCTCAGCGTTTTTTCTCATATTGCACGTATAATATCCTGTTATGTTTAACATAACACGGATCAATAAAATGTCAAGCGCGGAAAAAGAAAGTCCGGAGAAAAAATTGACAACGTCCGGGAAATTGCGCACATTTGATGGGATGGAGGCTTGAAAAAGCCCGTTTCCATGATTGATCATTGTTCCTGCCCAAAATCAACCGAAAGGAAACAGGTCATGGAAATGCAGCGCAGGAAGACAGGGAACCGGCTCGCGAGAAAGCAGAACCTGTCGCCGGAAAACGTCGGAAAATGAACTTGAACAAGACAGTGCAATTTAACGAAGGAGCAATAATCCGTCAGAACCGAATGTGCGCAAAACTTCAGACACTGCCTGTCTATGGCAAATGTCGTCGATGAATCTTTTTTTCAGATCCGCATTTGGCATGCGGATCTGAAAAAAGACGGTCAGGACTGAATTCGCGAAAGGGCAATGTTGCGCCGGTCGTAGAATTCCTGATCTGGACAAAGATTGCTGCTGCACGTTTTCACCGTTCCGTCAAGCTGGAACGGGATTGTAATCCAATCCGGGGAATTGCGTCCGGAATGACGCACTTCCAGGGGAATGTACGTCAAAGCCCGCGCATCCTCCGGCATTGCGATCTCGAATTCCAGACAATGGCGAGTCCCGATCTTCTGCATCATCACGAGCTCCGGCGAGGGAGAACAGGTCCAGCCCTCCGGAAGCATCCAGCGGAAATACACGTTCGAACATCCGAGATTCGTCGTCGGCACCCACAGGCGCATCTTCTGCGCCGTTCCCGCCTTCATCACCGGCGATTCGCCATATTCCACGGCGACTTTGCCCCACGATACAGGAAGCGTCAGGCGCATCGAACTGCGCATCCGTATGCGTCTCAAGCCGGAATCGGAATCCAGGACTGCCGTTTTGTACGTTTCCGGGATTTCGGTCGCGCCGTCCGTCAGCCCCGGCAGAGTCGGGTTCTCGGCCGATGCAATATTTTTCAAAGCAACCGTGCGGTCGGTCAGTTCATCCAGCGTTGCGGGAATCTCACAGAGGAATGCGTTCAGAATCGCCACGGTTTTGATGTTTTCCCCGATCGGATCCACCCAGCGCCGCGGAATGCCGGAACGTCCGAGAATGATTCCCATGACCGCCCCGACCGTTGCAGCGGTGCAGTCCGCGTCGTCGCCGCAATTGACCGCCGTGCAGACGGCTTTCGAGAAATCGCCTTCCCCGTAAAGCAGGCCAATCACCATGAATGCGACGTTTCCGGGCGCATGGAACCAGCCGAGATCCTCAATCTCCTTGACCACCGCCGCGCGGGCGGCGACAAAATCGCGTCCGGCCTCATATTCCGCAATGGCCGTGCGGACGGCACGGGCGACGCGGCAGTCGGAGGGAATGCGTTTCAGGGCGATGTCGATCAGTTTTCGGATATCCGTCTCGATAAATGCGGCGGATTCCAGGGCGGTTGTGAAAATTTCCGCATAAATGCCGTCACCGGAGTGATCGACGCAGGCGTCGCACCATGCGTACTGAATCGCCTCGTCGGGCGATCCGGGGAAGAGACAAGCCCAGATTTCGGAACGGATCCATGCGCCGTTTCCGTTGTACCACACCGGATTGTTGCATGCGCCGGAGAGCGGCGGATAGAGTCCGTTGATCATATTGGCGCGGCAAATGCCGTATTCCTCCCACGGCCCGATCACATAGGAAAGCCAGTATTCGCCGAGCACGCGTTCATTGATATTGGAAAGCCCATGCTCCTCAATGGCATGAAGCCAGACCAGCTGGAGATCCAGATCGTCATTCGGGATCGGGTCGCCCTTCAAATCAGAAGTGTAGAAACTGACATTGAAGACCTGCTGTTTGTTTTCAAACGGGGCTCCAAGGGTTCCGCCGATGTTTTTTCCCGTCCAGCAGCCGAGAACTTTCTCGCGGAATTCACTGCGGTTGAATCTTGCGGTTGTCGCTTTCGATGTATCAAACATGGTTGTTTTCCTTAAAATTCAAGGGTTACTGTGCCGGATTTTCCGGTTGCGACGACGGTTTCCGCCGCAGGTTCGTAGACGCCGCCTTTCCAGCGGACCGCTTTGCGGTGCGACGCGTGCGGCAGACGGATGCGGATTGATTCCGGCGCGTTCTCCGCCGAATACTCACAACGGATTTCCGCGTCCGTCGATTCAATCCGGAACGAAAGACGGCCGAATTTGGAACGGACGTTTTTCAGTTCAATCGTTTTGCCGGCCGCGAACCAGCGGCGCGGCGCGCATGCGCAGAGATTCAGGACCGCTCCGTCTTCCAGGAACAACATCCAGCGCAGCTGCATCAGCATCCAGCACTCTTCGTGTCCCTTGAACGGCTTGGAATAGTAGTGTTCGTAAAACGTGTAGGTTTCGCGGTCCTGCATTGCGGCAAGCTGAGTGTAGAAAAGCGAAAGATACGGTTTGACTTCGCCGCGGATCGCAAACGCATAGTCGTTGCGGACGTAGTACGGCTGGCAGTAGGAGGAGAAGCGGACCGTGTGGGGGGACTGTTCGGCGCGCAGGATCGCGTCCATCTCAGCGGAGCGGCAGTCGAGCACTCCGAAAATGCCGCAGTAGACCGGAGGATTCGTCTGGACGCGGTAAAGAATCGTTCCGTGATCCGTCCACGTTCCGCCGTCGGCATGATAGGCGGGATCCCCGGTGTATTCCGTCCACGGCGGCAGATGCTGAACCCAGTCGCCGCCGGGCGTGGGAATGGCGGGAGATTTTGCTTTCGCGGCATGAATCGCGTCGATGATGTCCGCGCGGTACTCCGCGCACTCTTTGCGCAGAAACGCCGCATAATCCGGATCGGCGCACGCAAGCGCATCCGCCATTCCGGCGAGTCCCGCATAGCTTCCGGCATTCAGGTAAAACGAGTGATAGAAGTCGTCCGGATCATCGACTTTCCCCTTCTGCAGGCCGTAACATCCGGCGGCGCGGCATTCATCGGTCTTGTTCGCGTTGCGCCATTCGAGCAGATAATTGCAGGCGCGCTTCAGCGGTTCCGCATAGCGTCTGATCCATTCGGCGTCCCGCGTATAACGGAAATGTTCGGCGGCGGTCCAGAGGAACGGTCCCGTCTCGTTTTCATAGTTGGAATAGGTGAACAGAGCGCCGCGTTCATCGAGGCGTCCGATGAAATATTCCAGACAGCGTGCGGCGCGGCTCGGCATGCCGAGCCAGTCATAACACAGAATCATCGGCGCGCTTTCGGAACCGATCGGAGTGTAATAGAGTCCGACATCCGCCATCATGGGTCCGCTCTGTTCGCCGGTCGTCGCCATCACCGTATGCAAAATGCCCGCTTTCAGCCGGTTCTCAAGCTCCTTTTCCGGAAGGGAAACCGGAGCGGCTTCCTTGAGGATCGAGTTCCAGTAGGCGCGGCAGGAGCGGTAATGCAAATCATAATCCAGACGCGCGATTGCTTTCGCTCTTTCCCGGGAAACAGGGCCGTTCGGAACACGGATTTCAAAAACAGCTTCCTCTCCCGGCATGACAAGAACGGAAAGTTCGTCTTCTCGGACGCCTGTCCCGTTGAGCAGGTTCACGGCAACGCATCCGGAATCATACTCATCCAAAGAGAGAATGCCGTCCGCAAGGGTATATTTCATCGGTGCGGCTGCGCGGCAATTCTCCGCATAGTTGAGGTACATCGGAACGCTTGCGGAGAAAAATGCGTATGCCGGAGCCTTCCCGGTGTTCCGGGCGCGCACTTTCATCAGCAGAACGACTTCTTCGCTGCGGTCGAGCATGGCGCGGCGGCGGAAGACCTCGTCATGCGGGATTCTGCACTGTCCGGGATATCCGTTGAAGGCATAGGCGACATCGTTCGGCGTACCCTTCACCGACTCCTTGGAAAGGAGATGCGATTCGAGCGTGGCGAATGCGGTGATGTCATAATCCACCGCGCCGTCGCGCTGAGTCGAACGCAGAATCGGCAGAAAGCCGTCTTCAAGAGAACGCGCAATGGAGGGCGCAGCATGAACGCCCGGCCCGATCAGGAAGTCGAGGAAATAGGGTTCGGCTCCGGGAGCGGCAGATACGCAATGCTGATGTGTCGCGGGTGCGATGTAGCCCCAGGTGCGGAAATCCAGTTCGCCGAGCTGATGAATTTTTGAACCGCGGATGTCATTGTAATCCACCCAGAATCCGCGGATGTCGGGACCGACGCCGAGCCATGTCTGCGCGATGTGGGAGCGTGTGAACGAATTCGCTTTTTCCAGCGTCATTTCCGGCTCGTTTTCGACTTGAGCGAAATCCGATCTCGCGCCGCCGGAAGCGACTGCGAGAGCGATCTCCATATAGCTGCGCGGATCTTCCGCCGGCAGTGCGGCTGCGCCGGCATCCGGAACATACACCGGATATCCGGAATTCACATCGCGCAGGAAAAACGAGAACTCGCCAGCCGTCACGATCGTGCTTCCTCCCCCCGGCTTCAGGTTCACTTCTCCGCATTCCACAAACAGCTCGACGGCGTTTTTGAACTCCGCCGGCGAAAGCAGTCTGCCATAACGTACCGACACCGCGCCGGAGCGCGGCGTCTCAAAAACGATTCTGCATTTCATCTCTGTTCTCCTTTTCAGTCAGCGGTCCAGCGGACCGCGGTTGCAATGGTTTGACCTGGTTTCAGCTTCGCACAGACTCTTCCGCGCTCCGCATCGTCAAGAGAAAGCGGATAGTTCGTGCACGGCTCCAGAATCGCCGTACGCGAAGCGTTCAGCCGTCCGAAACTGAAAAACAGCCAGGCGCAGCGGAAAATTTCCGGATCGAACTGACAACGGAAACTCCGTCCGCACGTATGTTGAAGCGAGAGTTCTCCCGCGCTCAATCCCGTCAGGAAAAGGAAATCGGAAGATCCGTTCATTTCCGGAACCGTGTACGGATTCCGCCATGCGCGCGGCATGGCGTCGGGGAATTTCGACCAGTCTCCCGGATCAGGAGCCTGACAGCACTCCGCCGGAGCAAAAACAAGGTCCCCGGGATCAATGCGGAGCGACGCATGCAGCTTCCAGAGAAACGCGAGTTCCCGCTCCCCGGGATTTGTAATTTCATATTCCGAAATCAGCGTGCTTCCGGAAAGCGACATCGTCCGCGAATACATCAGGCCGCAGACGGGAAGCGCACCTTCCAGCACAATTCTCATTCCGTCCTTCCGAACGTTCAGCGGCAAAGTCCAGAGCTCGCCGTGATCGGGGAAACCGCGCTCGGGAACATCGTTCGGAAGCAGCTCGTCGAAACCGCCCGCAAAGTTGCCGTCATAATCCAGCGCGGGGTTGACGGGCAGACGCGACGCATCGTACCACGCGTGTTCAAATCCAAAACGCCTGTCGGTAAACCGCACAATGCGTCCGCCATGATCGGGATCGACCGCAACCGAAAGCGTTTCGTTTTCAAGACAAACAAGTTCAGACATTCCGCACCTCACGCTTTTGTTCCGAGAAAACGCCGTTCTTCCGCCGCCTCGCGGAAGCCGTCTGGGAAATCCTTCGCAAAGCACCGGCGGATCAGGGGAAGAAGCGAAAACTGCAGCTTGCGCGCCGTTTCCGAATCACCGCGCATCCATGCGTCGACAATCCCCATGACAGTTTGCGGCTCAAGCCCTCCCGTTGCAACAGTCGCGCCGTCCGCCCCCATGATGAGACTTGCGAGAAGCAGCTCTTCGGAACCGGTCAGAATTTTGAATTCCGGGCGATGCGCCTTGATTTCCGCAATCAGCTCCTCGAATCGAGCGAAATCGCGGGAGCTGTCCTTCAACCCGTGAATATTCGGATGAGATGAAAGCTCAACGATCGTCTCGAAGGTCATCGGCGATGTAAACGCCGGAATATCATAGAGATACATCGGAAGCGGCGAACGGTCCGCCACCTCGTTCATGAAGCGGATGACGCCCGGCTGTCCATGACGGAAAAACGGCGGCGGAGCAACGGCAATCGCATCCGCGCCCGCCGCGCGGCAGGCATCCGCAAGTTCGATAACGAGATCAGGAGAGCCTGCGATCGTCCCGGCGACAAGAAACATGCGTCCGCCGACCGCCGCCTTTGCGATCCGCACCGTTTCCGTTTTCTGCGCATCGCTCAGAGTCGTGAATTCCCCCGTGCTCCCGTTCAGAAAAAGTCCGCCAACTCCGAAATCCGCCATTTTCGAGTAATAACGCGCCATGCCGTCCGCATCAAGTTCGCGCCCTTTGCGCATGACAGCCGGGGGAACGAGAATCAGTGGTTTCTTCATTTGCCGCTCCAGATGGTTTCGCCTTCGTAGCGGATTTCGACTTCACGCCCGAAACGTTTGATGGCGTCGTGATTGATTTCCACGCCGAGCCCCGGAGCGTCCGGAAGTACGATTTCTCCGTTCCCATCGGGCGCGATGCGTTCCACGGTGAGGCTGCGCGCCGGTTCCGCGCACTCGACGGGAAACTCGCACCATGCGGACTCCTTCATTCCCGCAAACGGCTGAACCGACGCAGAAAGGGCAAGCTGCGTCGTAAATGTGTGATTGACATAGACCGTTCCCGTTTTCCGTGCGTATTCCGCCACTTTCCATGCGGATGAGATGCCGCCGATGCGCCCGGTGTCGATCTGAATGAATCCGACCTTGCCGAAATCAATCAGATTGAACGCCATATCGGGATTGTGCGCGCCTTCGCCGCCGGCAAGTTTTTTCCTTCCCCACCGTTCCGTGAGTTCGGAATAAGCGTGAAACGCATTCGAGGTGAACGGTTCTTCAAGCCAGACCGCACGGCATTCCTTCAGAACGGGAAGAAGCGCCGCGGCACGGGCGACGTCATTCTTCCAGACCGTTCCCGCGTCGATCATCAGAGCCGCCTCGTTCCCGAGTCCTTCGCGGGCGGCGCGGACGTGCTCGACATCCTGTTCCGGCGTGCCGCGTCCGAACGGTCCCCAGCCGAATTTTGCTGCGCGGAATCCGGCGTTTCCCGATGCAACTCCCTTCCGGTAAGTCTGCTCCGGCGTATCCCCGAAAAGCTGTGAGGCATATGCCGTTTTCGGATATGTTTTTTCATATCCGAGCAGCTTCCAGACAGGCATCCCGCGCTTGCGTCCGAGCATATCCCACAAGGCTATGTCAATTCCCGAAAGCGTGTGATCCGCCTGGAGCAGATCGAAGCTGTTTTCGCGGACTTTCTCCGTCAGCGCGAAAATGTCGGCCGGCGAATTGATTTCCGCTCCGACAACCGACATTTTCAGTGGTTTGCATGCGAGATGCGACATGGGGCAGCACCATGCGGCGATTGAGACGAGCGGCGATGCTTCGCATTCGCCCCATCCTTCGCTGCCGTCGTCCATGACAACCCGCACAAGCAGCGCATCCTGACTGCCGTCTCCGATGTCGCGGATTTCATCCGCTGCAAGGTAGTGAAAATCAACCTGTTCTATTTTCATAAGTCATTCATCCTTAAAATGTTATTGTAAGCCCGCCGTCGACGGTGAGCGTGTGTCCGGTGATGTAGGCTGCGTCGGGACCGCAGAGGAAAAAGATTGCTCCCGCGATCTCCTCCGGTTTTCCCGCGCGCCGAAGCGGGAGATGACGCCCGGCGACATAATTCTGTCTGAAC
>ERZ1673741.99-NODE-99-length-117786-cov-85.000824_pt1 | contig 117786 bp, 161 predicted proteins | sample MGYA00580209_ERZ1673741 | MGnify/ENA primary metagenome ERZ1673741 (study PRJEB41218, sample SAMN15661754) | gut metagenome | host: Homo sapiens | place: Canada: London | collected 2015-08-20/2019-03-30 | study: EMG produced TPA metagenomics assembly of... | reverse complement strand
ACACCAATAACCCAAGTTGGCTGATGGTGAAGGCGCTGCCAGCTATCAGTAATCCGGATGAGGAGAACGCCATCTCGCTGATGTCTGCCATCTACGCCAATACCATTACCACCCATATCCAGAAGACTCTCTCTTTGGATAATCATTCTCAGAAGAATCTCGCTCAGGAGAGCATCCGTCTGCAGAATCAGGTGGAGAAGCTGCAGAAGTTGCAGAACCCTAACGGTTCCTTCTCCTGGTGGAATGGAATGAAGGGCAGCAGATATATGACAACGTCGGTAGCCGAAATGATGGTTCGATTGAATGCCATCGCAGGTGTGCAGAAATCAACTGCCCGGATGCTGACTTCGGCTCTGAACTATCTCTCTCTGCAGACCGCACAGGAAGTAAGAGAAATGAAGAAACAGGAGGAGAAAAAGCAGAAGGTGAGTCCTAGCGAACAGGCGCTGCATTATCTCTACATCCTTTCGATGGATGGCAGAAAGATGAAGCAGAATCTGGAAGCTGACAAGGCTTATCTCCTGGAAAAAATGTCGAAGATGACCGGTGATTTCTCCATCTATGGCAAGGCGCGTGCTGCCGTGGTACTCGCCAAAAACAGCCAGCAGAATGCTGCCTATCGCGAAAAGGCAGGCGAATATCTGCAGAGCGTGAACGAATATGCCGTTTACCGTGAGGAGATGGGCCGCTACTACGATACCCGCAAGGCACTCTACTGCTGGAGAAATTATAAGATTCCTACCCAGGTATCCGTGATAGAGGCGCTGCAGATGCTGAAGCCGAACGACAAGCAGACCATCGAGGAACTGCAGCGCTGGCTCCTGATGTCGAAACGCACCCAGGTTTGGGATACGCCGGTGAACACCGTGGATGCCGTCTACGCCTTTATTAAGGGCAATGAGAGTAACTGGAACAGGAAGGCTGAGAATGCCGTTCTGAAACTGGACGGCAAACTGCTGCCGATGCCGCAGGATTCCACTACTTTGGGCTATGTGAAGACCGAAAAGACGGGCAAGGCATCTAAGCTGAGCATTGACAAAAAGAGCGATTATACCAGCTGGGGAGCCGTCTATGCAGAGTTTAAGCAGCCTGTCAGCGAAATCGGTTCCATGGAGTCGGGCATCAAGGTGCGCCGTGTCATCGTTCCTGCCGAATCTGAGGGTAAGGGCAAGGCGCAGGCGAAGATAGGCGAGAAGGTGAAGGTAACGCTCCTCATCACCGCCGACCGCGACTACGACTTTGTGCAGATTACGGATAAGCGTGCGGCATGTCTGGAACCGATTAACCAGAAGAGCGGTTATCAGTGGGGCATAGGCTGCTATGTTTCTCCAAGAGATTATGCAACAAATTTCTATTTCGATCGTTTATCTAAAGGTATGCACATCGTTGAAATGGAGTATTACGTGGATAGAAAGGGCGACTATCAAAGCGGAACTTGCACCGCCGAGTGTACCTACAGTCCGGAATTTGGTGGCCGCACAGAGACTTATGAATTGAAAGTTAATAATTAAAGTTTATAGATTGATAATTTAAAATAGAATAGTATGAAACGGATGAATATATGGATGCTCTCAGCGCTGTTGGCGCTGCCTGCATCAGCACAGAAGATTACAACCCAGCACGAGGTGGTAGACTGCGGACAGGTGGTGTTCAGCAAGCCTGTAACTGCCGAATTCGTGCTGAAGAATGATGGGCGCAAGCCTTTGGTTATCAACAATGTGTTGAAAAGCTGCGGCTGTACGGAGGTTGATTATCCGAAGACGAGCATTGCTGCCGGCGAAAGTTTCGTCATCAAGGCGGTATACGATGCCAAGCAGATGGGTACTTTCACCAAGCAGGTTTGCCTCTATACCAATGCGGATGAAGAGCCGTTCATCCTCTCTATGAGGGGAAAGGTAGTGGGCAGTGTAGTAGATTTCGCTGGTTCTTACGATGAGATGCTGGGTGCCATCAAGAGTGATGCCCAGGAGGTAGAGTTTGATGACGTGAACCGTGGCGACCGTCCGGTTCAGCGCATTCATATCTTCAATCCTACCGACGAAGTGCTGGAGCCGGTAGTGATGCATCTTCCAGACTATCTTCATGCTTTCGTATCGCCTTCCAAGGTGGCTCCGCGTCATTCAGCCGAAATCAGTTTCGTGCTGGATTCCAAGAAACTGCGTGACCTGGGCTTGAACCAGACATCGGTTTATCTCGGTGAGCGTCCTGGCGATAAGGTTGCGCCTGAGAAGGAAATCGTGGTATCAGCCGTTCTTCTTCCTGGTTTCGAGAACATGACTCCAGCCAAGAAGGCACTGGCTCCGAAGATAGAGATGTCTGCCACCGACCTCAATCTGGGTAGATTCAATGGAAAGAAGAAGCTGAAGGGTGAGATTCTGATTACCAATAAGGGTAAGTCGGAACTGGATATCCGCAGCATGCAGATGTTTACGATGGGCTTGCAGGTGAACCTGAAGAAGAGTAAAATTCAGCCAGGAGAGACCGTTAAGATGAAGGTGACGGCTGTGGCTGCCGACTTGAAGAAATCGCGTGTCAGACACCCTCGTATCCTCATGATTACGAATGATCCTGACCATGCTAAGGTGATGGTGAAGATTAATGTACAATGATTTAAAAACGAATATCGTGCAGATAGAAATAGATAACGGCAGTGGGTTCTGCTTTGGCGTAACCACTGCCATCAAGAAAGCTGAAGAGGAGTTGGCTAAGGGCGGTAAACTTTACTGCCTGGGCGATATTGTGCATAACGGTATGGAGGTGGAGCGCCTGCATGAAGCGGGACTCATCACGATAGACCATGAGCAGATGGAGGAACTGCAGGGCGTAAAGGTCTTGCTCCGTGCTCATGGTGAACCGCCTGAAACTTATGCCCTTGCCGAACGGAACAACATCGAAATCATCGATGCTACCTGTCCTGTGGTGCTCCAGTTGCAGCGCCGCATCAAGAAGCAGTATGTCAACAATCCGGAGGCACAGATCGTGATTTTCGGCAAGAACGGGCATGCTGAGGTGCTCGGACTGGTGGGGCAGACGGAGAGTCATGCCATCGTGGTAGAGAAGTTTGAGGATGTGAAGCAGCTGAAGGAAACCGGTCAGTTGGATTTCTCTAAAGATATCTATCTTTACTCCCAGACTACCAAGAGCCTCGATGAGTTCCACCGCATCATCGAATACTGCCAGAAGCATATTGTTGAGGGCGCTGTCTTCAAGAGTTTCGATACCATCTGCCGTCAGGTGGCTAACCGCATGCCTAACATCGCTGCCTTTGCCAGCAAGCATGATGTCATCCTCTTTGTGAGTGGCAGAAAAAGTTCGAACGGTAAGGTGCTTTTCAAGGAATGCAAGAGTGTGAATGCCAACAGCTACCAGATAGAAAGTGCCGACGAGATAGATATGAACTGGTTCAAGGATGTGGAAACGGTAGGTATCTGTGGTGCTACCAGTACGCCGAAGTGGCTGATGGAAGAGTGCAGGGAGAAGATTATCAAGGATAGTTCTGCTCTTTTATAGTAAAAGTTAAGGTGTTGATTGTTAGTTAGTTAACCAACTTGCTGCCGCGTTTTGCGGTAACAAGGGTATAGGATAGTTTTATCGTTGGTTGAAAAACTTAATGTATTGGTTATTAATTAGTTAACCCATTTGACGTTGTGTTTTACAACGTCAAATGGGTTTATCTTTTATAAACTGTCTGAAAATAAAACAGGTGATAAATCTTCTCCCGAAGACCTATCACCTTCAAAAAACAGTAATTAACTCAAAATTTATAATCTATATCATTACTACCTTGTTAATATGATTGCAAAGATACTAAATTGAAGTTTTTTTTCCAAATCTTTTTCATCGAATAAAATAAATTTATCGGTAAAAGTAGTGTATTTAACGTATTTTTGCATAAATAACCCAGCAGTCTCTTTTCTGTAGCTTATTCTGCTATTGCTTTTTGATATTGTTCCATCAGCCATGCCTTCTGTTCAGGAATGGTCATGTTGCTGTTGTCGAGCGTGATGGCATCATCAGCCTTCCTGAGTGGGGAAGTCTCGCGGTGGGTATCGATATAGTCGCGCTCCTCTACATTCTTCAGAATCGCATCGAAGTCGGCTGGCATTCCTTTCTCCTTCAGTTCATCGAAACGGCGCTGTGCTCTCACCTGTGAACTGGCTGTTACGAAAATCTTCAGTTCGGCATTTGGGAACACGGTGGTACCGATATCACGACCATCCATCACGATGCCCTTGTCTTCGCCCATCTTCTGCTGCTGCTCTACCAGCGCCTCTCTGACGAAAGGAACGGCGGCAATCGGACTAACGTGGTTGGAAACCTCTAACGAACGGATTTCCTTTTCTACCAGTTCTCCGTTCAGATAGCAGTCTGGGCGACCGGTTGTTGCATTAAACTTGAATGAGATGCTGATGTTCTTCATCTCCTTCTGCAGTTCTTCAGTCTTTACGGCTCCATCTGCTTCGAAGAGCTGATGACGCAGCGCATAGAGAGTTACCGAGCGGTACATCGCGCCCGTATCTACATAAACATAACCTATTTCCTTGGCAAGATCCTTTGCCATCGTACTCTTACCGCAAGAAGAGTATCCGTCTATTGCTATTGTTATTTTCTTCATAATTTCGAACTAACTTTAATGTATAATTTATAATGTAGAATTTATAATCTGTAACTTACGTTCAGCATGAGGCTGCTGCTACTGACGTGATATTTGCCGTAGGCAACGTTCAGATGGAAGCGCTCCAGGTTGATACCGCCACCCACAGAAAAACCGGCTCCATGACTGCTTTCCTCATCTTCTGAGGTGCTGATTTTCATCTCGTTGGCTCTCCGGAAGTTGTAGCCGGCACCTATCCACAGGCTCTCCGAAAGTAGAATGTCGGCACCTACTACGGCATGATCACGAAGACTGCTGTCCCAATGGTTCAGGTTGACCAGTGTGGCTGATACCCTGAATGGTGCGTTGGCGAAGCGTTTCGTCACACCCAACTGCAGGTCAATCGGCATCTTCTCATATTCATTGTCGTAAGCTTTCAGCTGTCCACCCAGGTTCTTTGCCACGCAAGAAACCGACCATTCCGTTTCCGGGTCGTAATAGTTGATGCCCAGATCCACTCCCACAGCGATAGAATTGTAATCGCCAATATACGAAGTGATGAATTTGGCGGCAATACCACCCGCGAATTTCTCACCGAGCATATAAGAGAAGTAACCCGCAATGGCAATGTCCTTTGCAGAGAACTCACCCATCTGGATGTTGTTCTCATCCGTCTCTTTCATCTTGCCGTAGTCAACAAGCTGAGCCGAAACAGCCCACGAAGCCTTGTCGTTGACAATACGGTTGAAACTAGCCGAGGCAGTGTTCACCCCCGACATATAGTTCATATAATTGAGATTGACCGTCTTGTCGTTTACTGATGACAGGAGAGCCGGATTATGGAATATGAGTGCCTCATCATCTTCTATCAAGGTGATGTTGTCGCCACCCAGAGCTGCTGCATGAGCACTCACCGGCAAGCGAAGGAAATTATACCCCGTTTGGCTCTCTTGAGCATCAATAATTGTCGCAAAAAGCGTCAATATTGCGGAAATTACATATTTTTTCATTTAAATTTTCTAATTCTTTGGCAAAGATACTGCTTTTTTCAATAATAAGAAGTAAATTTGCAATGTTTTCGTAGAAAATAACGAATTAAAACGGAATTTATTGTGGAAATTAAGAAATCAAATAGCGCACAACTGGAAGATAAGCGGGTTACATTTTTCCTGCTGGGTTTGCTGCTGGCTTTTACTTTCATCTTCGTAGGACTCCAATATCAGAGAGGCCCGCAGGGAGATGATGACTTGTCGGAATCGATGGAAGATCTTTCACAGGATCTGGAAATGTCGGCTCGTCCCGACCTGAAAGATATGGTGAGTGCAGAGGCTGCTTCGGCTCCTGCTTCTAAGTCAATTACTCAGGAAGTGAAGGCTGCCGAGCAACAGACTCAGAAGGCACCGCAGAAAATCAGTTCTACAACCAGCGAACTGGTTATCGGCGACGGCTCGGGTGTAGTGGATGGAGCAGAGGTGAAGGAAGCGGTTCCTGAAACTCCCATTGAGAATCCGGGAGCTGAGGCTCCTATCAAACTGACCGTCGTGCAGAAGATACCGCAGTTTCCTGGTGGCTGGTCTGCCTTCATGCAGTGGCTTACCAAGAACCTGAAGTACCCTGTAGCTGCCCAGAAGAGTAGGATTCAGGGAACCGTAGTGGTATCCTTTATCGTAAACAAGGATGGAAGTGTTGCCAATATCAAGGTAAGCACTTCGGTAGATCCATTGCTCGACAACGAGGCTTTGAGGGTGATGAAGATGATGCCGAAGTGGAAACCGGGCATCGATAAAGGCAAGGTCTGTCGCACGATGATTGCCATCCCGGTAGTGTTCCAGCTATAAATTGTTCATTGTAAATTATACATTATAAATTATACATTATACATTATTATGAAGACAGCAGATGAAATTTTAAGCATGGTAAATGAGTTTCTGGCTAATTTGCCTTACGAAAGAAAGCCAAAGTCTCTTTATGAGCCTATCAGATACGTACTTTCTATGGGTGGCAAGCGTATTCGTCCTACGCTCATGCTTCTGGGCTACAATCTTTTCAAGGACAATCCTGAGAAGATTCTGATGAATGCCGTTGCCCTGGAAACTTATCATAACTATACTTTGCTGCATGATGACCTGATGGACAATGCTGATTTGCGTCGCGGTCATGAAACGGTTCATAAGAAATGGGATGCCAATACGGCAATCCTTTCAGGCGACAGCATGCTCGTTCTGGCTTATGAACGTATGGCTCAATGTGATGAAAAGCATCTTGCCAAGGTGTTGAAACTCTTTACGACCACTGCTCTGGAAATTGGTGAAGGTCAGCAGTTTGATATGGAGTTTGAAAACCGCAACGATGTGAAGGAGGAGGAATATATCGAGATGATCCGTCTCAAGACCAGCGTACTTCTGGCTTGTGCCTTGAAGATGGGTGCTATCCTTGCCGATGCTTCTGATGAGGATGCAGAGAACCTGTATAAGTTTGGCGAGCAGATTGGATTGGCGTTCCAGTTGCAGGATGATTACCTCGATGTTTACGGCGATACCAAGGTGTTCGGTAAGGAGATTGGTGGCGATATCACATCTAACAAGAAGACGTATATGCTCATCAATGCCTTCAACCATGCCAACGACGCTCAGCGTGCAGAACTGCAGAAATGGGTTGATGCCAAGGAGTTCGACCGCAAGGAGAAGGTGGCTGCTGTTACCCGTCTCTATAATGAAATAGGTATCGACAAAATGGCGCAGGATAAGATTGCTTATTATTTCGAGCAGAGCAAAAAGTATCTGGATGCTGTCAGCGTGCCTGCTGAGCGTAAGGAGGAATTGGCAAAGTATGCTCAGAAAATGATGAAGCGCCAGTACTAGTTGATCGTTAATAGTTTATAGTTGACAGTTGATAGGGCAATGTTCAAAGTAATAGATACACATACGCATTTCGATGCGGAGGAGTTTGATGAGGATAGGGCGGAGGCTTTCGCCCGTGCCAAGGAAGCGGGGGTAGGCAAGGTGTTCTTGCCTGCCATCGATGTGAAGACCACACACGCGGTACTGGCATTGGCTAAGGAATATCCAGGCTATGCTTATCCGATGATTGGTCTGCATCCTGAAGAGGTGAAGGCTGACTGGAAGGAACAGCTGGCTGAACTCCGGAAGATACTGGAGGAACATCGCATGACCGGTAATGCCTGTCAGGAGGGTGGTTCTCCTCAGTTTTCAGACTTGATTGCTATCGGAGAGGTAGGACTTGATTATTACTGGAGCCGTGAGTTCGAAAACGAGCAGCTCGAGGCTTTCGAGGAACAGGTAAAATGGTCGGTAGAAACCCAGCTCCCGCTGATGATTCATTGCCGCAAGGCGCAGAACGAGATGGTGCATCTGCTCAGAAAGTATGAGAAAGAACTGCCGGGTGGCGTCTTCCATTGCTTTACAGGCAATCAGAAGGAAGCCGAAGAACTGCTCTCCTTCGATAAGTTTGTATTGGGCGTCGGTGGCGTATCTACTTTCAAGAGCAGCCATCTCAGAGAAGATTTACCGGCTGTGGTTCCGATGGATCGCATCGTATTGGAGACCGACAGTCCGTATATGGCGCCTGTTCCTTATCGCGGCAAGCGTAATGAGAGTGCTTTTGTGGTAGAAGTGATGAAGACGCTCGCCAAGGCTTATGGCGTAAGCGAAGAGGAGTTTGCCCGGCAGACCAATCTCAATGCAGAGCGTGTTTTTCCGCTATCCGTATCCCCAGTATAGGCGGTAAGCGTTCAAAACTCCTTAAATAAACATAAAAAAACGATGAAAGTTATGGTATTTCGGAGGAAAAGCAATAATTTTGCACTTCGAAATTGTTGCAGCGGCATGTTGTGGCAATGAGAATCGTTCTTCGGAATATGGAAAGGTGCTCGAGTGGCTGAAGAGGCACGCCTGGAAAGCGTGTATTCCCCTAAAGGGAATCGGGGGTTCGAATCCCCCTCTTTCCGCAGAAAACACTGAAAATTAGGTATTTCCAAAACATCGTATTTTATCCAACTAAGTAGAATCCTGCACATTCTTGCACATTTTTGCACATTTTTGCACAATTCTGCTTGCAAATAGCTTGCAAATGATAACAACGAAACTATACTTAGATACAAGAGCGGTCAAGGACGGAGAGCCTGCACCGCTCAAAGTTGCCATTACGAAGAAGCGACAGGCAGCTTATATTCCTCTTGGTGTCAAATTGAAAAAGGAACAATGGGATGTCAAGAAACAAAGAATAGTTGATGCACCAAACAAGCAGAGATTGGAAATATTTGTTAAGAACAAATTGGTAGAGATTGAAAATGCTATATTGGAACTGCAGATGAAGGGAGAACTTACTAAACAGACTTCAACGCAGATAAAGAATAAGGTTGTGGCCTATCTAGACCCTGATGTTAAGAAGAAAGACTTATTTATAAATAGGTATATAGAATATATGAATAGTCGTTCAGCACAAAGGACCAGGGAAATATATGCAACCACTTTGAAGAAGATGCGCGATTTCGATAGCAAGGTAGATACCTACGCTTTTGAAGATATCTCAAAGGATTGGCTGAAAAGGTTGGATGCCGAGTTGGTAAGACAAGGGTTAAAGAAGAACTCCAGGAATATACATTTCAGAAACATACGTGCCGTTTTCAACGATGCCATCGATAATGAGATAACCAGTCATTATCCGATGAGAACATTCGATATAAATCCGGAGCAGACGGAAAAACGCTCTCTTTCTGTAGATGAGCTACGTACCTTATTTAATTATAATGTGCAGCCATGGCAGCAGAAGTACCTGGATTATTTCAAGCTTACATTCTTCTTGATCGGGATAAACCCTGCCGATATTCTTAATTGTACGGATGAGAATGTTGTAGATGGAAGATTACTGTATAGACGAAAGAAGACCGGAAGACTGTATAGCATCAGACTGGAACCGGAAGCCATACAGATAATAAATAGGTATAGAGGAAAGACGAATCTAGTCAATTTCTCAGAGAACATGAGAAACTACAAGCAATTTGTGTGCAAGGCAAACAAGGGACTAAAGGCAATAGGCCCTGTCACTAAAGAAAGGAACGAGAAAAAGAAAGCTCACGATTTTCAGAAGGAATATCATACAAAGCATAATCCTCTGTTTGATCATATCTCTCTGTATTGGGCTAGGCATACGTGGGCAACAATAGCCTTCTCCATAGGAATACCCGAAGAAATCATTGCCGAAGCATTGGGACATTCCCATGGAAACAGGACAACAGCTATCTATATTGACAAGAGTGTTGCCAATATAGACGCTGCAAATAGAAAAGTATTGGATTACGTTCTATATAAGGAGCAACCAAAGGACTAACCCTTGGAAGCTCCTTTCGAACCAATTAAATTATCAGACCATTGGCCTTCATGAAGTTAACCATTGCCCTGTTCTGTGGCAAAAGGGCAGGGATATCCATTCTGTTAGCCTTATACAAGTTGGTAGCAGAATTATACATATCCCAGGCAGTTACAAACTCCTTATCGTGATAGGCCTCCAGCATATCCTCTGTGAAGAGTGTAATCTGTGACTGATTGAGAGGGTAGGTGATATTCTCACGAATAGACTTTCGTGATGTATCTGCCTTTACTCTGGTAGCTGTCATCAGTCCAATGAGCAAGAACATCTGTTCTGCAGTAATGCGTGTCTCCTTCATCTTGGCAATACGCTCACGATCAGTCTCGATGATGTGCCGGGCATCGACCAGCCATGATTTTAATGTATCAAGCATTGCTGCCACTTCCATACCGGAACCCTTCTTGCCCTTTTCGGAATAGCTGGACATATACAGTTCTGGAGAGAGCATACACTGATTGTGGCAAATCATCACATTCGGACCGAATCCAATCTGAATACCTTTCTGATGGAAGGCTACGGCCACATTAGTAGTAGTCTCATCATTATCAAAATCAGTGATACGAATATTGGCATAAACTCGGCGGAGAATATGCGCCTCTACCGCATGCTGACCTTTGACCGCTTCCACTTGTGGGAGGCGAACCACTCCAGGCGACTGACGGTCTCTGTTCTGTGCTGCAAACATATCATAAACCTCCACATTGTAGCCGAGCTCTGTACACTCATCAATGACCTTATTGAAAAGGTCAAAGTGATAGATGCCACGGAGCGGATTTCCGTAAACATCATCCTCACGATGTGTGCGACTCAACTGTTCGAGAGTGATAGCCTGTGTCTTAGCTTTCTCGAAATCAAAGAACTTGTCTTCATTAACTGAAGAAGGAACTGCTACCATATCCTCGGCAGCCTTACTCAAATTTGTTGCTGTTGTCATAATCTTTAATATTTTAATTGGTTACAAATTATTTCAATGGAATGCCTGCTTCTTCAAGAAGCTTGATTCTCTCTTCCTTTGTTGCTTTTGTCAAGTTTGTCTCTTTGACAAAATTCCCGGCAGAGTCTCTTGTAATAAGAAAAACATAGTCGGCATGATTGATCCAACTTCTCTGACACTCCTCACGATAAGCATTGGCCTCCTCGTAAGTCTCAAACCCGCTCTTTGTGTCATACATTTCATCGTCACGGGTAACATATAAACTGCTAGTCTTCATTTTTAATCTCAATTATGTACATTAATTCTTTCTCCAGAACATCCTTCTCTTGATAAGGAGAATCATACTTATATACGACAGCATCATCAAGGAATGTTCTTACTCCCTCCATAAAGCCATCTTGTAACACAGAGTTATCTGTTATGTAGGCTGCCAGGAAGAAGCCGTTTCTTTCCTGCGTATCACCAAAGCCAACTGCACCGAAATGACTTCTGAAAGTAGTACCCTGCAACTCGTCGAATGAATACTGTATCATAAGTCTTTTCATCATTTCAAAAAATACTGCTACTTTAATTGCTTTCATATAAGTGACTTATCCGTGATGTCGAGGGCTTATTTTTATTAATGTTTCATTGCTAAATCTACTATCGCTACGACAAATAGAAAAATTAATCCGTTTATTAAAAGAATGGTACCCATATCTACTTAAAATTAAAGAAGTCCTTAATCTGTTTCTTCTCGTCATCGCTGGCATTCAAGATGTCCTTCACAATGAAATCTGCAAGCGGAGCTAATACTGTATTCATAGCATCAATCAGTTCACCCTGCGATCCAAGTTTAGAAAGGACACCTGCATATTCACAAAGAAATTCTTGTGATGAAATGAATCCCATTTCATAATTCTTTTTGATTTCCTTAATTTCTTTCATCTTTATAAATTTTAATTGGTTCAACATAATCTGTGGTTAGTCAAAATAACCACTCTTTCTATATGCAAAGGTACAAAAAAAGTGTGATATATGCAAATATACCACACTTTATTTTAGTTAAAAATACTAAATTCAACTCGCTGAGTATCAGAGCTTTATGCGTTCTTGTAGATACTGCTTAATGTAATGATTTTTGTAGCTTCACCAATCTTGTCTATTAGATTGGTTACTGCTTCATCCACTTCGCACAAAGCATTATACACATCGTTTGGATTATTATCCGTCTCCAAACCATTACTACTCATTTTCCAAGTCTGGTTTAGCTGCCTTGCAGCATCCACCATTAATTTAATGTCCGTCATATTTCTAAATTTTAAATGAATATCCTACTAACTGCCTGGCAGAGCCATCCCATCATATAGCAAGGCTCTTCGTCTTTCAAGTCAATACCTAGTGATTCGCAGATATGAGTGACAACATGAAACATTTCGTGTGTGGCAGTATTCACGAACTCATATTCTGATGTGGTCCTGCTAATAGCAACCACGCTCTTCCTACCTGCAAGATTGGAGTAGGTAAGACCTGTGTTCGGTATTCCTCGTAAGCAATGCTCCCTTGCGCTTTCGACTGCCTTTTCTGTGCAGCCTATCTGCACAAGGGAGTTGCATACCTCATCGGTATCTGATGATTCCAAACCGTAAAACACAAGAACTTTCCAATCGTACTTTTCTAGATATATCTCTTGACTTATCATAAAATATCATCCCATGGAATGCCGATGCCATTATGGTTGCAATCGGCATAAAATCTATTAAAGATGAAGCCATCCTTCTGATCGGCATCATCAACCATATCTTTCACGAACAAAGCCATGTGAGCTTCGTCCTCGATGGAAGACTTATAGAAATCAGCCTTAACCATGTTTGCCACATAGACATGATCATAGCCTACATTATTTTCAAGTGTCACTCCCTGCTTGGTAAGGATGGATTCAACCTTATCCTTATCCATATAGTCAACCTCCTCATCCTTTTTGGTGACTGGGTTGTATTTTCTCATCTGACTGACTGCCCATTCGCAAGCCTTCTTGTTGAAGTGCCAGCCATTATATCTCAGATATGCTATCATTCCTTCTGGCTTCATATCATAAGCATCCAAAGGCATTCTACATTTTCCCATAGCTCTTTCTTTTAAGGGTGGCAGGGAAAAATCCCCACCACCGAATTAAACATTAGTAACGTCCACCGCCACGGCGACCATAGTAGCGTCGCTCTCCATAGCGGTCTTCGTCACGCCAATCTTCATCGTCCCACTTGTCACGATAGTCTGGCATTGGCATACGATTACCCATACGCTCACGCTTCAGACTATCCAAGCACTTCATAACCTTGCCACCTGCTCGAACCATTTCCTCGCAGTTGTCAACAAGCTCATCGAACTTGTTTTCCGTAATTTCTACCATATATCCCATAGCAATTACTTTTTAAAATTGTTACCGCTCAAAGCCTTAGACAGCATGGATTCAATATTGGATAGCGTTCCCTTCATGCCGCTGACCTCTGATTTGAGGTTATTGATGTCTTTTTCCTGCTGCTTTTCCTTAGCAATCTGTGGGTTGATTCTAGTGAGCATTTCCTCGCAGGAGCTTATAACTCCATTGTGGTAATCTACACTTTCCACGACTCCCTTTGAATGTCGCAACATAGCATCAATCTCTGCGCACATAGCTTCTCTGCTGTCACTGACAACAACACCTTCATTGCCGAAGTTCACTATCTGTGCCGTAGATGGTAGCTTTTCGAAATTGACCTGCTGGTCTTCTACTTGTACCTTAACATCAACGGTCGTCTCCAATGTCGGAGTCTGTCCTGGCACGTAGCTAGGATATTTCTGCTGAGGATTGCTGACCGATATTACTTGACCGATTCTTAGAGTCGGCTTTTCTCCTCCCTTGTCTAAGATGTAGAAGAGAGAAGACTGTCTTAGTCCTTGAAACATTTTCTTTCTCTTTTAAATGGGCAGACTTTTCAGTCTGTCCCATAGTTAATACTCTGTTAGCCGCCTGTAGGCTGCTGAAACCCAAGCAGTCGGATAATACCGCTCTTCTTATTGATGTATGCCAAAGCCTCCGTAGTTTCAGAAACGCTAGCTCCCGTCACTGCATTTCCCGCATGATCAACAACTGGCACCTTTGTTGTACCGGAAGTAGTTCCGCTAGTGTTGGCAGTTCCGTTAACAGTGGTAGAGCCACTATTTGGAGTTACGATTGTGACAGGAAGTGTCGCACTTCCCGCGGCAACTCCTTGATGTATCTTCAAGAGTACAATGCACTCGCAAGGCAAAGCATTGTAGTAGCAAGGATTGATACCATAATCAACACTCGCATCTGTGACCTGCTGAGCATTTGTCTTCAGCTCATAGATACCGCCTACATCAATACGTTTGATTTGGTTTCTCTGACCGATTGGAATAAATGGATTGAATGGATATAAAGGGAACATAGTTACCTCCTTTCCTAACAACCGCATCCTACAGTTGAACGAGAAGCCGCTACATCACCTGCATAAGCTCCCATGGCGGCAGCAGTATAAACGTCCTTGTTGAATACTCCGTACTGAGGGTACTGAACACTGATGGTATTAGGCAACTTGCACTTGATACCAGCCACCTCTGCCTGCAGTGCAGCCAAAGCTGCATTTACTGGTGTGATGACCTGCGCCTGATAAGACTGCAAAGCCTGTGTCTGATGCTCGTTTGAAATCTGAGCAAGCAGAGCACTATTCTTCTCTCTCAAAGCATCGAGCTTATCCTGCATTGCCTGTGTCTGCATCTGATCCAACTTAGCCAAGACAGACTGATTGTTAGCATCTGCCTTGTCACGGAGCATCAAAGCATTGGCATTTGCCGTATCATTGATGGCGTGGGTCTGCTGACAGATAGACAACTTGAGGTTGCCATCCATAGCAGTTATGGCGTTGTTGGTCTTGCAGCAGCATTCTGCCAATTGAGTAGCGATGGCATTGTTACCCTGCATGATAGCAGTCAAAATCTGATTAGCATTCATGCCCATCTGATTGCCGAGGTTGCAAATCTGATGACCTAAGCCATTGATTGCAGCCATGACTGCATCACTTGATGTGTTGAGGGCTGTAGCCAAGCTCTGAACATCAAAACCATTGCGCTGAACTGCCTGCATGATAACGGCTGTATTGGCATCATTGTTAAGCATTGGCATAACGCCGCCCTGTCCGTTGGAACCCATGCAGCGATTACCTCCGAAGAGTCCCATACCATTATTGCCCATAAGGATGAACAACAAAAGGATAGCAAAGATGTCTTCACCCCAACCATTTCCGTTTCCACGGTTGTTCAAGAGTGCAATAAGACCTGGGTCAACACCCTGTCTCTGCATGAGTGCAGGAAGCATAGCCAAGATTCCATTAGAGCCTGTGCCGCTTGTGCCGCTCTCTGGATTGAACACGTAAGTTTTACTTTCCATATCCCGAATTTTTAATTTAACCTTAATATTTAACTAACACTATTTGTAACGTTACGTGTGCAAAGTTAGAAAATTGTTTTGAAATAAGCTATAAGACTATCATAGTTTTCGTTAGTAGCTCTAAATCAGTGGTTTATGGTGATAGTAGGTAGACTCATTTTTTTATCCTCTTAGAATGGAAGAATTTACTTTGCAAACAAAAAGGGCGACCGCTCATCACGAGTAGTCGCCCTAGTTATCCAAAAATAAATCTTAAAACCTTAATTAAACAACTTTTCTAAGAACATTTCTTTTTCTTCCTTGATATATATAATAAGTACATAACTATGAGTATAAAGCAGAACCAAAACATCTGCCCCGTTTTTAAGAATATCTTCTGCATACTTGACAGAGATTTCTCTTTTATAGAAGGAGCGTTAATCTTATAGAACTGAGAAGTACCAATCTTTGATAATGAGTCACATCTTTCTCTGTAATATATAAAGCTATCTTTGTATGCTTTATATGTACTGATGGTATCGAGTAGCATTCTTCGTTCCTTTTCAAATAAATAGTGACTCTCGTAATGAAAACGATCTTCACCAATCTTATTCCCTTGCGCATCATATCGGGTTGCTGTGCTATCTTTTACATAGCTGCTATCTTTTGTAGCCTTTTCTGTTTCTCGCTTTTGGATATGTTGCCATTGCTCGAAGGCATAAGACAATCGGGTAGTGAAGAGGGAATCGAACTTCTTTTCACTCTGCTTGTCTGTGATGAAGGTTTGTGCAGTTACTGCTCTAGGAGTACTGCACCCTAAGACAGAAACAAGCGCAAGACCTACCACTAGGTAATGGTTGCCCATTTCCAAAATCTTATATCATACCATTTCATCATTTATTCAATTTTAGATTACCATACGTAATGTAGCTAAGTCTGCGAAGCCACCCTTTAAGAAAACCTTTCTGGTCACCGACTGCAATTCTCTTTAGATAAGCTTTTCTATCCTTCTTGAAGGCTTCGAATAGTCTTTCTCCATTGGATTTATTAATGGCATACAGCGTCTTATTACCGATGATACCATCTGCTGTGATACCTAATACAAGTTGCAGATGTTTTACCGCTTTGCTGACTCCGCTATTATAAGCGAAGTCTACTAGCATATTGGCTACGCTCTGATCCTGTATTCTATCTGCCTTGCAAGCGTTCCAATAGTTCTGCTTAAAAACTCGATGAAAGTCTTCCTCAGTAAGGCGTTTTACATCTTCCTCGTTAAGGACACCATCACCATTCTTATCATACCCGACTCTCCTCCAGGTCGCAAGGGTGATGCCGTATTTTGTTGGACCGCCCTTATCTTTTTTGTTATTTGTGTATTTGTCCGTTTCCCAACTGAGGATAAACGGAACGAGTTTACTAGAATCAGCCATGTTTACTTCTCCTCCTCGCTATAATCATTTCTTTGAATAATGCAGCCAAATACAATAATGCTTACTATAATAGCTGCCACCATAATAATCGCTAACATCATATCTTTTCCTCCTTTTCCGTGTAATTTAGATAGTCTGACAAATATGGAATCTTCTCGATAAATTTGAAGCGCATGAGATAATAGAGGAAACTCACTACATACCAAGGTGGTGTTCCCTTTCGGAAAATCTGTTTCAAGTTCTTAAGAATATTGCATCCGTAGAACCATAATACTAGGTACGAGATAAAGGAAACGCATTGGACCGAGCCTTCCATTTGTCCTTTGAATCGCCCGATTGCATATACTGCTGCACAAAGAACGAAGAACACGGTAGCGTGACCGATGCACACAACTGCTTTCTTCAACTCGAAGTTCTCTCCTTTTGCAATCATGCCACTAAGATAACCGAAAATAAAGTTGAGGGTGAAGACGATCATAAGCGAAGACAACTCGCCTTCAATCGGTTTAAGATAGGCGAGGAGTGCAAGAACTACGCCTACAACAATATCTTTAATTCTATCTGCCATACTATAACTATTTGATGATTAAACAATAACGCTGCAAATATACAACAAAATATTTAATCATCAAATAGATTTCACGAAAAAGTGCAAAACTTTATTCTAACATATAAAAAAGAGAGGCAATCACTTACCTCTCTTACTCAACTTGTAAGGAATACTTACATGTTCAACTATTATTTTCTCTTACTCTTAATGAAGTGCAGTATATCCCACTTCTTAAAATATCGGGTGTGCCCTCGCTTTTTGCATTCTCCGTTCGGAATGTCACCTCTAGCAACCATTCGATTCAATGTTGCATCAGAAACGTGCAGTTTCTCCTTGACCTCCTCGGTAGATAGCATCGGGTTGAGAGCATACGGCAGATAGTTCTCACAAAGGTCTTCTATCTCATCGCTACTCATTCCGCAAGCAGTTACCTTCTCCCCTCTCTTCTCTTGCTCGTCTGCTCGAAAGCAAGAGTCAGACAACGATTTTAATAACACTCCCAAGGTGTGATAACCAAATAACTTTCCCATATCATTATAATCTAGAGATTAAACTTTGACAGCCCTTGCCTGAGTAATACTTATCGGCAAAACCATATCCATAAAATATAATGGTCATTACAAGTATTACAACATTAGATTCCACCATTTCGTTGGTGGTAAAAACATTCCAGTATACAATATGAATAGCATTTATCCCAAATAGGTAGATTATCATCGGGATACGCCATCTGTAGCAGAGCCAAAAGAATCTGCTAGCAAGTATAAGCACAAGCGGATGGATGTAAACTGAGAAATAGATAAATGCTGCCGATACCCAATTCTCCTTAAACCATACGCACATTTCTTTTTCATGAGACGCAAATGTTACCATGCATGCAATATGAAAAAGCATGATAAACAGAGGCATCACTTCACAATAATACTTAAACCAAGTGAGTAGCTTTATGCTGTAGCCTCTACCTGCAAGGATAATGACGTTTATAATTTCGCTAACGTCCATGTCCTTAAACATTACTCTTGACAACTGTACAACACCGACTGATTGAACTAACCGATGGACTTCATCTTCTTCCTCTTTAGTCATAAATTCTTCTCCTTTTGTTTTATTATTTGTTCTTAGTTCCTCATTTTAATAATAAGAAAAGTGCTGCAAGGATACACTTTTTTGCACAAAACCAGCGGAAATGAGAATATTTCTGTGTTAAACTTTATAAAAAGTAACAATCTGAAAGTAGATGGCTACAAAAATAGCGTTAGAACGGCTTCCTTGCCAAATTCTAACGCTATTAGTGTTTATCCTATCAAACCCTCAAGGCTCTCCATATCAGCGAACTTCAAGCCGCAATCTTTAGCAGCCTTGAACAACTCCTTCTCGTCAACTGCCTCGATGGCTACCTCTACCTCCTTGTCGGCAAGTTCCTTGAAATACTTCTCGGTCTTCTGCTTCTGATTGAAGAAGTACTCATTGACCTCAGCGAACTTGGCTGAATCGTCCTTGGTGTATTCGTAGCCCTCATTGGCGTGCTTCTGCTCCAACTGCTGGCACTCCTGGAGCTTGCACTGCATCTCCTCGAACTTATCGTCCTTCAAGCTCTGCTGCGCTTCCTCCACATCCTTGTCGTAGGTATCGGCTACTTGGCGCAGTGCCTTCATATTCTTCCAAACTCGCATAGCGGCATCATCACTCATTGATGAAGTCTTCAATGCCTTCAATGTTCTGTAGGCTGCAACAGCCTCGATTGTCTTAATCTTTTTCATAATTGTTTCTTTATTTATATGTTATACAATATTCTTCGCTAGATTGCCATAGCAGAATATCTTTCCTATTAACACTGCAAAGTTAAGAAAATAATTCCGAATAGCAATGCAGGAGGAGCAAAATTTACGAATTTAAAAAATCAGCTTCCCCACGTTGGGTAATCACTAGGTCGCAACGTGTCTGCTTTCTCGGTGAGAACGTAAACCACAAATACGTTTCTAGCACATTTATTATATTAAGAACATCTACGTTTTAATGCATAATATAACTACCTCCTGGAGGAACTTGTTTCCATCCACCATCTATATTAATTTCAAAAGATAATTGACACATTTGTCCATAATATCCTCCTTCATAAACATTATCAAATCTTATATATACTTCAATATAATCTGTTCTATCACCTTTAGGAATAGTTACAGAACCTGTATCTTGACCAGAGCTATTAGACACATAACCTCTTCCGTATGTTGTCTTATTACTAGTAGGCATACGAAAGGTCTGATTATTACCATAAGTACAAACACTTCTAAACATACCATCAGTAACTGTTAATGCAGCATCAGGAAGTTTATATATTTTAGCTTTACAAATACAAGTAGCACCAACTAATTCTCTCAACGATGAGAAATCAACAAAACCACTAGAACCACTTTTAATACTTTCCATATTAATTTGTCTAGGATAATATTTAAAACTAATAGCACCTGGAGGAGATATAAAAATTATTTTTGTATTATCATATAAAGTTGCATTACGAGTATATGCTAAAAAAGGTACAATAGTAACATCTTTATCATTACCTACATCAAAAGTTATTTCTCTACTTGCATATATAAAATCTGTTGGTTTTTCGCAATTACCAACATAATAATTTTTATAAATCTTATCAGTATTATTATATGGTGAATCATAACAAATTTGAATCCAAAAAGACCAAGCTAAATACAAATCGGTAATTATATCTTCCATAGTAACATTTGTATTATCATCCACATTTGTATTCTTATATAGAACACAATTAAATTTAGGAGTTGAAGAATAATAAATTTCAACATTAAATAACGTAGGAATAGAAGATTGGAACATATTACTTATTGCTTTACTATTATAGTTTCTAAAATCACCTAATCTATAAGGAGAATTAGCACCACCTTTTGGAAAATGTTTTCCTGAAGCATATACAGTATGCGAATTAGCACTTGCATCTTTATCAATACCTCTAACTCCATATACATTATCAATATAAAGTTCTTTACATGCTTCAATAGCAAAACCTTCTCCACCATAATTATAACGTAAGTTCTTATAAGTGTCCATAGGTATATTCATACCACAACGAACAACACAAGTATATTTATTATATGAAGATGTTACTATTTCATCAGAGTCTTCTCTAATTGGATATTCTTTAAATTCACCTTTACAACTAATAGGTTTATACTTACTCCATATATTTATATTTTCACTCTTACAAAGAGTAGCAAGGTCATTGCTACTCTCTCCAAGAGCTTGTTTAACATCATCAATGCTAACAGGAGCACTAATAATTCCACTATCACTATTGTAAGACATAATCTTTATTTTTTAAATATTCAACTTTAGTTTCTAATTCTGTTACAACTTCTTTAGTAACAACTCGCTCTACTGTTACATTGAACACTTTCGCAAGTCATAACATAAATCGTTCCATACGCTTAATCTTTAGAACTTAAAACACTAGGCAAGGCAGCTCTATAAGAGCCACCCTGCGTTAATACTCACGATACTTACTCTGCTGCCTCGCTTGCCATATTAGCAGCGATAGCGGAATTAACCTCCTTAATCAATGCTGATACCTCACTGAGCTTGCTCTGCGGAACACCGCTGATGTTGTAGGTCAGTTCGCTGCCGTTGGAGCTAGCGTTGGCATTGCCGAGATAATTACCATTTGGATCACCATAGATACTCATATTGATGCTCTCAATGTTGCCACCCGTCTTGTCAACATTGTAGGTGATTTCTACTCGATAGCCGCCCTTGGTATAAGTGGCAGTTGTCTGTTCACTCTTCTTGTTAATCTTTAAATTCTCCATTTTCTAATCTAATTTAATGAATTAATATTCTTGTTATCTAATCTCTTCTTGTTGCAGTCTTCCTTATCTCCACTCAATCGCTGAACCTCTGATTCGAGGAAGACCACCCGAGCCTTCAACCTGCTGACCTCATCGCCCACCTGCTCGATAGCACCGAATGCCGTTGCAATCAGCTTCGGAGACCAGTAGTTAATCTTGTAGTAGCCCTTCTCGTCCGTCTCCACGATGTCCTTTAAGTGAGGGTTGCACAAGACGTGCTGGGCAATCCAACCGATAGACCTTGTATTGTCCTTCTTCCAAGCAAAACCGAACGTGCCACCCATTGCCTTGATGATACCCAAGTAGTCCAGCTTCCGCAAATCCTGCTTCAAGCGGATGTCAGAAGATTGATAAGCTGTAACTCCACCTTTAGCAAGAATGCTATTAGGGAAGTAAGTATTCATATTATAATCATAATTATATATATGACCAGTAGTACTAATATTATATCTTCCAGCCCCATTATTATATTTTGTTAAAGCCAAAGCTCTAATTCTACTAATAATACCATTTCTTAATGCAGTATGACTATTAAGATGACTAAATACTAATCTTACATAACGATAAGTATCATTACCAACATTTACATTTGTAGGACCAACACAAATATCACATCTATGAGACCAACCAACAAGTACTTTAGAAACATATTCTGTGTAAACACCGCTACTATTTCCAAAATATACTTGACATTTAATATTAACTCCGTTATTTACATCAACACTTATCCAACTAAGTTCTTGATAAACTTCAGGAGGTATTTTAATAGTAACTCTAAGTTGATTTTTCTTTATTTGAGCTAGTTTATCAGCATCGCTATTACCATTCATAACGTTACTACCTAAATAGAAATTTTCCGTATCAGAATTATCATTTATAAGATTAAATAAAGAATTAGGATTATCAGTATATGTAAGCCAAGAACTTCCTCCGTTTGTTGAATATTCCATACTTATATTATTACTGACTATACCATTAAACATATTAGTAACATGAGCCCCAATACTACCATCCCAATTTTGTAATGACGTACCATATGCATTTGAATCAGCAGTTGTAAACATTATACCTCTAGCAGTAAGCATATTGTTAACTTTAACTGAACCATTAAATGTAGCACCGCTGTTAATATTAATACTATTAAAATAAGCATTACCGTCTTGTCTTATAGACCAAAGACTAGAATTAGTTTGACTACATATATCTTGAGTACATACCCAACCAGAATTATTAGCATTACCTAAATATAAATTACCACCACTACCTCCAATTCTAGCTCCACTATCAGGAGTTATAGTTGTAATACTTGCGAGTCTAAGTGTACCATTACTTTGTGCACTATTAGCATTAAACACAGAACCATCAGCTATACCAAGATAAATAGTTTTATTAGAATGAGTATATTTAAGTCCAGCCCATTTATTCCAATCCCAAGCAGTTTCACCAAAACGAATAGCATTACCAGTATTAAATATTACTTGGTCGTCTATAGCTGATATACGAGCATTAGAACTAATATCACTATTTAATCGTATAGCTCCATTACTAGAGTTACTATTATTTATGTATATTGTTCCATTAACATTACCAGTACCATCAAAACTTTGACCCCAAATAGTTCTAGGAGTTTGAAGTTTAGTTGCAGAATTAGCATGACTTACAGTACAAGTATCTATACCGCTAACCGTACCTTGGTACGCAACATTATACAAAGCGGTGGCGGCAGCAGACAAACTAGTATAAGCCTCCGTGTTATAAGTTGAATTAATCAAACCGAAGCTATTATTTATGCTACCACGTGAATCTTGTATAACACGAATCACAGTTCCTTGATATGCACCTGTAGTTTTGAGGAACACATCAACATAGGCATTTTTCAGATGTATGTAATATCCTGCTTGAATGCTATCGGTAGCATACCCTTGGCGTATTAACCAACGTAGGGAAACACCACCTCCTGCGGTATCGCTATTTGCTATATCATTAGTTCTAAATTCCACTCTACACAAACCGAAGTTTCCACCATGATATCCTTGGCTGATATAAAGTAAAAGAGCGTTATCGTTCCAGCTTTGTGCAACTTTGATATGAGCAATACGCTTGAATGGATTAGGGTCGGTATTACCAATATTGATAGTACAATAGTTGATAGCTCCATTAAGAGACACATTTCCTGTACCATCAAAATTGACATTTCCAACAAAATCTCTTCCAGCTATAGATATATTGCGAGCAGTGACAAGTTTCGTCGCCGAATACACTTGCATGTTCGCCAACGATTTTGCTACCGTTCCGATTGTCATGCTCACACCATTGTTCGTGTTGCTAAGAGCGGTGAATATGCCATTGAGGTGGACGTTATCCAACTTGTCCGCATTGGAGATAGTCTTGCTGTTGATGTAGCCCCATATTGCAGACGCTGGTCTCCTATGTATTTTGTTCTTGGCGTTGCTGTCATTGAATCCATTATCGCTAGCATAGGAGGTAAGAATCTCCGTCTTGTCGGTCACATTTGATGTGCCTGTCGATATGGAAGCAATCAAGTCCGTGTCCGCAACGGTCACGTCAGCAGAGCCATTGAATGACTTGCCGAAGACCAAGAGGGAATGGTTCACCTTGGTTGCTGTAGCAGCATTACCACTAATGCTAGCACTAGAAGTTATAAAACCAGCTCCGTTAGTTAACTGATTAGTATTACTAGGTATAACAAAACTTTTAGGACTAGAACCATCATAAGAACCTGTATTATATCCACTCCAAGATAATGAATTTGGAGATTTAAGAGAAGTAGGTATATCAGTCTTCTTAGCATAATCCGCAAGACTTTGATGACTAGTAAGATAAGTACCTAAATTAACAGCTGTACCTCCACTAGCTGCAATAATTTTAGTAGTACCGTTGATTATTACACTATGTGTATGACTAGTTGCCGACTTACCACTAAGAAGTGAATCTACACTACTTTTGGTATAATAGTTAGCAAGACTTTGGTGAGAAGTTAAAAATGTAGCACCTTTAGTAAATGTAATACCCTTTCCGCTTTTAGATACAGACGTGATAGCATTCCCACTTCCACTTACAGATATTGCATTAACGTAACCATCAAGTGACTGATGACTAGTTAAGAACGTACTACCTTTAACTACGCTGATAGTAGTACCATTCTTGGTGATAGACGTAACCGCATTACCGCTACCGCTGACAGAAATAGCAGTAGCACTACCACCTTCCAGGCTGGAGATACGAGAATCAAGAGCCTTGATGGAGTAGGCAGAGGCAATCTCAGACAGCGATTCTGATGTAAGCTTCAAGGCATTTGAATAACTCTTCACACTGCCGTTCAAGCCGCCACCACCGCCCGTGGTAGATGCTCCTGCTCCGTATGCGGTGATACCGCCTGTGGCATAGAAGTTAGCCGCTTCCTTTCCGGCAGCGTCCTTGGATAGTCGAAGGGCATTGTTGGCACTATCATACGATAGATAGATTCCACCAATTTTCAAGCTGCCTTCGGTTGTCACGTTACCCGATACGTCAAGATGAGTGAAAGGCTTCTGTGGGTCGATAGATAATACGTTTGCCAGCTTTGTTGTGTCGGTCGTTCCGCTCTTCCATACAGGTGCGAAGAGAGCAAGCTGTACACCAACATTATTCTTGTTGATAATGAAAGATGTCGGGTCTGCGTGCAAAGTACCGTCTGCGTCCCACCAAAGGTTTCCATTTGCGAAATAGCCAGTTCCGTCAAAGCGTAGGAGGGACTTGGCAGCAATTTTCTTCTCTTCCTCTGTTGTCGTGGAGGCTTGCTTGTCGATAGCCTTTCCACCTAACCAAAGGGCGATACCATTCTCCTTCGTGTCCGCTCCATTGATACCTGCGGTAACATTTCCCTTATCGTTACGTAAGGCTATCAATGTAGAGAGGATAAGACCACCCTTGACTACTGTGTCTCCATCAACAAGAGCAGCCTTGATGTATTCAAGACCTGCCATATTGGTAATGAGCTTAGTATTGAGACCATCAAACAGATTAGACGTGATATAGTTGTTCGCCACACCCAGCTTGTCGTAGAAAGCCTTATAAGCATTCGTGAAGTTGGTATACTTCTGAGCCGCAGCCACCTTGATGGTAGCCTTTCCATTTGAATCAGAAGCGTTGTATCTGCTTACGATGTCAGAAAGATAGGTAATGAGTTCATTTTTTGCGCTATCGAGTGTAGCCTTAGCTGAAACCAAATCCGTTTTATAGGTCGTGTCTTTACCATCCTTATCCAACAAGAACTTAGAGCCAACAACATTATTATACGACTCAACGGCTGCATTATAATCGTCCTCCAGTCGCTTGCTATCCTGTGCGATAGCCGCAATCTCAGAACTTTCCAAGTAGCCATCAGAGGTAAAAACATCGAAAGCCTTCTTATTGTTAGATACGGTCGTTCCGAGGGTAATCAAATTAGTTTGCGTGTTCTTAATCTCTGCTTGCGCCTTCTCAGCAGCTTTCTTTGCTTCCTCTGCCTTCGTGTCATCGGTATACTTGCTAGCCAATTTCCAATCGGCAATATCAAACTCTTCACCTTCTGCCTTGGAGGTGGAACACTTCAAGATTTCATTCTTGTAGGTACTTCCATCGCTAGGATAGGTGGCATTGACCCACATATCGTTCACATCGTATGGTGGAACTGGCTGAGAGCCGAAGATACGTCTCTTTGATTTTGCATCTTTGAGTGCTTGGCTTGAATCTTCGATTGCCTTGGTCAGTTCCGTGTCTGTGATGATAATCCACTTATAGGTAGAGCCATCCTTGGCAAAGCGGTATGCCTTGCCCGTCTTGTTGTCATAATACAAATCCCCGAGATGGTTTTTCATCATGTCCGTGTCCCATCCGCTAGCAGGTTCGGTCTTGAGTGTAGGAACGCCGTCATAGAACCAAGTCTCAATAGCTCCGTCTATCTGGTTTTGAAGGTCGGTAATCGTCTCCGATTTCTTGATAATGGTCTCAACGGCATTCTTATCCAAGCTCTTCTCGGTGATGTACTTATCCAAGGTCTTTCCATCGTAGGTGGACTTAATATCCAAGTCTCCCTTGATGGTTACTTTCTTCTTGTCGCTATCATACTTGACGTAGGAATCACCCTCGTAATTATTGGCACTAGTAGGTCGGTCTCCGAAGTACATATCTCCGTAGACGTGGAAGAAAGCCTTGTTATTCTGCTTATTCACACCATATTCCACGTACTCCCTATTGGCAAAGGAATAGCTGTTGATGCCGTGATAGAGGCTGATGGATGGCGAATAGGTATCTACTGCCGAGAAGATAAGGCAGCTCTGACGTTCTACATCGGTTCTGTTACCGCACTGGTTGAGCACATCACCTTTCGCAGGAACATCGCTTGCCGTAGCGAAATCGGTATCGGAGAGGTCGATATAATGATACTTCTTTCCTTCCAGTTCTACAGGGTCTTCATCACGACCGATTACCAATCGCCAATAGAAGTGATTGCCAACCTTATGATAAGTGCCCTTGCGAACATTGAATGATTCCGAGCGCACTTGATCGCCAACAGCGAAATCATTATCCACGGCATCGCCTTCCTGCTCTGCTAAGAAATAGCAACGATAAGCCTTCTGTGACACATTGTTATATGTCACAGTAACCTCTTCTACCTTATGAGCCACCACACCGCCAGCAGGAGAGATTATCTCCTTACCACCGATGGTGGATGTTTTATTGATGACCAACTCCTCGAAGATAGCCTTCATTCTTACCTCCAAGTAATCTGTGATGAGGTGCGAACGACCTTCTGCATCGGGAATCCATGAGCCTCCGTTCTCATTGTTGGAGTTACCGACAAGCAATCCACTAAAGAACTTCTGCACCTTTTCCCAAGTGATTGTGCCCTTTGCGGTGTTATCCTGCAGCCTAGATACAAACTCCATCCTAGAACGTCTAGCAGAATAAACGTTACTATCGGATGCAGGAGTGGTATCGTTCATGCCAATTACATAGACACCTCCACCATTACCGCTTCCTGTGCCGCCTATCTGCATTCCATTCACCTTAATGGAGTCAACCTTGTCTTCCAACTTACCCAACCGGCTAGTAGCTGCCTTTTCGCCTACGGTGTACTGAGGATGGTCGTAAGGAATATCCAAAGGTATCTCCATTCCGATGATACGAGAGTTTCGGTAGTGCTTGCCATCCGCGTCCACCTGCGCAAACATATCATTAATCAGCTTTACCTGTTCACCGAGAGGATGGTAATCGTATGTTCCATCATTGTAGAACTTGTCGCCATCCATCGTGCAGGTGAAGTTTGAATTGCTGATCATGGTCTTCTGATAGTACTGCTTCGCTCTATCGAACAGAGATAACTGAGCAGTAGGGATGAGGTCCGTATCTGTAATCTTGGTTGCGTCCCAATTGAACAGGAAGTACTTATCACCTACCTTCGGGCACATAACGCCATCGGGAAGAGTTCTTCCGTAGGTGTCGTTAGCCACTATCTCGAAAAAGTTCTCTTTGTCTATAATCTTGAAACTTACATCGAACTCCATACCCATGAGAGCACCGCTAGTGAACTTGATGCCTAAAGTGAGGTTACTCTTTATCCAACTAGCTTCAAAGCTTTCAGCGAAGGAGTCCGTTGAACCAATCTGCCAAAACGTCTGTGTAGTCTTAGTTCCATCATCGTTATCAACAGTGCTATCGTAGGTTTTGATTCTGCTGACCCTGCATTCAACCTTCGGGTATTCGTCCTCGAACATCACGACACCTTCGATAGCCTGCTTGTCGTTCTTCACGACATTCACGTTCTCCAGGTAGCCATCCTTTGCGTAGAAACCATCACTATCCACTTCCTTGTTAGGGAGCATGAGGTAATCGGTAGCTACGCCATCGGTAGTGACGTCCGCATCGGCACCAGTGAAATATCCTTTCGGAATATTTCTGTCTGAGCCGAATGCGTACAGTCTCGTAATATAAGTTGACTTAGATTCCGAATAGGACATAGACAGAACATTAACATCCTGTTCGAATGTTGTCTGCCCTTCCATTTCGCAATATCCAAGGTATATAATAGAGCCATCTATCCACCACTCGCAGTTGAGTGCGTCTTCAGAACAGATGGCGTTGAGAGCATCGAGAATGCTGATAGAGCCGTACTCGATCAAGAATCTCTTCTGAACATCGAAAGCCTTGTTGTTGTACGTAGTATAGTCAACGGAGAACTCCTTGCCATTATACGTAAGACCTAGTGCCTTTAGGTTGCCGAGTATAACGTTCATGTGTACACCTACAGTTGTGGTGAGGTTGAAGGAGGTCTCGTTGGCTCCGTGCTGAGGGCGATACTTGCAAATCTTATTCTTCCAAGACATATAGTAGGCATCCATCTGCATTTCGTAGTCGTAGCCATCACTATCATTGTGCTTAGGGAAGTATGATGATGTAAGCTCAAAGTAGCCGAAGTCGGGAATCTCTACGGAGTCCCCAATCTCGAAATAGACAGGAGTAGCCGTAGTGAACTTCAAGATGATGTAGTGGTGGTCCATAAGCTGATATGACAGCTTAGAACCCTCACCGAAGTCCTCTAATGTGAAGAATACCTTGTTATTTCTCTTAATCTGAATCATTAGCTTGTATATTTACTTGTTTCACCTCTGTCACTAGGGTCTGGCTCGTTGAGCTTTAGGCTGAACTTTGCCATTTCCCGAATGCACTGACTAAACTGAGTGCAGGAGAGATAGATGCACCGATACCACACATTAGGCTGGAATCGGGTGCGGATAACCAACTCTCCCTTGGCAAGAACCTCCTCGCAGAACTTAGCATAGTTCGTTAAGAACGTATCCGAGTCCTTGGCTGTCATATTGAACGGCAGCGTTATCTCCCTCTCATCCAATCTAGGATTGTGCTTGATAACCGACTTTCCGTCCTTTGAGCGATACTTGTTGCTGATGAACTCCTTGTTTGGTGCAGGGGTCATAAGCGCACTGAGGGCGGTTTCGTCTAAGAATATGCCCCACGTAAGATAGGCATCCTTGCCATTGATATAAAGTTGACCATTAAGCATAACTATTTAATCATTAAATAACCTCATAGGCTTCGCTGTGAGCCGCTTTTGCTATTGTTGAGTATAGTTGTAAGGGCTGACAAGCGAAAAGCCTATAGAGGTCAAATATCCTTTAATCTTCTGTTCATATCATCCAGCTTGGCTCCGAAGTCATTATAGGTGAGCTTTGAATACTTCACGATGTCTTCGAGGTAGCTGTTTGTCATAATCATCATGTTTCTAATCTCCAATACTGCGCCATTGGTTGAGATACCGAGTGTAACGATGCTCTCCATCTGTGATATGGTGGTAGTCATGTTCTGAGCGATGGACTCTCCTGCAATCTGCAGGGCGGTGAAGCGACCATTCAGCTCGTCTGCGGTATCTTGTCCCATAGATGCCCATCCTCCGCTTGTTGCGGTCTGTGATGAGGATGAGGAACCAGTGTAGCCTGTCACCTTCGCCCAATCATCACGTCTCTTCAAGCCTTCCTGGACTATATCATCGTAACGCTTGTTGAATGCTTCAATGTCGATTTTCGATGAATCTCCATTTGCAGCATCTATTGCATCTGCCCAATCCTCATAGAGCTTTTTCAATTTCCCATTCATGAGGTCTTCCATCGAGTAGGAGAGAAGAGCTTTCTGCATCATTTCTGCGAAATCATCAGAGAAGTCCTGTGCAGACTTACTCATATCCATGAGGTTACTGATGAAGTTATCCTTCATGCTGTCAAAGGAAATCTGAGTAATAGACTCGCGCCATTGCTCAGTCAGCTCATCAAGATTACCTGCAAGGTCAGCATAATCTTCAAGTTTGTCAAGAACCGACTCTCCGTAAGCAGAACGCCCCTTGTAGTGCTTACCTGTTCCTCTGATCTTGTCAACCAAATCTTGGTATGAAAGCAACTTCTTCATTTCCTCTGGTGTGAGGGTGGTAATATCACCATTGAAGTCACTCTTCACGTTCTGTCTGATTTTAGCCAACTGCTCATCGTTGAAGCCACTCCAATAACTACTCCATGAGTGGTGCGAACCATGATAACTCATCTGCTGCTTGGCAATCTCCATGACGTTGTGGTTATAGGTCTCCTGCTGCCGCTTGGCTTCCTTGTAAGCATTGGTGGACTCCTTACCATACGTACCTGTCATGGTGTCTTTCAGCTTGTCGATGGACTTCTGTAATCTCTCGTTGGAAGAAGTGAGGTTGTTAATAGCTTCCTGTACTTTCTTTGAATTTCCGTCTCCACCGAACAGACTATTAAAGCCACCGAATGAAAGCGTGTTGAGGATATGAGAAACGTTGTTCCCGATACTCTTCAATGGCTTCATAACGATGTCACCCGATAAAGCATCATCGAGGATGCCCGTTACTGCGCCAAAGACCGTGTCCATGAGGTTGCTGATGAGTGTTCCGAAACCATCTTTCAGAATATCGAGGATGCCGAGTATTGCGGAGATTATTTCACCTGCCATACCGCTATCCCCTAAAGCTTTCGTCAGAGATTTGGCTGCGTCACTATCTTTACCGAGCAACCCTTGGATGCCCTTTGCGAGCGTGTTAGCAACGTCCTTCTGCATGTTGCCGCCGAAAAGCTTGTCAAGCCCTAGGATAGAGTTTCCTATGCCTTTGAGTGACCCCGATGTAAGACCCTGCAAACCATTTTCAAGTTGCTGGAACTGAGAAACTGCCTTCTGTGCAGATGTCTGCAAGTCTGATGATGCCTTCTGAACTGATGAACCGAACTCCAAAACGTTGTTAGATGCGGTAGCAAGTACGCCCTGCGCTCTAGAGAGGTCGGCTTCAGCCTTGCTGATACTTGTCTTGTCACCACTCTTCTTAGCCTTGGCGAGGTCTTCCTGCGCCTTGGTGACAGCTTTCGTGGCTTCAATCTCTCGCTCCTGTGCATCAATATAGCCCTGCATGGCTGACTGATAGAAGTTGATGTCGTCAGAGACTTTCTTGAAGATGTCGCTGTTCCAGACGGTAGCAGAGCCTTGTAGCTTGGAGATAAGTTCCTGTATAGTCTTCTGCTCATTGACATCTGTTGTGCTCTTGGAGAGCTCTTGCAGCTTCTCAATGGTAGGCTCTAGTTGGTCCTTAAACATAGCACCGAAGTCTCCGAAGACGCTTCCCCAATCGATGTTCTGTCTGATGGCATTTATCTCGATGGTTTGGAGGTCCTTCTTTCTCTGCTGCTGAAGAGAGAGCTTTTCGCCTTCCGTCTGAGCCTTGGCTATCTTCTCTTCGTACTCCTCGGCAATGGCTTGCTTCTGCTGATAGAGAGAACCATACTCCTTCAAGTAGTCACGCATAGAGGTGAGGGCTTCCTTGTTGACCTCATCAAGCTTCTTGTTGTACTCTTGGGTAGCGAGGTCTCTTGCCTTATTGAGGGCATTGGACTGAGCAGAGGTAAGGGTTACTTTCTTGCCAGCTTCCTTGTTTTTCTTCTTGAACTCTGCTTCCTGCTTGTCAATCTCGGCTTTGCGCTTGGCATAGTCGTTCTTGATTTCAGCAAGCTTCTTCTCCGTGCCTTCCTGCATCTGAGATATATCGGTGTCGATATTTTCCTGCTGCAGCTGCTTCAAATCCTCATTCAGTTCTTTCTGGGCCTTCTTCCGGTCTTCTGCCTGCTTCTTGGCATCGGCGGCGGCTTTCTTTGCTTTGGCAGCGTTCTTCTTGGCATTGGCTTCTGCCTCTTCCTTTTCGCGACGCTTCTGCTTAGCATCGTCTTCTGCCTTGGTCTGCTTGGTGTTGGCTGCATTGGTATAATCCCATCCTCGCTGTGCGATATCGTTGGTTGACATCCATTTGCCATTGACTAGCGCACCAGACTTCTTGTTGTTTGCAAGGTCGCGTGCCAAAGCGGAAAAGTACTTACCTAAGCGTCCTAGCTCCGGAATATTCATATTCTGCATCCAAGATGGTATCTTGGCATCGAAGTTGACGTGGAAGTTGATGTTGTTCTCGGAATAGTTCTGCATAAACTCCTTGACACGGTTGTAGAGAACGTGTACATCCTCGCCGGCACCCTGGAGCTGCTTCTGCAAAGCATTTATCCTGTTCTTGGTTGAGGTAGCCTTATTACCGAAATCTTCAGTAGCATCTGCAGCTTTGTTGATATTATCTGCCTCCTCGGTATGCAGCTTCTTTGCAGCTCGAAGTTCATAGAGATAGCCTATCAATGCCTTCCTGGCATCGCTTGTCTTGTCTCCTGTAAAACCGAAAGCATTAGCAAGCTTTTCAGATTCGGATATCAAAGAAGCCTCTAACTGATTGTATTGCTTCAGATAGGTCTGATACTCCTTGGAGTGCTCATTCAAGCCAGCCATCTTCTGTGTTAGGTCATCAAACTGCTTGATAACCGAGTCAGATACAATGTTCTGTATGCCGACCGCTATACCGCTGCTAGAGGTTCCATAATCCTTCAACTTACCCAAAAGGGCTTGCTGAGCGCTATCAACACGGTTGTTGTAGTCTTCATTAGCCTTGGAGATTGCATTGGCTCTGTTGCGCTCTGTAGCCTCCAGCTTGATTTGCTCGACGAGTTCTTTAGATTTATCTATCTCCTGCTGCTTAACATCCACAAGGTTGCTTTCGTCTTCCTTGATCTTGTCAATAGCAATCCCATAGTTGTCATAGATGTTTGACAGCTCCTTGATGGTGTCCTTGTAAACCTTGGAGCCTTCCTTTGCAGTCTTCAGGATGGAGATTAGCGACTCGACCTTGCTTGATGCTTCATTTGCACTCTCGGTAAATTTGGAAGTCTTGGTGGCGGCATCCTCAGCGCTATTGCCGAAAAGATTGAACATCGTGACTACAGCTGCTACTGCACCAAGAACCAGACCGAGAACATTTGAAGAAGAGACCAAATTGAACAGAGCCATGGCATCCTTGGCGGTTGTGATAGACTTCGCTAAAGACAAGAATGCTTTCGCACTCTCCCAAGCCACCTGTGCCTTAGATAGTGCTATCATTGTTATCACCGCAGCCTTGTATGCTCCATACGCTGCAACGACAGTCATAAGCACCTTGCCTACCGTCTCCCAATTCTCAACGAGGGTGGAAACGACTCCCAATCCGGTATTGATAACACCCTCCTGGGATTTGCCGAGGTCATTGAACATCTGCTCGATGGCATCCTCAATGTTGCTTATCTGACCTGTAATAGTCTTGGACTGAGCCTCCATCAAGCCACCGAACTTGCTACCCTCGGCGGTCATACTCTGCATTGCCTGGATGAAGATGTCGCTGGTAACCTTGCCTGCCTTGATTTGCTTCTGGACCTCCTTGATGGCGTTGGTAACGTCAAGACCCATAACCTTGGCTATCTCGTCTGCGATAGGAATACCTCGGTTGAGGAACTGGTACAAGTCCATCGTGTCCATCTTGCCCTTGGCGATGGTGGTGCCGTAAAGCATCACGAGGTCTTTAAGGTTTAGACCCATACCTGCTGCAACGTCTCCCAATCCGATAAGCGTCTTGTTGACATCCTCGGCCGCTACGTTGAACGCAAGGAGCTGCTTGGCTCCCTCTGTAACGTCTTCGACCCCGAAAGGTGTGACGGCTGCCGTGCGGATCAACTGCTTCATGAGAGCATCAGCTTTCTCCTCAGACTGCAACATCGTCTTGAATGCCATTTCTGTCTGCTGGAACTGACCGCGGACCTGCATCATCTGATTGACGAACTTACCAATGCTCCAACCGCCAATGGCAATGTTCATACTGTTCTGTATATTCGAGATTACATCGTCAATAGACTTTCCGTCCTTCTCAACCCTCTCAGCAGTCTGATGAACTGCGTTCTGAATGTCCCGAAAACCGGAAACGACCTTGGCTGTCTCGACTATTGTATCGAATTTAATGCTTGGCATAATGTTCTATTTTTCCTTGAATTTATACTCTGTTATAAAGAATCGCCGGGGAAACACCAAATATGAGTGTTCGATATGGGAACTTTACGTGCGTGCGCAGGAAGACTTCGGTTAAATCTCGGTCTCTGACTCTATAACCGCCTTCATGACCGCCTCCTTGTTGTTGCCATCGATGACCTCTTCCCCTGCTACCGGTATATGGGCTTTCTTCCTTTCCTCGTCTGACAGATAGATTGAAGTAATCTTGTCTTTGAGCATGAGAGTCAGGTTGTTATACGATATTCCCCATACCACGTAATCGAATGTCCATCCGTATCTTTCGCAAGCAGCGTCTATGAGAGTTCCCCATATTGTCTTGCCTCCGAAGATAAAGCTATTCTCCGACTTCTTTGCTGCGTTGACTTTTGCCATACGCTTCGCTTCTTCTTCCATTCCTGTCTCTTTGGCTATTGTCTGGTATGAGTTAGCCTTAAGGATGATGATGAGAAGAGTGGCTATATCCTCGTTGGAACATTCTTTGAAGATTAACTCCGTCTGCTTGCTTACGCATTTGGAGTCTAGTATTTCGTTCTTTGTATTGAGTGAGTGATATGCAATCAATCTGCAGCATGTCTCCCTTTTGGTGTTTGCAACTCGCAATGCTTCCAAGAATGGATCAGCTTGAAGTAACTCTTTGTCTAGCTCCAAGCTATCTACCAACTGCGACGTTAGGTACATCATGCCCAGTGTAGTAGGGTAGATGTTAACGTGAGCGTGCTCAGTATCAAAGCCTATCGGCATATCTGTGAGCGTATTCGATATAATGATTCCTAACTCTTCCATATCACTCGAATTTAAATTGTTGGCACCCAAGGCAGGACTCGAACCTGCGTCTTTCAACCAGCTTTTGAAGACCCTGGATTTTTTTGCATGCGACGGACTATTTGGTCTCGCTCTCCCAACTGAGCTACTTGGGTAGGTTGCCGGCTGATAACCCTCAGTCGGCAGAAGGGGGATATTAGAATATGCCTATGTCTCTGCGTAGGTTTCCGTGATTTCAGCAGGAGGGGTATCGCCGTCCTGTGGTTTCTTGAAAGTCAAGGCATACTTTTCTCCTGTTGTCTTTGTGGCAGTAATGACACGCCAACGGTAAGCACAATATACGTCCTCACCCTTCGAGTTGACAGTCTTAGCCACTGCGTCACCCTCTGGAATGAGAGCTGAGTGAGTGTACGTGATAAGAGCACCGCTCTCAGTTGTATAGGCCTCTTCTGCACCGATAGTAGTGTTACCCATGTAAACGCCAGGAAGCTCGGCGTCTTCCGGTTGGATAGCCAAACGGAAGTTACCCTCTACGGTACCGTCGATGGTCTTGAATGGCTGCGACTGGTTCTTCTTGATAAAGAGCTGATATGCAGCCTCGTAGGTGGACTTCTTTGTCTTGCGGTCAACAATTCCGCCACCTTCCTCAACCTGGGTCATAGTATCGCCTTTCGTTGGAGTAACAGTAGTAGTGCCATCCTTTGGAGTTGGGAGCTTAGTCCACTCGTTCTTTTTGCTACCTACCTCTTGAACGTAGATAGTGCATTTGCCCCATGATGTTACTGACATAATTTAATCATTTATGAGTTTATATTCAACTTGATTATTTATTACATGTTCTCCCGTGCTTGTTGCATATACCCTCTGCTCAATAGCGTGGGCTGCATACTCGCTCGTTCTGAACGTTTCCAAGAGATTCCAAGCCAGTTTGCAGATTTCGTCAACTCTGATAGTGTTCTCCTCGAACTGCCCATCTACGTCCTGGTCTTGTATATATATATTTACATTTATAATCGCCGTTTGAAGCTGCGTTCCCTCATTAGCCAAGATGGAGATAACGACATCTTCCTTATGAGAATTATGCGGTCTCATCGTCTTTGACAGCTTGCCATTGACGTTGTTCATAAAACCGCTTTCATTGATGTACCGGTAAACATCTGTCTTAATTGCTCCGTCTGATTTCATATCTTCCACTTGTTTATTTCATTAACTGCTGAGTCTATTGCTGTCTTCACACGCTGCTCTACAATGGATGTGGCCCATATCTTCGTTGATGCGAGGACATCCTTGCTTTCCAAGGCTTCCACCTCTCCTGCGTATTCCATTCCGGCAACGACAACCAAAGCATAAACCCTGGAATATTCCTTAGCAAGGTCATTGATCATCTTCTTTCCCTTTACAGAGCCGTCAGTGCCACTGAGAACCTGCGAAAAGGCTGATTCCATATATTTACTTCCCTGCTCGTACACGGCGAAGCCTATGGAGCTTCTTAGGTTGCCCGTATGGTCTATCCAGCTTTCCTTGGCAGACCTGTTACGGATTCTAACCACAGATTCGTCTCCTAGCTTGCTCAATGCCTTAAGCACATTCTCTTGTATCTTCCTTGCGGCTCTTTGTAGGAAGGCATCGAGAGCGGAAGCGCTGGTTGTCATTCTTATGCCCATATCTTACACTGTAGTTGATAACGATGAAATCCCTTGACCTTGATAATTACCTCCTCTGCCCCTAAAATTTCTAGCTTGATAAAATCCCCATAAGAGAACTTTTCAATTCCTACGGGCAAGTTATGCACTTCGTAGGAGTAGTAATCAATAGAACCGTCAGATGTAACTAACTTGTTGGCCTCGCCAGCAGGAACTACATCACAAGTGCAGCAGAACTTCCACTCGGTCTTGCCCTGGTGATAATTTCCATCATCATCTGTATAGCCAGCTACCTTCTGCTGCCGGTATAGCTTTGAGGCATGAAAACTCAATAGACTCATCAGCAATTAATGTAAACTGTCGGCTTTGGAGTAAGTGAAACCTCCTCCTCGCCGATAGAGTTATATAAACGATTGACTTGAACTAATATAGCCTTTCGCTGGTCTTCCGAGAGGGAACCTATTGATTTGTCCGCTTCGGAGAAGCTAACGGCTTGTATGAGAGAAAGCAGACAGTCGGCAAGCGTTCCTTTGTAGGCGTCACTTCTGGCAACGTCACCAGTGAACTCTGATTCGATATCGAGGTCACGCTTTATGCAAGCGTTTTCCACGAAACCATAGGGGATAGGGATGTGTACCTCATCCACCAAAGCTTGTCCGACCGTCTTCATGATTACTCCTCAGCTTTAGCTGCGTTATCCTTGAACTCCTTCTTCTTTGTAGGAGGCAGCTCATTGTAGGCATCAATGACCTCCTTGTCGCTGGCGTCACTAGGAAGTGTAGCACCAAGAGCGTTGAGAGTTGTGATAGCCTCCGGCTTCTTGTAGGTCACATCAGAGATTGTTACCTTAGCGTCCTCTGTATCTGCTTTCTCCTTTTCGGTATCAACCGAAACGTCTGGGTCAGCCAGCTTAGTATCAATCTGATAGATTGTGTCAACGTCCTCGATGACAGGCAAGCAGTATGCCTGCACCGCAGTAGTCTCACGCAATGGATCAGTTGTTGAATACTGAGAGATAAGCTTGTAATCAATCTGCTGATAGGTTACACCTGCCACTCTGTTGGTTGCCTCTGCTACCTGACCGTAAACGAGGGCACCAATCATCTGTGAGCATACACCGATAATCATATTGTTGTTCCAAGGCTTAACACTCTTCTTCACGCCATCATGCTCCAAGCGGACGGTACGGTTGATGATGCGGAATGATACACCGGTCTCGTCCAAGAATGCTTCCTGGAATACGCTGGAAGTAGGAACCGGCAGCTTTGTGTTGGAGTCATAAGTCTGACCCTTATAGTTGGCAACAAGCTCGCGAGCGTCCTGTGCCTTCTTCAATTCGTCAAACTTAGCCTTACCAATCCAGAAGATCAAGATGGTGTTTCCATCATTCGAAGCTCTCGCGATACATTCCTTCAAGTCTGCAACGGTAATACCAGTATCAACATTGTTGATGCCGAGCTGATTTTTCGGCAAGTACTGATACTTGATACGGAGCAACTCCTTTGGATTATCGTCGTCACGAACAGCTACGTAGCCGTTAGAAAGACCATACAAAAGGGCGTACTCATTACGCTCATCAACACCGACATTACAAGCTACCGGGTCCTGAGCCAACTTACGGCGAATCTCTGCTGTCTGACCTCCCTGTGCTTCCATGAGTCTGAGAGCGAGGATATCTGACTCCTTCAAGAACTTCTTCATACCGACCTTTGGCAGTTTGCCGTTGGCGGTTGAAATCTTGTCACGAGACTTCAAAGGAACAGGAGAATCCACTGCCACGTAGTCAGCAGCTACGTAAGAGGTATCAACTGTGTCGGCTTCCCATTTGTTGTCGGTAGAATAAACGCGGCGGAGAATGGATGTATCCTTGTGGAGATACGTCATCTCGTTCTTGCGCTTACCGTTAATCTTCTCAATCAATGTCTTCAGGATTGGGAAGAAACTCAAGATATACTTAAGAAATAAAGAACTCTGTTGCATAAATCACCTCCTTAACCGATTGCATCGTGTCCCCACTGAAGAGTAGGAACGGCTGTTTTCAAAGCTGCCTTGATTGTATCGACAGGATAAGGGACAGCCTTATCGTTAGCCTCACCTGCCGTCATAACACCAACATGAGGGGTATCTGCCGGAACTGTTGTCATACAGATGCCAACATACTCGTGGCTCGCTGGCAAAGAAGCATAAGCCCCACCTGTTACAGGCATTGGCTTGTACTCGCCAGACGTAGTGTCACGAATGATAATGTGTCCGCACTGGATGAACTCTCCAGAGAAACCTGTCAAGTCAAGAACGACACCACCCATGATGCCATTCACGTAATTTCTGATGATTACAGACTCCTTGCCTGAATCATACGTTTCTGTCTTGCTTACGCCATACATAACTTTTAAAATTTAAAGATTACATTGTTTCGGCAAGCTCATCAATCTCATTGTCCTTGATAACCTCAACCTCATCCTTCTTAGGCTTTCTCTGAGCCGCAGGAGCACCAAGCTTTCCGAGACCTTCGTTAGCACGCTCTTGATCGATAGCTGCCAAGTCCTCCACAACACCATCGTAGAAATCATCGAACTCAGATTCGTTCTCGAACTTCATCTTGTCGAAATTCTTCAAGACAGTCTTTCCGAACGTACCTTTGTCCTTAAGGAGTGCCTTCAGCTTAGAACGGCGGCCATCATTCTCACGCTCTGACTTCAAACCGAGGATTTCGGTCTGCAAGGCTTTGTTCTGAGTAATGAGTGCCTGCGCCCATGCTGGGACCTGCTCATCTTTCTCTCTCTTCTGTTTGCGGATTGGTTTCTTGTTGCCGGCAGGGTCATCATCATCGTCATCGACCTCGTCGTCATCCAAGTCTTGACTATCCTTAAAACTCTGGATAGTACGCTGCGCAGTCTTTTGCGCAATCTTAAGATAAGGAAGAACCGCATTGACCTGCTTTTCAATCTCTGCGTTTACATCCTCGTCTGAGGCTTCTTCATCGAGTTCTAAGTTATTGGCAACATCGGCAGCAATACCCTCTAACTCCTCTCTACTGAACCCCAACGCCTTTGATTTGGGTTTCAGAATAACTAAAACTTGCTTCGTTCTTTTTTTCATTCTAACTAAATATTTAATTGAACAATAAAATTCAAGAAATATCCCAGTACGAAGCGATAGCAATAAGTAATGCTGCAAAATTATAAAAAAAGTATTTAATCACCAAATATATTGCAAGGAAATATACTTAATGATTAAATACTTTATGGTTACATATAAATATTAATCTGGATAATTGAGCTTATCCGGTCCAGCTGTGGATAGATATACGGAGAACATATCACATAGTTCTTTTGCTCCTTTTAAGTCGTTGAGCTTGTAATTACCGCATTCCACTTCCGATGCACCTGGAATCGTCTTTGATAGCGAACAAGCCTTGAAGGCTTCTACTATCATTTCCTTTATGAGCTTTGAAGTCCACGTACCTTTAAGGATAAGATAGAAACCTGTAAGACAACCCATCGGTCCAAAATACAGAACGGAATTGCTAAGAGGGCTGTCATTTCGTAGGTAGTCCGCCATCAAATGCTCTATTGTGTGCGCGACAGCAGGTGACATCATATCTTTGTTTGGCTTGCACACGCGAATATCGAATGTGGTAGCAGTCTCCATGCCCCATTTATCTACTCTCGAAACATAAAGACCTGGCTTCAGTTTCGTATGATCAACTTTAAAACTTGGTATCATTCTCTAATAATTTACAAACAACACTAAATGCCTTTTCGGCAAAACTATCCCAAAAACCTGCATACTGCTCGGTCTGGTTCGGCTCCAGGGGATTATCGCTAATAACTCGGATGGACGTAAAACCAATACCCTTCTTGTAGCATACCTGCGCGAGGGCAGCAGACTCCATGTCAATAGCACATACGTTATACGAATTAGGAAGGAAATCCTTAATCGCCAATACCTGCTCTCTCGTAGTGACAAACTTATCTCCCGTAGCTATTGTTCCTAATCGGAATCTTTCATCCATATCAATCCACGAGAAATCAGAAGGAAAGACTGCCGGCATACCTTGAACTTGCCCGTTGGCATTTGGCTCGCCGCAATATACATCGTGGTAGCAGTACGAATTGCCAATCACGACATTACCAGGTTTCAATCCTGCAACGGCAGCACCGGCACATCCTACCGATATAACTCTTGTAACTTTGCTGGACGTATTCGACGAAAGAAATTCTGTCAAGCAAGATGCCGCATTAACCTTGCCAATACCAGACTTGATTAAAGCTATGTTTTGAACATTTTTGTAGTCAAGCCAATTCTTTGCAATCCATTCGCTGATAAGGTCGTATTCCTTATCCATAGCGGTAACTATGACAATCATTGCGCACCTCCTTTCGTTAGCTTAAGCTTCTTGCAACGGTTGTAAATAGCGTTCTCGTCCACGCCAATCTTGGTAGCAATGGCTTTTACCGGGTACTTGCCATACATTCTGCGAATGATGAAATCCTCGTCAGCAGTAAACACGTGGCTCTTGCTGATACCCATTTCCTTCATCTTACGATGGATGGCCCAATAATTACGATTGAGCTGCTTTGCAATCTCCGTTGTCGTCATCACCAAAGCGTTAACCTTGATGAACTCAATCTCTTCTGCACTAAAATGTTTTCCTCTACTCATTATTTAATATTTGGGTTCGTTAAGCCGCCCAAGGCTTTCTTTCTCTTTCTGTTATATCTTCTGTTTGCAGCAATCCTTTCAGCGTTCTCTTTACGATAGACTTCCATTCTTGCCAATAAATGTTCCTTATGCTCCTGGTAGTACCTTCTATGGTATTCCCGGATATCCTCCTCACTTCTCGCCATGAACCTTGTCTTTTATAAGTTCGTACAGTGATGGGCTGAGTGTGCTCCATTGATCATTCTCGTCTTTCACGAGATAGAATCCATCAGGAACATAGAACTCTCGATTTCTCAACCTAACTATCAATGTCTGTTTAGTACAGTCTCCGCTGACAGTCTTTACTAACTCTGAAACGTCCGGGCATTTCCATAATTCTTGGATGTTCTCGGAAGATACTTTAATTGCAATCATATCACTTGAACTTAATAATGAAAAACTCATGGTCCAACCACTTGCCTGGGCAAAGACCTTTCTTAGGCTTGCCGGTGGTGATACTCTCAATCTCTTTCTCTATGCGTGGACTATCCTTGCGGTAGCCGTTGATGAATAGAACGTGGGTGAATGGCTTGTATTCCGGCTCACCTGTTACACAACAATAACCGCCGTACTCATCAAAAAGCACTTCGCCGCCTTCGGCTTGCTGGTTTACAAGTCGGGATGCCCAATACGGCTTAATCTCCCGATATTCTTCGGTCTTTTCGCCCGACACTATCATATCGAACCATTCCTTGCTGACTGCAAGGGTAAGAACCTTCTTCTTTGCTTCTGATAAATACTTATCCATTACTTTAGTTAATCTTTCCATAAGCTAACTTATTTTCCCTCTGTTGCTACTACAAAGAAATCGTCACCAATGTCTTTTCTTCTATTCAACTCTTTGCAAAGTACAGATGTATCAGCAAGGTTGATATGCTGGTTTACATACTCCTCCTTATCTGTGAAGGTAAGGAGTGTTTCATCTAGGTTATTTACTTCCTCTATATTCTCCACACTTTCCGAAAGAGATTTGATTTCTCCATGGACAAAATCATACACATTTTTATCGATAACTTTCTGTCTTGTCAGAGTTTCGACTGCTGTTTGAATCTTTAAGATTGATTTTTGCATTTCTTGTTTCATAATCATATTTTGTTTATTTTAGATGAACAACAAAGTTTTTTGGCTTAAACTCGACAAAGCCATTGTCCTTTTTCGTTTGAGTAGTCTCAATACTGAAACCTGCGCAATCCTTAACGAGAACTCTTATTTGAGAACCAACCTTACAGGAAAGCTGAACATAATCAACTTTCTTAAAGTAATGGTCAACAGAATTTCCATACTGAATATGAGGTTTGCCATTACTATCTAATCTAACCGTTAATTGGTCTAATCTTTCCTCCCTCTTTACACCATCGACTAATGTATGACACCAAAGTGGAGTGCAAGGTAAACATACTAGTCCTACCTTGCCTTCTTTGATTTCATCAAACTCCTTCTCACCTACGGTAATATTCAAAAAAGTCATGTGCTAACCCTCCTTCTTATTTATCTTAGCTATGCGTTCGTTATAGGCTTCATAGTCCTCTTTACTAATCTCAGTAACGCCATGTATGATAGTTGTACCACAAACCATATCATCCTTGAATTTCTCTTCGACGTCAGTGATGAGGTTCATTAGAGGATAGAACTTAATATCCTCCTCTTCACCTTTAACGGAGCTCGTAACTGAGGTATAGGTTAATTTGCCATCCTTACGCATGAAGGCGGCTACTGCGTAATAATATCTTTCTCTTATCATAAGTCATATCTTTTTAGTTTATTTGCACTGCTTAGTATATCTCTAATCTCGAAATGAGTTTTACCAGCAAACCTAGCAAGGCAATTCATCAACTTGCGAGAATATCTTTCTGTAATCTTTTTAGCCTTTACGATACGATGGTCAACTCTGCCATGACAACCACCTTTAGCGGCATAATACAAAGCCCATCTAGGCTCCCAGTATTGCTTAATCTTAGGCTGCTTTTTCGATACATCTAAACCATCCAATACCATCCTTAAATAGTTAGGACTTCCGTAGCAACGTTTCATTATCTTCTTAGCTAATCTAACCTTCATACGCTATTACTATTTTAGTTCATCAAAATCAAGCCACTCTATTTTATCGTAGCACTCGTACAGAACTTCAATACGCTGTGTTCCGTCTCCTCTTGTGACAATCCATACATCATCACTCATTGCTCCGTAGTGAAGAGCCGTAGGATTTACGCCACCTCCACTATATCGGAACATCACCCACTTTCTTAATGGTGGCTTATCTTCTTTTAAGTCGCGCCATAATGATGCAGCATTCACGTAAGGAACGTTTTCCGTATCACAATCGGTAACACCAACCTTTTCTGAGCTGAACGTTACTCCGTTCAGCTTATTGTAATCTACCACATCTTCGTTGCTACAGATGTTGAGGAAATCTTCTTTGGTAAATTCTTTACTTTCATACGCTACTTCTTTTTACGACAAGGGCAGCTCTCAGCGTGGATAACACAAACTCCATGTTTCGTGTCCACAAGCAGATAGTCATGCCTATTCTTAGTAAATACTGTTGTACTAAATTCCTTTGCAGGTTCTTTTCTATTAGCCAATGAGCAAACAACTTCAATAGCCAACGCACCTACAAGCAAACACAAGACAACCTCAACGACTGACTTGGCTAAATTTAAAATTTTATTCTTCATACGCTACTTCTTTTTCCAATCTTTACCAATTAAATAACCGATAACTCCACCCATAAAAGCTATAAATAGAACAGATATGGTAAGCACAATATAAAATCCAAACATAACTATTATTCTTTAAGTTCTACTGGCTCATCGCACCAAGATAACTCTCTTCCGATGAGCTTCTTGATACTTCCATGAGGTATAAGAACACAACCACCGATACCAGAATATGTAGGATTCCAATATCCATATTCTCCACATCCACTTCTGTATGGTTTCTTTTCAAAAAGAAATTCCTTACCATTTCCATTAGTTGCTACCCATGCCATAACTATTCCTCCAACTTCAATTCTGTTCCACCATTACGACTTTCCTTCAGAAAGTCATTAACTTCTTCCTTGTAGCTATAACCACAATCCTTCTGAAGATCCTTTATCTTCTTATAACCGATACCAGCTTCTCGGCAAAGTTCTGCTGCTAAGCTATAATCTTTGATATAGCCAATCACATTTTGAATAACTGACCACTGACCTCGCTCGAAGTCTGTAACGCTATCATCTTGTGGAATGCCCAATGCTTTGTGGCACAATCCACACACTCTTACCATTTCTTTTTCAAGCTGCTCAAAGGAGTACTGCCTCCAGTGATATGTAAGGTAGCTTGCGCTACCCAATGCTTCTTTAACTTTATTATCCATAACTATTCTTCCGTTTTTATATAAGGACAAACAACTACCTTTCGATAGTGTTTACATTCATCCTTGTAATCACAAATATCACAAAAACAATACGCCATACTATTCAACTTTTACACCGAAGGGAGTTCCGTCGGAAAAGGTGTACTCTTTAAAAACACAGGAGAAGTCTTTAACACAACTGTTAGTTCCTAAAAAGCTTATTCCAGCTTGAGATACACTAACTATAGCTGTTAGTTTGCCTGATTTTATTTCTTTTACCCATCCGATTGGATGATGCTTTCTTATCTCTTTCAAGCATGTATTTGGATAAGTAAAAGGAATCCATGTAGGCTCATGTTTGATGCGATACTTTACATTGCCATAGAAATGTGGTTCTATACAAGTTCTCCATTTGCAGTCACCTTTGTCAAAATACTCAATATCTTGACCTTCGCTGAATGCCTGAATAATAGGCAGTAACTCCTTTGCTTGATTTCTGTCCATAATCAATCCTCCAACTCTATGTTATTTTCTGCTGCGTAGCCATCTTGTGCTTCCTCGCAATACTGACCTTCGCAAAGCCCACCTATGCCGATGTTATATTTTGAAATAATGTTCTTGTTGCAATACTCACAGATATCATTGCCAAGTTTATTTTGTAATTCTTCTCTTGTCATAATTCATCCTCCAATTCTTTTTGAATATCGTTCAACCACACAAGAACGTCATCAATATTAATGTAAGAAACATATCCCTCTTTATGCTTTCTTAATTGATTCTTCTTTTTAATAATTATATTAATTGCAGTTACTTTACTCATTGCTTATCCTCCTTTTTTCTGTTTCTTTCTATATGCTTTAGTTGCGCTATACTTATATTGCCATATCGTTTATACATACTTTGGAGATATACAATATAGCCAGCTAATGTTATTTTATTTGCATTCATATTCTCTTCTTTTTACCACCTGCGAATACTTGTGTCATGTTTATCGCAGATTTAACATCTTTGTACCTGACGCCACAAACTGTTGCCACATCTTTAATTGCCTCATCCATTTTGAATTGCCTTGCCAAAAACTGATTATTCTTTATCAAGTTGACGATTTCTTCTTTCGTATGAATGCCTTTCCAAAACAGTTCGGTATGACTACCACCTCTGTCGTCATCTACAGAGAACGGAACACCATAATTAGTATAAACCTCTCCGTGATGCTTGATGAGATGGCGACCAGGATTCTTTCTGATATTATTTATCCAAGTTTCATTATCGCATTCGCGCCATATCTCATACTCTGCCGAGGTCAGCACTTTGTCGATGCCGATAGGATAATGACCGGAACACCCATTTGTTCCAAAGTAAATAATCTCTGCCATATTCTCTTCTTTTTACCCTCTCCTTGTCGCCAAGGAGAGGGCGGTTAGTTACTCAGTTACAACCTCCCAATCTTCCGCAAATACATCAGATACGGAAGGAACCCAAGAATCTGCTCTTCCATCTGGATTGATGATAAGCATCTGATTAGTATAGTCAATGTGAGGATTCTCACGGTTCATCAAGATGATCTTGGCAGACTGAGGGAGTGACTGCATATTAGGAATGATGTCACCTGTGATATGAGAAGGAACCTGCTTAACGATAAACAATCCCTTGCCATTCCATCCCTTGCGTCTTACCGCAAGACCTGCCTTCAATAAGTCAATAGCACCACCGAAGTTAACAGAGCCTACTTCACGATAGGCTTTCTCAAACACGTCCTTAGGAGACCAGCTTTCATATCCGCCCTCATAGACTACCTTGTAACCGTCTTCACGATTCATAGATTTTGGCACAGCTTCATCTTTGAGATACACTTTGCCATCAACTCGCCACGCTGGGGTGGCATTCACAACTTTTGTTCCAATGTACTTTTTCATCTTACTATCTATTTTATATCCTTTGCAGGATGGTTAATCAATCTTCTTGATGCTATCAATTTCCATATTCCATAGTACAAACTCTCTATTGGAGCGAGTGCCATCTTTCTTAGCAGGGTTGATTCTTACCTCAATCTCGCCAGTATAGCCACTACAACTTGTTTCCGGAACAATACTTTTAATCCAACAAACATCGCATCTGGAACAGCTAACTTTGTCGCCAACCTTGTATGGAAGACTTTCGATGTAATCATTTACGTAAGAACAGATCTCATCGTTAGCATCATTGATAATGCTTAGTTGTTTGGCAACCTTTACTTTTAATTCTTCTTTTGTCATATCTTTTAAAATTATGTCTGAAGACGTTAAACACTAATGTAAATAAATATTTTTATCACCTAAATCTTTTAATGCTATATCCTTACACTTTTGGCAAAGAAATTTGTTTCCCATGCCTTTGTCAAAACATGCTAAAGAAATAAAATCTTCTGGTTGGAATTTGTGCCCACAGCAAAAGCAAGTCTTTTGTACTGACAAATTAGAACTCTCACGCAACTCTTTAAAATGTGCAAACGTCCCAAAGTAGTGTCCTTTTTCACACCCTACAGCTTTGTAGACTTTCTTAATTATTACTTCCATACCTACACCTCCATTTCGTGATTAATACCAAGACCAAAGAGAAGATGCTGGAGTTCGTGGATATAATGTATCTCCATTATAAAGATTCTGTTAATAGCAACGTATATATTTTCGCTAAACTCTATTGTTAAGCGAATATTGTTAACGTTCTTCTCAAAGAATTTCTCATATAATTTCTCCCATCCATTCTTCTTTAAAATCTCAGGAGTGAGAGGAATCGGACGAATAGCATTATTACTAATAGAGTATGTTGTACTACTATCGTTTAACATGACTACCTTAAGAAAGCCACCACTCAATGAAGATATTACTTTGAATATTTTATCTTTAGCAAATTGAAGTGCTGACTCCTTTACCATCACCAAATCACCTGGTATATATTCTAATTTATTATCCATACGCTTTACTTTTCAAATAACACGAATTTCCCATTTTCAATACCGATTGATTTAATACCTTTCGTACAATAACCAGTATCTCCGTGAGGGTTAATAACATATTCTCTTTTTATACAAACATCGCTTTCTGGCTTTGTTAGCAATATTTCTGCTAATTCTTTTGCTTTCATATTATTATCTATTTATGAACTAAGGAGTTAATCAATATCGTTTAAAGAAACCTTTTCCGTATCTCTTGGAATTCTTACTAACTTTCTTTTTCCATTTTATACAGATAGGGCACTCATTTGGATTTCTACCAATATCACAATGACTATGCACTTCTCCTTTTCCTGGTATTTTATGAATACATGTACTATGTGGACACATACGCTTTACTTTTTAAGTTTATTAAACTTATCCTTGTAAGGACAATCATCGGCTACAGAATCTATATTGTAGCTTTCCCCTTGTAACTTACAAGATATACAATCACCATATCCGAAGTTCCATACAATAAAGTGTGGGCATTGGATTTCCTTACATATTTTCTCTATCTCATTCATACGTTTTACTTTTTACGATGATTAAACTTATCACAACACCAAGTAAACTGACAAGCCCAGCACTTTGAGCCGTCACACTTATCGTTATGCAATTTATACTTATCCATACACTTTACTCCTTAACTTCTTTAAAGATTACATTCTTGTGGTCTGAACGCTCTTTGATACTACAAGGATATTGCTGCCATACTTCGCAAAACTTCTTGCTATCAAAGAAGCATCCTTTACAAGATTCTTTATCAGTCTCGGTAACTTCAAGAATTACTCTTTCTCCAACTTTAAACTCTTTCATTGCTCACCTCCTTCCTTTGGGAACAAATCATCAATATTTATATATTCTACTAATGAGCCTTTAATGTAACAATCCCAAGCCTTTGTATCGACGACATCAGCTTCAAAACATTCTTCTTCTTTGTCTTTGTAATGAAGCAATAAATAGTTGCATCTGCGTTTCGGCTTTTCGTTAGCAGGATGCCACAAGTTCTTCAAGAACTCTTCTTGCATCCACTTAGCACCAACCTTGAAGCTATCTTTGCCCCTAAGACAAATCATTTCTTCCTCAACCTCGCCACTATTGTATCTAGCATACTCTGTCTCAATATGCTTATTAGCAGCAGCTTCTATTTTCTTATCGTCTATCATAATCAAATTGTTTTAAGAAAGTTGTAGAAATATCCAACAGCTTCCATTATTGTATCAAACTTTTTATCTAAGGAACTTTGTATACCATCTTTTTCAAAGGTAATATGAAGTTCTACTTTATCTTTCTCCCAAGTAGCATTGCTAATTCTCCAGTATCGGAGGTTATCACTCTTAACTACTTGATTGAAATCTATAGATGGGACAGATGTCTTTCCTCCTATTAATTTCCCTATATCCATATCTAGCCCTCCACATTTTTAGTTGTACCTAACAATGATTCATTACCGATGTAAGGAATGCAGAATTTCCAAGTACAACATGTAGTTACATATCTTCCATCATCTTCTTTAATATGACTAAAGAAACTTGCTCTCCACATATCATTATAACTATCTCTAACTAATACTTTCTCAAAAGGTTTGAATTGGAGTTCTTTTTTAATATCCACAATCTGTTTCTTCTCAGCATCCCAAGCCTTGCCTTTCTTTGCAAGAGCTTCAAAGAGCTGCTGCTTCTCTTCTTCTGTAGATGAACGAGCTGTACAAAAGTCTTTTTGGCAATAACTATCCTCATTAACAATAGCTATGTTACCGTCAAGAAAAGCATGGCCATAATACTTTTCGTCATCTTCTGCTTTGAAAAGATAGATAAGCTTATCTCCAATATGAGGCATAATGGTGACAACATCCCCATCCTTGAACTCAGACTTTTCAATTTTCAAAGTTTCAAAGTTTAACTTATAGCCTAGTCTTTTCTCTATTTGGCGGATGTATTTCTGAGCGTCTTCTTTGTTTGCTTTGCTGAAATCTGATGTTGGCAATTCGTCTTCATACTCTCCGAAGCACATTGTAATACCCTCATTTTCCCACAGATAATTATTACCATTGAAAGTTTCGTAGGTATCATCATCAAACCCCTCGAAGATAACATGTGCATTTCCATCTTTGTTAACTAGAATGTCTCCTGTATTCCAAGCGAGCTTAGACCAGTCTCGCATTTCTTTGGAAGGAAGGAGAATCTGTAAGCCATCAAGCCAACTTTCTTCTGTACCTAATTTTGAATAATCAAACAAAAAAGTGCTGCCTACTTCATTAGTTGATGTACATTCAATATAAGTGCCAACATCTGTTATGTGAACTTCATCTAACTTTACGTCTATATTGCGTAATAAGTCATACAACTTAGTTCCTTGCGGCTTATCCTTTAGAATTTCCGCTATATTAACCTTTTCTTCCATAACCATTAACTTGCTTTATAAAGATTAAACCACACCTTATTACTCTGTTTACTCTTATAAACATTACCTTCAAGGTCGAAATAAACACGTTTCTTCTGATTGAACTTCTTCATCATTGGCTGATTATCCTTGTATGTCGTTACATCATACTCAATCAATGAAGAACCACGTTCATTCTTTGTTGGAGGATAACCTGATTCTCGTATGAAACGTACCTCAAACTCTTTATTTCCAATTTCAAAATTTGCTGTAGCCATAACCTTTATTTTATACTTTATACATTTATTCTCTATCTAAATAAAACGGGGAATATCGCAATACTCTCATTTCTCTTCTTATGTTAATCTCAGCTAAACAAGCAGCTTTATAAAGCTTAATATATGGCTTATCTTTAAGATATTGAATAAATTCAACAACAGAATATTCTTTCTTTTCCATAATCTAAACCATTTAAAGATGATAATAACTATTTGATACCCTTGCGCCCAAATCGAAGCAGCCCACGGCATCCGGCTTTAAAAAGCGTTTCTCTAACTTCTCCAAAGCCTCTTTATACTTCTGCTCCATGTGCTTGCAATGAAGTCTCTGAGCTAATTTAAGTTGCTCGACAACACCCTTGCGAGCAACTCTATATTGTTTATCCGACATCATAGCCTTATTCGTTCACATAGTTGATAACATGCTCTTGAGCTTGCTCATGCAAGTTATCAAAAGCGTCTTCTATAACTTTGGCTGTCTGATCGCCATTAAGGTTCTCCAACATTTCGCCAACCACTTCTTCCATCGAGCCTATTGGTAATGAGCAGAACTTATCAACTAAAAAGCTCTTCTGTTCACTGATGGTCATATTATCGAATAAATCCGATAAATCTACTTCAACTTTATAATCTGCCATAATCTTAATCGAAAATATGATGGTTCAACTTTCTCTTTCTGAGGTTTCTCTTAATCACTTCCATATCCTTGTGGTCGTTAGTATGGTCCGCAAGAAGCTTGATGATTTCATAGATGTCATTTGCGTTATCCTCCAGGTTTGCGCAAATATTCTCATCACCGAAGAAACTCTTATTAAAGGGTTTCAAATGGAAGTAGTACTTTTTGGCTGCATCCTGCATCTGAGTGTAGTGCATCTTCTGCTCTTGCTTGTACTGAACGCTTAACAGCCTAAACATGCCCTGTTCATCCTTGATGAGCTGATCCAATACATCTGTTACCATTGCAATCAAGCAGCCATTGACCTGCAGGCGTTGGATAATCTTTTCCTGCTTCAAGCCTGATGTTACACCAATCTCTGAGAGTGTAACCTTCAAATCGTTTACTGTAACTTTCTCTTTTCCCATTGTCTTACTTTTAATTGTCAAACCATAAACCTGCATATCTCCATTCCCAATGAAGGCAAGTGTCATTAGGCTTCTTGCCTTCACTATAGCATATCTCGGAAGCTATACAATTACTACATATATGCTTCATAATCATAGAAGTTTTGATATCATATAATCTAACTCCTTATCTGTAATATCCAGATTGTTCTTACGCTTGAACTTGATGATAGCATCAATTCCGACCTCGCCTTCAACCAACTGGTAGATGGCATCCTCATCAAATCCCTTGTCTAGAATCTTGATAAGCTCCATTCCCAAATCATGGATTTTCTGCTGAAACTCCTTTTTGAGGTCTGCGTTGATTCGCTCTAAAGCTTCTGCTTTCTGATAGAATCCGCATCCGCCCTCAATGGCGAAGTCGTTATTGATGTTCTGACACATCTGGTCAATGTCCTTGCTTCCGAAGAACTGTGCGAAATAGGTATCGCCCTTCAAGGACTGTAGAATGTCGATTTCTTCTTGCTTTGTCATAACTAATCCTCCTTGTCTAACTTATCGTACTCCTTACGTAGCTCTGCAATTTTATTTGCAAAGAAAACCATTGCCTCTTTCAAAAGCGAAAGCATGTCTTTATGATTGAGAATGTCGCCAACCGCAGTGTAGTACTTAAGGTTTTCGTTTGTTTCCAGAAGATCAAAGCTGCCGAAGCTTGCTACATTGGTGTTAAATGACTCTTCCTGGAAGTTACCTACCTTTGCTTGGTAGCGAATCACCATCATGTCTCTTCCTACTCCTTTCAAATTCAAATGAGCGATAAGTGACTTGTAGCCTACGTCAACACCCTCTACCTCCCAATCAGGACAAACAGAAATAATGTCTCTGATTTTCTTTGTGGCTGACTCGAACGCATTCTTAATGTTCTTTCTAACCTCTTCCTTCTTTGTCTCGACTGAATTATTCATAATCTTTATAATTTTAATTGGTTCAACTTATAAGGTAGGCTCTGAATAGTCAAAACTACTACCTTTTATCTATATGCAAAGGTACGAAAATTTTCTGATATATGCAAATATACTAACAACTTTTTTAGTTAAAAATACTAAATACGTTAAATATATGCGAATATATCCGTAATTTTGCCAAATCAAAACTTCGAAGATTATGATAGATTTTAAAGAACTTTTTAAAAGAAATGACGTTGGCAGCATCATAGGAGAGCTGAAGCAACGTGTGTTGGATATTCCACTTTGGAGTACCCTGTTATCTGAGTATGAGCCTATGCTCCATGAAATCGTAAACGACCACGTAGGCAGACAGGACAGAACGCTTGATGACGGAATAGTAGAAAAGGCAGCTAGATTGCCTATCGGATTGGAGAAGCTTCTTACACGAAGAATCTCTGAGTTCACAATGGCTATACCGGTCAAGCGTGTATATACGTATGATCAGGCTGACGAGGAACTGAAGACGATTGTGTGTGCAATCGAGAAAATCTACACCTGTGCACACATTGATGCCGTGAACATGCACAGAGCAAAGTGCTATTACGCCTCTTGCCAGATGTTCACACTTTGGTACACGCAGAAGAAGCCTAACAAGCTCTACGGCTTCGACAGTCAGTACAAACTGAAATGTAAGACATTCTCTCCAATGGACGGAGTTGACATCTATCCTTACTTTGATGAGTATGATGACTTGCTTGCTCTGTCATTCGAGTATAAACGTAAGGTTACTGACACAGAGCACACCTTCTTCGAGACCTATACCGCAGACCATCATTACAAGTGGGACCTGTCTTCAGACGACGAAGAGTCCGGATGGAATTTGGTGGATGATAATGAGATTTCTATCGACAAGATTCCAGCCGTGTTCTGGTACCGGCACAAGCCATGCTGGGAAGGATTGAAACCTATCCGTGAGAATATCGAGTACACCATTTCCCGAAACAGCGATGTTGTGGCATACAATTCCGCTCCTGTCTTGAAGATTGCCGGTGCCATCGTTGGAATGGAGCGAAAGGGAGAGAGCAAGAGGGTGTATAGAGTCAGCGAAGACGGCGATGTTAGCTACGTGTCTTGGCAGCAGGCTATCGAGGCTCTTAAGTATCACGTTGACACTCTCGTCAAGCTTTTCTTCATGCAGTCTCAGATGCCGGACATCAGTTTCGAGAATATGAAGAGCCTTGGAAATATCGGCTACGATTCAAGAAAGACACTCCTCATGGATGCTCATCTTAAGATAGGAGAGGAGACTGGTGCCTGGATTGAAGGCTTCGAGAGAGAGGCCAACGTCATAAAGGCGTTCCTTTCCAAGATGAACACGAAATGGGCAGCTAGAATGGATGAGATTACTGTAGAGCACATTATCACTCCATTCATACAGGAGGATGAGAATACCCAGATTGACAAATGGCTTAAGGCTAACGGCAATAAGCCTCTCGTCAGCCAGAAGGAATCTATCCAACGTGCCGGTCTTTCCGATGATCCTGACAAGACTTTCAACGAGATTCAAGGAGAAGAGGAAGTAGAGGCCACAAGAACAGCAGCTTCTATGCCTAACTTATTCTCGGAGGAATAGATATGAGAAAGAAGAAGGAAGAAGAGAAACTGCACTTTTGCCGTGAATGTGCTCATGCTACTGACTTCCATAGTATGAGCCTTAAAGGTCAGCCTATCCTAGCCAAATGCCCATATCAAGAATGGAGCGTTCTTCTCAACTGGGATTGCTGCAAACACTTTAAAATGAAATTGTATGAAAAAGCCAAAACTGCCTAATCAGAAAAAGGCATATAAAGACCTTGGCAAGAGACTGAACGCTTATACCAGGAAAATCATTTCCATATATGAGACTCTTGCCAAGGAGTCCGCTAAAATCGCCACCTCCACCGACTTCGATGGGGATGGCGAGTTCTCTTTTGATGATTACCCTAGAACAGAAAAGAAGGTGAACGCCTTGTTGGATTACTATTCAAACAATATGCAGGCATTGGTCTATAATGGCATATCGGACGAATGGAAGAATAGTAACACACTGCAGGACCTACTTGCCAAAAGGGTAATCGGCACCTTTACTAGGAAGATAGCGGACGCAAAGCAGAAAGCTTACTTTGAGCACAACAACGCGGCAAAGAAGGCTTTCATAGAGAGAAAGATTAAAGGTCTAGGTCTTTCAGAAAGAATATGGAACCAGAGAGCTGATGTAAAGGAGGCTCTGGAGAAATCTCTGTCTGTCGGCATAGAGAAGGGTATGAGTGCTGTTAAACTCAGCAAGAAGGTCAGCAAATACCTTAATGATTATCCATCACTTGCCAAAGCCTATAAGAAGAAATATGGAAAAGCCATAACTATTCAGAACTGCGAGTACAGAAGCGTGCGCCTGGCACGTAACGAGATAAACATGGCCTACCGTTCTGCCGAGCAGGAAAGATGGGCTAGGATGGACTACATTAAAGGCAAAGAGATAAAGACTACCAATAACCCAAGCCATAAGCACGATATGTGTGATTTGCTTGCCGGTATCTATCCAAAGGATTTCTATTGGACCGGGTGGCACGTAAATTGCATGTGCTATGCTGTGCCTGTCATTATGAGCGAGGAGGAGTATTGGAGCTTGCAAAAACCGAAGGTGGAAGTTCCGGATAATTTTAATGATTGGATAAATGAAAACAAAGATAAATTCAAAGAAAGTACCACGATTCCCAATAGCATTTCCCAAAATGAGAAGTACGTGGATATCCGAGAAGTTCTTAAGACGGAACGAAGAAAACAATACGAAGAGCTAAGAAGAGATAAGAACTACAAAGATGTAGCCATTAATAAGGCTGGCGGTCTAAAGGCTACCCATATAGGTCATTGCACACACGATGAAAAGGTAAAACCATTCTTCGACCACACGATGAGTAGTGATGACTTAGAAAATGAACTTATGGCTAAGGCATACAAAGCTGGCCATAGCGTGATTTTTCGAAATGAATCCGAAATAAAGGATGGTAAAACTCTTCCTTCTCTTGATATGGTATTTGATGGAAAAATAATGGATATTCGTTCCGTTACTTCTGATTGTAAATCTTATCGAAATCAGTTGAAAGAGAAAAATGAACAGCTCAATAGATTTTGCGGACGTGAAGATGTTACAGAGAATCATCAAACCGTCTGCTTATATTTTCATGATGATAAATTATTCTCGGAAGAAAAAGTTATTAAAGGTTATGAAGGAATGAAGAATATGCTGAAAAAATCTCATTCAGAGCCAAGGTTGAAAGATGTAGTGTGCATCATAAACAAAGGAAACTCTATAGAGGTGAAAGAGTACAACTTTTAAAACAAAGGAGCATCGAATGCGTCCAAGGTTACGCCGCGCCATATAGGCACCCACGACCTAACCCGATATTGGGTTTAAACTTTAGGACAGCTATTCGATGCTTTTTATCTTTCTCCTTTACCGCTGCAAAGGTAATATTTTATTTTGGAAAATCCAAATCTTTTTCGAAATTTAATTGGTTCAAGCCCTCGCTGGTGCATTTAATGTCTTGTAAGCCTCGAAAGCCAATGTGCTCACGTGCTCACTGATGGTGGTGGAGATTGTCATAATGTCTCCCATAAGGAGCATTGTCTCTCCCTTCCCGACCTCTGTGATGAGACTCAAAAGGCAGTTGATTTCATCCTTAAGCGTCTCGGCTTTCTTCATCAGCGGTGTTGGTGGCTCGACCTTGACCTCTTTCTTTTCACCGGACTGAGAAGCAATACACTTCTCAACAGCCTTCGGCACTCTCGGCTTCGGCAGGTTGCAGATGATGTTCTTCTCCTTCAATGCGAGAAGCCAGCGTCTGCCTCGCTCCGTCCAAAGAGGTCTTCTTGTGTACTTGCCCTTGATAAGGTGTGTAGTCACCTCAGTTAGCTGATAGGTGGAGTAGGGACTTGCCAGCATCCACTCATAACCCTGGTTGAACGCAAGGCCAACCTCCTTCAGCTCTTCGTACAGCTTCTGTGCGCTGCTCATGCCCAACTCCTTCGCCATCTGCGTAGTGGAATAGACACCCTTTGTCATGTCGCACTTCTGCACTCTCTTGAAGCATTCATCGATTCTCTCCTGGAGATCACCAATGATTTCATTCTGTCTTGTTAACCACTCCTGGTCCTTTTTAACTTCGACCAGCATTTCCTTTGCGAACTCTTTCAAGCTCATGTCTGCGTTTGTTGCCATATTCTTGTTTTATATGCAACCGTCGAGCTCATTTTATAAAGAAGGGCAGCCGCTCGTCACACCCTGAACAAGACCCTCAGCTAGCGTCCCAGCCTCGGCAGGTAGTAACTTACAGTTGCCCTATTTAGCAGGCTCTTAGACAAAATTACTACCTTTATCCTATATGCAAAGGTACGAAAATTTTGTCAGATTACCAAATCTTTTAACCTAAATTACGAATTTAATTTATTGAAAATCAGAGAGTTAGATTTGAGATAAGCGATAAACTCATCAAGCATTCTTGACGTGCGCTCTCTAATATCCGTTTCTGTAAAATCTGTCAACGTCTGTGACAGCATTCGTAATTCGTGTATCTTAGTTCCAATCCTCTCGCCTGTGGATTTGAACTCACCATTATAATACTTAATCTTGTCAGCAAATCTGTAATCGGATGCCCGGATATTAACTCTTCGCTCCAATACCGATTTGTTTCCCAGCATTTCAAGAACATCGTCACTCGACAATCCACCTTCCTTGACTTGTCTGTTCCTTGGGAAGATATGCTCAATATCATATACCGCGTCAAGAGGAAGCAATTCCTGGTTATCGAAAGAGAAAGCCCACCACACAATCATCGACTTCGTAATCGCACGAGTGTTTGAAAAACTGAAGTTGTTGAATTGCGAACGGAACAATTCCTCTTGGAATAGATAGTTCTCGAAAGCTATCTCTTTGTTCTCTATGATATTCACCATTTCGTTAAAGACCGGTGCTCGCAAGGCTGTTATTCCTGGGTTGCTGATAGCGTATGCCCAGATAAAGCCTATCAAACGATTCAAGAACAGATAGAACTTCTCGTTGTCTAGCATATTCTCAGCATTCTTATAGTGCATGAAATATACCGATACAATATAAGTCCATAAGCTGTTAGGCGCATAATTCAATACAAACAAGCGCTTTAGTACATCCACGGAAAAACGGTCTTCGTTCTGAGAATATACATCTTTCCAGAAGTCCGCAAGCAAGACTAGATTCTCTAAAGTCTGTTCTCGTCGAAGTAGAACATATCCATCTTTCTCATAGAACTTACGAAGTCCTTCTGTCATAGAACTACGATTAGTCAGCAATGCCCTCTCGTAGTACATATAGCGTGTAAACAACTCATCCAAAGGTGTTCCACGATATGGGTGGAATATTTGAGTAACGAGTTCGTCAAGCTCTTTCCACGTAGCGATAAACTCTTCCTTCTTTCCGATGGATGAGTAGAACTTATAGAGCTGTGCCTTGAAGATGTCTGAGTCAGACAATGGCTTACCTCTATCATTAAGCGTCGAGAATATCCTAAGAGCAGTATCTTGCGACTCAGCCTCTATCGGAAGTAGCACGCAGTTATTAAGAATGCGAGCTGGATATAATGCAAAGAAAGAAGGGTATTCTTCAATGAATTTTCCTATCTTGTCTTGAAAGTATCTGAAGTTGGTCGCATACCGACTTTTTCCTTCTGATGTTCCTTTCCGGAGTATATCCATAAACTCTTCCTTGTCGTTATCAGTTGCAACCTCCGAATTTATCTTCAAGTCGTTTGGATCATACTCTCCAAACTCATTTGCTCTCCAAATGCACTTTTCTATGTCCTCTCGCATCTTGATTGAACGATTGTCTTTCATGTGCTCCAGGCGATTGTAGAAAGCTCGCAGTAAGAGAAGCAAGGTCGTAAGACGCTGCTGACCGTCAATGATTTCAAGTTTCCCTTCGTCATTACGGAATGTTACTATAGGACCGAGAAAGTAACTCTCTGAAGAATCGAAGCTGTCGCAGTTGTTATTCGGGAATGAAAAGGAAAATAAGTCTTCCCATAAGACCTTACATTCGTCTTCTCCCCAAGCATACGGACGCTGATAATCAGGAATCAAGAACGTCGCTTTTTTATCTTGAAAAAGATACTTTACGTTCTTTTGATCTACTATAAGCTTTGATGACATAGCTATTACATTCTACTTTTCATCAAACTCACCTTTCTCATCAAGATAGCGTACAGCTGCTTTCACGATAAACGAGAATCCTCTGAGTACAAAAGAACCTACCAGGCAAAGCAATGAGTCAATAACGTAGCCAAATGCCTGTACGCCACTAATACTTGAACTTTCATATCCATAACCGCCAGAAGTATTCAAGGCGTTTATCCAAGTTGTAATTGAACCTATTATGGCTATAAATGAAACAACAGCTAAAATGTTCGAGATAGTTAAAAGATGGTTTCCTACCTGTGGAACAAATTTTCTATTTCCCATATGATGCGCCCGTCATGCCGGTAGCTAAGCTTTAGTTAATAATCCGTCTATCAGATTAATAACGCATCATATGGTGCTTTATTGTGTTGAACCAAAAAAAATCAGATTATTTTTTTGAGTGACTTTTCTCGCCCTGCATTCAGCCGGCGGTACTCATTGAAATCTTTGTAGTGCTCGACCTTACCGTAAAGCTTCGGGTGGTCCATCATCTTGTCAATCATTTCATTGGAGAACTCGTGATATCCGAACTCATGGTCTCCCTGGACGGAACCCATTCCCTGGCTTCTCGACGGCTTGTAATTATAGGTAAAATTGATGCCTCCCTCATAGGAGTATCTAGCAAGGCTATACGACAGGAACTTACCGTCCTTTCTTAAGATGTACCCATACGTCTGTGTCAAGCTAATGACGCGATATCCCAGCTTCTTGATTTCCTCCAGATTATCTTTCATACGCATCATGCTAATGTCCTCTGAAAAGCGCACATTTCTTACATTGAACTCGCTGTGTGAATTGATGTGCAAATTGAGCATGTCGATATCCCAATCATCCGGGTATATGAATTTTACCAATCTCTGCAGCCCTCTCTTATAGTTAATAAGAACCGCAAGAGTTGACTTTGGATCATAATTTCTCTTAATCTTAACCTTTACTTCCATAGTTATTTCTTCTTGAATTTATAGTTTGGGCAGCTTCTCTTGTTTCCCATCACAAGCAGTACCGGGAACAGCAGACCGTGCCTGCAACCATTTCCGTGCTCGTCAGCAGCCTCGCAAGAGAAGCAGCCGTAATACTCGTTAATATTTAATGCTGCCATTACTCGTAATCCCTAATGTTCAACAATACCGGGAATCTCGGCACTCCAGCGTCAGAATACCCTTGATGCTGAACAGTCGCCGCCATACCTATCAACTCTTCCTTGTCGGCTAAGTATTGAGCTCTGAGTGACTTTGAACCTACCGGGCGGGCACAGAACTCGTACTCTCCACACTTCAGTTTGAATATCGCTGTACCTGCATCATTGCCCTCCGCTTCCAAAACATCGACCACCTTGAACTCCGTCGTGTCGAACGATTTCAGCTTCATAAGGTCATTGCTTCTGCCCTCGGTATAGGTTCCATTTGCATTTCTGATAATGGCACCCTCGTAACCGGTGGAAACGAATATCTTGTGCCATCGCTTGATGTCCTTCTCTGAATGGGCAACGAAAGTCTGCGTAAGGTACACCGGTCCATTTGGATCAATGGAAGCAAACTCCTCCTGCAGAACTTTCCATCTGGCAGAAAAGCTTCCCGGAATCTGTGCATCGTAGATAACCATGCGTAGCTTGTCGGTCATAGCAGAACGGCACTTGACGGCAGAACATATCTGCTGGAAGGTCAATTCCTGGTGGTTGTATATCTCCCCATCCAAAGGAAGCATACCGCGGTGTTTCTCTCCCCAAGCCTTAATCTGAGGAACATCATATTCCTTACCGCCTCTCGATGTGAGGTGAACCTCGCCACCTTCTCCTTCATGAAGGATGCAGCGAACTCCGTCATACTTAGGCTGGGCGAAGCAAGGAAACTTCGTCTGTGACGGATAATATCTTGTTGCTAACATTGGTTTCATACGCTACTTAATATCTGAGGTTATTTTAATTCTCAATGGAGTACCATTCACTCTGTGCGTGACGAAAGACTCCAGGTCCGTATAGAAGCTACTATAGCACTCTACACTAGGGCTTTCTACTTCAATGGTGATAATCTTTTTCATAGCCATATCCCGTATCTTCTGTAAATTTCATCATAAATATAAGCTCCGCTAGTATGAGGGGCATTAAACAGCGAGATAACATCGTCGTCCACTTGCACCTCTTTGGTCCTTACAACCTTTCCGTCTTTGACGTGGTCGCAATAGACCGTGTTGCAGGAGTGATATAGGCGCATTGTGCGCCCATATCTGTCAGTTCCTATATTCTCTTTATACATGGCTAGTCCTCCAAATCTACATCAAAAGCAGCCTCAATAACATCCTTGATGTCCTCTGTGTAACCGCAAATTCCGTTGTACTCCAGCCAATGATCCAGCAACTCCGTGTTAGTCATTTCGGCTACTTCACTCTCACTATACTCTGCCTCTTCTACGAGGTACTTCATCAAATCATTCTTATCCATATTACTTGATTTTATTAATGTCACAAACTAATACATTACCTACTATTACGTCTCTAATACCTGCAATATTCACAAGCATCGTGGCGTTCTCGTTCTGAGGAAGGTCGTAAACCTTGCCTTCCTCATTAACTACCATTACCTGCGACTTGCTGAGTCGGACCAACTCGATGTGGCCACCAACAAATCCTCTCAACTCCTCCAATGAGAAATCCGTTCCGTTGGATGGCTCCACATTCTTCTGGGCGCCATCCGTGAATATTACTGTTGACAACATAGGCTAATCATTCTCTTTGCATTGTTAATAGAATAAGTCTGTGTCTGACCGTCGATATAAACATATCTCTGACCGAACATATCCTCAAAAACCTGTATGATGTGCTTCTTGTATTTAAGAAGCTTTGTTTCGAAAAGACCGTTCATAATCTTTATAATTTTAATTGGTTCAACTTGTAAGGTAGGCTCTGAATAGTCAAAACTACTACCTTTTATCTATATGCAAAGGTACGAAAATTTTCTGATATATGCAAATATACTAACGATTATTTTAGTTAAAAATACTAAATTATAATGCGCTGATATTCAAATAGTTAAGGCGCCTACTCTCACGAGCAAACGCCTAGTTGACATAGTAAAAAGAAAATTACAAGAAACCGCCACGTCTGAGCTGTGCATCGGTAGCATTGTTAAGCCACTCCTCGCACTTCTCTATGACGCCCGTACAAGCGTCCGGTGCATCATCGTGGGCGTTATATCCTTCCTTTCTGTAGGATTTCATATCGTGGGCGAACTCCGGCCACAACTGTTCCCAATTAGAAGGGAAGACTAGTTTATTGTTTACCTCGCTGGAGCGAGTGAAGATTCTAATCTGTTTGTTCTTCGATTGCGTGAACGTTACGAACTGGGTGATTCTGTTTCCGTGTTCCCTTGTTATGCGCTCGACATTGCGGGCATAAGAGCGGCCACCATTGTTACTTTCAACGAAACACACGTCTGTCTGATTGCGCTTAACCATATTGGCTTGCGCTGGTTCCGTGTATTCCATCGGTCGCTTGGTGTACATAACATCGGTAACATAGTAGCCGTCATCGTACGCATCGAAGCATATAGAGCAAAGGAAGTCGAAACCGGTATCTGCCGAGTCGGTGTAGTTTCCTTTCATCCTAGCATACCTTCTGTCCGGCAACACATCATATGTTCTGAAGGCATGGTACATAAGACCTTCCATAGGGGTAGGGTTCTGCATGTACTGTGTCTCAAATACGAACTCGCTGGCATGCTTGATTTTATACAGCTCCTCCAGCGTATGCTTCCACGGCCACAAGGCTCGCTCCTTTCCGTCCTCGTCTGTCTGTATTACCGGGAGGGATACAACTTTCCACTCATTCGGCTCAATCTCTTGAAGGTAACCGCACAAGTCGTGCTCGTGCAACCTCTGCATGACGATAATAATTGGCGTATGACGTGAGTTTACACGGTTACGGATGGTTGTCTCGAAACGTCTGTTGATAGACTCTCTGACGTTATCGGACAAAGCATCGTCAGGTCGTAAAGGGTCATCGATAACTATGGCTCCCGAAAAGTGACCGGGGTTGAACGTAGCCATGAACTTATCCATGTTCTTTATGTCTTCTTCGGTCCAGTCTGGCTGACCTGCACCAAAACCTGTGATCTGACCCAAGGTAGATGTAGCATACTCACCACCACCTGCCGTTGTGCTCCATTTTGATCTTGTGTTATCGTTCTTTCTGATTTTGACATTCGGGAATAATGTTTGAAAATATGTGGAAGTTATCGTGTCCTTGACTGCCATAGAATTGTCCTGGACGAGACTTCCGGAATAAGATATATGAAGAAACTTTGAAGCAGGGTTCAGCGCAAGACCATATGCGATAAACATCTGTGAACACAAGAGGGTCTTTCCGTAACGAGGGCTGATGTTGATAATCAGCTTGTTAGTCTTTCCCCTTATAACATCCATGAGCGCATCACATATAATCCTGTGATGTTCGCCTATTACATACTCACGTCGAGCAGTATAGGCGAACATCTTAGTAGTGAATTGCAGCAGGGACGATGCCACTAACTGCTTATGAAGAAAACGTTGTTTCTCAAAGTCCATTTATCTTCTGTAATTCTTTAATATCATCCAAGGACAGCTTAGGGAACTTGAAGTCCTCACCATCCTTGCCGGTTACTTCTTGAATATGCTTATCTGCCAATCCGTTGAGCCTTGCAACAATGCTGGAATCAAACTGATGAAGCATGGCGCCATCAATCTGCTGGGCCATCACGACATTCTCAATCTGTGTTATCACCTGCTCAAAGCCTGGTCTCTTAAGATTACCTCTCTTGAAATCAGCCCATTTCTGAACAATGCCACAGAAAGCACAAAATCCGACAAGGGTATAGGCTCTTCTGAAAACCCTTACCTCTTGTCTCATGGAATTTGTGGATTTGCCGCTGCCGCCTGCAATGGAGTTGCTACCAGTCTTTTGCTGCCAAGGGTCATTTTCAACATCATCACAGTAAGCTACAAACTTATCCCATAATTCCTGAGAAGACTTAATCTTGTATGGTCTTCCAACAGGATTGGGGATTCTATGTACGAAAGACTTTACTTTCGGCTGTGATGATTCATCTGTCATGGCTTCTTAACTTTTACTAGTTTACCGCAAGCGGAACAATTATACTCATAATACTCTGAAGGCTTGACCTGGATATTCTCCTCAACGCCCTTCATTTCCTCCTTGAACTTCTGGTCCTTCTGGGCTTCCGTTACGACCTTCTTAGCCGTATGGTTAGTTTCAGCCTTTGAAGGTGCGGCCGCAGGCTTCTGTTCCTTTGGCTTAGCGTTGAGTCCAAGCATACCGGCAATGCTCTCATCGAAAGCAAACTGAATGCTGTTAGGATCACCGAGATAGGAGAGCTCCTTGCGAAGCTTCTTCTCGTTCCAAGTGGCGAACTCGGACGTCTTGTCATCAGCGATTCTATACTGCTTAATCTGCTCATCAGTCAGATAGTCAACACGGATGCAGGGAACCTTATCCATTCCCAATGCCTTAGCAGCCTTATACACACCGTTACCGGTTACAATCACGTTGTTCTTGTCAACGGAAATAGGCTGAGTGATGCCGAAATCCTTGATGGACTGCATGATTGCCTGTACTGCCGTCTCGTCGGTCTTGTGCGAACCGTCATGAGGCACGATACTGTCAATAGGTAACTCAATTACCTTGTCATTAATCTTAATCTCTTCCATACCTGTTAATCCTCAATTTCTATTGTTTCCATGTTTCCGCAATATGGGCAAACGACCTTCATATAATATGAACCGTCCTCGCGCTCTTTGAGAACGAACAAATCCTTGGCAGGGTCTTCCTCCTCATCCGAAGGAGCTTCCTCGCTTTCGCCAGCCTCTTCATTTGATGGAGCCTCGAAATTCTCCTCATCAACCTGAGAATAGTCATCCTGGAAGCCACCATACTCTTCTGCCTGCTGATTGATGCTGTCGAGGGAGAAGTTGAGCATCTGATTGATGTCCTCAAAGAAGAATGCCTGCATATCGGTAGGAACCTCCATGTTGCGCAATTCCTCCAAAAGCTGGTCTTCATCAAAGGAAGATTTCTCTGCCAGCTTGTTATCGAGGATGCGGTACTTCTTTGCCATTTCGTCGTCCATATCCGAATAAACGACAGGAACGAACTCCATGCCCAACTGGTAAGCGGCCACGTATCTTGTGTGACCGGCAATGATTACACCTGCCTTATCAACGAGGATAGGCTTAACGAATCCAAAACGCTTGATACTCTCCTTCGTAGGCTCAACCGCATTCGTGTTGTCACGAGGGTTGTCATAGTAAGGAAAGATTTCACTGAGCTTAACTGACTTTACTTTCATTTCTTATCCTCCTTCTTCTTGGCTGTCTCTCTTGCTACGCGTCTCTCGTCGACAACCTTTTCGATAGCCGCATTATACTTATAGCTCTTGAAAATCTTGGCGAAACCGGTAACATATTTAAGTTTTACAAGCTCTTTCTGCTCCAGACCTACCTTTTCGCAAATCTCACGCTCAGACACACCATCTCTGAGCATATTGAAGACGATGTTTACCATTCCATCGACAGAGTGACTTCCACGGGCACGATTGTGTCTTACGGTTGATGCCATACGCTGGTCGATGTCCTTGTCTAGAACTACGATAGGTAGCTTTCCACCACATCGCTCATTGATGTCCGCAAACTTGCGAATAACGAGGTTTCTGTGAAAACCGTCGATGATTACATACTTCTGCAGCTTCTCGTCCCAAATGGTAACGATAGGCATTGTGTAACCGTCTTCCCTCACGGATGTATAGAGAAGACGCATTTCCTTATCTGCCACATGGTTAGGGTTGTAGTTGTTGGCTACCACCATATCCTTGTCAACCCAAAGAACGCAATCTACAGGGTTGACTTTCTCCGGAGATAAGGAACTGATATACTTTCTGAGGTCGTTCAAAAACTGCACCTTATCCTTGGCAGCATCAAACTCCTTCTTGATGTTCTCTTGAAGATTCATATTCCTTATTAGCTTTTTCTATTTTAACATAATTGTCGCTCAAATACTGACGCAAAGAACGCTCTACGCTCTGAATGCGCTTCATTCCGAAATCTTCCGCAATGACGCAGACAGCACTGGTATAACCAATCTGATGTATTACGTAATCAATGCACTCCTGGCAATGACCGGCTTTAGCTACATTTCTCTTCTTGGCGGAACGGTAGCCTTTCTTGATAGTCTCCGCATTCTTCTTGTCTTCACAAAGATTGTCTGCGAGATAATCAACGTATTCATCCCAATCCTTGAAATAAGGTGGCAAGTTGTAGCAGTATGTTGCCACTTCGTTAAAGACGTGTACAGATGTATTGACGTTTGCCACTCTTCGCACCAGCTTGTCGTAGAACCATGGATCCACTTCCTTAATGAAACCTAAGTCGTGGATAGCCTGCTCATGAATGAGGGAACTAACTCGGCACGCTCTCAGCGGCTTCTGCGTGAACTGATAGTTATAGAGCTTGCAGTACGGAAGCTTGTTGCTGAAGATGTAATACCATACATCATAAACTTTCCAATCCCAAATAGGGTAGAGTACCAGACTTCTCGGTGTGCCGTCTTTATAATATCCGCCACCACCTCCCCATGTAATACCTGGAAGGCACTCGCCTCTAGTAAGACCCGACAATCGTGCCGGCGACTCCTCGATACGGACACCACCTAAAGTTAGGTAGTCTTTGCCGAAGAGCATTCTGTGTACCTGATCAAGGGTCTTGGAGAAATACTGATTGTGCGGAATCTCCAAATCACCATAAGAATCTGGTTCCTTCTCACGAATCCATTTTTCTCCAGGCCCCCATACATTGAACCATTCTCCCTTTGAGGCATTCCATTCCTGGAAGTATGACTGAATCCAATATGGCTCAACCCACGGCAAGTGCATGATGTATCGTATGTACTCGATAGTCATTGGAGTCTCTGCCTCTTGGTCTAGGAAGAGGACGGGAATCTTTTCAATTCCCATCTCCTTCATAACCTCGTGCGCAAGGTTGAGAACCACGGTAGAGTCCTTTCCTCCCGACATCGTCACGACAATCTTACGCTTACCATAAAACTCCCGAAAGATGTATCTGAATCTTTCAAGAGCTGCCTCATAAACGTTTTTGTCACTGTAAAATATCATTTCTTTCTATTGTTTAATAATACCTTGTCGCTGGAATTACTGAAATGGGTGTCAAGGTAATTCTTAAGCCTACCCATCATTTCATTATTGTTGTGGCCGCGAGCGGCATTGTGCATGATTGTTGCATATCTCAACTTCTCTTCGTCGAAGTCAACAAAGCATACAGGAACCATCTCATATCCGATGACGCAGGCGGCGCGGTATCTGTTCTCTCCGTCCACAATTTGCATCGTCGAGCGGTTGACAACGATAGGCTGAGTAAATCCGAAATAGAGCAACGATTTGATGAGAAGGTCGAAGCTGTCTGCATCATGCGTGTTAGGGTTATAGTCATTCGGATAAATGTCATCAACCTTGACGTATTCAATATGCAGCGGCTTCACCTGCTCAACCTCGATATTGTCCTTCGCCAATTTCAAGGCTAGATTTTCCTTAGAGTTTTTTGTATTCATCGAGAAATTCCTTGTTTACGATTTCCTTAACCCAATCCTTGCTTGACTTAGCCAAATAAGGATTCTTGAACTCACTCTCCCAATCTACAGACTCTACATCAAACTGGTTGTCGTAGGTCTTGCTGTTTCGAGGAATGCCACCTACGGCACCTGGATTGTTGAACGTGCTTCTGTATGCACCGAAATGCTGAACCAGACCGGGAACGATAGCGTAAAGGTCGATACCCTTTGCCTGAAGGTATGCCTTAAGGCGCGAATCATCATAACGTGTCTGATCATCCGTCATCTTGTTTGAAGTTTCAACAAAGTCCTTGGCTAGGTCATTTGGATATACGCTAGCCTGCAGCCAGAAATTAGTCTTTGTAGAAATAACGTGCTTGCCCTTTGCGTAACAATCAGTATAGTCACCATTTGTAGGATTGTAGAAACTGATAACATTGTTTTCGGGAGCAAAAGAGAGAATATGTAAAATCTTGGCAAGAATGTTGCGGTCAAAGGTAATGTCATCGTGGATAATCATGCGATGGGTTCCTTCCGCTACCTCTTGCGTCAACGCTTGGGAATAATTGTCCCAAAGACCCTTACCTCGGTCCATAGAGATATTGACAGGAATACCATAAGGCTTCGTGCTGGTCTCTATCAACTTCTTAAGGTATTTGCCCTCACGTTCTCGCTTCGGAACGTTGAGGATGATAATCTGAGAGAGTTTAATCATATGCGTAATTATTTAGTAACTGTCCATTCTCCACCTCGCTTGGCTACCTTGCTTATGGCTACAGCCAAACGGTTTCTGTTCATATCGCTACCATAGAAAACCTTACCTGCGGCATAGGCTGCTTGGGCAACAAGTCCTTGACCCATGAAGAAGTCTGTGATAGAGCTGAACGGAACATCCTTACAAATCTTGAACACCGCATCCCATTCATCCATTCCCTGGAGTCCCCAGTCTTCTGCCTGCTTGGTGCCTTGGATAATCCAGCACTTGCAATCTGGCTTATGATAATAGGTGTTCTCGTAGATTTTTACATGAGGGAACAGAGATTCTACCATAGGAACCAACTGTTTCTTATTTCTGTAGAAGCACTCGACGAATAGTCTGTCCGGATTAATCTGCTCGATGCACCTCTTGATGTGGGCAACGAACTCGTCAAAATTATCAACCGGGCATTGCTTCTCCGCCTTGGTATAATACGCTTTGAGGACACCTTTACTTCCTGCCGGGTCGATGAATACACAATCGGCATTCTTTGAAAACTCCGGAAGCCCCAAAGTAATATCGGCAATGGTAATCTTGCTACCATTGCCTAAACTGTAAATCTCGCCTTCTGTGATGGGGTATTTGTCAATACTGCCATCATAACGCAAACCTTTCTGTGATGTCATACGCAATTTACTATTAAATAATTGTGATACTCTGATACGTTTTCTTCACCAAAAAGACTGCACAAGACCTTCTTTGAATAGAAAAAATGTCTGAACTCCACATCACACTTCTCATAAGTGACCGGATGATATTTCTCCTTGTAGAACATCAAGAACTTGCGAGCCTTGCACTGCGATATTGCCAGAACGGCATAACGGGAAAGATAAGATGGGGAACCGAACAATGCTACGATATTGTCGAAATTCCTGCAATCTAAACTCTTTCCGTCGAAAGGCTCACATACAACCCTATCCTTATAGGCTGGATATTTGTTAGTGAACTGCTCCAACATTCCTTTACTAGGATCAATTCCTAGATATTCCTGTGGGTCGATTTTTGCAATCTCTGTCAGCAAGCCGGTACCACATCCGATGTCTAGGATTGAACCGCTGAGAGGTGGGAGCATTTGCCCCACCTCACGGTTCTCAACGAGACTCATTTCATCACGAAACAAAGTGTCGTACTTACTTGCTATTTTATCATACTGGGAATAATTCATTTTCTACTGTTGCCTGTTGCCAGGTGATTTTTTTACTTGAAATGGTTACGAAATTCTTGTGATTGTATATGTTACAATTCGGGAACATCGATTTCAACTGCATTCTGTCATAGGTGAAATGGTGCATTTCCTCGAACTCTGCAGGGGTGTAGTCATCCTTGTAGAACATAAGGCAATAATCCAAACCACTCTCGCCCAGTTTGCGGAGATACTGAGGCATGAAGTAGGAAGCGGTACCGAAAAGAGCAACCACAACGCTGTCTGCCGACATCCATTTCTTTATCGCCTCCTCAAAAGAAATAGTAGAACATCTTCGGAAAAAACCAGAGGTCTTCTCCCTGAACTGCTTGATTGCTTTCTTGCTAGGATCAACTCCATAATACATTTCCGGCTTTATCTTGGTGAAAGCGACGAAGTCTCCGTTTCCGATGCCTGCCTCGAAAAATCTTCTGTCCTTGAACGTGAACATGATAGATTTTGCCATCACGTCCATTTCCTGATTCGAATAGATTCGCGGTACCGGCCACTCCAGGAAGTCGAACTCGTTGAAAACCTTCTGTCTGTTCAAAATCCAAGTAGTCTCGAATGGGTCACCCATCGTCCAATACTTGTAACCATCAATGTAAAGGTAAGGGAAATTATACTTCCCCCATCTTTCATGGACTCCATTGTCTCGCTGTGCGCTGACGAAGTAATAGAACTCGTCGTTTGTCAATGCACACTTGTCTCTGTGAATGTACTCATGAGGAACGTCTATCATTGAAGTGGCCCATTGCCACTTACAACGCTTGATGAACTCTCTGAGCTTACTGTAATCGTATTCCATCGCTGCAAATTTAATAAAATATTTAATGATTAAATACCTAAAATCTAAAATTAACTATATTTTAACATAAAATTGTGCATATATGCGGCTTGGACAGTCAAAAACACCGCAAAATAGGCTCTTCTCATACGCAAAGGTACGAAAAAATCCCGATATATGCAAATATATCAAACGAAAATTTTAGCCAAAAATACTAAAAATTACGCCGTTCTACTAGCCTGTTCGGGAGCCTGGATTCTATCTGCCACAGATTATCTTTGATAAGCTTCAGAATGGTATCGTGAAAAGCGGAATTGATGTTTCCGTGGCCCTGGCATTGAACAACGGTAACATCGGCTAAGTTTACCTCGATTGTCTCCATACGCTGCCCGTTTACCTTGGCAGAAAGTATGAGGCAGTTCGGCTTTCTGTTCACATCGTAATAACCATTCCTAAATACACAGTGCCCCATTTCCTTGCCCTCTTCAAAGAACTCCTGGACGGACTTAAGAACCTGTATGTCTATGGCGCCATCCTTTATGTCAATGTCAAAGAACTGCTTTCTTCTGTCAACATATACATTAGCCATTGCTTCTGCCTTTTTCTTATTCTCCTCTTCGGCTTTAGCAGCTTGCTCCAGATATCTGAGTTGCATTTTCTCTTCCGCAATCAAACGCAGCTTAGTCATTCTGTCCTCCATTTTCTTTTTCTTGTTGTCTGCTGCCTTTAGCCACTTGTCGTGCGCCTCACGAAGATTCTCCGGGCAAACTATAGAAGGGTTACGTACATCTTTCTTAAGATACATAATACTGTCGAGCATATCCCACCACAAGCTATCGTAAATATAAGAAGCCTTTCCGTGTCTGACAACAATCTTGACGGCAGACATTTTTTTTCTGTCGAAGACAGCTTCATGGTACTTACACACCTTCCACATATCAATATCACGTCTCATGAGAGTTTCATTGTATGGGTTAGCATTGACGGAACGGAAGATTTCGTCACACAGAATCTTTTCCCCGAAGTCTCTGAGAGCATATTTATACTTGCCTTGGACTGAAGCGTAATATACTCCATCGAATCCAATATCACGAGGATCACCAAAGAAACTCCATACAGTATGCGTTCTTACTTCCAACTTTCCGAAAGCAGAAAAAGCATCTTCTATATATCCGCCGGTTCGCTGCTTGGCAAGAAAAACATATTCCCCGTCTTTCAACCATTGCTGCATACACTCCTTGAAGTAAATCTTCTCCTTAACCATCTTGTGGAACCGGAACTTCACTCTTACCTGGAAGTACCTGAGAACCTGCCATCCCTTGAATGTGCATACAAGGTAGAAGCATCCTCTAGAAAATCTATCACTGTATTTGTAGGCATCATCTTCAGAGATGCAAGTCTTGATGGCCCACTCACGTTGCTTGTCTGATAACTCCGGTATTCTATCTGAGAGTTTTACAACTTCACGTTCTGTCTTATTTCTTGGCTTCATAACTCACATATTTAAAAATCAAACAAACTCAACTGCCCAATCTCTGCATCCTTCTTTCTCTGAGCCTCGGCTTTCTTCTTCAAGCGTTCCTTCTCTGCGGACTCCTTCTTTTTGAGCTCCATGATCTTGGCTTGCTTGAACTCCTCCTCAGCCTTCTTCTCCAGATTCTCCTTGGTCTGGTCTGAGAGATTTGTAACAATGGTGCAATTCTGATTCTTAGTGAATGAGACTTCTTCTTCATTATAATAATGAACTGCCATTCCGTAAATCTCATCATCGTCAAAGCCATTCCTTCCGGATTTCTTGACCTCTGAGATAATAAAGTCGCAGCAATCATCGATATTCTTGCCAGGCTTGGCGTAATCCTTTGCGAACAATTCATCCTCTGCTGCACGCTTGTCAAGATATGCCTTGATTACCTTCTTGAATGTTTCTGATCCTTTCATAACCTTTCCATTTTTTGAAACCGATGGGCTTGTTTCTGAATCCCTTACGGAAAGCTTCTCTCATAGAGATGCAAATGAAATCTACGCTGCATTGTGCCAAGCCCGTACAAAACGCACAATCCTCGCAATCATCCATTGGTTCCGCTACGTACACGATGCCGTTAATGACTATCGCCGCTTTCTCCTTGAAGACTGCCATTCCTTTTCGCTAGCAAAGCCTTTGACCTTATTAATCTTCTAGCCAAATCAAAGTCTTTGGGCCTTGTGGATTTTTCATTAATAAAAGCTGCTGCTTTTTCTAGAACACTAAGCAGCTCTCTGAACTCAGTCTTCGTTGTCTTCACTTCCATACGCTTTCTGTGCCGTTATAATTCTACAACCGGTGTAATCGTCGGCAGAAAGGACAATCTCACCATTCTTAACCTTTTCTCTAATCATGGAGCAAGCATCCGTATTTGATTCTGCCTCTACGGTTATAGTCTTACTCAAAGTTTCTTGAATGCAAACATCATATTTCATATTATGTTACCTCCCATGTTTCAATATTAAACTCATAGTTTTTACCACTACATTGGCTCTGCCCGATATTGCGCAAATCTTTAAGTTGCTCTTCCGAAGCTCCGTTAGCCTCGGCTGTTGCGTAGCATTTCTGAAGGTTATCGGCTACCCTGAGCAATTTGCCGCTCCCTTTTGTGTGCCAGGCATCTTCTTTATAAATCAAGTGCACCTTCATAATTAAATCTTTTTAAAATGAACACTAGTTCTATCTTTACGTTCACGTGCAAGGCAAGCTAAATCTTCGCAAGTTATCTCGACGTCATCGCGATGAACGTTTGGAATACATACAATACAATTTGGACAAGACCCTCGTTTTGCCACAACACAATTAATGCCATTGATAGAAAGCTTTTGCCCGATGGCGAAGTCTGCTTCTATACTAGACTTTCTGACATTGATAATATCTTTCCCTTTCATAATCAATCCTCCTTTTCTTTTAAGTAACGAAGGTATAGCTCACAGTTGTCGCAATCTGAATTGCATCTGTAACTGTACTCATTGGCGCAAGCCATAAATAATTCACTTCTTTTCATAAGCGTCCCGATAACAAATAAATAAGTCGTAAATCATCTTCTCGCAAGCCTCCATGTCTTCCAGCACATCCCTCATGCGATATGGTGCTCCGTTCTTTCCATGGCCCTCGTTGTCTAACCATAAATATGTTTCACTGTCAGCGTCAAATTCTACGTAACGCTGGTGGATGCTGTTGATCAATTCTTCCGCACTTTCAAATGGTCCGGTTGATATCGAGAAGTCTTGACCTGCAGGTGAACGTCTTGAGAAGAGCAATCCTTTCCCATTCGTGTATTCCTCTTCGGTGACAGTCCAGGAATCAGACTCTGCTATTTTTATTAATTCTTCTATTTCCATATTATTTTAAATTTAAAGGTCGGGTGCCGTCTTTCCGAGCTGTCGCAAAATAAAGAATATCAAACATTGTTTGTTATTTAATCCCGACCATTGATTAACGATGATTTTTACTTAATTCTACATGACTCACCTCCAATCTTATTAAGTTTAACTTCCATATCCTGTAAATCTGCCAACGGCAGAACTTACGCTTTCATTTGTTACGGAACCCGGCTTCAAGAAGTACTTGTAATGCGTGCTTCTCTCCAACCTCTCACTCCAGCAGAAACCGAAAGCATCGAACTCCTTACCGCACCATTCATGACCGTAGTAGTATTCGCTGGCATGCACCTTCTGTTCCTTGCTGAGCTGCAAGAATAGTGCGCGACTCTTGCTAAGTTCCGTTGGGTTCTCCTTGAACTCCTTCTCGATTTGCTTACGCTTCTCGGTATATTCAGCTAATTTATGCTGATACTCATCCTCGCTGTCGCAAAGATAATAATCTGTGTCAGTCCAACGGCTATCCCAATAGGAATTGGAAGACTGATGTATATGATAAATATTCTTCATAATTGTATATTTTTATTGGAAGGTAGGCTGCCGTCTTTCCGGCTGCCAGATAAGAATAAGGTATCTAACTAGTGGGTGTCCTTAATACCCGTTATATATTAAACCTTACTTTTGCCTACCTTTATAATAAGTATATAAATCCATCATACTATTATAGAACCACTGCCATGCGACAATCTCCTTCTGCTCTTTGGTAATATCCAGGGCATCAGTAATCATCTTTCTGCGCCAGTTTATCAGTCTGTCACATGACTGGATGATTCTTGCAATCATCACATGGGCGACATTCTCCATCATTACCGCCTCGCCATTTACCATCTTCAGGGCGTACTTTTCTGCAGCATCGTGCCAAAGGTCGTAGGCGACTGAATCATTATTGAGCATCAGATAGAGTTCTTCCATATCAGCAGTTCTCTTGTACTGAACCATTTCCTTTACAACCATAGCTATCTCCTTTCCAATGTTAAGTCTATCACGTATGGAAGAGTATGCTGTGGCATTTCTCCTAAATTGATGCAGTTGACTCTACAGATACGTTTCATGGAAGCCTCTTCCTTTTCGATTACCTTGTTAATCAGTTTTGGAGAAATCTGTTCGGTCAACTCCACGTCGAAATACGAATAGTTATCGTCCATTGATACCCTTGTTGCGATAGCAACCAATCCGAAATCTGGGCTGAAGAACAGATACTTGCTGCCCGTAAAGATGGCATCTATTCTGTTCTTTGTATTTCCTGTCACTCTTATAACGTTCATAATTATTGTTCCATTAAATGTTTGACAAGTTCTTCTTTTGAAGAGAATATATCTCCAAGCCTTTTACTTACATAGTTTCTGTCTATATCTAGGATAACATAATTATTATTTAGTGCTGCTTTGAGACATCTTTCTATACGGTCGCGCTCACTGAAAGAATAATAATTTCTATAGCTTGTAGGGCACAAATTTGTACTCACTATATTGTATATTCTCTCTCCGATATCTCTAGAATGATAATCAACATAAAGCTTTTTGTCATCTTCATAGTCTGAAAGAGATATAAGGACAATTCTACCCGAAACAATTTTGTTGTCCCTCATAATGAAGACCTGCTGTCCGATAGCATACTTGCTCTGATATGTAGTAGCTAAATCGGAAAAGACTCGTCCACAATCCAGCTGGAAAACTGCATATAAAACGGTTCCATTATTGAAAGCTTCCAGGTAACGCTCTATCTTCTCGTTTTCTGTCGGCTCTCGTTCAGTGACGTTTCCATCGTCATCCGTAACCTCGACATCGTCATCAAAAGTGCCTTCATACTCGTTCCAAATAGAAAATTGCTCTTTTAGAGCATTGTATTTCATTATTTCTGAAATACTGTTGATCTTGATACCTACATATCCGTTTCCAAAATTCTTTGTATTCATATTAACCCTCCAGACTATTAATGTATTCCTTACGTGCCTTTACAAAAAGCTTCTTCTTTCTGTCATCTGAAAGAAACTCCTTAACGGTATATCCCAAAGCGATGATACCATTTTCAAACTCAAAGGTAAGGCCACACTCATGATTGCCAAATTCATATTTCAAGGCATCCACCAAATTCTCATCGCTGCTCAGAAACTCCTCTGATTCCTTAACGGAACGTTCACCGAATACCAGAAATAAGTGGTAATCCTTTTTGAGGCAATAAGCACCGGCACCGATGGAACATATCTTTTCCAGGTCTTCCTTACTTGTGGTAAGCCCCCATTCAGCCATCATTTCCTTAAACTGCTTGTCTCCAAATGCAGCCTTCATTGGCAGCTTGCCAAACTCATCCTGCTGCTTTTTCTTGAACTCTTGGTATTTCATGCTTCTTTCTTTACTTTATAGTTATTAAATGGATCTACCATGTTTAGTAGCTCTGCGTTTCTGTTAGCTTCCTTTTCATCGGAGTAGTCTCCAAACTCTTCGGAAACATCACCTGTGGGGCAAATTCTTTCGATACAATATTTCATACAGCACCTTCCATCATTAAAAGTTTGTGTTCTTCTTCACTGTCACCAACATGACCATACAGAAGTCCGTCTTCTGTGTTTTGCCAATATTCGTGCGGTACAGAGTGCGAAGCCATACTTATCAACACTACAACATAGCCCAAAGACTTGATAAGATTGAAATTTGAATTTCTCATAATTATTCCCTTTCTATTTTTTAAGATTAAAATTGTATAATAACGCCAAATGGCTATCGTCTAACTCTCTCCAATCATCAACTGTGTCAAGATAAGCCTTGACTTTTGAAAGCGTAATTGGAACCGTTGGATAAGCAGAACAAAATCTGCGAAGCATGTACTCTGATAAAGATTCTTCCATAGCCTTCGAATTATTAATGATTACTATGCGTTAATGAGGTCTATCACATCAGAAGCATCAAAGTCATCCATACTATTGTATGTAGCATAGAAATCTTCCTCATCGTCAGCAAGCAGACCTTCAGCCTCTTCCTTAAATTCATTAAAGTCCTCATCCGTGTCTTCATAATTCAATGCCTCTCGAATTATTGCCCACAACTTTCTCTGCTTTTCGTTAAGCGAGTTTAATTTTGTATTCATAATCTTTATAATTTTAATTGGTTCAACTTATAAGGTAGGCTCTGAATAGTCAAAACTACTACCTTTTATCTATATGCAAAGGTACGAAAATTTTCTGATATATGCAAATATATTAACGATTATTTTAGTTAAAAATACTAAATTGTAGTGCTTTATAACTATCTGATTATCAGAATGGTGCATCTGCTTCTTCTGGCTTTTCGAAAGGCACCTGTACATCTTCGTTGATTAAATTCGTCTTGAAAAAATTTGTCGTATTTTTGTTGAATCCCATAAAGAATTTGAACGTTCCGATATTACGTCCCTTGGCAACGTCTATCATAGCCGTTCCGTCAGTAGGATAATCGTCCTTGTTATCAAATGGGGCAGGGTACGCTCTGTTGTAATACTCTGCTCGATAGACTAGGATGACAACATCGGCAGCTTCTCCTATCTGTCCACTATCGCGCAGTCGGTTCAAATTCGGCTCCGGGCAGTTACTATCTCTAGACAACTGACTTAGGGCGATGATCCATATGTTCAGTTCCTTTGCGAGGTTCTTGAATCTTCGTGCGGCATCACCCATAGCCTGCTCCCTGCTGAAACTCGTACTCCTGGAGTTTACGTTAAGAATCTGCAAGTAATCAACTACGGCTCCGTCTATGTCCTTCTGCATCTTAAGCATTCGGATGGAAAGAAGAATAGAATCTATATTTGACGTGCTCTTGTCATCAAAGAATAAATTCTCTCCGGGCAACTTTCCTCTAGCATCATCAATCATCCTTATCTCGCTTGGCGCCAGACTGCCCGAATAGAGGATATTGTTGGCCGGGATGTTCGTCTTGGCAGAAAGCAGACGTGCAGTAAGCTGCTCCTTCGTCATTTCCATAGAGTAGAAGGCAACCTTTGCTCCGTTCTCGATGGCGTGTCTTGTCATGCAAAGTGCAAGGCTCGTCTTTCCCTGAGAAGTTTCGCCGGCAACGATAATCAAATCAGACTTCTGCAGACCTCCCTTTTCATCGAATCTCTCCATACCGGTCTTGGTTCCTGTCGTGACACCTCCAACGGTGGCATTCTTAACCATTATCTCGTTTAGACTATTCATTGCATCATTGAGCGTGAACACTCCATCTGCTTTCTCAAATACTCCTCCGATACTCTCTATAGCCTCTTGGTGGGCGTCTGCGGTCAGAATCTCTTCCGATAATCCAACCTTGGAAAGCTGCTGCCCGACAACCCAGAGTTTTCTTCTTCTACCAAGGTCCTGCAATCTGATGGCATGATATTCTACATGTGCAGATGATGCAATCTGTGCCGAAATGTTCATCAAGTCCAATGCTGTTACATTCGACTTCTGCTTACTGAGCTCGGCAGAAACAGATATGACATCTATCGGCATACCTTGCTTTCCCATATTATCAACAGCCTTCCATATATCCCTACACATGGGGTCGTAAAAACAGTCTTCATCTAGATACTGGCTTACTAGAGTGTATGCGGTAGGATCAACAAGAAGACTTCCGATAACATACTGCTCAGCCTTTGGGTCATTCACTAATGGCTGATTCTGATATAGTGATTGTGCTAAACTCATCTGAACGATTCCTCCTTGAAACTAACTATCTTGAACATTTCCTTCATTCTGTCACCGATACGCTGATTTCCATATTTCTCCGATATATCAGCCGCTCCGAAATTACTTGAAATAAAAGTCGGAAGTAGATTCTCATACCGGTATTCAATCAGCTCCGTAAACGGATAAATGCAGTTTCCGAAACTCACAACCTCAGTTGGCTCTTCGCAAAGGTCGTCGATGAGAAGGTATCTCGTATCTTTGAGTGCACGGAAGTCTGCCGGTGCCTTCGCCACGTTAGCCATGTCTCTTGCAGAAATTAAACGAGGATATTTGTCTCCCTCGCAATATCTGATTTGATTTGTATCTGCGAGATAAACGAGCAGGTCACGGATAGCTTTAAGCATCGTGGTCTTTCCGTTTCCAATGCTTCCTGGAAGGAATAGACCATAGAAGCGTGTTTCCGTTGTAAGGAAATCGCCAACATCTGACAGATTTCGCTTTATCTCCTCTGTGAGGACAAATGCGTTCTTACGCTTTTCAACCTCTCGCTTGTAGAATGCGTAGAGGGCATTCTTTATCTCCCGATTATCTATTGGCAGAGCCAAACCCCGATTCATAGGCTGCTTTGGACTCATACTTCGGGACACCTGATTCTTTTCTGTATTTGTTTCCATTGCTTGTTACGTTTTGTTTATGATTCTTCATTTCTGAAACTATCTCGTTATACTGAGAGTCTATCTTGTTGACAGAGAAATTGTTCATTATCCAAGTCTTGTCAATAAGATGCAGGAACTCACTCCACGCTTTTAGCAGACTATCATCATCCGTCGGCAGCGGCGGGTTTTTGTGACTTCTAGCGAAAGCGATTTTCTTTAGGATAGAGTTCATTGCCTTTGCATCTTTAGCCTGCCAATAATATGGCTCTCCGTATAGCTCTAGGAAATAAGCCTCGAATATCTGCCGACCTCTATGGCATGTAGTATGTTCTTTCGGTGACTTCTTACACGCGCTCGTACGCTCGGGCGAGAGAAAGAGTTCGTTAGAACTCAGCCGTCTGCTAAGACAATTTTCTTTTTCTTTTTCTTTTATAGGGGTTTTAGGGGGAAGGTTTTCTTTTTCGTTTTCTTTTGGATTTCTAGCATTTGCTACGTTTTTTCTAGCATTTGCTAGAGATTCGCTAGCATTTGCTAGGATTTCTGTAGCATTTGCTAGAGAATTTGTAGCATTTGCTAGAGATTCGCTAGCATTTGCTACGTTTTTTCTAGCATTTGCTTGGCATTTGCTAGAAGACTCCTTTACGTTTTCTGCGAAATTTCTAGCCTTTGCTGCACCTCCGGCACGACCGGCTCTAGCTCTAGCTTCGCTTACTTTTCTTGCCTGCTCGATAGTGTCTGAAAGTTCCTTAGAATAGAAATATTCTTCCTCAACCTCAAATAAATCAAAATCCTCAACTACAGATTGCACCACAGAAACATCAGTACGCATCTCATAAGCTATCATAGAATAATCCTTTGACAGCTTATGATCCTCATTTTCCTCCAATAACTGCATAAGAGCAACATAGATTCCATAGGCAGCCATGCCATGTTCCATCCTTGCTCTCATAACTTCTGGAGAGTCACTATTTTTGATGCAATTATATTTCATACTAAATTATTGGTTCAAGTCCTCGTTCTTAATGAAGCATATTTTACCTCGCTTGATACTATTGGCGAGGGTGTCAACTTCAGTCTGTAACTTACTGTAAACAACTCCCTGCTGCCTGGAGATAAAATTGTGAATAGAAGGACTAATCTTTAAAGCGATTGAAGCCATTCCTTCCAAAATCTTAAACTCACGATACAACACACCTGCCGACTTGAACTGTTTGTCCAAGCCTACCAAGAACGTTCTGTAGTCCTTGATTCCTTCAAAATCTCTTAGAAATTCTGTCTCTTCCATATTGTATAATATTTTATTTATAACTATATTGTTTCTCCTTAATGCAAAATTACGAATTTTATCTGATATATGCAAAAGAATTAACTTAAATATTCAAAAATACCAAAATATATTTAGATATATATTTGGCTATCTCAATTTTTTTTAGTACTTTTGCAGTAAGTTTTTTCCATTATATTCTGTAAAAGAATATTGTATGGGTTTCTCTTTAGCCTGCTGGCGAGCAGGCTTTTTTTATTGGGATTTATTTGGCAATTTGAAAATAATTCATTACCTTTGCAAACAAATCCCTTTAAAGTATAATCTTTATAGGATTTTAATTGGTTCAAGTCCTCGGTGTTGTGAAACACTGGGGACTTATATTTTTTACAGATTAACGGTGATACCTTTCTCATAACTCAGTCTCTTTACTTCATTAGTATAATACTTAATCATTTTCTCCAACTCATCGTCATCCCATTTCTTGATGGAGTGAGCACGCTCTCGCAGGGTGGAAAATCGGGAAACACCAATCTTCTTTATCAGATTCTCCTGGTAGTATATAAGATGGTCTGACTTCACTCTGTTGCACCCGATACATTCTGCATTGCAGTTATCTTCATCAAATCGGGTGGCCATGTTGGAACGTCCGAAGAAATGACCGCAATCAAGCTCTCTGTACGGCTTTATCTTTCCGCAGCTGATACATTGTCCCATGCCGCTTGGCATGCAGTCTCTCAGACGTATATACAACGCAAACACCTTGTCTAGTCTCTTGACCAAATCCGGCTTACTCTTCTTTCTCTTTTTGGGAGCAGAAGGAGATTTCTTCTTTTTCTTATAAAATGGAAACATTTCTTTTGAATTTACATGTAACATATTTGTCCGTCATGTTCGCAAAATCAACACATAAACGGCAAGCTAAACTTCCTACATAAATTGGTTCTTGTGTAAATACTCCCTTTCTGCAATGCGGACAGAGAGTTAAATACTCAGTTCCTAATGCGGAATCTCTTTGCTTATATTCAATAAGCTCATTTAGAACGCTCATCTTAGTACGACATTAGTTAATTGTGTTCCTCTGGAATACACCGCCCATTTCGTGGTTCCTGGAGGTCTGCTAATAAAGAGGTCTGCGACATTTCCGAACCGGCTATAGTTTCCCGACAAGTCAACTATCCACCCGTCCTTTCCTTCAAAAGGTCTGATAGCGCGGCCTACCATCTGATAGTAGAGTCCAAGAGATTTCGTCGGGCGTGCCAAAACAACGGTGTCTAGGGCAGGGTAGTCGAATCCCGTAGTCAGTACACCTACATTGGCAACAACCTTTATTTCTCTCCTCTTGAATCCTTCGAGAATGGCTTCACGCTCCTTTTTGGGTGTTTCTCCTGTCACGATGGCGGCATTGACTCCGAGTGATTGAAGCTTATCAACCAGCTGCCTGGCCTCCCTTGTGAAAGCGGTAAATACAAGTACTCCCTTTCTGGGAATGCCGCTTTTAGGCTGCAGAACCTTGACTACTGTGTTTGATAACTTATCGTAGAATCCGCTACGCTCATACTCTGCGAGGAGACTTCTTTCATCATAATCTGCACCGGTGGAGTTGCTTCTGACTCTTCTTAAATCCAATGTCGTCAAATCGTAATAATGCAAGTCTGCGAGATAACCTTTAGAAAGCAGTTCTCCAATCTGACAACAATAGATGACCTTTGAAAATATTCTAGGTCTTACTCTCGTGAGGAACTTCAAGATGGAACCTCCTTCAGCACGATCAAGACGGTATGGCGTGGCTGTTAATCCAACAACCTGTCTGTTCTTCGCTTCTATGAACTCCTTGTACTGCCCAGCTTTAGAGTTTACGTAATGGCATTCGTCAATTATGATGTTCTTGAAACAATCGAAGTCTGACATATGGTTCATTACGCTTCCGATGGTGGCAAAGGTTATTCTGTTTATATCCTTACACCCTACAGAGGCACTATAGCAACCGCAATCGAAGATTCCATAGCTTTGCAGCTTGGCAAAGTTCTGCTGAAGAATTTCCTTACTAGGTTGAAATACTAACAGCGGCCCTTCCAGACGAGAGGCGATATCTGCTATCACCAAGCTCTTTCCTGCACCCGTAGGCAGGATAACCAATCCGTTCTTGTCAGCCTTGCTAGTGAACAGCCTTACGGCTGCATCACTAGCTTGCTTTTGATAATTTCTAAGAGTGTACTTCATTACTCGCCGAATGGTAATTCATCATCGTCATCATCTGAAGACTGCTCTGACTGAGCTTCTTCTTTTGGCTGCTCCTCTTCTGGGAACTCCAATCCGAAGACCTCTTTCATGCTCTCACGATTCTTGACCTCATTTGCCCAAATCTCAGAACGGTCCGGGATAGCATAAGCCTTTGCAAGTAAGAACTTCTCGGTATTTGCATCCCAATTATATACGAGATAGTAACCTGCCAATGCAATACAGAACACGTTCTTCGACTTAAGACGCATATCAACAGTTCCCTGGCGCACCTCAGCGGCGTACTTGGCTACTTCCATAAGGACAGAAGCATAAGCCTCTTCTGCATCCTTCTTCATCTTCTTGGCTTTTTCCAAAGCCTCCTCCAACTCCAGCTTGCGAGCTGGCACAACGTTCTCTTCGAGTGTGCAATACTCCTCTCTGATGTTCTTCTTCTCGAACTCATCGAGGAAACGTGTAACCAACTCATTGTCAGGGAAGGTCGCCGTGAAGTGCTTTCCGACAAACTTAAGGATGTCTGCCTTATTCTTCAAAGGCTTCTCTCCGCAAAGGTTCTCCTCGGTCAAAGCAAGGAAGTCCAACTCCATTGGGAACATGTCTTTTACACCTTCCTCCAATACAAACTCAATGTTCTCAGGAACATAATTTTTCAAATCTGATTTCATAATTATAAATACTTTTCATATAATGCTATCTGTTTCTGAGCTTCAAGCAAGGCTGCTTCTTCATTAGGCTCGGGTATATACAACCCTGCAACCATACTTGAATAGTTCCGAAACTTCTCAATAGCGTCTGTTAATTCTTTTGTGTCAAGGTCAGCCGTGCTTCTCCAATAAGTTACAGGCTGTCCTCTTCTGTTTGTTCTCTGCTTCGCAAAGATTTCTCTGTTCACTATCTGCTTGAAAATGTTATACTTCACATATTCTTCATCGTAGCCGAACTCTGATGCGAAATACTGAAGACAAACGTGCAGATAGCTGTTTTGGGCAAGGGAACGTGGACGGTGCTTTTTCTTCACCTCCACGATAAAACCCTTTCCGCTTTTCAAGGCATCCATGTAAAGACCATTGCAATAGTCCTTATAGTCTGCCCTGTCCTTGTCATTGTTGAGATTGAAAATCATAACTAGAATGGCAAATCATCATCTTTGCCCGGCTGCGGTGCCGGTGACTGAACTCCTTGCGACTGCGGTGGTGGAGGTGCTTGCTGCTGCGTCTGGCTACCTCTCTGATACTTTTCTATCTTGTAACCCGAAATGGTATTGAAATACTTTACCGGGTCATTTGCACTCTTCTGATACTTGGTACCTTGAAGAGCAAAAGATATAGTAACAATATCGCCAACCGCAAAAGCCGCAGGATCATCCACGTGCTTTCCGCTGAACTCAAAACTTGGGTAGTTCTCATACACATCTCCGTAATTCGAGTGTGTACAGTTAAGAACCACAACTCTCTTTTTGAACGGCTCTCCACCGCTCTTGCTGGGTATTTCCTCGACATTGCCGATGAGCAATACCCTTCCTGTCATTGTATTAGCCATCTGATTCTGTTAATGGTAAATATGGTAATAATTCTCTCATTTCTACCCATTTGAGGAAGTCACGCAATAATGCATGGTTTTTGTCTTCCATCCCTGGATATCTGTAACAAGTGATTGCTGGCTCATAAGGGGTAAGTTTGAGACCTCTCACGTCTCCCTTGTGCTTATCCTTATTGTAGCCCTCAAAGACAAACAAGTCAAAATGGAACACATCAGCTTCAAACAACTCTAGGTAAAGCTGCCATTGGCAACTGTCTATATAGTCTTTGTCTGATACCGGTCCGTACTTAGTCTTGATGTCTCTTATCTCTAGTCCGTCAATCATATCGGCACATCCCGTGACAACGGCATCTCCGAAATCCTTGTATTCACGAACCTCATGAAAGGCGCCAGGATGCTCATTCCTGTATTTCAAAGCAACCTTGCATTGTGGAATGTCGAGAATCGCTTCACCTTCATCAAAGACGAACCTTCTTCCTTTTGGAACGGGTTCTGTCTTATCTTTCTTATAATAGGTGAAATGGCGAACACCTTCCGGCTCCTTGAAGCAATGGGGACTGCCAGTCTCCACGATGGAGTGAAAGGCAGTTCCTATTCTTGTGTAATCGTTGCCCTCAAACTTCTTAGTGATATTGTCTATAACGTCCTGCTCTGTAACATAAGCATATTCGTCAGACATATACCGTCTGAAGCTCTCTAGCTGGGTAACTCTAATCAAAGGCTTCATCATGCTGCATCCTCATGCTTGACGAACTTCTTGCCCTTCTTGTCAAAGTCAATGCCTTTGACGGCAAGTTCCTTGATCATCTGATTCATGAATGCCTTCTGATGAATCTTGTTCAATCCGTGAGCAACCTGGATGAGTGCATTTGCATCATCTACAGTCTCCACGGCTGCAAGCTTCTTTCGGGCATCATCAACGGCTTCCTGCGCCTTTGCCTGAGCATCGGACTTATTCACGATGGCTTTCTTCACCTTCTTGATGATGTCTGCCATGCAAGTGTCAAACTCCTCTGTTCCGTAAGCTGGAATCCAAGTGTCCTGCAGGTCTGCAACATTCTTACCAACACGATTGTCCTGTGGCTCGAACTTGATGACGCGATTGCCGTTCTCCTTGCAGATGTAACCTACCTGGTCCGCAATACGGATGAGCAAGTCCTTGCTCTGTCCTGTACAGTCTGGAGAATGCTTGATGTAGTCTCCTTCCTGTGTCTCCTTGTCGTGACAGATGAAGATGATGTCTGAATTGTTTGAACGGAGAATGCCGACAAACTGCTTGAACAATTCTCCCATCACACCATATCGCTTCAATGAGTTGGTTCCCAACTTAGGGTCTTGCTGAATAGCAAAAGCGTTGAGATAGTCATCGAGCATAGCCTTGGCTGTGTCTACTACGATGGTCTTACACTCACTGATCAAACCTGGCTTCCAAACCTGCTTGCCATCCTCAACAACATAGGAACCGATAACCTCAGCATTGTAGATGTCTTCCCAACGTGAAGCCGTGACAACAATGTCTGGACGCTGAACGGCACGGTCAAAGCCTCGGTCGGTGTCGATGAGTAAAGGACTGTTGGCTGTAGTAGCCAAAGATGTCTTACCGGTACCTGGAGTACCATAAAGTACAATAATCACTGGACGCTCTGTAACAACGTCATTCTTTCTAATAATTGGCATACACTAATATTTAATTGTTAAACAAATTGTTCTTATTTGCATAGGTGATAAACTCAGAGAGCTTATGTATTCCTAGTTTCACATACACAGACTTGACGTGCTGATGTATCGTGTTCGGGGAGTTGAATAGCTCGGCTGCCGCCTCCTGCTCGCTTCGTCCCTCATAAAGCAGTTTCATCACGCGCAACTCCGCAGTAGAAAGATTAGCATTAAACCTTGGCATACAGACGATGCTATCATAAGGGCATTCACCACGCATTGGGCATTCGACCTTCTCGAAGTTGAACCTTCCATCCTTGTCAACATCGACGACATCAAAAGCCGTAGTGTCGAGTCGACAAAAGTTGCATTTGCAAAATCGACGCATCATGAGATACTGATAGTAACTCTCGTTAGGTGCGCTCTTTGAGTAAATCTTCTCCAACGCCTTGTATGCTTCCGGATAGCAAGCGCGAACCTTTTCCAGGATGTATTTCACCAGCTCTGTATGTGTCTCATCGACCATGAAGTTCTTTCCGTCTGACGTCTTACACCATAGCTCATCCTCGAACATATAGAACTCTAATCCTTCCATAAGTCCTCCTCGCTAATGCCTGTTAGCTCACACAATACTTCTACATGGATGTGCTGCTGTGGCTTCATACCATATAGAACCCAATTCCTAACTGTCTGCTCGGTAACCTTGCAGCGTCTAGCGACTTCCGTGATGAAGTCGTATCGCGGGGCACTTCTCATCGGTAACCCCTGATAATAACCTTTTAAGGTCATTTTTTGAGATTTTTCCTCAAAAGTGTTTGATGTTTGAATATTTTCCATTATCTTTGCACTATGTTTTATATCTTTATGCAAAGATACAAATATATTCTGATATATGCAAATATATCGAAAATATTTAGTCAAAATTAACAAATTTATACAGATATGTTCAAATATAAAGAATTTAGAAGAGCTCACGGACTATTTCAGTCTAAGCTTGCAGAAATTATGGGGATTTCCCAATCTAACATTTCGAGATACGAAACAGAGGGTATAGATCCTACACCTGCGCAGTTTCAGAAACTATACGATGAGTATGGAGAAGAAAATGTCAAGGCTTTCGAGGTAGAACCTTCTCAACTCGTTAATGCAGAGAATAATGTAAACAGTGGCTCTGGAAATCAGAACAACGGAATCCAAAGTAATGCTGATTTAGTAGAAATTATAAAGAGGCAGACTGAGATGATAGCAAAGCATATCGAAAAACAAGATGATATAAATGTACGTCTCATGAATCTTCTTGAAAAATTAACTTTGAAATGAAACTGAATATTCCCGATTGTGCCCTGGATATTAGCGACAGGTTCTTCAATGCACTTGATGTTCTCAAAGAACAGAGAAAAATTAAAGGCTTACAGACTTTTACAAAAGAGTTTGGTTTGAACTATGGTAACATGAATACTCTAAAGCATAACAGAGATAAGCGTACTTTTCGTATAGAGTATCTTGCTTACCTCGCTGAAGGGTATGGTGTATCATGCGAGTGGCTACTGCTTGGAACCGGTCCCATGTTTACACAAACGTGTTCCAAAAGCGAAGAATCTCAGAACCTTTGAAACGCTGTCCGTGAACTTTTTGCATAGACTTTATATACCCTGCGTTCACATAGGAGCGCAGGGTGTTGCGATGTATACCCAACAGTTTGCAGGTTTCCGATATGGTATATCGCGAAGTTGGACTTATGTTTGGCTGAACTGATGTTACCATGTTAAATAGTTTAAATGCGTGCTAGAATAAAGGATTTCTTTATATCTTTGCACTAAGTTATAAATTCAAATGCAAAGATAAATGAAAAAAATGATATATCAAAATATATGTGGATATATTTAAATATAATTAATATTTCTGCATATTGTGTAACTCGAAAAAATAGCATGCTTGCAAATAGCTTGCAAATAAAAAATCGGGTCTCTGTAATTAATTGAGGTTAAGATAGTTATATCGAAAAGCTTCACATCTGGAAAGCGTGTAACCGGCAAAACCGGTTCGGGGGTTCGAATCCCCCTCTTTCCGCTTTTATATATATAATAAGGTATATGAAGAATAATACAGCTATTGCACGTTTTGCAATATTGGTTTTCACTTGGATGTGTTCTCTGCCTATGATGGCTCAAGAAGAGAACATGGGATTTCATCAAGCTCTTAAGACAAAGTTTATAGAGGGTAATGCGGGATTTATGTCTCTCGTTGCCATCGCCCTCATCGTGGGTATGGCTTTCTGTATTGAGCGCATCATCTATCTGAGTCTTTCTGAAATCAACGCCAAGAAGTTGATGCAGGATATCGACCAGAAGGTGTCGGCGGGAGATGTGGAAGGGGCTAAGACGCTCTGCCGGAATACCCGCGGACCGGTGGCTTCTATCTGCTACCAGGGTTTGATGCATATCAGCGAGAGTCTTGATGACATCGAGCGCTCGGTAAGCGGATATGGTACCGTTCAGGCGGCTAATCTGGAGAAGGGCTGCTCCTGGATCAAACTCTTTATCGCTATGGCGCCATCGCTCGGATTCCTCGGAACCGTGATCGGTATGGTCATGTCGTTCGACCAGATTCAGCAGGCGGGCGATATCAGTCCTACTATCGTTGCTTCGGGTATGAAAGTGGCGCTCATCACTACCATCTTCGGTATCATCGTAGCCCTCATCCTTCAGGTTTTCTATAACTACATCCTTTCTAAGGTGGAGCACCTGACAAGCCAGATGGAGGAGTCGGCGGTTACTTTAATGGATATTATTGCCAAGAATAAATAAACGAAGAGAGAAATGGTTAAATTTCAATTTTCAAAGCAGAAGACGAAGTCGGCCGAAAAGATATCGCAGCAGGTGTTCTATATCATGATAGGATTGGCGGTGCTGGTTTTCGGTCTGTTCTTTTTGGTAGGCTACGATTTGCCTTTCGAAGAGAACCCCGACTTTAATGCGCCTCTCTTTACCGATGTGCTCATCCTGCTGATGTGGCTCTTCCTGATAGGAGGTGTGGGACTGGCTGTCTTTTCCATGATCAGAGATTATCGCAGCAGCAAGTCGGAGGCTGTAGTGAATGGCATTCCCGTGCGTCGCATCTTCCGCATCACATGGATTGGAACTTTGGCAGTTTTGCTGCTTACCTTCCTTTTGGGCGGTTCTGCTCCGATGCTCATCAATGGCGAGAATTATGCCGACTGGCTCTGGCTCAAGCTTTCAGATATGTTTGTCATCACATCACTCCTGATGCTGGTGGCAGGAATCGGTGCCGTCTGTTTCGGTGCCACACGTTATATTCGGAAGAAAAACTAAAGAGAGTGCTTTAGGCTCTCTATTCTATAAATAAGGATTAAATATGCTGATTAGAAGGAAGCAACACGAAACCCCGGGACTGAATACCACATCTACAGCCGACATCTCGTTCATGCTGTTGATATTCTTCCTTGTCACCACATCAATGGATGTGGATAAGGGACTGTTGCGCCAACTCCCTTCACCTGAACCGCAGAAGAAGGAACAGCAGCAGTCGGTGGTAGACAAGGCTAACCTCATGGAGCTGCGCCTGACGGCTGGCGATACGCTTTTGGTCAACGGTAAGCCGATGCAGGTGAGCCAGCTCAAGGAAGAAACCATCCGCTTTGTACACCGTCTGGGCAAGAAACATCTCATCTCTATTGAGAGTGACCGCGATGCCGACTATAATCTCTATTTCCAGATGCAGAATCAGCTGATGGAAGCATATAGCCAGCTACGCAACGAAACAGCCCAGAAGAAATATCACAGGGATTATGCCCTCTTGAATAATGACCAGAAAGAACAGGTGCGCAACATCTGTCCGCAGCGCATCACAGAGTCGTATGCCAATGCGATGACTCATGCCGACCAGCGTGTTGATGTCAATGCTGAAGAAAAGCAAGGGGAAGAAAATTCTACAGAAACAGCTACTGAACAGCAGAAAGGAGGTAAACAATGATGAATTTTCATAAGAAATCGCATGAAGTGCCAGGGTTGAATACATCTTCTCTGCCAGACCTGATTTTCTCCGTACTGTTCTTCTTCATGATTGTTACCCACATGCGCCAGGTTACCTTGAAGGTAGACTGTCGTTTGCCACAAGGTAAGGAACTCACCCGCCTGACCAAGAAATCGGCTGTGAGCCATATCTATATAGGTAAACCAACCAAAGAGATGCAGGCAAAGTATGGTACCGGTACCCAGATTCAGTTGAATGATAAGTTTGCTTCGGCTCCCGAAGTGATGGATTACATTTCGGCAGAAAAGAAGCGTATGTCGCCGGAAGACCAGAAGCTGATGACCGTATCAATCAAAGCAGACCAGGAAACCAAGATGGGTGTGATAACCGACGTAAAGCAGGCTTTGCGCCAGGCAAAAGCACTAAAAATCAGTTATTCTGCCACAGAAAATGGAAAATAATATTAATTTATCATGTTTTTCTCTTAAAAAATTGCTTTTATTAATTTTTTGTATTATCTTTGCACGCAAATTATTAGTATTATGGCAAAACAAATTTTAGATTCATTAGATAGGCAGATTCTGAAGCTGATTTCTCAGGATGCCCGTATTCCATTTTTGGAAGTGGCACGCGCTTGCAATGTGAGCGGTGCTGCCATTCATCAGCGTGTTGCTAAACTTACAAATCTTGGTATCATCAAGGGTTCACAATTTATCATTGACCCAGAAAAGATAGGTTACGAAACTTGTGCTTATATGGGACTCTATCTGAAGGAGCCTGAGAAGTTTGACCAGGTTGTAGAGGAGTTGAAGAAGATTCCTGAGGTTGTGGAGTGTCACTATACTACAGGTGGTTTTGATATGTTTATCAAGATTTATGCGCTGAACAACCACCATCTCCTGGAAATCATCCATGATAAGTTGCAGCCATTGGGATTGTCTCGCAGCGAGACCATCATCTCTTTCAATGCATCTATCAACCGTCAGCTTTCTATGCAGGATCTCAAGAGTTTCAACGATGATGAAGATGAAACTGATGAGGAGGCTGCAGCAGAGAAATAAGATATAAAAAGAAAAAAAGCAGTAGCTCCCTGCGGGATTACTGCTTTCTATAAAGGGTGAGGAATGTGAACGGTAAGCCGTTTTCATTCCTCATTTCTTTTTCTGTCACTTCCCATTCTGCCGGATTGATTTCCGGAAAGAAGGTATCGGCATGTTCAGGTTCCTTTTCAACGATTGTGAGATAAAGCTTGTCTGCAAAAGGCAAAGCCTGTTCATATATGCTGGCTCCTCCGATGATGAAACATTCATCTTCTTCCGTTGTTTCTTTGCTTCCAACCGTTTTTTTGTTTCCAACAGATTCTTTCCTTGCTGCCAGCGCTTCTTCCAGAGAGGTGTATACTTCGCACCCTGTTATCTGCTCTCTTGTCTTCGAGATAACAATATTATGGCGGTTGGGCAAGGCTCCGTTCGGCAGCGACTCAAATGTCTTCCTGCCCATGATGATCGTATGTCCGGTTGTGAGCATACGAAATCGGGTCATGTCCGATGGGATGGCGTAGAGCAACCGGTTCTTGTACCCGATAGCTCTATGCACTTTGGATATACAGGCGATGATGCTGAGCATTTTTTATTTTAATGTTGAATGTTGAGTGTTGAATGTTGAATTATCCATTCTTGCTATAAACTTTTAACTATTAACTATTTCAACTTTTCCCGTCCCATGGCTGCTCTTGATCTTCCACTCTTGCGGATAGAGGTTGTTGGCACGATTGCCGATGTTCTTTTCCCAGCCTATCGGAACCTGTCTGTAGGTTACCAGTACATAACCCTTAGGCGTATCGGCAGGTAGATTCACAGCTTCCTTGCGAAGGTAGCGGATGGCATCTTCGTAGGATAACTCCACCTGAGGGAAGTGTTCTTTGTTGAGCATCGTAGAGAGTGCGAGAGCCTGGTCGGGGATAAGTCCCTTTCCCTTGTCTGTTCCCAGTTTCACACCTGCATGCAGCACCTTCAGGTTCTTTTCAGCCTGGTCGTAGATGTCTTTCCATCTGCCCGGAATGGCGTAAACCGTCTCGTTGCTCTCTGCAGGCATCCATTCCGTATCAGCCTTCAGCCAGCCGTCAGGAATCTCCGGTCCCTTTCCTTTAGCCACCTTCTTGTCTTTCTTCTTCTTATCCTTCCTGTTCTCCTTGGCTGAAGAACCTGCTTCCCATTCGCCCTCTTTCTTCAGAATTGCCATAAACAGACCTTCGCCTCGCGAAACGCCAGGAATAAATCGGTAAACAGGGAAGTCGGTGCCCTTGAGGTTGCGGGTGATGTTCCATGCATCTTCTACACCCTCCAGTGCCATCACTTCTGCGCCAAGTTCTTCGCATATCCAGTCCACATTCTCCTCATCTTCGTGCGCATTGAAGGTACAGGTAGAGTAAATCAGGATACCGCCTGGCTTCAGACAGTTCCAGATATCCGATACGATTTCGCGCTGCAGCTGCCAGCAGTTGTTCACATTCTGGGTACTCCATTCGCCGATAGCCCCTTCATCTTTGCGGAACATTCCTTCGCCGGAGCAGGGAACATCGGTAAGGATCACATCAAACTGCAACTTAGATTTCTTGTAATCGCGGGGATAGTTGTTGGTAACAATCATATCCGGATGACCGAACTTCTGTACGTTCTCGGCAAGAATCTGTGAGCGGGTGCGCATAGGTTCGTTGCTGAAGAGCAGACTCCCTTTCGGCAAGGCAGCTCTTACGGCAGTCGACTTTCCGCCAGGGGCAGCACAGAGATCCAGCATCATCACCGGTTCTTTTACGTACTGTCGGATAGCCATATCTACAAACATAGATGAGGCTTCCTGTACATAATATAAACCGGCATGCAGCAGCGGATCGAAGGTGAATCCGGGACGCGTAGAGAGATAACGTCCGGTTTCCGGACACCAGGGAACCGGTTCGCCATCAGCATCCTTGCATTTAAAAGGATTGATGCGGATACTGGTTGGTGCCTCCTCTTCGAGGATAGCATGCTCCAGACGCTGATACAGCTTTTCGCCCATCAGCGCCTGCGTATATGTTCTGAAATCTTCAGGTAATGTCTTCATTCTGTCTCTTTTTCTTTAATTTGTTTGCAAAAATAAGAAAAATTTCGTTTCTTTGCAACTAAATCGCGAAGAGATGCGTCTAAGAAGCAGAAATTTATGAAATAACAAGGTAAAAACAATAAAAAAATAATGATATGAAGAAAGCAATATTGGCATTAGCGCTCGTTATGAGCATCGGAGCCACCCAAGTGTCTTTGGCGTCTTCTGCTCCAAAACATCGTTATCATCCAACTACCCAACAGGTAGACCCAAAGGCTGCTCCTGCATCTGCCGCACAGCCATCTGCTTCGAAAGATAAAGACGACGAGGCATTGGAGGCTTATTCTGATACCACCAGTACCGATTCGGCCAACTATGATGATTATGATGAGAATAATAATAGGTCTGTTCATTCTAGATACAGTTTAGACAACTATGATGATCCGTTCGATTTCATCGGTTCGGTATTTGGTGGCGGAGCGCTGGCTGTTATGATCATCTTCTGTATCATCTTCGGTCTGCTGTTTGTCTTTGCTCCGCTGATCATCGTATTTCTAGTTATCAGATATCTGATTCGCCGCCACAACGACCGGATGAAACTGGCGGAGATGGCGATGGAGAAGGGCATCAATGTTCCGGAAAGCGACCGGCCGATAGACAAGCAGAGCGATGAGTATCTGGTAAAGCGTGGATTGAGAAATGCCTTCCTGGGAGCCGGCTTGTGTGCCATGTTTGCCTGGTGGGATGCTGATTTCCTGGCTGGCATCGGAGCCCTGGTCTTCTTCTATGGCATCGGTCAGACCGTTATCGGCTCGCTTCCTGCCATCAAGGACTGGTGGAAAAACCGTCACGGCGACCAGGGCACGGGCTATAATGGTACTCCGGTCTAGCAGCCGACATTCAACATATCATGGCTTCTCAATAGGAGGGGAAGTCACAAGGAAAAGAACAACAATTATTAGTTAATATATATAAGGTGGAAAAGTTATCCGATATCTCTCTCGTCACGAAGGTGGTGATGCTTCATGACCGCAAGTCGTTCGACCTGCTGGTCAGGAAGTATCAGTCACCCATTCGTGGGTTCTTCCTGCGGCAGACGCTGGGGGATGCGCAGCTGAGTGACGACTTGGCTCAGGATACCTTTGTCAAGGCATATACCCATCTGTCCGGTTTCAGGGGTACTGCCAGCTTCTCCACCTGGCTCTACCGCATCGCCTATAATGTATGGTATGATTATACCCGCAGCCATAAGGAGACGCAGGACATCGATACGCCTGCCGTTTCCAGTAAGAATGCACAGGGCGCCCATGCCGGATTGAAGATGGATTTGCTCAAGGCAATATTGGGCGAAAATGAACGTACATGCATCACGCTGCAGCTGATGGATGGACTCTCTATAGATAAGATTGCAGAGGTGACGGGAATGGCGCAAGGCACCATCAAGTCGCATCTCTCTCGAGGAAAACAGAAACTTGCAAGTTACTTAAAACAGAATGGTTATGACCGATAAGATAAATGATAAGAAGTTGGAGAGCATGAAAGGGGAACCGTTGAACCCTCAGGATGAAGAACTCTTGCAGATGTTCTTTTCCGATTGCCAGATGTCAGAGATTCCTGATGACGGATTCTCCGACAGGGTGATGCAGGCATTGCCGGCTTTACCCGAAACTGATACTGCGATGTCGCTGGTTAAGCGCCAGCGTCTGGAACATTTATGGACGGCAGCCTGTGTGGCAGCAGGCATTATCATAGCAGTAGTCTGTCAGGGATGGGAGCAGATTCAGGGATGGCTTTTCTCTATGAAGATAGATTTCCTCCTCTCCGGTTCGCGTGCGCTTACGCATGTGGCAGATTCCATCGCCCACTCTCAGAATCTCCTGATGGTGCTGGCTGGCATCGTTGTCCTCATCATGGTTTGGGGATATAATGAGCTGGCTGATGCGCGTCAGTAGGCTTCTTCCCTGATATCAATTGTATGAATGATCAACTCTTTCTATTAGCAGAATAGTTTTTAGTGCTAATAGAAAGAGTTTTTTATTACTATAAATATCATCTTTATGCCTTTGAAATCTCTGTTCATCGACGCTGAACGGACATTCAACGTCGCTGAACGGACATTCAACGTCGCTGAACGGACATTCAGCGTCGATGAACGAAGATTTAATATTGCTGAATATAGAAAAACAAATAGGTGCTGCTACTTTTTCAGTAGAGCACCTATGCTTATGATATCGGTTTCTAAAACAATTTATAGGTAGTGCGTAGCACTTTGAACTCGGTTCGGCGGTTCAGCTGGTTGCAGATTTCCTGATGCTCCTTGCTCTGCTTCAGGATAAATTCTTCGTTGAGCACATCGCCTTCCTTGAGCCAAGGATACTTCTCGGTGAGTTTCTTGCGCACATTCTTCGGCTTCTCCTTGCCGTAGCCCACAGGGGTGAGGCGCTCTTTCTCTATGCCGTGTTTTATCAGGTAGTCTACTACCGATTGGGCGCGGCGCTGAGACAGATGCTTGTTATATTCGCTGTTTCCCTTGTAGTCGCAATGGGCGCTGAGTTCGATGGTAACGTGCGGGTTCTCTTTCAGCAGCGTTACCAGCTGGTCGAGGGCTGTTGTACTGGCTTCGGTAAGGGTTGCCTTGTCGAAATCGTAGAAGATGTTGTCGATGAGTACAGGGGCTGTGATGGAAGCCAGCGGGAACTGGAGCACGTATTCCTTACTCTCTTTAGCCGAATCAACCCGAAGCTCTTCCTTGTGGTTGAGGTAGCCTTTGCAGGATGCCATCACCAGGTAGTCGACATGCGGATTGATAGGGAGGACAAACGAACCGTCGCCCTTGACGGATAGTTTCCTGTTCGTTCCGTCGTTGCCTACGATTCTCACCTCTGCGGCAGGCAGTTCATAACCGTCTTTCTCGTAAACCCATCCCTTCATTGTGGTAACAATCTCCGGATTCTCGAAGGAGTAGATATGGTCATAGCCTCTTCCGTCTTTTCTGTTGGAGCAGAAGAAACCCTGGTTGTGGAGACCCTCGAAAGTCATTCCGAAGTCATCGGCTTCTGTATTCAGCGGATAGCCGGGGTGGGTGAGTTCATATTTCCGGGTGATGGAATTTACTTTGGCGATATAGATGTCGAGTCCGCCCATTCCTACATGACCGTTACTGCTGAAGTAGAAGTCGCCGTTAGGACGGAAGGTAGGGAACATCTCATCGCCTGGGGTGTTGATAGGTTCTCCCAGGTTCTCTACGCCGCCCAGTCCGGCAGGAGTGATGCGCACTCGCCAGATGTCGAGACCGCCCTTTCCGCCCGGCATATCTGATACGAAATAGAGCCATTCGCCATCAGGAGAGATGGCTGGATGGGCAAAACAACTGAGTGTATCTTTGCTGATTTCCAGATTCGAAGGCTTGCTCCAGGCTGCATCTGAGCGGTTGGAGGTTACTATCTGGGCTAAGCGGGGCGAAGTGGGATCGGTGGTACACTGGGTGAGGTACATCTGCTTGCCGTCTGGGGTAAAGCAGCATGCGCCCTCTTCGTAGTCGGTATTGAGACCGGTTCCGATGGCTTCCGGCTTGCTCCATTTGCCTTTATCGTCCTTTTCAGAGAAGAAGATGTCGGCAGATTTCGTTCCCGTCACTCCGTTCATATCGCTGCCCTGGGCTTCGTTACGGGTTGAGGTGAAATAGAGCTGACTGTTGTCATCGCTGAGGAACATTGGCGAATAGTCGTCTCTTCGGGAGTTGAAAACATCCATCCGCTTTACCTTGTACCGGCTTCCTTCCTTCTTCCAGACTGGGGCTTTTCGTGCCGATTCGAGTCCGTTCTTTACCAGCACGTTGTTGGGCATGGAATCGAGCAGGAATTCGAATTCCTTGGCAGCCTGTCTGTAACTTCCGTTCTTCAGGAGCAGACGGGCGTAAGCCAGGCGGTCGTTGAGGTCAGCCTGCTTGTATCGGATGGCATTGCTGTAGGCAGCCAGTGCCTTCGGCGTACTGTTGATTTTATCATAGCAGCGTGCCATCTTCAGAGCCACCTTGCCTCGGGCAGCCCGCTCTTTCGTAGGTGTTTTGGTGTACACCTTTTTATATTGGGTTGCCGCATCGTAGTATTCGCCTAAAGAAAGATGCTTGTCTGCTTTCTTCAGGTTCTGTTCAATGCCGCAACTTATCAGAAAGAGGCAGCTGATTGCTGTTATGATTTGATAAAATCTTATTTGTTTCATATTGATTTTACATCTGCGAGAATGGCTGGCGATATTGGCAGCCTGATTTCCAGTTGCTGCATCCATAGGCGGTCTTGCCCTTGATGATGACGCCCTTGCCGCAGAGCGGGCATGGCTTGCCTACCATTGGGTCGGCAGCTGGAGCCGGCTGAGCAGGGGCATTCTGAGAATCAGTATTCTGTGCTGCAGCCTTATCGGCTTTCTTGGCAGCAGCCTTTCGGACAGCCGGTTTCTTGGCAGCTGGTTTCTTCTTGAGGTCTTCTTCTGTCATGATGGTCACTCTCCGGTTGCTGTTGTCTGACAATACATCGATGACTATCTTGTTGATCTGTTCTTTCAGTCCGTTGATGAAGTCGGCAGGATCGTAGGTCTTGTGTTCGATGTCGCGGAGTTTCTTCTCCCAGATACCGGTCAGTTCGCAACTCTTCAGCAGTTCCTCATGGATGGTGTCAATGAGTTCGATGCCTGTCGGGGTTGCCATCAGATTCTTGCGCTGGCGACGGATGTAGTGGCGCTTGAAGAGGGTCTCGATGATGCCGGCACGGGAGGATGGTCGGCCGATTCCGTTCTCCTTCAATGCAGCACGAAGTTCTTCGTCTTCTACGAATTTGCCGGCTGTCTCCATCGCACGCAGCAGGGTTGCCTCGGTATAATACTTAGGTGGCGTGGTCCATTTCTCCGTCAGGGTAGGCTGATGATCTCCCGATTCGCCTTTTGTGAAGGATGGGAGGGTTCTTTCTTCTACCACTTCCTTCTTGGCACCATTACCTGAGTCTGCATTTCCGTTGGCGTTATCTGAAGCATCATCGTCATCTGCATTCTTTACATCCTTGGCATAGACTACTCGCCAGCCTGGTTCGAGAATCTCCTTACCGCTCACCTTGAACTCTATCTTTTCCGGTTTTGGACCATCTTCGTTGATTACCTCGCCCAATACGGTGGTGGTAGAGAATTTACAGTCCGGATAGAACACGCTGATGAAGCGCTTGGCGATGATATCATACACGTTTGCCTCCATATCGGTGAGTCCGGTTGGCGGAACACCGGTTGGGATGATGGCGTGGTGGTCGGTTACCTTACTATTATCGAAAACCTTCTTGCTCTTCGGCAATTTCTTGCTGATTGTTGCGAGCTGCTGGATGAGCGGGAGGTATTTCTGCTGACTCATGATCTTTGCCTGACTCACTCCGTTCAGAATCTGCGGACATTTCGGATAGATATCGTCGGTCAGGAACTGGGTATCTACACGAGGATAAGTGGTATACTTCTTCTCGTAGAGACTCTGGATGAGCTTCAGCGTAATATCGGCAGAGTAGGCAAACTTCTTGTTGCAATCCACCTGCAGCGAGGTGAGGTCGTAGAGATGAGGCGGTGCCTCGTTTCCCTTCTTCTTGCTTACATCGGTAACCGTGAAGGGTTTGCCGGCGATGGTACTGAATGCTTTCTCGCCTTCCTCCTTGCTGGTAAACTTGCCGCTGGTGGCGGTAAACTGGGTGTCGCGGTAGATGGTGGCGAGTACCCAGTAAGGTTCGGAAACGAAGTTGTCGATTTCCTTCTGGCGGTTTACGATGAGGGCAAGGGTAGGGGTCTGCACCCGGCCGATGCTGAGCACCTGTCGGTTCTGACCATATTTCAATGTATAAAGTCGGGTGGCGTTCATGCCGAGAATCCAGTCGCCGATGGCACGGGAAAGTCCGGCAAGATAGAGTGACTGATATTCCCCCTGGTCTTTCAGTTCCTGGAAGCCTTGCTTGATGGCCTCATCGGTCATGGATGAAATCCACAGTCTCTTGACCGGGCATTTTGCCTGCGCCTTCTGCATCACCCATCTCTGGATGAGCTCTCCTTCCTGTCCGGCGTCACCGCAGTTGATGATGCTGTCGGCAGCCTGCATCAGTTTCTCGATGGTAGCAAACTGCTTCTTGATGCCTTCATCGTTGATGAGCTTGATACCGAAACGCTGTGGAATCATCGGCAACGCCGCAAGGCTCCAATGTTTCCACATCGGAGTATAATCATCCGGTTCCTTCAGCTCACAAAGGTGGCCGAAGGTCCATGTTACTTGGTAACCATTACCTTCCATATAACCGTCGCGTGCCGTGGTAGCCCCGATGATTCGGGCGATATCCTTAGCCACACTCGGTTTCTCTGCTATACAAACTATCATGTTTTATTCTTATTTCTGTTTGCAAAGGTACAATAAAATAATGAGATAGCCATCATTTCGCCTCCTTTTTCTCATTGCCGGGAATAAAAAAGCCCACAAAAAAGGTCGCCCTGAAAGAGCAAAAGCTTCTTGCATTCAAAGCTTTTGCCCTTACAGGGCGACCTTGCTGATTGTTATCTAACCCAGGGTGTTGCCCTGGGCTAGGAGCTTCTGCCCTTTCAGGGCGTGTGGGTAAATCCTTGCGTGCGATTACTCGTACTCCTGCCAGCTCTTAATCTGAAGCTGATCCTGGCTCAATGTGCAGAATGCCTCGATGAAGGCGGAAGCCAGACGGGCATTGGTGATCAGAGGAATGTTGTGGTCGATGGCGCCACGACGGATTCTGTAACCATTGGTCAACTCACGCTTGGTGTGATTCTTAGGGATGTTGACGATGAGGTCGAACTTGTGGTCGGCAATCATCTGCATCACGTTAGGAAGATCCTTGTGGTCTTCATCAGGCCATCCTACGGCTGTAGCCTTCACGTTGTTCTCGTTCAGAAACTTCGCTGTACCGGCTGTAGCATAGATGGTGTAACCGTTCTTCACCAGCGCCTGGGCAGCATCGAGCAGAGAAGCCTTCTCCTTCGCACCACCGCTTGAAAGCATGATGCCCTTGTCCTTAGAAGGAATCTTGTAACCGGTAGCAATCAATGAGTTAAGCAATGCCTCCTCGAAGGTATCACCCATACAACCTACCTCACCGGTAGAACTCATATCCACACCCAAAACTGGGTCAGCGTTCTGCAAACGGGCGAATGAGAACTGGGATGCCTTCACACCCATACGGTCGATATCGAAAGCAGACTTATCCGGTTTCTGATATGGAGCATCGAGCATGATGCGGGTAGCCGTCTCGATGAAGTTGCGCTTCAACACCTTGCTCACGAATGGGAACGAACGGGATGCACGGAGGTTACACTCGATAACCTTCACATCGCGACCCTTAGCCAAATACTGGATATTGAAAGGACCAGAGATGTTGAGCTCCTTGGCGATGGCACGTGAAATCTTCTTGATCTGACGGGCTGTAGCGAAGGAAATCTGCTGGGCAGGGAAGGTCATGGTGGCATCACCTGAGTGAACACCTGCATACTCTACGTGCTCTGAAATACCATACTCTACAATCTCACCGTTCTGGGCAACACCATCGAACTCAATCTCGTTGGTCTCTGTCATGAACTGGGAGATAACCACTGGGTACTCCTTAGAAACCTCAGAAGCTGCCTCCAGGAAGCGACGCAACTCATCATCATCGTGGCAAACGTTCATGGCTGCACCGGAAAGAACGTAAGATGGACGAACGAGAACAGGATAGCCTACCTCGTCGATGAACTTCTGAACATCCTCCATAGAGGTGAGGGCGCTCCACTTAGGCTGGTCGATGCCCAACTTATCGAGCATGGCAGAGAACTTACCGCGGTTCTCGGCACGGTCGATGTTGACAGGAGATGTACCCAGGATTGGCACAGACTGGCGATGGAGCTTCATAGCCAGGTTGTTTGGAATCTGACCACCTACAGAAACAATCACACCACGTGGTGACTCCAGGTCGATGACATCGAGTACACGCTCGAATGAAAGCTCATCGAAGTAGAGACGGTCGCACATATCGTAGTCGGTAGATACGGTCTCCGGGTTGTAGTTGATCATGATTGACTTGTAACCCAACTTGCGGGCTGTATTGATGGCATTTACTGAACACCAGTCGAACTCTACAGAAGAACCGATGCGGTAAGCACCCGAACCGAGAACGATGACAGACTTCTCGTTCTTGTAGTAGTTGATGTCGTAACCCTCTACAGCGTATGTCATGTAGAGATAGTTGGTGAGGTCAAGATGCTCGCTTGCCACAGTAGGGATGCGCTTTACGGCAGGAAGAATGTTCAACTTCTTACGCTGGGCACGAACTGCGAGCACCTCCTTCTCCATGTTGGTGTTCTGAGTCTTCAATACGAAGCGGCCAATCTGGAAGTCAGAGAAGCCCAATACCTTAGCCTCGCGCAATACCTCGGCTGGAATCTCCTCCAAAGTATTATATTCAGAAAGCTTGTGCTTGTAATCTACGATATTCTTCATGCGCTCGATGAACCAAGGGTCAATCTTGGTCAACTCCTCGATGCGCTCGATGGTGTAACCTTCCTCCAAAGCCTGGGCGATGGCGAAGATACGGAGGTCGGTAGGGTTAGAAAGTTCCTCATCCAGGTTATCAAACTTGGTGTGGTCGTTGCCTACGAAACCGTGCATTCCCTGACCAATCATACGGAGACCCTTCTGGAGCATCTCCTCGAAAGAACGGCCGATAGACATGATTTCGCCTACAGACTTCATGGAAGAACCAATCTTGCGGCTTACACCGGCAAACTTGGTAAGGTCCCAACGAGGAATCTTGCAGATCATATAGTCGAGTGATGGAGCTACATAAGCTGAGTTAGGAGTACTCATCTCGCCAATCTGGTCGAGTGTATAACCGAGGGCAATCTTAGCTGCAACGAAAGCGAGCGGATAACCGGTAGCCTTAGATGCGAGGGCAGAAGAACGGCTCAAGCGAGCATTGATCTCGATGATACGGTAGTCGTTGGTTTCAGCATTGAAAGCATACTGGATGTTGCACTCACCCACGATGTTGAGGTGACGGACGCACTTCACGGCGATGTCCTGCAACATCTTCACCTGCTCGTCGGTAAGAGAACAGGTTGGAGCCACAACGATAGATTCACCTGTGTGAATACCCAGTGGGTCGAAGTTTTCCATAGAGGCAACGGTGAAGCAGCGGTCGTTGGCATCACGGATGCACTCAAACTCAATCTCCTTCCATCCCTTCAGGCTCTCCTCAACGAGCACCTGAGGTGCGAAAGTGAAGGCAGATTCAGCAATCTCCTTGAACTCCTCTTCAGTCTTGCAGACACCAGAACCGAGACCACCCAGCGCATAGGCAGAACGGATCATGATAGGGTAGCCGATGTTGCGTGCCGCAGCCACAGCCTCCTCCATGTTCTCGCAAGCGTGGCTTACTGGAACCTTGAGGTCAACCTTGTTGAGCTCCTTTACGAAGAGGTCGCGGTCTTCTGTGTTCATGATTGCCTCTACCGAGGTACCCAACACATCCACACCGTACTCCTTGAGCACACCGTTGAGGTAAAGTTCTGTACCAACGTTCAAACCCGTCTGGCCACCCCAGGCGAGCATAATGCCGTCAGGGCGCTCCTTCTTGATAATTTCAGTTACAAAAAAAGGTGTCACCGGCAAGAAATAAACCTTGTCAGCAATACCTTCACTTGTCTGAATTGTAGCAACGTTTGGATTAATGAGGACGGAACTAATACCCTCCTCGCGCAAAGCCTTGAGAGCCTGCGAACCGGAATAGTCAAACTCACCTGCCTGGCCGATCTTCAAAGCACCGGAACCCAGAACGAGGACTTTCTTAAGCTGTTTCTTCATCATTAAATATAACTATAAGTTTGTTTTTTATATGTCTTGTTATTTATGTTTTTAGCAACTAAACTGTATTTGCGTTAGTTCACAAATGGTAGACACTCTATTTCTAATTGCAAAGTTACGCTATTTATTTGATTATTCCAAATTTTCTGCAAATCTTTACAGTTAAATAACATCAATTATTATTATTTCTTCTCTAGAATGTCGTATTTTTGCAATTATTTTGTTACTTTTGCAGCGGCTTTTAGTCATGTAGAAAAAGAATAAAAAATAGCAAACAAGATAAATATAACAACAATGAAAGTCGGATTATTCGTCCCTTGTTATGTGGATGCCCTTTACCCTGAAGCGGGTGTGGCTACATACAAGTTGCTTAAGCATTACGGACTAGACGTGGGTTATCCCGAAAAACAGACTTGCTGCGGCCAGCCAATGGCTAATGCCGGTTTTCAGTACAAGTCGGAGAAGGTCATAGAGACATTTGATGAGCTGTTCAAGGATTACGATTATATCGTAGCTCCTTCTGCTTCATGTGCTGCTTACGTAAAGGTGTATTATCCTAAAATCCTTGAGGGTAAGCACGAGTGTATTTCCTCAAAGAAAATCATGGATGTTGTGGAGTTCCTTCACGATGTGCTGAAGGTGGATCATGTTCCGGGAAAGTTCCCGCATGTGGTGAGTGTACACAACAGTTGTCACGGTGTGCGCGAATTGGAATTGTCATCTCCTTCTGAGCGCCACATCAAGCCGTTCAACAAGATTATCGACCTTTTAAATATGGTGGAAGGCATTACTATCCACGAACCGGAGCGCAAGGATGAGTGTTGCGGATTCGGCGGTATGTTCTCTATTGAGGAACCTGCCGTTTCTACCCGTATGGGCGAAGATAAGATCAAGCGCCACATGGCTACGGGTGCCGAGTATGTAACGGGTCCGGATTCTTCCTGTCTGATGCACATGGCTGGAATCGCCAAGAAAGAGAATATGCCGATCAAGTTTATTCATGTTGTTCAAATATTAGCTGCAGGACTATGAGTACAGAACATTCCAAGAGAGCTGCGAAGTTTACGCAGAACGTAGAGAAGACCACCTGGCACGATGCTACCTTCTGGTCTGTTCGTCAGAAGAGAGATAAGATGGCGCAGGAACTTCCTGAGTGGGAAGACCTACGTGAGCATGCGTCTGAAATCAAGATGCACACGATTACCCATCTTGCCGATTACCTCGATATGTTTTCCAAGAATCTGGAGAGCCGTGGGGTGAAGGTTCACTGGGCAAAGGATGCACAGGAATTTAATGAGATTGTGCTCGGTATCCTGAAGGATCATAACGTGAAGAAGATGGTGAAGTCGAAGTCGATGCTCACCGAGGAGTGCGAGATGAATCCTTATCTGGAGAAGCATGGCATTGACGTGGTGGAGACCGACCTGGGTGAGCGCATCATCCAGCTCTTGCATCAGAAGCCTAGCCATATCGTGATGCCTGCCATCCACCTGAAGCGTGAGGAGGTAGGTAAGATGTTCGAGGAGAAGGGAATCTCCAAGGAAATCGGCAACTATGATCCTACTTATCTGACCCGCTGCGCCCGTCATCATCTCCGCGACCAGTTTATGGAAGCCGGAGCAGGTATGACTGGCTGTAACTTCGGTGTGGCTGCTACCGGCGATTGCGTGGTTTGCACCAACGAGGGTAATGCGGATATGACCACTTCCATGCCTAAGCTCCATATCGTAGCGATGGGTATTGAGAAACTGGTTCCTGATTATAAGTCATTGGCTGTATTCCAGCGCCTGCTTTGCCGCTGCGGAACCGGTCAGCCTACCACCGCCTTCACTTCTCATTTCCGTCAGGCTCGTCCGGGTGCCGAGATGCATGTGGTATTGGTGGATAATGGCAGAAGCGATATTCTTGCTGATAAGGATCACTGGCAGACATTGAAGTGTATGCGTTGCGGAGCCTGCATGAATACCTGTCCGGTTTATCGTCGTTCAGGCGGTTACAGTTACACCTATTTCATTCCGGGTCCTATTGGTGTGAACCTGGGTATGCTGAAGAATCCTCAGAAGTACAGCGACAATGTTTCAGCCTGCACCTTGTGCTTGTCTTGCGACAATGTCTGCCCTTCCAAGGTAGGACCGGGTTCGCAGATTTACGTATGGCGCCAGAGTCTGGAGAAGTTGGGCAAGGCTGATCCTGTGAAGAAGGCGATGTCTAATGGTATGAAGTATCTCTTCGACCGTCCTGCGCTCTACACCACAGCCTTGAAGTTTGCGCCACTCGCCAATCTGATTCCTGAATGCTGTACGCACTTCAGCAATTGGAATGCCTGGGGCATCGGTCACGCCATGCCTGAGTTTGCCAAGAAGAGTTTTCATCAATTATGGAAGGAGGGAAAAGTAAAATGAAGAAAGAAGATTTCCTGAACAAGTTGCGTAAGAATACGCACGTTCAATTCGATATGCCTGCCGTAGATGTGAAGGGTATCCAGTATGAGGATACGCTGAAACAGTTTATTGAGATGACGGAATCGGTAGGTGGCCATGTGATAGAGGCGAAGGAGGGTGAGAGTCTGGATGAGCTGGTGAAGAAGGCTTATCCGGAAGCTAAGGTCTTTGCCTCTCATCTGCCAGAAATCACGATTGCCCAGAAGAATCCTGATACGGTGGCTGAGGCTAATGACCTGAATGGTACTGATGTGGGTATTGTTCGTGGTGAAGTGGGTGTTGCCGAGAATGGTTGCGTCTGGATTCCTCAGACCATGAAGGAGAAAGCGGTGCTTTTCATCTCCGAATATCTCGTGATTTTCCTTCAGAAAGATAAGGTAGTTAACAATATGCACGAGGCTTATGCCCGTATTGAGATGGATCCGAAGTACAATTTCGGTACTTTCATCAGCGGTCCTTCCAAGACTGCCGATATTGAGCAGGCATTGGTTATGGGTGCGCAAGCTGCTCGTGGTGTGACAGTTATACTGATTTAGTTTATAGTTGAAAGTTGATAGTTTATAGGGCTTAGCCGTTTGCAAGATTGCTATAAACTATCAACTTTCAACTATTATAATCTCCATTCGTAAGTATCATAAACCACTCCTCTTCCTCCGAAACCTTCTTTCTGATAGATGAGGCTGGTGTTGAGCACCTTTCCTCCTTCTTCATTGGATGTTCCGAAATCGAAATAATCAAAATCCTTATACCTTATATTAATGAGATTCTGAAACAAAGCATCGAGTGCATGCGCCTTTTTTCCCTCTTCTGATGCGGAAATATACTGCGTGTGAACCACTTTTCTGCTGATGTACAGAACGGTTCCGCCTAGCATCTTGCCAGATTCTTCTCGGGCAACATACAGTTTGATATTGTCAGGGAAAGATGTTTTCAGTCTGCTCATCTCTTGCAAGGTATGAACAGGATGAGCCTGATAGGTGTTCATCAGGTTTTCGGTTAAAATGCTCCAGAACGTTTCGTAATCCTCACTTTCTTCAATGAAGATTCCTTTTTCCAGGGCTTTCCTTGCGCCCGATTTTCTGATATTATACCATTTCAGCGGATGCTTCAGGTCGATGACAGCCGCAATGTTTCTGGCGCAGATTTGCGCCCGGCATTCCTTGAAGAGGGCATAGAGGTCTTCTTCGGCTGGCAGTTGCTGGTAAATCCAGGGTATCGGTTTGTAGATGCACTTCCGGAAACCTGCCTGCTTCAGGTATGTGTTGATGGCAACGAAAACCTGACAGATATTTTCTGCTGAGGCGTGTCCGGTAGTGAGCAGTCCGGCATAGGTGAGTCCCTGATGAGAATAGAAAATATCTCCGTCCTCATTGGCAGGGAGCAAGGCATAGAGCTTGTTGTTGTGGAAAATCATGAGCGAATGGTCATGGAAACGGTCGCTGTGATAATCCATGTAGGAGCGGTTGAGAAGGAAGGTGGCGTTGCGTGCATGTTCTACATAAGCATTCCAGACTTCCTTGTCTGCATCGTTGTATTTTCTGATCTCAAACATGATTTTTAGCGTTATTGATTCTCGGTCTTTGAGAGACTAGGACTTTGGGATGAACTGATGAATCTGAGGTATTCGTCATATTCGCGTATGTAGTCTTCTTCCTCAAACTTGTGGGAAGCCAGAACCAGACACAATGAGCCGGAAGAGAAATCATCCAGTGTTCGCCAGATATTGACATCTACGAACAGTCCCTCCCAAGGGTGGTTGAGATGATAGGTCTTCTTCTGTTCTCCATTATCCAGTGTTACCGAAAAGGAACCGCTGGCTGCTATGATGAATTCCTGGCATTTCTTGTGAGCATGGCCACCGCGACTTTCTCCGCCCGGAACATCATAGGTCCAGTAGGTACGGGCAATGGCAAAGGGAATATGCGTCTCTCCCTCTGCCACTGTCAGGTTGCCTCTTGGGTCGAATATCTTGGGTAATGTGATAATTCTTCCTAATTCTTTCATGTCTATTTCTTCATGTATGGGTCGGTTCCCAATACAGTCTTTGCCAGGCGCTTTGCCTTGTCGCGGAGCTGGTTGAGGTCATCGCCCTTCTCGCCGTAGCAGAGAACAACGCCCATGCGGCGGCCTACGTGAGCCTCTGGCTTGCCGAAGATACGGATGCGGGTGTGGTCTTCCTTCAGGGCATCGAGCATATTGTAGTTTAATGGCTTGGTGCTTTCCTCTGGCGAGAGGATGACGGCAGAACAGCCGATGTGCTCCAGATGGATTCCGGCGATAGGCAAGCCCATTACGGCACGGAAGTGGAGCTCAAACTCGCTCAGGTTGGTGGTGTGACCGAGGGTTACCATACCTGTATCGTGTGGACGAGGACTCAACTCTGAGAAGATAACCTCGCCCTGCTTGCTCAGGAAGAACTCTACGCCCCAGAGACCGGCACCTGTCAATGCCTTGGTTACTTCACCTGCAATGTGCTCAGCCTTCTTCAAAGCCTCCTCAGGAATCTGGAATGGCTGCCAGCTCTCGCGGTAGTCGCCGCCCTTCTGTACGTGGCCGATAGGTGGACAGAAGAGGGTAGGACCGTCTTTCTGGGTTACGGTGAGGAGGGTGAACTCAGAATCGAAGTCGATAAATTCCTCGATGATTACTTCCTTCACGTCGCCACGACCTTCTTCCATTGCCTCCTTGTAAGCCTCCTTCAGTTCATCATCGTTGTGAACATAGCTCTGACCATGGCCGCTTGAACTCATCAGAGGTTTCACGACGCATGGGAAACCGATTTCATCGGCAGCGTTCTTAAACTCCTCGAAGGTCTTGGCATAGAAATACTTGGCTGTGCGCAGCCCCAGTTCCTTGGCGGCAAGGTCGCGGATGGCACGGCGGTTCATGGTGTAGTTCACGGCACGGGCAGAAGGCACAACCTGAATGCCCTCCTTCTCGAAGTCGAAGAGTCGCTCGGTGCGGATAGCTTCAATCTCAGGCACGATGATGTCTGGGTGATGTTTCTCTACCACTGCGGTCAATGCGTCGCCATCGAGCATCGAGAACACTTCTCGCTCGTCGGCTACCTGCATGGCTGGTGCATTGTCATACTTGTCGCAAGCGATGACGTACTGTCCTGCTCGCTTTGCGGCGATGGTAAATTCTTTGCCCAGTTCGCCTGAGCCCAAAAGCATAATCTTCTTCATTTATATGATGTTTAATATTTTATGTCCCTAAAATTAATCACTAATCACTACTAATTAATCACTAAGTCCGAACTTCTTTCTGATAAATTCTGCGATAAACTTCTCTGTTTCTTCGATTCCCAGATGGCTGCTGTTTATGCAGAGGTCGTAGCTTTCGCTGTGGCCCCATTTCTTGCCTGTATAGTAATCGTAGTAAGAGGCGCGCTGCTCCTCATGGCTTTCGATAAACTTGCGGGCGCTGGCTCTGTCAATGTCTTTTCGCTTGCACACAGCCTTGATGCGGTCGTCGATGTTGGCGGTGATGAAAATGTTGATTACGTTCTTGTAATCACGCAGCACATAGTCGGCGGTTCTGCCCACGAACACGCAGTTGCCCTGGTCGGCAGCCTTTCTGATGGCGTCGCTCTGGAACTTGTACAGACCTTCCTGCGAGAAGTCGTTGTGATAGAAATTGCTGTCGCTCAGGAAGGGCAGATGGGTATGGAAGAGAGACTTGAAGAATCCCTTCTGCTCATCGTTCTGCTCGAAGAATTTCTCAGAGAATCCACTCTCCTTGGCGGCAAGGTTCAGCAGCTCACGGTCGTAACATTTGCAACCGAAATCCTCCGCCAGCTTCTCGGCGATGATATGGCCGCCGCTACCTATCTGGCGACCTACGTTTATGATAATCTTATTCATAATTTATAGTTTATAATTTATAGTTTATAGGGCAATCTTGCTAAGCGGCGAAGCTGCTATTAACTATTAACTTTTAGCTGTTCTTGGTGTTGTCTTTTCAGCTTGTTCATGTACCATGACATTACGATGGCAGCGATGACTGCTGCAGAGAAATCAGAGATAGGCATGCTGTACCATACTCCATCAATGTCCCATATCATCGGCAGGAAAGCCAGGAGCGGCAGAAGGATGAGCAACTGTCTCGACAAGGAGAGGAAGATACTGATCTTCACCTTTCCGATGCACTGGAAGAAGTTGGTGATAACCATCTGGAACCCGATGACCGGGAAGCAGAACATCACTACTCTGATTGCCTTGATTCCCAGGTCTATCAGATGCTTATCGGTAGTAAACATTCTCGCGCAGTAGTAAGGCAGGAACATCGCTATCAGCCAGCCCGTTACCATGATGGCGGTGGCGGCAATGATGCTCAGGTTCAGTACGCGAATCAGTCGGTCTAGTTTCTGGGCTCCATAGTTGTATCCGGCTATAGGCTGCATTCCCTGGTTTACGCCGAATACGAACATCACGAACACCATCGCAATACCATTGGCTATTCCGTAGGCACCCACGGAGAGGTCGCCTCCGAAACGCACCAGCTGGTTGTTGATGAAGATGACGATGATGCAGGCGCACACGTTCATCAGAAAAGGCGAAATGCCGATGGCAAGGATATTATCCACGAGCTTCCTCTTCAGTCTGTAGATGCCTTTCTTGAAGTGGAGCAGCTCATTCTTGTTGCTGAAGAGCTTGATTTGCCACATCAGCGCCATCAGCTGCGAAAGGATGGTGGCGATGGCGGCTCCCTGTATTCCCCATTTGAAGACGAGGATGAAGAGCGCATCGAGTATCACGTTCATCACCACCGTGAAGATGGTGGCGTACATCGCCTGCTTGGGTTTGCTCGCTGCTCGGAGCAGGGCATTCATACCGAAATACATGTGGCTCACCACATTGCCCAGCAGGATGATGACCATATACTCGTGGGCATAGATGAGCGTCTGGTCGCTGGCTCCGAAGAATCTCAGGATAGGGTCGAGGAAGAGCAGACAGATGATGCTCAGTCCGATACCGATGATGAGATTCAGAGAAATCGTGTTACCCAGAATGTTTTGCGCTGTGGCATAGTCTTTTTGTCCCAACTTCACGCTGATGGCAGTAGACGCTCCTACGCCCACACCGGCTCCGAAAGCGGCGGTGAGGTTCATGAAGGGGAAGGTGATGGCGAGACCTGAGATGGCCATGGCTCCCACACCCTGACCAATGAATACTCGGTCAACGATGTTGTAGAGTGAGGCGGCGGTCATCGCAATCATCGCTGGCAGGGCATACTGAAGGAGCAGCTTACCCACCGGCTTCGTACCTAATTCTAATGTCGCTTGTTTATTTTCCATTTATATCTGTTTTTTCCTCATAGCCGCTCGCCCAGCTTCTTTCAGAATGCAATTGCAACGGCTACTTGTCTGCAAAAGTACAAAAAATATCTGATACCTTATTATATATATGAGAAAAACTTGCATTTCTCGATAAAAACTTCTCTTTTCCTTTGGCGTTTTCGTACAATTTCTGTACTTTTGCACTTTAGAATAAACAATTCAACTCATTAACAAATGCAATACAGAAAATTGCAGCAACAACAATAACAAACCGGACTACCGATATAATGATGAAAAAATATTTAATGCTTTATGCATTCTTAATGACCGCTCTCTCTTTGTTTGCTCGCGAAGACAGGGTTAGCAATTTTGAGCAGCTGATGCGGTTGCCCCGCATCGCCGAAACCGATATGGTGTCGTATCCGGGAGGCAAGTGTATGCTGTATCGTCTTTATCTCAGAGACAAAGACCTCAGTCACACTCCCTTTTCGGTAAGTCGCCCTGCAGATTTTCTCTCTTCCCGTTCCATAGAGCGCAGAAAGAGACAGAATCTGCCCATCGATGTTACCGATTTGCCTGTGGCTCCTGCTTATGAGCAGGCTGTAAGCGAGGCAGGCATCGAGATTGTGGGCAAGAGCAAGTGGAACAATACCCTGCTGGTCCGCATTCATAAGGAGAAGGAACTACGGAAACTGGATGAACTCGATTTCATCACACGGAAAATGAAGGTCTTCTCTGCTCCCGATTCTGTCAGTCAGCGCATCAGAAGTAGCGTTCGCAGGGGATTGAACGATTGGACTGGTGGAGTAGGCGAATATGGTGCTGCCGATGCGCAGATCCAGTCGCTCAACGGCAAGCGGCTGCATGGAACCGGACATTTGGGCAAAGGAATGATGATTGCTGTCTTCGACGGCGGATTCATGAATGTGGATAAGATTCCGGCGCTGCATAATATCAGATTGGCGGGCGTTAAGGACTTTGTGGTTCCTCAATCCAAGAATGTTTTTGCCGAGATGGAGCATGGAACGATGGTGCTTTCTACGATGGCTGCCAACGAACCCGAAAGATTCGTGGGGGTGGCGCCTGAGGCTCAATATCTGCTGGTGCGCTGTGAAGATGAGCGCACAGAGAGTCTGGCAGAAGAGGATTACTGGGCTTTTGCGGCTGAATATGCTGACAGTTGCGGCGTGGATGTCATCAACTCTTCGTTAGGCTATCATGGCTTCGATGATGCGTCTACCAACCATCATTATTATGAGCAGGACGGCAATTCTACCCTCATCTCCCGCACCGCTTCGATGTGTGCTGACAAGGGAATCATCTGTGTCAATTCTGCAGGAAACGACGGAATGGGAAGCTGGAAGAAAATCAATTTCCCTGCCGATGCACGCAATATCCTTACCGTGGGCAGCGTAAACGAAATGGGCGAGAATGCGGCTTTCAGTGCCGTGGGACCTACTGCTGACGGCAGAATCAAGCCTGATGTGATGGCTTACGGAAGTCCTACCTGTGTGATTACGGGCCGTGGAAATATCATCAATGATAACGGAACTTCTTTCTCTTCTCCGCTCATCGCCGGAATGGTAGCGTGTCTCTGGCAGGCTTTGCCTCAGAAGACGGCTAAGCAGATTATGAAACTCGTGAGATTGGCTGGTAATAATCAGCATCATCCCGATAATGTATTCGGATATGGTGTGCCTGATTTCTGGAAGGCTTATCAGACGGGGAAAGCGATTAAGTAGTTAATAGTTGATAGTTTATAGTTAATAGGGCAAACTTGCTCTGCTAGCTATAAACTTTCAACTATAAACTGTAAACTTTAAACAGTAAACAGCATGGAACGACTTCGATTATCACTTTTTGAATTAAACTCCATGGTCCGCGACGTCATTTCGATGTCCTTGCCCGACAGCTATTGGGTGGAAGCGGAACTCTCCGAGGCTCGCGAGGGCTACGGCGGGCACTGCTATCTGGAACTCATCGAGAAGGATGAGCGGTCTAATACGCCCATTGCCAAGGCGCATGCCTCCTGCTGGCGAAACCGATGGATGTTCATCAAACCGAATTTCGAACGCATCACCGGACAGCGCATTCATGCCGGAATGAAAGTGCTGCTCAAGGTACACGCGCAGTTTCATGAGAACTATGGCTTTTCCTGGATAGTAGATGATATTGACCCTAACTATACGATGGGCGATATGGCGCGCAAGCGGCTGGAAATCATCAATACACTGAAAGCAGAGGGCGTATTCGAACTGCAGAAGGAGTTGGCGCTCCCGATGTTCTGCCAGCGCATCGCCGTCATTTCCAGTGCTACGGCAGCAGGTTATGGTGATTTCTGCAACCAGCTTGCCGATAACGATTATGGTCTGCAGTTTCAAACCCGCCTCTTTCCGGCTACGATGCAGGGCGAGGGGGTAGAGCAGAGCGTGATTGCTGCCCTTGACAGTATCAATGCCGAATGGGAACAGTTTGATTGCGTAGTCATCATCCGAGGCGGTGGCGCTACGAGCGATCTCTCGGGTTTCGACACCCTGGCGCTTGCCGAGAATGTGGCAAACTTCCCGCTGCCTATCATCACGGGAATAGGACATGAAAGGGACGAGAGTGTGCTGGATATGATTTCTTTCCAGCGTGTAAAGACACCGACAGCCGCTGCCGCCTTCCTCGTTAATCATCTTACTGAGGTTTATGCTCGTGTGGTGAATGCGCAAGAGGCTATCGTGCAGAATGTGAAGCACCGTCTGCAGGTGGAGAAGATGAGGCTCGACAGATTGAGCAACACGATTCCTGTCCAGTTTTCGCTGGTGAAGACGAAGCAGGGAGCCTATCTCGACCGTCTGATGAGCCGTTTAAGCACAAATGTCCAGTCGAAACTATCGGAAGCCCAGCGCCATTTCGAGATTCTTTCTCAGAATATTCAGCCGATATTGGAAAGGAAGATGCTCAACGAGAGTCATCGTCTGCAGCTTCTTTCCCAGCGCATCCAGGCACAAGACCCCGAGTTATTGCTGAAACGTGGCTACAGCATCACGCTGAAAGATGGCAAAAGCATCCGCTCTGCCTCAGAACTGAAGTCTGGCGACATCATCGAAACGAGGTTGGCTGAGGGCAGCGTGAAGGCAAAAGTTGAATAATAGTTTATAATTTATAGTTAATAGTTTATAGCAATCTAGCTCCAGACGCCCTGAACGTTGAGCTTCACATGCCCTGAAAGGGCAGAAGCTCCTAGCCCAGGGCATCGCCCTGGGTAATAAAGGACGCAATCTTGTCGCCCTGTAAGGGCAAAAGCTTTAAAATATCCACTATTAACTCTGTTAACTCTGTTACCCCAAAACAAAATAAAAATATGGAAAAAGAAGAAATGAAATACGAACAAGCCGTAAGAGAGCTTGAAGAAATCGTAGAAAGAATGGAGAATGATGAACTCGATATTGATCAGCTCTCCGAGCAGTTGAAACGTGCCAAAACCTTGGTGAAACTCTGTAAAGACAAACTCACCAAGACCGATGAGGAAATCAAGAAACTCCTCAGCGAGGATTGATTTACGATAAGCAGAAACTTGTTGGAAATTGTAGAAGAAAGTTGAATTTTCGCGCACGGATCTCACGGATCTCACGGATTTTGGCTCCTTCGGAGTTTTGGCTGTGAGGCTTAGTGAGTACCGTTGCTTGCAACGAAGAAGATCCGTGAGATCTGTGAGATCCGTGTGCGACTTAAATACCATCCGTAAATATGATACTTAGGCATCGTAACTATCTTGTTTACGGCCGGGGGGTAACTAGGGTGAGTAGGAAATCGCTTTTTCTGGGAGTCTATATATATACTATATCTTTCCTATAGTAAACGAACCTTTACATAAGGAAACTCTTAGAAAGTACTCTCCCCTTACTTACCCTACCCACCCGTAGAAGGGCAGGTCGGGGGCGGTATCCTGCTGCGAATAGTCATCCTCTGCTCTTGGCGATGAAGTCGGTGAAGGGTGAACCTCGATGCCAACCTTTAGCGTTAATAATGTGTTAAAAACACCCCATAACCCATTATAATAGAGATTCTTATATTTCTAGCATGCGCTGTATATACAAAGTTCTTTTTACTAGGGTTCACCCCAGAGCCGAAAAGGTGAATGCTTGGGGCAAGTGTTCACCCCGCTGTTCACCATTTGGTAACTATCGACAAAGATACGACAAAAGGCTTCCTGTTTTATTTCAAGCAATGTTCGTTCATTGGCATTGGGGTTGTTGCATTATCCACTTCCTGTAAGAGGGTGTGTCATAAGTCTGGATAATAGTTGGTGTATAACAGTTGACTACCGCATGCACAACAGGTGTTGTGCATGCGCATATCAGCTGTTATGCAAGCGCACAACAGCTGTTGTGCGACCGAAGATACTGACTGTCTCAACAACATATCCTATCTCTTCCAACAACTTATTCTGTCTCTTCCAACAACATATCCTATCTCTTCAAGCAACATATTCTATCTCTTTCAACAAATAGAAGAGGGTGAATCATAAACTTATGACACATCCTCTTTCAATTTGACTTGAATAGAACGCAAACCAGCGTTTTACATGGTAAAGGTCTTGAAAATCCCTCACTCTGAGGAATTTCCGAACGCATATCAAGGCTAAGCCTAACTACAACCTTTGCACCCCACTTGTATTGTTTCTGCTTCTCGCAAATGTCCTCGCCCAAACTCCAGTAGAATTTGAGCATTTCCGTATTCACTTTGACAGCAGCTTTAAGTTGTGCCATGCGGAAACGTTTCTTCAGGTCAGACAATCACTTCACATAGTTCTTGTCTGCCATGAAGGAGTCGCTATTCACGAACTGCGGTATATTATCTTTATTTTTCATATCATTACCTTTTTTGAAATCCTTAGTTTCCTTTATATCAGAAAGTGTTGCTTCAATGTCTTCTATTGTAGGCAACTGGCTCTGTATGTTTTCAGGCATGAGCTTAGACATCCTTCTTGTAATTGTGCAACAAGTTATTGCACATTTACTTCGTCTAATTTGGAAACAGCTTGTTGTCAAATTGTAAGTTGCTCATTATAAAACTGATACCATTGTCTGATATACTTCAAGTTTCTGTATGAAAGCCCTTTCATATCTGGGAACTCTGCCACAACTTGTGGAAAGTTTACTCTAACAATCCCAACTCTTTCAGATAGCCCTCAATCTCCTTGTCAAGGTCAGCACGTTTGGCCTCCAGGTCCTTGATTGCCACGTAGTTTGTTTGCAACTTCTCAAAGTTTGTCAAGAAATTTCTGTTATAATTCTTCGCTCATATCGTTATTTCTTTTTTATATTCAATGATTCACTGACATTGATATATTTTTCGTCTTTATCTGTTATATACTGATGGCTGTACTTTCCTTTTCCCTCATTTAGGATTATTACACCATTCCAAAAGGATGTCGGACTTATGGCATAGCTTGGGTCTAAACAGAATATTTTCTTGACACCGTCTTTTTGTTCTTCATACCCAATAGCAAGTACAGCATGAGCGCCACCTTTAAAAGACAGAGCGGTAATCAAAGGCGTGTCGCTATCTATTGCAGTCCTAAGTTCTTCTACAAAAGAAGTTTGGTCTGATAAAGATGCTGTATATTGAAGAGGCGAAGATGTAACCTCTTTAGCAAAAGAATGGGATAGCTTTTCTTTTATTTCGGAAAAATAAAATCCATCACGGCACAGTCCTTCTGTCACAAAGAACTCTTTGAAGAGTCTCCCTTTTGCGGTATTTCCCTTAAATGTTGTTTTCAAGTTGACAACTTGATTACGAGTAAGAACCTTTAGTATGAGCAGGTTCATCATCATGGAATATACGGCACAAGCCCCATCCATTTCTCCTTGTTGTAAATGGACAGGTTGCCACTTGCGGTTAAATACACTAACACCCGAAGCCGTTATATCTAAATCTTTAATAATCTTAATCATTGTCGCTTTGTTATATATCTAAATCTTTTGTAATCTTAATCATTGTCACTTTGTTATTCCCAACTGAATGTCCTTATTATAGAACGCAGTTTCTTTGCCTTTTCAAAACATTGTGTCCACAAAGACACAGCAAGTTATGTTTCGAGTTACTCGAAACCTTTTGGGTTACTCCCAAAAGAACTTGCCTGTCGGTGATTTGTTCCTCCGTAGTCGGACAATTAAGATGGAAAGAACATATAAAAACAGCATAAAAAGTTTCTGATTTTTCTCATAGACAATTTAAATTTTATATTTTTGTGCAAAATTAGAAACAATGACAGAACTATTTCCATGACAGTCCTTTGCTGTCTAAATCTCTTGTGCTGAAAGGTGGTACAGCCATCAATCTCACCGTTTTCCAACTGCCAAGACTCTCGGTAGATATAGACCTTGACTTTACGGTGGATTGCGACCGAGAATCCATGCTCTCCATTCGCCAAGAAGTGAATAACGAGATTCTACGCTATATGGAGTCGGATGGTTCTCGAATCTGGTGCTGTGCTCGTCATCAATGATGCTTTTCTCTTATTCTTCTGCCAGTTCTTTCATCGCATCGTTTAATGTGTTGAAAAGAACGTTGATGTTTTCTTCTTCATTCTTGCATGCCTCCTTGAAGAGGGCAACTGGATCTTCGGTGCTGCTCTTGAGCGGAGTCTCGTTGAGCAGGATGTTGACATTGTTCAGCAACATGCCGTGAAGGGTAGGCATGTGGAGCTGATGCTGCTCGCCCTCCTTGCTACCACATTTCAGTCCTGCGGCGTATGCCTTTACGATGATGCGGACCAGGAGATGGATGGCCATCGGCTCGTCGGCAAGACTGATGAGAATGCCGTGGGTATAATCGCGTACATGCTCTTCAAGAGTGGTAAACTTGCCTTGAAGAAGCCAGGTGAAGTTGCGCTTGTATTCTGACTCCATCGCCTTGTAAAGCTGGTTCGATTTGCAGGCTATGCGCAGGTAGTCGAGCATGGTTGGCTCAAAGGTCGGGTCTGCCTGTTTCATGCTGTCGAAGTTCTTCTTCATGCGCTCGTTGGCTTCCTCGGCAGTCTTGTAGTTGAGGCGTACGAGGGTAGAGAACATGATGTCGAAGAAGTATTGGTTTACCTCGCCATAGTGCTCCAGCATCATCTGCTTGATCTGTTTCGGGTCGTTCTTCTTGCTGAAGTCATTGCCTTCGATGGTAGCATCGATGATGCCACGTGCGTAAGCTTCGAAGAAACCTCTAACAAATGCAGCTACCGCCTGATAACTGTTGATTCTTTTGCTCATTTCTTGTCTGTGTTTATTGGGCTGTTCCTGTTTGGGAATAACTGCTTCTTATTCAAAAGTCTTAAATTCATACCCCTGTTCCATGAGCCATTCTATGGCCTGAGGGAGCGCTGTCTTCAGCTTTTCAATGCTCTTCAGCGAGTCGTGGAAGGTGATGATGCTGCCATTGCGGGCATATCGCTTCACATTGTTCACCACATCTTCTGCCGTCATCCATTTGGAATAGTCGCGCGTCACCACGTCCCACATGATGACCTTGTAAGTGCGGTGCAGCCACCAATACTCACTTGGTCGCATCCAGCCGTGAGGTGGACGGAAAAGATGGGCATGGATGATATCGTTCGCCTTATTGGTGTTGAGCACGTAGGAGATGACGCGGTGCTTGAAGGCACCGATATGATTGAATGTATGGTTGCCTACCTGATGACCCTCTGCCACAATCTGGTTGTAAAGGTCATGATGGCGCAATACATTCTCGCCTACCATAAAGAAAGTAGCCTTGATATTGTACTTTCTCAGGGTCTCTAAGATGAATGGAGTTGACTCAGGAATCGGACCGTCATCAAATGTAAGATAGACAGAATGGTCTTTCTTGTCCATTCTCCAGATGGCTTTTGGGTATAACCATCTGAGCCATTTGGCTGGTTGCTCTATGAACATGGATAAAACAGGTT